>WNFY01004720.1_pt1 | contig 12475 bp, 7 predicted proteins | sample 5400091 | NCBI WGS metagenome assembly WNFY01 (sample SAMN13153364, study PRJNA577476) | soil metagenome | isolation source: 60 cm soil or saprolite under grassland replicate 1 | place: USA:California | collected 2016-06-15 | reverse complement strand
GGGCGCTGGCGCAGCGCAATGCGTCGGCGCACACCGTGAAGGCCTATCGCACAGACCTGGCGGAGTTCGTAAGCTTCGTCGGCCCCGAGGAGCTGAAGGCGATCGATCACCTGTTGATTCGTGCCTTTCTCGGACAGCTCTACGAACGCGGACTGAGCAAGGCGTCGGTGGCGCGCTCGCTCTCCTCGATTCGCTCGTTCTTCAAATGGATGGGGCGCGAGCGCAAGATCGCCTCCAACCCCGCGCTGCTTGTGTCCGCGCCGAAGCTGCCGAAAAAATTGCCGCGCGTGCCCACGATGGAGGAGATGAACGCGGTGCTGGACGCCCATATGCCGGAGGAGGCATCCTTCGCCGCGCGCGACCGGCTTGTGCTGGAGCTGCTCTACGGCTGCGGAATCCGCAACAGCGAGCTCACGGGCATCAACACAGAGGACGTGCATCTACGGCAAGGGCTGATTCTGGTGCGAGGCAAGGGGCGCAAGGAGCGGCTGGTCCCCTTCGGCGACGCAGCCCAGCGGGCGCTGCACGAATACCTGCCGCAGCGCGGCCGCATCCTCGAAGAGCGGCGCAGGACGGGCGAGCAGGCGCTGCTGATCAATCTGCGCGGCGGGCGGCTAACCTCGCGCAGCGTGGGCCGAATCGTCAAGGCGATCGCCGTTGCCGGAGGACTGCCCAGCGAAGTTCATCCGCACACCCTGCGCCACGCCTTTGGCACCCACATGCTGGAGGAGGGCGCCGACCTGCGCGCCATCCAGGAACTGCTGGGACACGAACGACTCTCCACCACGCAGCGCTACACCCAGCTCACCACGCGGCAGGTGCTGGATGTGTATGACAGGACACACCCGCGGGCGAAGTGAAAGAGCAACTTTTCAGAGATCCAAAGTTCAGAGCGAGCCGAGAGAGAGTCGGGTGCCCCACCTTCGCGCCGCGCTTTCCGGCGCTAAGGTGGGAACCGATATCCTGGTAGCTAGACGCCTTCCAATCTCTTACGTTCTCGTCTTCGGGCCGTCCACTCCGACTCAATTTCGACCACTCCTACCTCGCCGAGTGCGTAATGGCGAAAGCTGCTCCATGGACAATCCTCCGGTTTTTCGCACAGCCCGCGTTTCACCGGATTGCGATGAATGTAACGCAGTTTCTCCGTGAAATCGGAATAGCTGCGAAGGTTGCGGTCGTAATACCGCTTCTGCCAGAGATGTTCACTGTCCCGATGCTCCGTGGAGGTGGATTGCCTTCGCTTGGACGATGACAGTTTCAGGAAATGGATGGCATCGGCCAAAGTCCCGGAGTCGGGCTCGCTGAGAAGCATATGTACGTGTTCTGGCATCAGAACGTAGCCGTATACGGACAGAGAATATTGCAGACGGGTCTTCTCAAGAATTTCCAGAAACAGCGCGCGGATCTCGGGAGTGTTCAACTTCGGCTGCCTGCGATAGCAGCTGAAGGTTACAAAATGAGATTGGCCTGAGTGCTGCAGCCTGATTAAGCCTTGCGTCATGCGAACTACTTTACGGCAGGAGCTCATACAGAGAAAGGCAAACGGGGGGAAGGTAAAGAGATGGACTGTATTGCCTCCCACCTTAGCGCCGGAAAGCGCGGCGCGAAGGTGGGGCACCCGGCTTTATTCAGCACTGCGCTCTAGCTCGTTCCACATCTCCACCACCTTGTTGCGGACTTCGGCGGTAAGGCGCTCGTAGGCCTGCTCGGGCCTTTCGTTGGGGTCGGGATAGATCGGCTCGCCGATCCGGATGCGAAGCGGATGGAAGCCCTGGAAGCCTTTGCCGCGCGGCCAGACCTCGTAGAAGCCGTATTGTGCCACCGGCACAAGCGGTATGTTCAAATGCCTGGCCAGGATCGCCGCGCCCTTCTTGAACTGCCTGGGCGGGCCTTCGATCGAGCGCTCGCCTTCGGGATAAAGCACGAGAATTTTTCCCGCGCGCAGCCCGTAGGCCCCGGCGCGCATGGCAGGAACGAGGCTGGCATCGGGATCGACGGGGATCAGGTGCAGCAGCGTGGCGAAGCGGCGCATCACGCCCGCGCCGAAGATCTCCGTGGTGCCCACGAAGAAGACCTGCCGCAAGTCGCGCCACGGCAGCGCCGAGGTGAGCACAGGCGCGTCGAGATAGCTGGCGTGATTGGGGCAGAGAATGTAGGGCGGCTGCGGCAGGTTTTCCAGGCCCTCGATTCGCAACCGGAAGAGCAGGCGCGCGCCCAACTTCCCCGCCTGATTGAAGATCCACCAGAAGACATTGAGCACCGGATGCCGGCGGGTGAGCGCGAGGGCAGCCGGGTCGGTGGTTTCGGCCTCCAGCATCGTGCTCCATCCCTCGCCTTGCGGCGCGGTTTTTTCCGAGACGGCCTCCTGCCCCGCGGCCTTGCCCGTGGTTTGCCGCCCAACGTTTTGCCGCACCAGATCGACCAGCTCGCGAACGGTGTAAACCTGGCTGGCCGCCGAGTCCTCGACCGCGGCCCCGAGTCGATGAGCGACGGCGGTGAGCAGCTCGACGCGCTCCATCGAATCCAGCCCCAGGTCGAGCTCAAGGTTGTCGTTGGGATGGAGCTCGCGGCGAGGCTCCAGCTGCGCGCCCTCGGCGATGATCGCCATCGCGGCCTGCACGCCGGGTTCGGCCAGCCACGTGCGATCGTCGTCGCTCGTGCTGCGCTCGCCAGCGGTGATCTCCTCAGCTTCGCCGCTTGCTTGCATTGCCTTCAATTTGCGTTCGACCTCGCTGCGCCGGATCTTGCGCGTAGTGGTGCGCGGAAGGTCCTCCTGCCAGATGTCGTAGTTGAGGATCCGCTTGGTCGCGGGAAGCGCCGCGGAGATGCTCTCCACGTCGTAGCGGACGACCTCGCGGATGTTGGCGATGCCGCGATTGCGCAGGACCTCGAAGTTGGGCACGATGACGCCGTGCAGGCGCTCGCTGAGCGGCTCGCCGGGCTTGCGCGTCTCCAGGCCCAGCACGCAGAGCTCCTTGATCCACGGCGAGCGCAGGTAGTACGACTCGATCTCCTCGGGATAGATATTCTTGCCGGAGCTGAGGACGATGACGTCCTTGGCGCGCCCGGTGATGAAGTAGTTGCCCTTGGCGTCACAGTAGGCGAGGTCTCCGGTGTAGAGCCAGCCGTCGCGCAGCACCTCGGCAGTGGCCTCCGGGCGGTTGTGATAGCCCTTCATAACCGTAGGGCCACTGATGGCGATTTCGCCGACGAGATGTCCGCTCTCGTCCGGCTTGGGGTCAACCAGCCTGGCCTGAATGCCGGGCAGAGGTCGGCCGATGGAGCCCACTGCATTGTCGTCAGGCGGGGTGCAGAGACAGCCGCTGGTGGTCTCGGTGAGACCGTAGGCCTGCAGCAGGATGAAGCCGAGCGCCTGAATATCGAGTCCGATCTGCGCGTCAAAGCGCGAGCCGCCGGTCACGAAGTAGCGGATGTTCGGGCCGAGCTGGGCGTGGACCTTCTTGAAGACGAGCTTGCCAAGGCCCAGCCCTAAGGCGTTCAGTCCTGCTTTCTGCAGTCCGCCGCTCACAGAGCACAGCAGGCGGAAGACCGCCAGCGCGACGCGGCCTTTCTTGGCGACCTCGCCGAAGATTCGCTCGTGGATGAGATAGAAGAACTGCGGAACGCAGCAGAAGATGGTGATGCCGCGCTCGCGCAAGGCGAGCGTCAGCTCTTGCGTGTTGAGCGAGTCAAGAAAGAGGACCCTTGCGCCGTTGCCGAGAGGAATAAAAAGATTCGCCATCTGCGCCAGCACGTGGAAGAGCGGAAGGACACCGAGCAGCGCGTCGCGCGGGCTGAGCGGAATGAACTGGCGGATGCTCTCCAGCTCGGCGGTGAGATTGCCGTCGGTGAGCATGACTCCCTTGGGATCGCTTGTGGTTCCCGACGTATAGATAATGGCCGAAACGCCGTCCGTCTGAACGGGCGCCGGAGTAAAGCCGGCTTGCGAGGCCAATACAATCTCCGGCAAGCACGGCAGGCCGTCCTGCGGAGCGTCGAGCATGACCAACTGCACGCCATTCGGATTGGAGAGTACCTTGTCTGCCGGCGAGCCCGAAGTTGGCGTGCTGGGCCGAAGCGCCTGCTTCGCGGTCTCCAGATGACGCTGGTCGACGAAGAGCAGGGTTGCGCCTGAATCCTCGAGGAGTTTGGCGATCTGCGCCGCGTTGAATGCAGTGTCCAGTGGAACAGCAATGTTGCCGCTGGCGATGATTCCCAGGTAGGCGGCGACCCAGGCGGGACTGTTGGCGGCGAGGATCGCGCAGCGCAGACCGCCGGGCGCGTCGGGGTCCCCGGCATTAGGTTCCCCGGCAAGCCTACTATTGGCTTGTTGGGGTTGCAGCCCGCTGTTGGCTTGTCGGGGTGGACCCGGGGTGACGCCTGCGCCCTCCATCAGCCATTGGCCCACGGCATCGGAGATCCGGCGGAGCTGCCGGTAGGTGAAGCTCTCGACGGTGTGGCCATCCGGCGTAGTGATGAGCGAAGAGAGCTGCGAGGGCTGCGGAGCGGCTCCCGGCTGCCGCTGAATCGCAACGGCGGGCGCATCCGGCCAACGCTCCACGGACTCCAGGAAGCAACGATAGAACATCTTCTTCGGTCTGGCTTCGCTCGGCACGCAGTGTGGCGCGACCGAACGCAATCGAGCCTCAGTCCCGCACGGGGTCCCCAGCGCGCCCGTTGTTGGCGTGCTGGGGCAGGCAACAGGATACACGGAAAAGTGTTAAGTGGTGGGAGCAAGGAGAATGTGGAGCTGCTGCTCTGGATAAAATAAATCCGGGGGACTACGCAACAAAAGCTGAGATTTGTTGTTCGTAGTTACAAATCCGGTGGTGTGAGAGCGTAGAATGTGCGGCGGATGAGTTCTACGAGTTCGAACACATCCCGGACCAAATGGTCGCCATCGCCTTGCAAGCTAATACAAGCTCGCAGCGGAAGTTGGCGCCGTATAACCTAACGTTAGGAGATCGTAGTCCATGAAGCGTGTTTCGATCGTTCTGCTCGCTCTGGCGATGTCAACCGCTGCTTTCGCGGCAGATGGCGCTGCCCTTTACAAAGCCAAGTGCTCCGGCTGCCATGGAGCCAATGCCGAAGGCAAGATGGGCCCGAAGATCGCGGGCAACACCACTGTCGCCGATGTGCTGACCAACGGCGGAAAGACCAAGGCCCCGCACACCAAGGCGTTTGCCAACATCACCGCCGATGACGTCAAGGCCATTGCCGATTACGTCGCCGGACTGAAGTAGCACTCCGGCTTGGCTCGAGACAAGGCCGATGCGTCGGCCTTGTTCGTAACTTACAAATCCGGTGCTGTGAGAGCGTAGAATGTCCGGCGGATCAGTTCTACGATTTCGAACTCATCCGGGCCAAAGGCAGCCGTCGCCGTGCAAGCTGATAACAAAGGCTCGCAGCGGAACTGGCGCCGAACCTAAAGTTAGGAGACCGTACAATGAAGCGAGTTTCGATCGTTCTCGTCGCTCTGGCGATGTCCACCGCTGCGTTTGCGCAAGACGGCGCTGCCCTTTACAAGGCCAAGTGCTCCGGATGTCACGGAGCCGCTGGCGAAGGCAAGATGGGTCCGAAGATCGCGGGCAGCACCGCTGTCAGCGATGTGCTGACCAACGGCGGAAAGACCAAGGCCCCGCACACCAAGGCTTTTGCCAACCTGACGGCCGATGAGATCAAGGCCATTGCCGATTACGTCGCCGGACTGAAGTAGCACTCCGGCTTGCTTCAAGACAAGGCCGATGCCTGTGGGCATCGGCCTTGTTTTTTGTTGGGAAGATTGGGAAGCAAAAACTTTGTTGCGCGCGTCTCGCGCGGTCGCGCGAGGAGTCACATGATGGGCCGTCTGTCTCGCTGGCGGCTGGCCGCGCGTCTCGCGCGGTCGCGCGAGGAGTCACGCCAAAATGAAAAACCCCGCCGAGTGATCGTTAGGGCGGGGCACCTAAGCTCGCTATATCACCTGGCACTCGCCAGGTTCGGCTCCTACATCCGCGACGTGTGCGAGCCTTCCGCAAGCTCGCGCAGATTGTCGAAGATGCTCAGCTCGCCGCATGGCTGCTGCATGGCCTCCTGCAGGGAAAAGGTCACGGAAAAGTGGGGCTCGCTACGGCGGAACGAGACCGCAAGGTAGTCAAACTCCCGGCTCGCCAGCGTGCCGCTCATGCGCTCTGCGATCTGCGGCTCCCAGGTTGGTTGAGTGGAGAGATATAGCGTGGCCACCGTGTGCGTGGACCAGTTCCGCCCCTCCCGAATCGGCCGGCTGGCGAGGCTGGTCCAGCGGTTGCGGCGGATCTGCAGAGTTTGACCCGGCGGACAGGGGAGATTGGCGTGGAAGGTGACGGTCTCCTGACTGCCGCGGCAGCGCCACAGCGCCCACTGCACCGGCATATGGCGCGGCGCAAGACGGACCTCCAGAATCGGCTGCAGGAAGTCACGGCCGGAGAGCCTGAGCCGGCCCCTGAACCGGGAAGGCCCCATCCACTGCGCCTCGTCCAGTTGTCCGTGAGGAGCCACCGTGCGCCGCAGCCAGCGCAGGATGCGCAGCCCGCGGCGGCGGTTCAAGTGGAGAAAAGACGAGTACCAGGTGAGGAACACGATCACCGCGACGAAGATAGCGATAAGTGCCGTTTGAAGCATGACCTCTATGTGGATGCAGCAGCGGGCAGGCGGGCTGCCAGTGAGGAGCTCTCATTTAGGTGATCCAATACTCGTTGGCCTATCCAGCCGGTGATTTGGCTAAACGGGGCTATTGAGAATAGCGGAACTGGAGCGGCCGATCCGGAGAAGGAGGTAGCGGAGAACGGATAAACCAGGGGCCAAATCTATCGCCCGAACGCCTTCGATTTGCTTGGCCGGAAGCTACCCGGATGGTATAAACTTGCCCTGTCCGCATAAACATACAATTTGTGAATTGCGGGACGGGGCCCTCTGGGCTCGCCGGGCAGGTTTGGTTTGTCCGGGCGGCGCAGGCGGGATCCGTGAGACACCCAACGCGGCCAAACCTCAACATTCCTTGAAGTGGAAGCGCGTTTCGGGTTCGGTTGTCGTGCACCCGAATCGGCGGCAGTGCGGCAAGCCCGCACGCACCGGTTCGTGCTCCAGCAAGCAATATCCGGCTTGCCGGGGACGCCGGTGCGTGAGACTGAAGTGGGTAGCAATGACCCGTAACGAGTTCAACCTCGGAGGAATCTGTATGACACAGTGGCTCTCGCGGAGCCTCACCTTCCTGTGCCGCAAGAATGCACGCGGCGTAGCCGTTCTGGCCTTCACCCTGTTCACCTCCCTTGCGGCGCTGGCCGAACCGGCCGGCGAAGCCGCACTGAAGCTGCCCGACCTGAGCAGCGTCAGCTTCTTCCACGGCGCAATCAACGGACACAAGCTGCTGATGATCGGTATTCTGTTCAGCTTCCTCGGTCTGATCTTTGGCCTCAGCATTTATACCCACCTCAAGAACCTGCCGGTGCATCGCGCCATGCGCGAAATCTCGGAGCTGATCTACGAGACCTGCAAGACGTATCTTGCGACGCAGGGCAAGTTCATCCTGGTGCTGTGGGCATTCATTGCGGTGATCATCGCCACCTACTTCGGCTATCTGTCACCGGTTCCGGACAAGCCGATTGCCGTGACCCTGCCGATCATTCTGGCGTTCAGCCTGGTGGGCATCGCCGGCAGCTACGGCGTGGCCTGGTTCGGCATCCGCGTGAACACCTTCGCCAACTCCCGCACGGCGTTCGCCGGACTCCGGGGCAAGCCCTTCCCGATCTATGACATTCCGCTCAAGGCGGGCATGAGCATCGGCATGATGCTGATCAGCGTCGAGCTGCTGATCATGCTCTGCATCCTGCTCTTCGTTCCGGGCGACTACGCCGGCCCGTGCTTCATCGGCTTTGCCATCGGCGAATCGCTGGGCGCCGCGGCGCTGCGTATCGCGGGCGGCATCTTCACCAAGATCGCCGACATCGGCTCCGACCTGATGAAGATCGTCTTCAAGATCAAGGAAGACGACGCGCGCAACCCGGGCGTCATCGCCGACTGCACGGGCGACAACGCGGGGGACTCGGTTGGCCCCTCGGCTGACGGCTTTGAGACCTACGGCGTCACCGGCGTGGCGCTGATCACCTTTATCCTGCTGGCCGTGCACGATCCGGCGGTGAAGGTGCAACTGCTGGTCTGGATCTTCGTCATGCGCGTGATGATGATGGTGGCCAGCGCGGGCTCCTACTTCCTCAATCATTTCCTGGCCAAGGCCAGGTACGGCACGAGCGATCACATGGACTTCGAGGCGCCTCTGACCTCGCTGGTGTGGCTGACCTCGCTGGTCTCAATCGGCCTGACCTACCTCGTCAGCCACCTGATGATTCCGGATCTGGGCGGCGACACCACTTTGTGGTGGAAGCTGGCCTCGATCATCAGCTGCGGCACGCTGGCCGGCGCGGTGATTCCGGAGCTGGTCAAGGTCTTCACCTCGACCTCCAGCGCCCACGTGCAGGAAGTGGTCACCGCATCGCGCGAGGGCGGAGCTTCGCTGAACATCCTCGCAGGCTTCGTGGCCGGTAACTTCTCCGCCTACTGGCTCGGACTGACAATGGTGGCTCTGATGTCGGTCGCCTATTACGTCAGCCTCTCGGGCCTTTCGGCGCTGATGCTGGTTCCGGCGGTCTTTGCCTTCGGCCTGGTGGCCTTCGGCTTCCTCGGCATGGGACCGGTGACCATCGCGGTGGACTCCTACGGCCCGGTGACCGACAACGCACAGTCCGTCTACGAGCTGTCGCTGATCGAGCAGGTCCCCAACGTGAAGTCGGAGCTCAAGCGCGAGTTCGGCATCGATGTGAACTTCGAACGCGCCAAGGACCTGCTGGAGGAGAACGACGGCGCGGGCAACACCTTCAAGGCCACCGCTAAGCCGGTGCTGATCGGCACGGCCGTCGTGGGCGCTACGACGATGATCTTCTCGATCATCACCAAGCTCACGGCGGAGAATGGCCAGTTCATCCCCGAAAAAGTCCAGCAGCTCTCGTTGCTGCACGCGCCCTTTGTGCTTGGGCTGATTACCGGCGGTGCCATGATCTACTGGTTCACCGGCGCGGCGACCCAGGCGGTCTCCACCGGCGCCTATCGCGCCGTGGAGTTCATCAAGGACAACATCAAGCTGGAAGGCGTGGAAAAGGCCAGCGTGGAGGATTCGAAGAAGGTGGTGGCCATCTGCACGCAGTACGCGCAGAAGGGCATGTTCAACATCTTCCTCGCCGTCTTCTTCGCCACGCTCTCCTTCGCCTTTGTCGAGCCGTTCTTCTTCATCGGCTACCTGTTCTCCATCGCGATCTTCGGTTTGTACCAGGCCATCTTCATGGCCAACGCCGGCGGCGCATGGGACAACGCCAAGAAGATCGTGGAGACCGAGCTGAAGGCGAAAGGCACCGAGCTGCACGCCGCCACGGTGGTGGGCGACACGGTGGGCGATCCGTTCAAGGACACCTCTTCGGTGGCCATGAACCCGGTGATCAAGTTCACTACGCTCTTCGGCCTGCTGGCCGTGGACCTGGCAGTGAGCATGACCAGCAAGAGCGCGGGCCTGACGCATGTGCTGGCGCTTTGCTTCTTCGTGATCTCGGCATTCTTCGTCTGGCGCAGCTTCTACCGGATGCGCATCACTCACGTGGAACGGAAAGCGGCCGAGGTCGAACCCACCAAGGAGATGGTCGGACGGTAAGACCGTAAGACGTACCAACTCAGAGCGCCACTCTTCGGAGTGGCGCTTCTTTGTGGCTTTTATTTCGCTTTTGTTTGTGGTGTCATCCTTCTATGAAAGAAGGATGACACGTAAATCAAAAACAACTCCCTCCTGCTATGCTGTTTTCATGGACCCCGTTGCGCTGACGCGTCAGCTCATCGACATCGAATCGATCACCGGCAACGAAGGCGCGGCCGCGCGCTTTCTGGCGGAGCAGTTGGAGGCGATGGGCTTCGACGTCGAGCTGATGCCGGTGGAGGGCGAGCGCTGCAACGTCTTCGCCAGGCCGCCAAAGGTGGACGCGCCCGCGCTGGTCTTTTCCACGCACATCGATACCGTGCCCCCGTTTCTGCCCTCCAGCGAGGACACCGACAACATCTACGGCCGCGGCGCCTGCGATGCCAAGGGGATCATCGCGGCCCAGGTCGCCGCCTGCCAAAGGCTCCGCAAGGCGGGCAAGTCCGCCGGGCTGCTGTTTGTCGTGGGCGAGGAGCGCGACTCGCTGGGCGCAGCCGTCGCCAACCAGAACCCGCGCGGCTCGCGCTTTCTGGTCAATGGCGAGCCCACCGATAACCGCATCGCCTTGGCCTCGAAAGGCGCGCTGCGCGTGGAGGTGACCGCGCACGGGCGCATGGCGCACTCGGCCTATCCCGAGCTGGGCGAGTCGGCCATCGAAAAGCTCCTGGACGCGCTGCAGGCGCTACGTGCCATGCCGCTGCCGCACAATCCGGAGATCGGTCCCAGCACCATGAACATCGGCATCATCGAAGGCGGGCGCGCCACGAACGTGATTCCGGATTTCGCCAAAGCGCAACTGCTCTACCGGCTGGTGTCGCCCTCCGATGGACTGCGCCGGGAGATCGTCAACGCGGCGGGCCAGGCCGCTGAGGTCGAATTCGTGCTGGACATCCCCTACATGCGCTTCCTCACCGTGCCGGGCATCGAGACCATGACGGCCTCGTTCACCACAGACATTCCGAAACTGACGGCCTGGGGTGGGCCGGTGCTGCTGGGGCCGGGCTCGATCCTGGTGGCCCACACGGACCGCGAGTTCCTCGCCAAAGCAGAGCTGATGCGGGCGATCGAGCTGTATGAGCAGATCGGAAATCATCTACTGCGTTGATCCGAACAACCTGCAAAGTCAAAGGCCCCACTTCCGCCAAAAGACGGCAGAAATGGGGCACCAAATCGAATGCTGAATTGCACGGGTAATCAAGCACCCGCCAAGCATCAGAGTTCTTTCCGAGCACCAACAGGGCAAAAAACAGAATCCCCGCATCTGTCATGGGCGTACACTGATCGGTCATGAGTACGCACCCGACCCAGCAGCCGACCAACCCTCTCGCCAAGGCCGCCTCCGCCTATCTGCGGTCCGCCATGCATCAGCCGACCCACTGGTACGAGTGGAGCCCGGAGGCATTCGCCGAGGCCGATCTCCAGGGCAAGCCGATCCTGCTCGACATTGGCGCGGTGTGGTGCCACTGGTGCCACGTGATGGACCGCGAATCGTACGAATCGGACGAGACCGCCGCAATCATCAACGAGCACTTCATCGCGGTGAAGGTAGACCGCGACGAGCGGCCGGAGGTGGACGCGCGCTACCAGTCGGCGGTGTCGGCCCTTACCGGACAGGGTGGCTGGCCGTTGACGGTCTTTCTCACCTGCGAAGGAAAAATCTTTTTCGGCGGCACCTACTTCCCTCCCGAGGATGCTTACGGGCGCGCCGGCTTCAAGCGTGTTCTGCTCTCGATAGCCGAGGCATACCGCGAGCGCCGCGACGAGCTTGAGCGCGAAAGCGATTCGCTGATGGAGCAGCTCGCGGCGATGGAGTCGCTGCAAGGCCACGGCGGAACGTTCACGCCCACGGTCATCCCGAGCCTGGTGCAGTCGGCGCTGACGCTCTTTGACCACGAACACGGAGGCTTCGGCAACGCCCCGAAGTTCCCTCACCCGCCTGCCATGGACCTGCTGATCGACTGGTACGCGCGTACGGGAGAAAGGCCCGTGGGGGACGTGATCGTCAACACACTGGAGAAGATGGCGCGCGGCGGGGTCTACGACCAGCTTGCCGGCGGCTTCCATCGCTACTCGGTGGATGAGCGCTGGTGCGTGCCGCACTTCGAGAAGATGGCCTATGACAACTCCGAGCTGCTGAAGAACTATGTTCACGCCTGGCAGGCGACGGGCAATCCGTTCTTTGCCGACGTATCCCGCGACATTCTGCGCTGGATGCGCGAGTGGCTCAGCGACCGCGAGCGCGGCGGCTACTACGGCTCGCAGGACGCCGATATCAGTCTCGACGACGACGGCAGCCACTTCACCTGGACACTGGAGGAGGCGCGCGCAGTGTTGAGTGAGGATGAACTCGCCGTGGCCGCCGCTCACTATGACATCGGCGAGCATGGCGAGATGACGCACGATCCGGCGAAAAATGTGCTGTGGGTGCGCGATCCGCTGGACAAGATCGCGGCCAATCAGAGCCGGACTCCGGAGGCCACGGCAGAGCTGCTCGCCCAGGCGAAGAAGAAGCTGTACGCGGCGCGGCTCGAGCGGCCGATCCCGTTCATTGACCACACGCTTTACACGGGATGGAACACCATGTGCATCTCCGCGGTTCTGCGTGCAGCGCGCGCGCTGGACCAAGGGGCCGAGCAGCAGTTCGCGCTGCTCTCGCTTGAACGCCTGCTGCGGGATGCCTACGACCCCAAGGACGGGTTGCGGCACGTCATCGCCTACGCCGGA
>WNFY01006053.1_pt1 | contig 12477 bp, 10 predicted proteins | sample 5400091 | NCBI WGS metagenome assembly WNFY01 (sample SAMN13153364, study PRJNA577476) | soil metagenome | isolation source: 60 cm soil or saprolite under grassland replicate 1 | place: USA:California | collected 2016-06-15 | reverse complement strand
GCACGGCTAGTTTGGCCCTCTTGCAACAAGAAGCGTAATGAGATACAATATACCCATACCCCCTGGACGGGGGTAGAGAGGAGAACATGCATGCGCGCTGAAAAGCAAGAAGTCATTAAACGCTTGAATTATATAGAGGGGCACCTCAAAGGTATTCGCAAGATGGTCGACGAAGACAAATATTGCGTCGATATTCTGCGCCAGACCTATGCCGTGCGCAAGGCCATCGAGAAGCTCGAGTCCCTCATTTTGGAGAACCACCTGCAAACGTGCGTCCCTGAGGGTATCACCAGCGGGAAAGCGGATGTGGTCATTGAGGAACTGGTGCAGCTCTACAACCTGGCCGGAAACCGTTAAGTCGTAGATAACTCGTTACTTTTTAATAAAGGAGAATGCAAATGGCAGCAGCACAAGAAACCGTGCTCTCAGTCCCCGACATTAGTTGTGAGCATTGTGTAAAGGCGATAAATGGAGCATTGACGGAATTGCCGGGCATAGAAACAGTCGATACTGACATCCCTACAAAAACCGTTCACCTGCGCTACGATCCTACAAAAATTTCGCTAGACAAGGTCGAAGCTGTGCTCGACGATGTTGGCTATACCGTCGCGAAAAAAAAATAAGATATAATAGTGCTGTATGGAGTATGAAGAGAAGCTAAAAGAATTAGAAGCGCTACTACAAGTAAGATTTCGTGACCGTTCGTTGTTACTGCGAGCAGTGACGCACCATTCTTGTTGTCCAGATACAGCCGTCCGTGACTCTTATGATACACTCGAGTTCCTCGGTGATGCCATTATCAGCGCGCACGTGGTAGAGTATATCTATCGCAACTACCCCAACGCCTCCGAGGGAGAGATGACCGCGCTGAAGTCCGAGGTTGTCAGCCGCCGCATCCTGGCCAGGATTGGGCAACAAATCGGCCTCTTCCCCTATATTCGCGTGGATATCGTCAACCTGCGCACCTTCAATGAACGGTCACGCGATTCTCTTTGTGGTGATGTGCTGGAGGCGCTGGTGGGGGCCATCCAGATTGACCAGGGGCCAGAGGTGGCTCGTGGCTTTGTTGCGCGCTTCATTTTGCCCGTGGTATCACAGTTGAATCACCTGTCGATTGACACGAATCCCAAGGGAAAACTGCAGAAAATCGTTTTGCAGCGTTCAGGAAATCTCCCGCGTTACCGCGTCTTAGAGCAGAGCGGGCATACCAATGATCGACTCTTTACCGTTGGTGTCTTTGAGCACGATTTTTTACTGGGCCTGGGCAAGGCATCAAGCATTAAAGAGGCTGGCCGTTTAGCTGCACGTGAAGCTTTGGAATTGATGAGTCACAAATAATCGCCCGCTGTCCAAAGGATTGGTCTATGTCATTGTATGGGGTACTAGAAGAGCAAGTTGGATGGTATGAAGCCTCGTTGTCGTTGCAGGAACGGCGTAGTCGTGGCCACTTCTCAACTCCAACAATCCTGGTAGAACGCATACTGGACGCCTGCGGCTATCATAGCACTACTCCCGCTGCTGACCTACGCTCAATCCGCGTGCTTGATCCAGCTTGTGGCAGCGGCAATTTCCTTGCGGCGGCGGCCCGCCGTTTGATCTCCTCAGGTGTGTATACAAACGTACCACAGGATGAACTTGCACCCCTCGTTCAGCACAATATCTGGGGGTTTGATCCCGACCCGGTCTCCTGCTTCCTGGCAGAGATGCAGTTGAGCGCAACTGTAGCAGACGCGATGGGCACAATGAGCCAGGCGTATCTCGCAAGCACTCCATCCTGGCATATTCACCAGGCCGACGCTCTCACTCTCCCCTGGGAAGAGCCTTGCGTCGATTTGTTCCTCGCCAATCCTCCCTATCTCGCGGCAAAGAATATCGACCTTAGCGGCTATCGCTCAACACACCAGCGCGGACAGATTGATAGTTATCTGCTTTTTTTGAGCCTGGGGCTGCAAATTGTGCGTCCCGGTGGCTGGCTTGGCCTGGTGCTGCCAGATCCCTTGCTGGCGCGTACCAATGCTGCCAACGAGCGCGCGCGTTTGCTCAAAGAGTTCAGCATACATCATCTCTGGCACCTCGCAGACGTCTTTACTGCCCACGTGGGCGCCGTCGTCATCATCGCCCAAAAAGTTCCGCCAAAAAGCCAGCATCAGGTCGCATGGAAACGAGAGCGATGGAAGCTGACCCCTCCAAGGACGACCACAAGGGTCCCCTCCCATCTCTCCACTTTCACAGGTAAATTATTGGGACAGATACCGAAACCCGTAGGGGCGGGGGAGGATGATGTGGAGGGAGGGGACGCTTGCGTCGCCCGTGAGGCGGAGCGACGATCAGGACGGTGGGCGACGCAAGCGTCCCCTCCACCCTACCCTACCTCCCCCGCCCCTACAGTCGCCCGTGAGGCGGAGCGACGATCAGGACGGTGGGCGACGCAAGCGTCCCCTCCACCCTACCCTACCTCCCCCGCCCCTACGGTCGCCCGTGATGTGGAGCGACGATCAGGACGGTGGGCGACGCAAGCGTCCCCTCCACCCTACCCTACCTCCCCCGCCCCTACGGTCTCTCAATCATTGTTTCAACGCCAGCCCCGCGCCGAATTGCGTTATCTTTTGAGCACCGAGCAGGCTTCAATCATTGAACGCTTGCAAACCTACCTGAGCGAAACCCCTGCACAATCTTCTCGTCTTGCCCCCCTGGACCGTTTTTTGTCGATCCGCCGCGGCGAAGAACTTGGCAAAAAGAGCTCACACCTCATCCAAAAAGAAACACTATGTTCAAACGAGCGATCTCTGCCCGTCCATAGTAGGGGCGATCCCTTGTGGTCGCCCTCAGACCTGTGGTCGCCCTCAGACCTGTGGTCGCCCTCGGACCTGCGGTCGCCCTCGGACCTGCGGTCGTCCTCGGACCTGCGGTCGCCCTCGAGTGCCTGGTATCCCATACTCCGCGGGGGAAAAGATACTTGCCCCTATGTCACCCCGCGCACAGACTGGTTTATAGCCCGCGAGGCTATCACCAAGCCCTTAGAGCGCTATCTCTCACCGAAACTACTGGTCGTCAAGAGTACAGATCGACTTCAAGGTACGCTCGATTTGGGGGGACACGTGGCATTACAGACACTCTATTTACTGCATCCACGCGAGCAAAGTATGCCGGTGGATGACCTCTATTTCTTCCTGGCCTTGCTCAACTCCCGCCTCTTGCGCAATTATGTCTATGTGCTCCACACAGCCTACAAGTGGGTGCAGCCGCAGATTGAGCAACACGTTCTGGCGCGACTCCCTGTGCCCATCGCCACAACAGAAGAGAAAAAAGACGTTATAGAGCGCGCAAAACTGCTGGTGTGTGCTTGCAGCGAACAAGCCCCCGTTGTAGAATGGAAGTTAGATATTCAAGATACATACGAGGAACAGGAGCGCGCTATCTATGCGCTCTATGATGCTACAATTTGTTGACATAAGGAGTGTTTGATGTCCATCGCTGCAACTCCGCTCTCTTGTAGTACTTCTATTTTCAGTCAGCAGCGATGAAAGGAGTCACTTCAATGGCTGAAACTCGCCCAATTCGCGTATTGGTCGCCAAGCCGGGCCTGGATGGACATGATCGAGGTGCAAAAGTGATTGCCCGTGCCCTGCGTGATGCCGGCATGGAAGTAATTTATACAGGTATTCGTCAGACACCTGAGATGATCGTTGAGGCGGCCATCCAGGAAGACGTGGATGCTATATTGATGAGTATTCTCTCTGGCGCGCACATGGCCCTTTTCCCCAAAGTAATGGAGCTGCTCAAGAAGGAAGGTGTAGACGATATCCTGGTGGCCGCCGGAGGCATCCTGCCTGATGAGGATGTACCGGCCATCAAGGCGATGGGCATCAAGGGTTGCTTCGGTCCCGGGACATCGACGGAGGAGATCATCGATTTCGTGCGTAACAATGTGCAGGCGGATCGCCTGACCACCGAGGTGTAGGTGCACCTTGGAAAACATTGTCGAACGCCTGCTCAACGGCGATCGCCGCGCGCTGGCACGCATGGTGACGCTGATTGAAAACGAAATCCCCGCCGCGCGCCGTTACCTGGCAGAGCTGCACCAGTATGCTGGTCGCGCCCATATCGTGGGCGTAACAGGTGCGCCAGGAGCGGGCAAGAGTACCCTTGTCACGCATCTTGTGCGAGAATGGCGCCGCCGCGACGCTAAAGTCGGCGTGGTAGCCGTTGATCCCACCAGCCCACTTACCGGTGGTGCTATCCTCGGTGACCGTATTCGCATGATGGAGCTGTCGGGCGATCCCAGGGTGTTTATTCGCAGCATGGCAAGCCGTGGCAGCCTGGGGGGCCTCGCGGCCTCAACCCGTGACGTCGTGCGTGCAATGGATGCTGCTGGCTATAACCCGATCAACATTGAGACCGTAGGGACTGGCCAGGACGAGGTTGAAGTGATGCGCACCGCGCACACGGTGCTGGTCGTCTGCGCACCCGGCATGGGCGACGACATCCAGGCCATCAAAGCCGGCATATTAGAGATTGCCGATATCTTTGTGGTCAGCAAAGCGGATAAACCCGGCGCGGACCAGACCGTCGCGGAACTGTCCATGCTCTTGAGCCTTGATCCCACGCGCCGCCAGCACGATAAATCGCGTCCCTATTGGAAAATTCCAGTCTTGAAAACCTCTGCCATCAAAGACCAGGGCATCACCCAGGTGGTAGATGCCATCCAGCAACACTATGCTTATCTCGTTGAGAGCGGCATGCTGGCCCACAGGGCCCAGCGCCAGGTACGCAGCGAGGTAGAAGCACTGGTATTGCACGCGGTTGTCAACCAGCTCAAAGCCAAAACGTCCGAAGACGATTGGCAAAAGCTAGTCGAAGACATCACCAGCCGCGAACGAGACCCCTACAGCGTAGCAAACGAACTAGAAGAAAAAATTGGACTACGGCAACCGTAAAGGGACCGCCAACTCCCACCGCCTCTTCACGAAGTGAAGCGGGAAAACGTGTATAGTAGGGTCGACCCTTGCGGTCGACCTAGGGGGTGGTGTGTGGAGGCTTGCTTCATGAAAATCGCGCTAAAAGTTACGCCACAACGCAGTACCCAGTACGCCAACATGGCCGAGATACTGGCTGCCCCCGAGTTGCTTGCCAGCCCATTGGGAAACGCTATCACCACGATCAACCCTGCGACCCTTGCGGGCCAGGGTTATCTCATCGCCACTCTCGATTGCGCCTCTGATCCTTATTCAACCCGCATCAGCATCATGCCCATTCTCTCGCGCCTGGGCGCTACCAGCGAAGTCTTTGAATACTTTGATTCTCTTGGTGAAGTAGAGGGGCCACTGCTACGCCCGCTGGATCCACATTTTACACCATTTGTCCCTTTAGAAATGGCCGAGATTCGGCGCTATAAGGGCAAGACCAATGAGGTCTTCACACGGGTGCTGCTCAACTTAGCCATCTTCGCGGGCGCGTATGCCGGGCAATGTACAGAGCGACTACGGATACTGGATCCCCTCGCGGGTGGGGCAACCACGCTCTTTCTGGCGCTGGCCGGAGGCTACGATGCGTTTGGTATTGAGCTTGAACGACAGGATGTTGACTCAAGCGCGGTTTTTATCAGGCAGTATTTGCAGAGCGAGCATATCCCCTTCAAAGAGTTGGATGAACGCAGCCGCCGCGCGGGACGGCGCTACCTGTTCGAGGTTGGGCGCAAGGGGGCAACGCGCATGCTTGTGCTGGCACATGGCGATACCTGCCAGGCCAATCTGCACCTGCAAGAAGTTCCCGGCGGCCCACGTGTTCACGCCATTGTCGGCGATTTGCCCTATGGTGTTCAGCATTTCGCCGAGATTGCAGGGATGTTGCAAAAAGCTTTGCCTGTCTGGCAGCAGTTGCTACTGCCTGGGGGAACGCTGGCATTGGCCTGGAATGCTACTCGTATTGAACGCGCGAATATGATAGCGCTGCTCGAAGAACATACGCAGCTCATAGTCAGAAACGATCCACCGTATACACAGTTGGTGCATACGGTGGATCGAGTCATCAAGAAACGCGATATAGTGGTGGCCGTGAAGCATCCTTAGCTGAGCATCTCTTTCACCATCACCGCGCCCGCGATTGAGCTATCCGCGTTGCTGTAGCTGTACAGCACCACGACGCCCTCCTGTATACCAGTCTTGAAGGTAGAATGATACATGACGCTGCTGGAAAAGGTCGTATGGCCGTTGCCGGTTGCGCCTTTCGCGACGCTCTGACCAATATTTGTATACAGGTGATCCAGGACGATGGCTTTGCCAATTATTCCCTCAAAAGCGTTCCCTGTTCCCGTGACGGTTACTGGACTGGCCAGGCGGTCGCGATCCTGGGGAGCAGTGATCGACATGCTGGCAGTAGTCACCGATGTTACTTCCCAGATGCCCCCGTTGCTATTCTGTTCAAGACGGCTCATGGTGACTGTAATGGCGCTACCGCCTGGACTGGTGCTCTTCACGTTGACAACGGCATTGATATCATGCATCCCACCGCCGCTGACAATGGTCGCAGGGGCGTTGGGATTCCACTTGAGCAGGCGCTGGCTGGCGGCTAGCGCCTGAGCGGTAAGTGTCGCACTGAGTTTCCAGGGCTGGTGTCCCTGGTTCACCTGGGCCTGGTCTGCCTCGGCCTGGTAACGCGTGAGGTCGGGAAAGATGCCGGGAAAAGCCACCGGCACCAGCGTCCCGGCGGCATCTGTCCACTTGAACTCACGAAAGAGGTCCTGGGTCAGGTTCGCATCGGGTTGCCCGGCGTTAATGCTCGAGTTCGGGTCAACCTCGGCGGTCATAACCGTATTGTAGCCACTGATCTTCACGCTGCCCCTGGTCAGATTCTGCAATTTGAAAAGCTGAACCGGGCTGGGATCGATGATGCGATCATAGACGTACACGTCGAGAATAGCTCCGGTGCCATCGTAGCGCACGGTCACCAGGGTCTGTAGCGATGGAATGCCCTTCAGATTCCCACAACTGACACTCTCGACTTTCGAGGTTGTCGTTGGCGCGATAATTGCTGTCCAATGCGCCGAGTCTTTGACCGCGTCGGGGCAGGGTTGCGCTCCCAACCGGACAACGGGTGTTGTCGATGTCGTTGGCGTTGTATTGCCTGTAGCAGTCGCGCCAGGGGTACTTCCCGCCGTCGGCGTTGAGCTGCCACTATTTCCGCCTCCAATACCGCTGCACGCCGCCAGGACAAAGGCTAGCAAAAGGAGTAAACTTGTAGCTATAAACGGGTGTTTGTAATGCCATAATGAAAATGATTTCATAAAAATCCTCCAATAAAAAGAGATTTTATCTGAGGATAGCCTACCATAAATATATGAGTCCAGGTGTGAATTATATCACTTTTGGTATGTGTAATTTTGGTATGGCATCTTTTTCTTCCTGAGATACACCCTGACAACTAACGTTAGTTTCGTTATAATAGCCTCGTTGTGCACAATAACCTTGCCTGTTGAAAAACGCCCTTCTTTTTTTGTTTCCAGCAGTTTTTCAACAGGCCGGACCATTACTCGCAAAAAGGAGGGCAATACATGGCCCTTTTTAATGATGCTCTTGTTCAAGAAATAACAGCGCTGGTCCGCCAGCGCTATCAGGAACTCGGCACTGCACTGGGAGTGCAACCCACGCAAGAGAACTCGGACCAATTGGACGAACAGAGTTCGTTGCAGCGCAACCTGAAACTGTTGATCGGAGTTGCCAATGGTGAATATCACCGGACGGATGTGACGGTTCACCGAGTCGAACTGGCACTCACACGCTTGCTGGGGCTGCTGTTAGGGAACGCACTGCACAGCAACGCGATCTTCCCGGATGGCTTCTGGCAAACGGATATTGGCATCCTGGTCTCGCGGGCGCGCTGGTGGATCTCTGTCGATGATCTGATTACTATCAGCAACGCGGCGGCGCTGGCTTTTGGCGAAAACACCCAGGTGAATCGCATGCGTATTGCGCGCGCCATTGATAACGGGTTGCTGGAATGGGTGCCAGATCCTTCAGTGGCTAATCCCCAGCAGAACCGGCGCGTGCTCCGACCCCAGGTGGAGCGTCTGCGCGACCAACGCCGGCTGCCGGAATAGGTGAACGGCGGATACAACCACCTCACCCACGAAGACAAGTGTCGAGTCTCGTAAAGTCGTACCCATCGGTTTTCGGCAAAGTCTCACAAAGTCGTGCCAGTCAAGTTGTGAGCATATTCCCAAAGGTACAAGGCACAGGATATTCCAGATGTAGTACGTAGGAGAGCCGAGAGGTTCTCCTACGTGATCAGCGATTACGGGACGGCGACGGTAGCAACGATCTGCTGCTGCTGGTTGGCGGGATTGGAGCCGTCGTTGAACGTGCTCACGAAACTCGATATATTTGTCGAGCCACTGGTCGTATTACCGAAGTAGTCGCCGATGAAGGTCGTGATGCAGGTGGCGCACGACGTGTGCGGTGAGTTCAACTGCGGGTCCCAGGTGTGCTGGGTGAGCCGGATGTTATGCCCCAAGGGTGTAAGTGTGGCACTGTAGAACTGCACACTGGCATTGACGCAGTAGTTGGTGGCACCGTATGGAGGCAGACTGCCCGAATAATTGGGGTTAACCTGGTCAAGGGCGATGCCAGCTCCGGTAGCCTCAGTGCTGTTAGCAGCAGGACAATTGAGGCGGCGGTCGTAGAAAGCCACACTCACTGTCCCGTCGGTGGCGACCGTCAGGTTGGGTTGGAACTCATCGACTGGCGTTTGGTTATCGTTGACCTGGATGGGAGCCGTCCAACTCTTGCCACCATCGGAGGATGCCGCGAGCAGGATGTTCGTCACACCTGCGCTGTAGTCCTCCCAGGTAACGTAGAGTGGATAATGGCCCCCGACGCCCCCGACGAGCTGGTTGCCCACGCCGAAACTGTTGAGGATGCCGTCGCGGAAGGTAGTGTTAGCGTAGCGGGCCGGCGGCGCGGCGATGTTGTCGGCGACCGTCGAGACAGTCGTCCAGGTGTCCCCGCCGTCGGTGGACTGATCGAGCGCGATCTTGTCAAAGCTAAACTTCATCGCTGGCTTGGTCGTTGTGAGGGTCGTGTAGACCGTCCCATCAGGCGTGACGTGCGGCAGCAAGTAGGTGGCTCCGGTCGGGGAAGCCGAGACCTCCGGCAGCCGGATGGGAGCCGACCAGTCAGTGTGCGTCCCATCTGGCAGCGCCTGTGCGTGCGACACGAGCGGCTGGGCGGTGAATGGGCCGGTGAAGACGACCCACATGGCGTAGATGCGGTTTTTGAACCGGCTGGCCGGATTAGTGTCGATGGTGATCCACTGCTTGTCCGGCTCACGGCCCACGCTATCGTAGGTGGCGACGTAGTCCGGTTGGCGGTTGTGGGTCGTGATCCAGTCGCTCACCGCTGTCGCCCCGTGCTTGCGCACCGCAACAGAGATGACCTCGGCTGGGTGGGCCGGGTTGGGCTCCTGGTTCGGATTGATCTGGAAGTTATGGGTCCCGTCGGCGTTGTAGAAAAACTGGTAGGGCAGGATCAACTCATAGTAATTCCCGAAGCCATCGAAAGCCCCAACCGGGTCGGTATTGTCGGTCCAGCCTTCATAACCTGGGATATGCCCCTCGATCGACCAGGTCTTGCCGCGGTCGAAAGACTCGTAGAAGCCCAGCAGGTGGTTGTACCCCTCGGCGCTGACGAACCACTTGGAGGAGCCGATCAGGTGCTTGGAGTCGGTGGGATCGACCCGGATGTCGGACTCCGAGTAATCCTTGACCAGCATCGGCGTGGTTGCAGGATAGCCGGGGTTGCTGCCAGCCTGGGTGGGATAGGGTCCAAGATCCTCACCTGTGGTGGCCCCGGGGCAGGCTGATTCGCCGCTATAGCCATCGTTGGGGCCATCGCTGACTGTTGTATACGGCACCTCTGGCGTGTAGCAACTGGTCTGCTGCGTGGTCGCGAACACGTTGGTCACGTGAGAGGTCTTAACACTGTTGGCGTAGGAAGTGTCGGCTTGGGTTCCCTGGGGAATGTTGCCCACGCCGGAGCCAGCCGCGGCTACGCGTGTGTGTGCAAATGTAAGTGTGGGTACAAAGGCCAGTAAGGTGAGCAACGTCACCACGAGATACGCAAGATAGGATTTACGCATATCATACCCTTCCTTCTGATAATGAAGACTGCAGGCGTCTTTGAAGTCCACTGCGCCGTGTGACATAGAAAGGTCTGCTTTGCCTCGTACCACGAGACAAAACCCACCGATTCGATTATGGAAGAAAGCCATGGACTTGGCAATGGCAAGACGGTTGTGATTCGGTTATGAAATGGTTAAATTTTTGACCATCGCCTGTCAGTATTTCTTTCCTGCCAACAAGTGTTGAGCCTCGTAAAGTCAGTTGGTAGTCATGCAAACCAGGATTCGTCGTTTCCATTCCCGGATAACTTTCGACCTTGAGACGACTGACGACATCAACAATGCTGATCTCCACGATGAGGCCCAGTTCTTGCCACGGAATGCTAAAAGTAAGGCCGGTATGAAATTGCTCAAAGAAATTCGTCACAAAGATATTGCGCGAAAGCACCAATCCCAGTACCACACCCAGTATACTGCCGAGCGTGCCCACGAAGAACGACTCAAAGAGGAATGCCAGTTGAATCAGCGCGCGTTTGCACCCGATGGCTCGCAACAACCCGATCTGCTGCCGGCGTTCGATCACGGCGCGTGTACCCGTAATGGCGAGCGCTGTGACCCCCAGTAAGAGCGTCAGGCCAACCACGCCCAACAGTACGTCACTGAGGAGGATACGCGGCCCACGTATCTGCCAGATTGCATCCTCTAACACGGTCGTCTCCAGTCCATTATCGAGGAAGGCAGAGCCAAGCGCCAGGGCCAGCGCTCGTTTGTCCTGTCCTGGCGCCACCTTAAAATAGTAGGTCTGGGCATCGGGTGTTGCCGGGTTCGTATCACTACGTGCCGTGTAGGCGGCACGGGGAATGAACAGCCCAAAATGCTCGCTGTCACTGTTGTCAACAACGCCGATAATAGTGAGCTTGACCGCCGACGTCACAGCCTGTGGCGCTGTGTTATCAGGAGTGGGCGTTTGAAGGCCGGTGACCCAGAGAGGAGTGGCCGGGAAACTGGTATCGCCCTGGTAGACCCCACTCATGGAAAAGGTGTAAGGTGAATCAAAACCCGGTGGATGGGTCGGCATCCCTGCATCAGCCGGTAACGGCGCGTTGGGATCATAGACGGGTGAACTGATGAAACTATCAGGGCGATACGGCAGGGCATCGTTATCGATCAGCGCGTAATTGGGATGGGTTTGTAACGCTTGCCATACCGCCTCATCACTGTTAAATCCCTGGGCGCGTGCCAGCAGGTGCAGCCCCAGACCATGCAGAAATCCACCATTGACCACTTGCGCAGGATACAGCTTCCAGGAAGGATTATCGGTACTTAATTGGATCACCCCCACGGCTGCCGATGTCTGTACTCCTATCGAAGAAAATACCTCCGGATGAATGCCATGCTGTAGCAAAGCCGTCCGTATGTCTGGCAGCGGCTTGAAATATGCCACCGCCTGGATGTCATACCCGCCTGTCTGCGTATCAATATTGGTATAAGTGTTCTGCATGGCATTCGTAATCACCACCATAACCGTCATGGCGAAGACAACCAGGCTAAACATCACCACGCTCAATCCCGTGCGGAAGCGCCGGTGTAAAGGATACGCCGAAGCCAGTCGTGTCAGAATATACAATCCCGGCAGCTTCGAACAGAGCGCTACAACCGGCCATACCAGCACTTCCGCGTTGGTCAACAGCACCCACGCCGTTCCCAAAACCATCATCAATCCGGCAAAAAAGAAAATCTCTATGCCACCCTGAAAACGCGGCAGCCCAAGCCGCGCCAGGACATCGAACGGCAGCGCCCAATAAGCAACAATCACCAACCCTGCCAACGTAACAAACAATTTGTTTAAAGCCGCATTGTTCACCCCCCTACTATCATCACGTCCATGGTAGGGGCGATCCCTTGTGGTCGCCCGCTTGCCTCTCTGGTCGGTGGTCGCCCGCTTGCCTCTCTGGTCGATGGTCGCCCGGTTGCCGGTGGTCGCTCCATTGTCGGCGGTCGCCCTATTACCGGTGGTCGCTCCATTGTCGTCGGTCGCCCGGTTGCTGTTGATCTCACTCTGGTCGGTGGTCGCCCAATTACTGTTGGTCGCCCTATTGTCGGTGGTCGCCCGGTTGCCGTTGATCGATCTCTGGTTGGTGGTCGCTCTCTCGACTGTGGTACTGGATATGGTACCAGAAATAGGTCGCGATAACCATCCCACAGCCCGCCAAACCTGCCCAATGGCAGCTTTTAACAGCAGCCCGCCCCCCAAAACGATCAGTGAAAAGCCCAGCGAGAAAAATGCGATCTGCAATTTCTCCAACCCCAGTTGCATCAGCCAGTAGCCGGCCAGTAGTGGCAAGAAGCCCAATAGGATGAGTG
>WNFY01007270.1_pt1 | contig 12479 bp, 10 predicted proteins | sample 5400091 | NCBI WGS metagenome assembly WNFY01 (sample SAMN13153364, study PRJNA577476) | soil metagenome | isolation source: 60 cm soil or saprolite under grassland replicate 1 | place: USA:California | collected 2016-06-15 | reverse complement strand
CCTTGCTGCCCAGCGACACCTGGCTTCGGTCGTCACTGATGAAGAGAAGGCTGCGCAGCTCCTGGCCTTTGCTCGCCGGGGTCGCTTCTCTCTCGAGAAGCAAGTCTATTCGAATGAGGAGCGTGCTGATCAAGGTAAGCCACCATTGACCGATAAGGGACGCAGATTCCTTGAGAAAAAGCTCAAGGATCGTCGCGATGAATTGCTTCGCATCATTTCGGATGAGAATGAGGCTGAAGAGGCGTTACAAGCTGCGTACCAGGCCATGGTTATAGAATTGCATGCACGTCGGCGTATCTTGAAATCGCTTCCAGATGAACTGGTCGTCAGGAAAATTTTTGATGAACTGGCTCCACGTTATGTCGATCGTCCCGGCGGCTATACTCGAATCACGAAACTTGGCAGGCGTTTGGGTGATGCCGCCGAGATGGCGCAAATTGCCCTGGTGTAGGGAAGAAAGGCTTCGCGAGAGGGCGTGATTTAGTGTACTCTATGTGTGATCTTGATCCTACATCGTCAAGGACGAGGGCCCGATTTATCGGGCCCCTATAAAAAGATGAAGCTCGCGTGTGGAATTGAGTATGATGGTACCGACTATCACGGCTTTCAGCGTCAGTCAAATGACCATGGGCCGACGGTACAGGGTGCCTTAGAAGCGGCGATTGAACGTATCTCAGATGAGATATCTGTCGTATACGGAGCGGGTCGTACAGATGCAGGTGTGCATGCCAGTGGACAGGTTATACACTTTTGCACGAATGCAACGCTGACACCACAGGTGTGGATGCGAGCTATGAATGCGGTTTTACCCAAAACGGTGGCGGTGCAATGGGCGAAAGAAGTCTCTGACGACTTTCATGCACGTTACAGTGCAAAGAGCCGTTCCTATCGATATACGATCTGGAACGATATTGTGCCAACGCCCTTACGGGCAAGGTATAGCTATCATCGACCGCAGCCGTTAGCAGCTGACTTGATGAATGAAGCATGCCAGCTATTATTAGGGCGTAAAGATTTTGGAGCCTTTGGACGCAGTCCTGATGAGACCAATCCGTTAAAACCGGGGCCGCATTCCAGTATTCGCATGATGCTCGAGGCCTGTTGCAAGCGTCAAGATGCACTTATCTATTGTGATTTTACTGCGGACGCCTTTCTGACGGGGATGGTTCGCAGGATAGTTGGAACCCTGTTGCTCGTGGGGCAGAGACGTTTAAGTCTCGATGAATTTGCCACTATTGTGCAACGCGCTGATAAGACGCACCTCGGTACAGCAGCTCCATCGCATGGGCTATGCCTGGTACGGGTTACGTATCCTGAAGATTTTTGAGAAGCAAAAGAAGGCAGAACGAACAATGATGAAGACGTATAGCGCAAAGGCCGCCGACCTGAAACCGCAGTGGTATGTCATCGATGCTGAAGGTCAGGTATTGGGTCGCCTGGCTTCACAAATTGCGCAGATTTTGCGTGGGAAGCATAAGCCTACATTCACACCACACCTGCAAAGTGGTGATTTTGTGATTGTGATCAACGCTGACAAGATCGCTGTCACGGGCAAGCGCCTGGATCAGAAGGTGTATTACCGCCATAGCCAGTATCCAGGTGGTCTGAAGAAGACCACACTGCGGCAGACGCTGGAGGGAAAATATCCTGAACGTGCTCTGCAGCATGCGGTAAAGGGCATGGTGATGCATAATCGCTTGGGGGCGGATATTATGTCCCACCTCAAGATTTATGCTGGCCCAACGCATCCACACCAGGCACAAAAGCCGATCCCCTGGACTGGACCAGAGGCGTTGCTGAAACAGCAGCCTACAAGGTCTGCTGTTGCAGAATAAGTAAAGGAGAGGAGTACCTACCTTGGCCGATACCATCAAAGGTGAGTATTACTATGGCATGGGACGGCGCAAGACGGCTGTGGCCCGCGTGCGCCTCTACCCAAACGGTGATGGCAGTATCACCGTCAATGGCAAGAATAGCCGCCTGTATTTTGGGCAGCGTGAGGCACTAACGTCCGTCATGACTGCGCCATTGCGCTTGCTCGACGTGGACAATACATATAATATGACAGTGCGTGTCCTCGGTGGCGGTGTGAGTGGGCAGGCCGGCGCAATTCGCCACGCGCTGGCTCGCGCCCTCATACGAGTCAATCCAGAATGGAAAGCAGCTCTGCGAAAGGCTGGCTTCCTGACACGCGATCCACGAATGAAGGAACGCAAGAAGCCTGGCTTGAAGCGTGCTCGCAAGGCCCCGCAGTACACGAAACGTTAATAGTTTACCTTTACCGTTTCTTCGCCGTAAGCTAAGCACAAATAATCCCTATCAGGAACATAACCTGATAGGGATTATTTGTATTTGGTTGCGTTGCGCTTAATCTAAGATCTATGAACCTGTTCCAGTAGCTTGGGCTTGCTGGGGCACTGCTGTATAGACCGGCGTACACCACTGCGCTCGATATTCAGGGATACGACCGCGCACAACGTCGAAGTAGAGTTGCTGCAATGCGTTACTGATAGGCCCAACTTTGCCATCACCGATGGGGCGGTGATCGACTTTGATGACTGGGGCGATTTGTGCACCCGTGCCACACAGCAGTATTTCGTCAGCTACGTAGAGTTCTGTGCGATCAATTTGTCGTTCGCGGGTAATTCTCCCAAACTCGCGCCGGGCAAGTTCCATGACCGTATCGCGGGTGATGCCTAGCAGTATGTTCTCAACAGGCTCTGATGTGATGATGAAGTGATCTGTGAGATTATGTAGGCGTACACCGACGATCTGATCGGCTTTATAGGCTACAGGTCGCAGGTAGACATCCTCCCGCTGACCGTTGCGCTTGATCAGTTCAATGCTTATTTCAACAAGTTGTTCTGCTGTGTAAGGGAGTGAGGTTTGGAGTATTTTACACGAACGAAGTAATCTTTCATAGTGTTCTCGAATACGGAACAAGTAGATCTGCTGATCCTCTTCGTTCCAGTAGCCACGAATACCTTCAAAACAGCCGGTACCATAGGAGAAACCATGGGTACGTACAGGTATTACAGCGTGCTCGGCGGCTATGAACTCGCCGTTCATGAAGATTTCTTTCGCGTTCATCTTGTATGAAGGAAGTAGCCCCTTTGCTACTTCCTTTTCCTCCTTTTCTGGATTTCTAGTCTCTTCTAGTACGAACTGGAAGCTAGAAACAGAGCATTGTAATAATGTTATACCTAAAGAATTTTCTTTCCGAGAGCGGACATCACGAGCTCAACCCCGAGCAGCGCGGTCGCGTTTTCTTGATCAAGGATCGGGTTTACTTCAACTATGTCCATCGAAATCAGGCGACGCGAATCTGCGATGAGTTCCATAGCCAGGTGAGCTTCCCGATAGGTCAACCCTCCGCTTACCGGAGTACCAACACCAGGCGCATGTTTGGGGTCGAGTGCATCCATATCGAGGCTCAAGTGAATACCATCTTTGGCCTGACCTGCTATAGCAAGAGCCTGGCGCATTACCTCGGAGATGCCATGCTGATCGATATCTGACATAGTAAAGACGTGAATATGGTGTGTGTGTAAAAGTTCGCGCTCACCACGGTCAAGATCGCGCGCGCCAACAATAACTATCCTTTGTGTGTTGAGTTTAGGCGCCCATCCACCAACGTTTGTGAGACGACTATTGCCCAATCCGGCAAGTGAGGCCAGGATCATACCGTGGATATTCCCAGAAGGAGTCGATTCCTCAGTATTGAAATCGGCGTGGGCATCGATCCATAGAACGCCTATATCTTTGTAAACACGAGTAATGCCAGTGATGGATCCGAGTCCAATACTGTGGTCGCCACCAAGAATAAGGGGAAACTCGTTATCTTTTAGTGTCGCGGTAACAACATCAGCCAACTCTTCGGCTACCTTCACGATTTGATCGAGGTATTTCACACGGGGATTGCCAGTAGGTTGACTTTCCGGTTGGGGTACAACGATGTTACCTATGTCATGAACCTCGTAATCGAGGCGGCGTAGTTGGTCATTCAGACCTGCATAGCGGATTGCGCTGGCCCCAATATCGACACCTCGCCGGTCCGCGCCTAAATCCATAGGGACGCCAATTACACGAATACGCATACTTTTTCCTCCTGTTCGCCGTTGAACAGTACGTTATCTCACATTATTATAGACGTTCATAAGCCTGTTTGTCTATGTTTTGTAAGAGTCAATCTGTAAATGTGATGAATCCAGGTGTGATAATATGAGGCAATCAAGCGTATTTAAGCACAGGGGTAACTTTGCTTTCTTGAACAGTTATGTAGGGTATACTAAAATACCAGAAGAGTGTACCTCTCTTGCAATTACCCTGCGGAGCTTCCTTCAGAAAGCGAGGCGATTAGTGCGTAATCAAATAAATTTAAAACGTTATCTGGCCACCATCCTGCTTCTCAGCTCACTGCTGATCATCCTGGCAGCATGTGGCGGGGGTGGTACGACGACTCCCACCACAAATGGAACGCCCACCCTGGCATCTAACCAGGTATTGGTCTTTCCAAATGTCGGTACCCAGGATATTGGCGTTCTCGATCCTGCCCAGGGACCAGATGCTAATTCCGCTATCGCCGTAGCCATGATTTATTCTGGCCTGGTGAAATTTGACAAAGATTTAAATGTTGTACCCAGCCAGGCAACCTATACTATTTCCCCTGATGACAAAGTTTACACCTTTAAGCTAAAACCCGGGATTGCTTTCTCAGACGGAACGCCCGTTACAGCGCAGGCCTACGTGTATACGCTGACGAGAGCGCTGCTTCCAGAGGTGAAATCGGGAATAGCCACGTTATTTTTGGGTCCCATCCTTGGTTCAGATGATGTTAATAGCGGTAAAACTAAGATTCTGCAAGGAGTAAAAGCTGTCGATGATAGCACCTTGCAGATCACGTTGAAGCAACCCGCGGCTTATTTTTTGCAGGTGCTGGCAAATTCAATCTCTTTCCCGTTGAATCAAAAGATCATTAAGCAGTATGGGCAGACTGACTGGGTGAACCATGCGGCCGCTAATGGGATAGGAACAGGTCCATTGATGGTCAAGGAGTGGGATCATAATGTAAAGATGGTGCTGGTTCCAAATCCGCACTGGTATGGGGCGATGACGAAATTGGCAGAAGTCGATATGCTTTTCGTGAACGACCTCTCGACTGCATTTAAGTCCTACCAGGCTGGGCAGTACGCTTTCGTTTGGAATATCACACCGCAGGACCTGCAAAGTGCGAAAGGCATGGCCGGTTTTACCAGCAAATCATTATTGCAGACAGATCTGCTCTTCTTTAACAATAAGATGGCACCCTTTGACAAATCCGCAGTGCGTCAAGCCTTCGCCTATGCAATTGACAAAGTAACATTGACGAATACGATCTTTAAGGGCTCAGCGGTTCCTGCTCCGACAATTATTCCGCCAGGAATGCCGGGCTATCAACCAAATTACCAGGGTTTGCCATACGATAAGAGTAAGGCGTTGGCTGCTCTGCAATCCGTCTATCCAGATGTGAGTAAAGTTCCACCCATCACCTTCTCTTTCCCTAACTCACAGGTATCTCCTAATGAGGCATCCGCCTTGCAACAAATGTGGCAGTCTGCGCTAGGTATTCAGGTGAAGCTGTTGCCGGTGGAGCTGAACGCTTATAATACTGAGACAAGTAACCGGCAGATACAATTTGGCTTTGGGCAATGGACTGCTGATTTTCCCGATCCCTATGATTGGCTAGCCTTAAATCTACTCTCAACATCCGGTGGCAATGCAGGTTCATGGAATAATCCCCAGTTCGATCAGTTAGTTATGCAGGCCGAACAATCGACAGGCGATGCTCGTATCAAACTCTATAACCAGGCTGAACAGATTGCTATTACCGATGGGGGGTGGTTACCCCTCGATCACCAGGAAATGGCAGCGGTTATTCCGCCCTGGGTGCATGGAGTCAGCCTCAATAATACAGGTCTGTACTTCGGCGATTGGTCTGAGGTATACCTGTTGCAGCACTAGAGCCTCCCCTGCGGTGCGGTTTCGGATTGCAGCCTCCCTTTAGAGATGCTATACTGAAGTTAACAGAACAAATGCAGGCCCGCCGGAGGAAGTCAGGCGGGCTTTCGTCTATGTTTACCGTTGTCATAGGAGCTGCGCGCGTCTATGTAGAGCGTTTGCCCAACGTGTATGAAGTGAAGCAATGATGCTTCTATAATTAGTGCAGCATTCAGGGCCTTAGGAACGGCCAGCAGTTAGGAGGTATTTATCCATGGCGATTGATATCGTTAATCCGTATGATATGGCGGTTGCGCAGTTTGATGAAGCGGCTGACCGCCTTGGGCTTTCGCAAGCAATGCGAGCTATTTTACGCAAACCCAAACGCGAGCTGATCGTTAATTTCCCCGTGCGCAGAGATAATGGTGATGTGGAGATGTACACGGGATATCGAGTACAGCACAACATCAATCGAGGCCCTGCCAAAGGGGGTATCCGTTTTAGCCCTGAGGTCTCCCTCGATGAAGTGCGTGCTCTAGCGATGTGGATGACCTGGAAATGCGCGGTTGTGGGTATTCCATTTGGCGGTGCCAAAGGAGGTGTCATTTGTGATCCCCACAAGCTGTCACGTGCTGAACTCGAACGCCTGACTCGACGTTATGCCACGGAAATTTCTATTTTGATTGGTCCCGATAGCGATATTCCTGCCCCGGATATGAATACCAATCCACAGATTATGGCCTGGATGATGGATACGTTTTCCATGCATCAAGGCTTCTCTGTACCCGCAGTGATTACTGGCAAACCCCTTGCCATTGGTGGTAGTGAAGGCCGGTTGGAAGCAACTGCGCGAGGTGTACAGTTCGTGACACGCGAGGCGATGCTTGATCTTGGAATGCAGCCGGAAGATTGTTCTGTGGTGATCCAGGGCTTTGGGAACGTCGGTAGCACATCTGCGCGCCTGCTCCATGAGTTAGGCTGTAAGGTCGTTGCTGTGAGCGACATCCACGGTGGTGTCTATAATCCTCAGGGGATCGATATATACCGGGCGTTGCGTTATTCCAAAGAACATGGTTCATTACGTGGTTTGCCGGATACCGAAGAGATCACAAATGCCGAACTGCTTGAACTTCCATGTGAAGTGTTAGTGCCCGCTGCTTTGGAGAATCAGTTGACCGCTAAGAACGCTTCGCGGGTGAAAGCTCGCCTGGTTATTGAGGCTGCAAATGGCCCTACTACTCCTGATGCAGACCATATCCTCAATGATCGCGGCGTTACAGTTGTACCTGATATCCTGGCCAATGCCGGTGGCGTGACGGTCAGTTACTTTGAATGGGTGCAGGACCTGCAGCGCTTCTTCTGGGCTGAAGATGAGATCAATAACCGCCTGGAGTCAATCATGACCCGTGCTTATCGAGCAATATGTGCGAAGGCTGAAGAGCAGGAGACGAATCTGCGCATGGGAGCGTATCTTTTAGCAGTGGCTCGTGTGGCCGAGGCGACTGAGATACGTGGAGTGTATCCTTAAATACCTGCCACCTCTACATGCAGCACCTTTAGCCAGATATCCTGCCTGTTCTCCCCATCTGGAGGATTCCACGCGGGTTCCAGGGAGAAAATCACGTTTACGAGGGAGCCTTCTTTGAGGGACTCCAACTGAGCACCGCCGCGTAGATATGTGCCGTTGAATTGAATACTGTTGGCCTTGAGACGAACTCGCAGGTGGCGTCCTTCGGGTCCGCTTGCCCAGCGACGGATGAGGCGCAGGCCACCCATTCTGAAGATGGGTTCTGGATTGCCCGCCCCGAAAGGGCTGAGCTGGCTTACCTTGTTATAGACATCATAGGTAAGCCCCTCTGGCTTGTGGATGACGAGGTCAATCTTCCGTTTGTCTGGTGGTACTATGATCTCTTGTTCAATGACGACGCCGGTGAGATCAGGCGTTTCTGTGTCTTCCGTTACGGTTACAGCCTCAATGGATGATGGGGAGTTTTCATACCAGGCCTGCAGGTATTTCCGCAGTTCTTCAATGTTGGCATTGGCGATAGTGAAACCGGCAGCTTGCGCATGACCTCCATGACGCTCGAAAAGATCGGCGCGGTTGCGCAGCGCTTCGATGATGTTGAAGCCTCCGTGGCTGCGTGCCGAACCCCGACTTGACTCACTATCTTGGCTCAGTACGAAAACCGGTCGTTTGATTTCTTCGGACAGCTTGCCAGCTACCAGGCCAATTATCCCCTCCGGCCAGGTATCTTTATCTCCATAGACCAGGACAATCTGTTCATCAGGCTGACTTTGCGCCTGCTCTCGTACCAACTTCATCAATTCCTCCGTCTGCTGCTGGCGCGACTGGTTTAGCTCCTCCAGTTCCTGGGCGTAAGCGCGAGCCTCTTCGTCGTTGTCTGTTGTCAGCAGTTGAAAGGCGATTCCGGCGTGCTTCATGCGTCCAGCGGCATTAATACGCGGACTCAGGACGTACGAAATATCGCGTTCACGAAGCTTTCCAGGTTGCAGTTTAGCGATTTGGATGAGCGCGCGCAACCCTGCATTGTCGGTGTGATTCAGTTGTTGCAAGCCAAGGCGCACAAGTGTATGGTTTTCACCCAGCAGTTGCGCTACATCGCCAATGGTGCCGATTGCGACGAGATCGAGTAGTTCCTGAGCATCTTGCTCTCGATGGTGTGCACAAAAGACGGCCTGCGCAAGCTTAAAGGCGATGCCTACACCGCAAAGGTACCGTTCGCTATAGGTACAATCTGATCGCCAGGGATTGATCATCGCATAAGCCTGGGGAAGTTGTGCTGGTGGCTGGTGATGATCGGTTATGATGATGTCGATGTCGAGCATTTTTGCGTATGCCACTTCTTCGATATCAGAGCTTCCGCAGTCAGTAGTGATGACGAGCGAGGTACCTCTGGCTTTGATCTTATCAATCGCCTCCCTACTTAGTCCACGCGCTTCCTGAATGCGATGGGGGATGTAGTAATCAAGTGGCGCATCTGGATGCTTGAGCCCTCGCAACGCACGCGTAATGAGCGCTGCGGAGGTTACGCCGTCGGAATCAAAATCACCGAAGACCGTGATATGTTCGTGGGTGGCAAGGGCGCGTTGAATGCGTTCTAGCGCGCAGTCCATGTCGATCAATGTGAGGGGATCGGGTATCTCCTCGTAGCGTGCCTCAAGAAATCTATGCATAGCTTCAGGAGTTTTGATGCCTCGATTGTAGAGAAGTTGGGCGTGAAGATACCCTATGCCTGCTTGCTGGTACTCTAATATTTGGGCTTTTGTCAACAAGTCGCATACAGCCCAGGATGCTGGTGCAGAAGGCGGTAAGTCCACTTGTCTATCCTTTTTCTATTTTTCTTCGTTCTTCTGTGTTAGTCGGGTAGTAGCTGTAGAAAGACTTCGTTGCCGAGCAGACGTCCTCGTTTGCTCAGACGAAGCCAACTCTCATCTTGCTCTAGCAGTCCAGCTTCTTCAACTCTGTGCAGCCGTTCTCCAACAAAGCTAGTAAATGGTTCGGCAAAACGTTCTTCGAATGTCGGTAAATGTAGACCTTGCGCGGTCCGAAGCGCCAGAAATGCTGTCTCAGACATCTCTTGTACTCGATAAATCGTTTCGCTCTCGGCCACAGGTAGCTGCTGCTTTTTGAGCAGCTTAATGTATTCCTGTGGGTCGAGAATATTGCAGAAACGCTTACCCCCGAAGTAGGAGTGTGCTCCAGCCCCCATACCGAGGTAAGGGAGATTTTGCCAGTAGGTCAGATTATGACGACTCCGATGCCCCGCGAGTGCCCAGTTCGAGATTTCGTAGTTTTCGTATCCCTCTGCTTGCAGGCGTTCGTCGGCATACTCATACATATCAGCACAAAGGTCTTCATCTCCAGGAGTGATGCGTCCTTCACCTACCCAGGTATAGAAAGGTGTGCCTTCCTCAATAATTAAAGAATAGAGCGAAAAATGCTCAGGATGTAGGGTCAATGCCTGGTCAAGTGTTTCTTGCCAATGACGCATCGTTTGTCCAGGCAGGCCAAACATAAAATCAAGGTTGATAGATGTAAACCCTGCTGCACGCGCATTGAGTAAAGCTTGCGTGATCTCTTCAGGTGAGTGGATGCGCCCTAGTGTTTTGAGTAGCCCGGCATCAAAGCTTTGAGAGCCTATGCTGAGGCGGCTGATACCAGCAGCGCGCAGGCCCGCGAGTTGCTGTAGGCTTAATGTGCCAGGATTCGCTTCTAATGTGATTTCCGCTAGCTCGTCAACTGCAAAGGCTTTGCGGCAGGCATCAAGCAGACGCGTAATCTGTTCTACAGTAAGTAGACTAGGGGTGCCTCCTCCAAAAAAGATGGTGCGTGAACGGCGAGGTGTCTTACTTCCGCGTTGCGCAAGCTTCCCTGCCAACTCTATCTCAGTAATTAGAGCTCGTACATATGGCTCACGCAGGGGAAGAATGCCGGCGTAGGTATTGAAATCGCAATAATAGCATCGAGTGTGACAGAAAGGGATATGCAGGTAAAGAGAGACAGTCTCTAGAAGCTCCTGAATCGGAGAGGCTTGTATATGATGAGTAGAAGGTACACTAATAGCCATGCATAAATCCTATGATATTAAAGAATGAGGATTGCGGGGACATCCCCGCTCCTCCTGACAGCGAGCCATGCCCCCTGCACCTGTATTTACACACTCCCAAAGGAAGTGAGATTAAGATCGGGGATATCCCAAACCCTCCTCAGGGGCAGCCAAGCCCCTGAGGACCTCACTTGTGTTCTTATGGTCCGCCTGGTGCAGGGGCACCTGGTATACCACCAGGGCCACCTGGAGCTCCTGGATTGCTGGGCGCACCTGCAGGCAGTATAGATGTCGGCGGCAGATTCATAGGATCGAGCAACTTGTCCTGATCCACAGATGTAATATTCGTGCTAGAAAGGGCATGCTGTTGCAGAAGCCAGTTTGATAATGCGTTATCCTTGAGCGCTTTCAAGGTGGTCGCGTCTATGGGGCGAGCAGGGTCAATGCCAAGGATTTGCACGATATGCCAGGACCCATTCTCTTTCAGTGGAGGGATGCTGAGTTCGTTCAATGTGCGAGAATGATTGAAGAGCCAGTTCTCCACAATAGCCCCATTCTGGTTCAGTGCGTATTGACCACGAGCCAACCAACCCAGACTTCCGCCACTGCTGGAAGTGTTAGCATCCTGCGATTCCTTTTTGGCGATCTTGCCAAAATCGCCGCCCTTTTGAAGCTCTTTGATTATGTTATTAGCTTTAGCCTCTGTATCGATTGTCATACTACGCGCAAGCACCTGGTATGCAGGTGAAACTATCTGGGATGCCAGGTAGTTTTGCATTTTGTCGCGTCGTACCTTCACGGTCAACATAGCTAATACGTCGTCATTCGAAATGTTCATCTGGCTGAGGAAGTTGTTGTAACTACTGGATGTTGGAATGTTAGCTTTCAGGTCATTCAAGGCTTTGTTGACATCAGCAGTTGATGGATTGACCTGGTTTTGAATGGCAGTGCTCTGAGTGGTAAGCCATTCGCGAATGAGTTCGTCATCTTGCAGCCAGGTCACACTATCATTACCAACTTGTGCTTGAGTGAAGATTTGTTTCTCTAGTGGTACAGTGTTTTTGTCCAAATTGTTGATCTGCTCGCTGAGGTCCTGATGCTTTGACTCGGCGGCAGATAACTGTTTTTGTGCTGTTTTAAGCTGATTTTCGAGATCGGTACGTTGTTGACTCGGCCCGGCAGGCAATGCCTTGATCTGCTTGTTTAGATTGTCAATCTGCTTGGTAAGGTCATTGATTGTTTTGAGCTGCGTGGCATCCTGTGTCTGCAGGTCCTTGCTTTGGGCCGTGAGACCATGGGGGCCATAAATCTTATTGACTTCAAGTTGGGTCTTTACTGCGACCATCTTGCGGTATTGGGACTGCGGTATCTGATGCCCATTGACACTGGTAATAGGTAGACCTGGAATAATTATATTGAGATTAATCCAGAATCCAACAATAGTTCCAACGAGAAGCAAACCAATAAAGCCCGCGATAGCCCACGTAACCCGACGTTGAATCTTGACCTTTTCGCTATGGGAAAGATGTTTTCCCCAGCCAAAAATAAGTGGTTTACCATCACGCCGTGCTTCGACACGCGCAGTCTGTTTATAGTACCTCTTCGATTTATTCGAACGCGTTGATCGATGGTTTTCAGGCCGTCGTACTGGACGTTCAGTCTGACTATTCATTTTTACTCTTCTCCTGCTTAAGGCGATGGCTGGCGTTCACTTAACACGCAAACACAGCGAAGACAAAATGCTGGCTACAATCCTTTGCAGGAAGGAGCATTATTTTATCTTCACTGTATAGTACATAAGTGCCTACCTCTACATGCCGCGCATGTGCTCCGCAGTGTAGGGCAGCAACGCCATTTGTCGTGCCTGTTTGAGAGCTACGCTGAGACGGCGCTGGTGTTTAGCGCAAGTCCCCGTCTTACGGCGGGGCTCAATTT
>WNFY01006386.1_pt1 | contig 12480 bp, 10 predicted proteins | sample 5400091 | NCBI WGS metagenome assembly WNFY01 (sample SAMN13153364, study PRJNA577476) | soil metagenome | isolation source: 60 cm soil or saprolite under grassland replicate 1 | place: USA:California | collected 2016-06-15 | reverse complement strand
TTTTCTTGCAGGAGCTGCGCCGCATCTGCGACCGTCACGGCATCCTGCTGGTGGCCGACGAGGTGCAGTGCGGCATGGGACGCACCGGCCGGTGGTGGGGCATGGAACATTCCGGCGTTGCGCCGGACATGATCGCCGTCGCCAAGGGCATCGCCAGCGGACTGCCGCTTGGCGCGCTGATCGCGCGAGCTTCGATTATGAACTGGGAACCGGGCTCGCATGCCTCGACCTTCGGCGGCAACCCGGTGGCGCTCGCCGCCGCTCTGGCGACGATTGGGATCATCGAGCGCGAAGGGCTCGACAACGCGCACGACGTCGGCGAGCACATCCTCGCGCGCCTCTATGATTGGCCGCAGCGCCTGCCGCTGGTAGGCGACGTGCGCGGCAAGGGCCTGATGATTGGCATCGAGCTCGTGACCGACAAGCACACCAAAGCGCCGGCCGGCGAACAGCGCGACCAGATCGTGGAGATGGCGTTTGAGCGGGGACTGCTGCTGCTGGGTTGTGGCCCCAATAGCATTCGCCTCTGCCCGCCGCTCGTGGTCACAGAAGGGCAGGCGGACGTGGCGCTGGACATCTTGGAAGAGTGCATCGTGCAAGTCGGCATCGGCAAACACAAGCGCCCGACGTGGAGCGACAAGGCGGCGTCGTAAACAGAGCTTGCTCCCGGATGGTGATCGAGGAGCACCGTCTTCTACTCGGGGACCAACCCCGAGGGTGGCGCCGTGCCGTCGATCGCATGCACGGCGAGCCATTAATCCTCACATCGCGCGGTATGATCGAAGCCATGCCTCCGATTCTGAATGCGCGGAACCTATCCAAGGCCTTTGGGGCCGAGCCGCTCTTCCGCAATGTCAGCTTCACGGTGAACGAGCGCGACCGCATCGCGCTCATCGGGCCCAACGGCTCCGGCAAGTCCACTCTGCTGCGCATTCTGGCCGGACTGCTGGAGCCGGACTGCGGCGAGGTTGCGCTGCGCAAGCGCGCGACGCTGGCATATGTTCCGCAGGAGTCGGTCTTCGCGCCGGGGCTCACGGTGCGGCAGGTCATGGAAGCCGCGCTGGCAAGCCGATCCGTCCCCGCACACGAGCGCGATTCCCACCCCAGCGAGCCAATCACAGGCTCGCCGGGCACCTCGGATTCCCACCCCACGACAGGCTCGCAGGGGACCCCGGATTCACGCTTGCATGAAGGCCTTCTAAATGAAACGCTGGGGCGCGCCGGCTTTGAGGACTTCGAGGTCGGGGCACAGTCGCTCTCCGGGGGCTGGCGCAAGCGTCTGGCTATCGCCGAGGCGCTGGTCACCGCGCCCGACATTCTGCTGCTAGACGAGCCTACCAACCATCTCGACCTGGAGGGAATCGAGTGGCTGGAGCAGCTTCTGCAGCGGGCAGCGTTCGCCTGCGTCGTCATCTCGCACGACCGCTATTTTCTGGAAAACGTCTCCAGCGAAACTGCCGAGCTGGCGCGCGCCTACCCCGACGGCATCTTTCGCGCCGCCGGCAGCTATTCGCATTTTCTGGAACTCAAGGAAGAGTGGATGCACGCGCAGGCGAAGCATCAGGAGGCGCTGGAGAATCGCGTTCACACCGAGATCGAATGGCTGCGCCGCGGGCCGAGGGCGCGGCGCGGCAAGTCGAAGGCGCGCATCGACCGCGCTCACGAGCTGATCGGCGAACTCGGCGAGCTGCGCTCGCGTACGCGCACGGCCTCGACCGATCTCGATTTCTCTTCCGCCGGCCGGCAGAGCAAGCGCCTGGTCGAGATCGAAGGCTTGGCCTACCGATTTGACGACCAGCGTCCGCTGCTCCGCGAGCTGAACTTCGTCATCACCAACGGAATGCGCCTCGGTCTCGTCGGTCCCAACGGCAGCGGCAAAACCACGCTGCTGCGACTGCTGCAGGGAGAGCTTGCGCCCGAGGCCGGAAGCATTCGCCGCGCCGATCATCTGAAGATGGTTTACTTCGAGCAGCAGCGCCAGCTCGATCCCGCGCTCACGCTGCGCCGGGCGCTTGCGCCCGACTCCGACGCCGTGGTCTTTCAGGATCGCATCATCCACGTGGCGGCCTGGGCTGACCGCTTCCTCTTTACCGCCGAGCAGCTCAACCAGCCCGTGGGCCGGCTCAGCGGCGGCGAGCGCGCCCGCGTGCTGATCGCGCGCCTGATGTTGCAGCCCGCCGACGTTCTGCTGCTCGACGAGCCAACCAACGATCTCGACATTCCCACGCTGGAAGTGCTGGAGGAGACGCTGCTCGAATTCACCGGCGCGCTGGTGCTGGTGACGCATGACCGCTATCTGCTCGATCGCATCTCCACTACCGTACTCGGATTGGATGGCTGCGGCAACGCTGCTGCTTTTGCCGACTACGCGCAATGGGAGGAGTGGCGCGACCGGGCGACCGCATCCGGCAAAGCGCCGGCGGCCGGCAGCGCAACGGTATCCAGCGTAGCGTTACCCGACCCTGCGCCTGCGGCTGCGAAGGGCAGCGGCAACGCGACCCCGGCGAAGAAAAAACTTTCTTACATGGAAGCGCGCGAGTACGCTGCCATCGAGCCGCAGATCGCGGAAGCCGAGGCCCGCTTGAGCGCCGCGCAATCCGCGCTCGACGACCCAACCATCCAGAGCGACGCGGCCGCGCTCATTGCCGCGCAATCCGAGCTGGAGCAAGCCAGCGCCGCGCTCGACCGGCTGCTGACCCGATGGACCGAGCTGGAAGAGAAGTTGCAATAGAATCAATCCATGCCGGGTCCCACGTCGCGCAGTTATCCTGCTTGTCCCATCGTTGGCGTTGCCGCGGTAGTGGTGCGCGACATGGATGGCAGGCCGGAGGGGCGGCTGGCGCGGCGCGCCAATCCTCCGCTACAGGGCGAGTGGTCGCTGCCGGGCGGCGCGCTGGAGCTGGGAGAGAAGCTGCGCGACGGCCTGGCGCGCGAGGTGCTGGAGGAGACGGGCCTCGAGGTGGAGGTCGGGCCGGTGCTCGACGTGATCGACTCGATCTTTCCCGACGGCGAGGGCCGCACACAGTATCACTACGTGCTGATCGATTATCTCTGCCGCCCGCGTGCGGGCACGGCCGTGGCCTCAAGCGATGCAAGCGAGCTGCGTTGGACCCGCCCCGAGGAGCTCGAGTCGTTCGGCCTGCGGCCCATCACGATCGAGGTCATCCGCAAGGGATTGGCGCTTGCCACGGAGCAAGGATGATTTCTCGCCGCCTTGTCCTGCGAAAAAACGTCCTGCGAGAAAACAAGAGAGAAAGTCAACTGCCCCACATCTGCCAAAAGAGGGCAGATATGGGGCACCAAGGCCGCTCGAATGCCGGGTGCCCCAGCTTCGACGCGCGCCTTTTTGCGCGGCCAAGGTGGGAAGCATGACCGCTCAGCTTCCCTCGCAAAGCAAAGCGCCCCGCACTGTAGCTATGCGGGGCGCCGGTGTGCTGTGTTGGATTGGCCTGAGGCGGGCCCGCTCCACCGCGTCGGCGCACCCCAATGTGCGTGCAACACGGTTGAAACAGAAACCCAGCGGCAGACTTCCGACTGCGAAATCTGGCGAGTGGTTAGAGCGAAGCCGCCCTAAGCCTCAGCCACCTCACTGATCACGATTTGTCTGCTACATTCGCCTGAACTTTTTTCCATCGGACCACCTCCTCTCCAGTGTGAGGGCATCCTAGACCCACCCCGGGGAGGTTGTCAATTGGGTAAACCTGGAATTCGCAAGATTGGCAGAGCTGGTATTCCCGCTTTTCCCTACTGCACTGTGAATGGAGCACGGGGCCCTCAGCCGCCGCTCTCCTCCGCCTTCCAGATGTAGGCCCCAGGCTGCGGCAGGCCGATGTGCTTGAGCACGCGGCCGACGAAGTGGCGCACAAGGTCGTCGAGCGACTGCGGATGGTTGTAGAAGGCCGGGACCACGGGATAGATCGTCGCGCCGGCCTCGGCTGCCAGAGTCATGTTGCGCAGGTGTACGCGATTGAGTGGCGTTTCGCGTACGCAGAGCACCAGCGGGATGCGCTCCTTCAGGCAGACATCGGCTGCGCGGTCGATGAGCTTGCTGGCGAGGCCATTGGCGATGCGCGCCAGCGCCGCCATCGAGCAGGGAAGCACGATCATGGCGTCGGTGGGATAGGAGCCGCTGGCGACGTTGGCGCCGATGTCGTCGTTGCTCTGCAGCTGCGTCTTGCCGGGCTTGTGGCCCAGCAATTGGCGCACCAGCTCGCTGCGTCCGCTCAGTCCCAGCTCTTCGGCGATCAGCCGCAGGCCGTTGTCGCTGACCACCAGATTGACGCAGCCAACGCGTTCGTCGGCCTCCAGCGCCTCGAGCATCGTGCGCGCATAGAGCGCGCCGCTGGCGCCGGTGACGGCGAGTGTGATGCTGCGCTTGGGGGTGTCGCCGGCATGGGGCATGCCACTTAGCGTAGTGCCTGCTGCCGGATCGGGCAAGTCGGATTCGGCCAATGAGCCCTGCGGTTCATCGCTCCTGCTCTCCCACCTTAGCCGCAAAAGCAGCGGCGAAGGTGGGCACCCGCGCGGTCGCGAAGCTTTCATCCCACATCTGCTCACTGCGGCGGGGTCCCCAGCGAGCCCGCAGTTGCTTGATGGGGCCGAGATGTGGGGCACCTGCAAGCTGGAGCTCGGCCCGAGTCGCGATGATAGGCTAGGAGCGTGGATGCCAATCGCCTGAAACTACTGCTGGAGCAGGTGCGCGTCGGGGAGCTCAGCCCCAATGCGGCCTTCGAGCAGATTCGGGTACTGCCCTTCGAGGACCTCGGTTTTGCCAAGGTCGACCATCACCGGGCGCTGCGCATGGGCGTGCCGGAGGTGATCTTCGGCCCGGGCAAGGACCCCGAGCATTTCGTCCAAATCTTCGCCAGCCTGGCCGAGCGCGGCAACACCGTGCTGGCCACGCGCGTCGGTCCGGAGCAGGTAGAAGCGGCGCTCATGCGCTTCCCGCAGGCGGAGCACAATCCGGTGGGGAAGACGCTGGTATTACGTCAAAAAACTGAGAAGCTGGGCAAAGGGATGATCGGCATCATCTCTGCCGGAACCAGCGACATGCCCGTGGCCGAGGAGGCCGCGGTCACCGCCGATGTAATGGGCAATGACGTCACGCGCCTCTTTGACGTGGGCGTGGCCGGGCTGCACCGCCTGCTCGCGCAGAATGACGTGCTGCGCCAAGCGCGCGTGCTGGTGGTCTGCGCCGGAATGGAAGGCGCGCTGCCCAGCGTTGTGGGCGGGCTGGTGCGCGTGCCGGTGATCGCCGTTCCCACGAGTGTGGGCTATGGCGCGGCGTTTGGGGGTATAGCGGCGCTGCTGGGCATGATCAACTCCTGCGCCTCCAACGTGGCGGTGGTCAACATCGATAACGGGTTCGGCGGAGCCTACGTGGCGTCCCTGATCAACCGGCTGTAACACTCCACCCCAAAAAAGCCAAATACCGGCCGGTGGGGACTCCCAAGCTCTGAAGTGAGGTGGTCCAGATCTCCACCTCAGCAGCCCGACAGGCCGACCATGGGGCCCAGCTCCTTTTCTGCCAGAAATGGGATTGGGCGCGAAAACGAATGTAAAAAGCTTGTTGCCACAGAATTTTTTGCAACCCTGCGGCCCGGACGAAAATCTCACCTCGGTATGACAAGAAAAAGCCTCAGTGCGGTCGGCGCGGAGATCCACCAGACAAAACCGTTTGCCACCCTCGAAGAAGAGCTGCTGGTGTCGCTGCTGCGCACCACGGACGTGCTGCGCGAGCGCTTCGAGGAGGCATGCCGGGAATTCAATCTTTCCATGACCCAGTACAACGTGCTGCGCATTTTGCGCGGGGCCGAGCCCAAGGGGCGTACCTGCGGCGAGATTGGCGAGCGCATGATCGCGCGCGAACCGGACGTTACACGCCTGCTGATGCGCATGGAAAAGGCGGGGCTCATCCGGCGCACGCGCAACGGCCAGGACCGCCGCGTGGTGATGACGCGCATCACCGGGGCCGGGCTGAAGCTGCTCGACGAGATGGAGCCGCACCTGCGCCAGATCGGCGGCCTGCTCAGGCCCATCGGCGAGCGCAAGATCGAAAAGACGCTGCGCCTGCTCGACGCCGTACGCACCCATCTGCGCCAGGACGAGGAAAAAGCCGCCGCGTAACAGGAATGCCGGTTGCGGTATCCTGATGCGAGATGAAATTCCGGGACCTGCAGAAGATGATCGAAGAGGCTGGTTGGAAACAGATTCGCCAGCGCGGCAGCCATCGACATTTTGCTCATCCGACGAAGCCCGGAATCGTCACGCTTGCGGGCCAGCCTGGAAAGGACGTACCATCCGGGACACTGAACAGCGTCAAGAAGCAGGCAGGAATTAAGTGATGGAATATCTCGTGGTTTATGAGCAATCAAAGGACGGATGGGGAGCGTATGTACCCGATCTTCCCGGCCTCGGTGTGGTGGGGGACACCTTCGAAGAGGTGCAGCAACTCATCACGGAAGGCATCCCGCTGCACCTGGAAGCCCTCCGAGAGCACGGCGATCCAATTCCCAGACCCTCGGCGCGGTCAGCCTATGTGCCGGTATCCAATTAGCGGGAATCAGCTTGAGTCCTTTGCCACAGGTAGTTCTCCTGTGAGCACGTACTGAATAACTTGCTCAGTCGACAAACGCCTCGGATTTCCCACAATATTTGCAAGCATGCAGCCTTCCTGAAGGCGCTTTCGCGTAATCTCCTTCTCGAAGCGGCGGGCTTCAGCCTGCGTCTCTCCTGTCACTGGGTACGAAATTTCAATCTCCAATCCATACTCAAATTTCAGAGCACGGATCACTCGATTCGAGTTAACCCAGTGTACGTCCTGTCCTTTACTCTCCCGGTTCATGAGGCGTTCCACGTGATCTACGCGGTCAGATGCACGTGTGGTCCAACCCGAGCCTACGTAGAAGATTCTTCCCTTCGCGGAATATTCGTAAACGTAAAACACTGGCGCATCGGGATCATTAGTTCCGGGCATGTCTTTCCGTTCTACTCGCTCGCCATGATGAACAGCGGCTTCATGTGGAAGCTCTTGTAGTAAGGGCGCAGGCGCTCGGTATTGTAATGGTCGTGCACGTTCACCAGCTTCTTACTTCCGGTGACGCAGTCGATGGGCATGTCGTCGTAACGGCCGTTCTTCAGGACCACCAGCCTGCCGTGTACGCGGCGCAGCAACAGGTCCATGGCCAGGTTGCCGAAGGCCATGGGCACAAGCGAATCGATCGCGTCGGGGTCGCCGCCGCGCACCAGGTAGCCGAGCTTCTGGTTGATAATGTCGATGGTCTTTCCGCCATTGTACTTGGGTGACAGCTCCTTCAGCTTCTGCGAGACCAGGTCGCCAATGCCGCCCAGTTTCTTGTGGCCGAAGGCGTCGGCGGCCCCTTCTTCGAAGACCATCTCGCCTCCTTCAAACATGGCGCCCTCGCTGACCAGCACCGAGGAATAAAGGCTGGGATTTCGCTTGCGGTCATAGCACATGAGCTCACAGAGCAGCTCGATGTTGAACTTGTGCTCGGGAATCACGCAGCGAGTGGCCGCGCCGGCCATGGTGGGGACCATGGCCGTGTAGCCCGCATAGCGTCCGAAGACCTCCATCACCAGAAAGCGCTCATGCGAGCCGGCCGAGGTGCGCAGCGAATTGGCCATCTGGATGGTACGGGTGACGCAGGTGCTGAAGCCGATGCAGTAGTCGGTGCCGGGCACGTCGTTGTCCATCGTCTTGGGGATGGCGATGACCTTTGCGCCCTCCTCGTAAAGGCGCACGCCGTAGCTGAGCGTATCGTCGCCGCCGATGGGGATGAGGAAGTCGATGCCGAGCCAGTCCAGGTTGGCGAGCACCTCAGGCGTCAGGTCGTTTTTCTCTTCCTTGTACTTCTCCTGCAGATGGGTGGGGACTGAGCTCTTCTTCACCTTGCCTGGGTTGGTGCGCGAGGTGTGCAGGAAGGTGCCGCCGGTGCGCGCCGCGCGGTTGACGCTCTCTTCGGTGAGGGTCCAAAAATTGTCCGAATTGTCATAGTCCTTCTCGCGCACCAGATCGATCAGCCCCGCCCATCCGCGGCGGATGCCGAGGACCTGGTAGCCCTCACGCAGCGCGCGAATGGTGACGGCGCGAATGGCGGGATTCAACCCCGGAACATCGCCGCCGCCGGTCAGAACTCCAACCACACCCTTGGCGTTGACATTCGGCCTGCCGTTCGACTTCTGGTTCGCCATAGTCCTCTCCCAGTTGGAAAGGGAAATAGTACACGAGCCGGAGAAACTAGTACGGGGATGAGGCCGGGCACCCTGGCCCGACCATCCCGCTCCCCACATTTGCCGAAGAGCAGGCAAGTGTGGGCCGGGCTTCAGAATGCCGGCTGAGCTGTTCTGCACCGCAGGTCAATTCCGGTGCGATAGAGAGCAGAACAGAATGAGAAGCTATATCCCGCTACCCTGCCTCTCGGCAGTGCCGCGGCCCAGACCCAGCGTTGTCGCCGCAGCCGGCACGCCTGCAACCGGCGAAGTCTCCTGTTTGGGCCCGGGATAGGACCCGAGGTGCCAAATCTCCGCGCTGTACTCCTGGATGGTGCGGTCGCTGGAAAACTTGTTGGAGCGCGCGGTGTTGAGCACCGCCATCTGCCGCCACTTCTGCGTGTTCTTGAAGTCGGCATCGATCTCTTCGTTCACGTCGATATACTGCGGCAGGTCCGCCAGATGGAAGAAGCGGTCTCCACGATTAATCAGCTCGTCGAAGATCCAGCGGAACAGGCCGGGCTCTGAGGCCGAGAAGCGGTCATTGAGGAAGCAGTCCATCACACGCTTGATGCGCGGATCGCGCTCGTAGTATTCGCGCGAGCGGTAGAGGCCGCCGCGCTGCATCTGCTCGATCTGCTCGGCGCGCAGCCCGAAGATGTAGATGTTCTCTTCGCCGGCCTCCTCGGCGATCTCGATGTTGGCGCCATCCCAGGTGGCCACGGTCACCGCGCCGTTCATCATCAGCTTCATATTGCCCGTGCCGCTGGCCTCCATGCCGGCAGTGGAGATCTGCTGGCTCAGGTCCGCCGCAGGGATGATCGACTCGGCCAGGGAGACGCGGTAGTCAGGCAGAAAGGCGACGCGCAAAAGCTGGTTGGCCTTGGTGTCCTTGTTCACCACGGCGGCGACGCTGTGGATCAGCTTGATGATCTGCTTGGCGGCCCAGTAGCCGGGCGCCGACTTGCCCGCGAAGAGCACGGTACGCGGCGTGCGCGGAGTGACGCCGTCGTCCACAATGCGCAGGTAGTCGTAGATGACGCGCAGCACGTTCAGCAGCTGCCGCTTGTACTCGTGGATGCGCTTGATCTGCACGTCGAACATGGAGTTCGGATCGGTACTGACGCCGGTTTCGTCGCGGATAATGCGCGCCAGCCGCAGCTTGTTCTGCAGTTTCACCTCCGCAAAGCGCGCCTGGAAGCCCTCGTCGCCGCTGAACTGCTCCAGTTTGCGCAGCTCTCGCAGATCGGTGATCCAGGCCTCGCCGATGGTGTCGCAGAGCAGGCGCGAGAGATGGGGATTCGCCTTGAGTAACCAGCGCCGCGGCGCCACTCCATTCGTCTTGTTGCTGAACTTCTCCGGCCAGAGCTGGGCAAACTCCGGCACCAGGGAGGTGCGGATCAGGTTGCTGTGCAGTTCGCTGACCCCGTTGACTGCATGCGAGCCGAGGATCGCCAGGTGCGCCATGCGCACGTTCTTGTCGTGCCCCTCCTCGATCGCCGACATCCTGCGCACCTTTTCGCCATCCACCCATGAGTAGGCCGTGAGGGTGCGCAGGAAATTAAAATTGATGGCGTAAATTATCTGCATGTGGCGCGGCAGGACCCGCTCCATCAGGCTGACGCTCCACTTTTCCAGCGCCTCGGGCAGCAGCGTGTGGTTGGTGTAGGCCAGCGTCTTCTGGGTGATCTCCCAGGCCTGGTCCCAGGGCAGGTTGTTCTCATCCACCAGCACGCGCATCACCTCGGCCACGGCCAGCGCGGGATGCGTGTCGTTCATCTGAATGGCAACCTTGTCGGGGAACTGCGAAAAGTCGTTGCGGCCGGCCAGGAAGCTGCGGGCGATGTCTCGCACCGCGCAGGCCACCAGGAAGTACTCCTGCACCAGGCGCAGCTCCTTGCCGGCCATCGCCGAGTCGCTGGGGTAGAGAACGCGCGAGATGTTTTCACTGCCGATCTTCTGCTCCACGGCGCGGATGTAATCGCCGCGGTTGAAGATGTCGATGTCGAACTCCTCCGACGAACGCGCCTGGAAGAGCCGCAGATAGTTCACTGTCCGGCCGTTGTAGCCCACCACCGGCATGTCGCTGGGCACGCCGATGACGACCTGGTAGTCCAGCCAGCTCTGCCGGCCGCCGCCGCGCTCGCGCGCTTCCTCCACCCGGCCGTAGAGTGGGATGACGATCGCCTCCTCGGGGCGCTGGATCCGTACTCGTAGTCGATGCCGTAGCCGAATCCCGGCATGTCCAGCGTGGCCAGCGACTCCAGGAAGCAGGCCGCCAGCCGGCCCAGGCCGCCGTTACCGAGCCCGGCATCGGGTTCGCTCTCCAGAACCGCATCCAGCCGCACGCCGAACTTGGACAGCACGCCGTCGAGCACCTCGTTCAGCCGCATATTGCAGAGCGTGTCGCCCAGCAGGCGGCCCATCAGGAACTCCATCGACAGGTAGTAGAGGTGCTTGGCGTCGGCCCGGCGGTAGCGCTCGCTGGTGGTCAGCATGCGGTCTACGAAGAGGTCGCGCACGGCCAGCGAGACCGGAACCAGCAGCTCGGCCGGGGTGAGCTGCTCCAGCGGCCGCACCAGAGTGTAGCGCACATGGCGCTCAATACCATCGTGCAGCGCCCTGGCCAGGGCAGCGTTGGAGTCGGTACTCGGAGACGGCATAGGTTAGAAAAAGCCCAAAATCTGTAGGAATCAATCCAGCAGTGGTTACAGCGTAGCGCGTTGCACGGCTTTTGCCAAAGCGGAAAAGCAAAGACAAGGTTTCAAAGTTTCAGGGTTTCAAGGTTTCAAAGTAAAACCCTAGACCTTGGCCTTTATCTCCATCGCCCTCAACAGACGATTCAGCAGACCAAGAGTTTCGAAGCACCTCTCGCGCAGGCTCCGGAGTTCCTCTGGCCTACCCATCCCAAGTTCCTCCGCAATTCAAGCTGGGTCTGCAGTTCGAGCAGCGAACCGCGCGAGATACACAGAAAATTGGAAAACTCCCGTTTGCTTCCACGTCTCTGGCCTTCGGCGATATTCGAAACAACCGAGATCGCAGCGCACCTTATTTGGGCAGTCAGGCCAAACACCTCGGCTTTGGGGAGGCACTCGGTGGCGCGATAGACCTGGAGAGCGAGAGACTTCGCCTTCTGCCAAACCAACAAGTCTCGGTAGGTACCCGCCAAGCTTGGGCCTCGGGTTTTAACCTTGAAACTTTGAAATCTTGAAACTTTGAAACCTGCTTTTACTGCTTGATTCTGATGTTCAGCTCCCGCAACTGCGCCTCGCTCACCGGGGTGGGCGCGATCATCATCAGGTCTGTGGCCGCGGCCGTTTTGGGGAAGGCGATGACCTCGCGCAGGCTGGGCGCGCCGGCCAGGATCATAACGATGCGGTCGAGTCCCAGGGCGATGCCGCCGTGCGGCGGCGTGCCGTACTGCAGCGCCTCCAGGAAGAAGCCGAAGCGCTCCTTCTGTTCCTCCTCGCCCATTCCCAGCGCCTGGAAGATCCGGGCCTGCACCTCCTGTTGGTGGATACGGATCGAGCCCGAGCCCAGCTCCACGCCATTGAGCACCACGTCGTAGGCCCGGGCGCGGATGGCGCCGAGCGCCGAGTTGGGGTCGTGCAGCGTCTGCACGCCCTCGGCAAGCAGCTCCATGTGCTCCTCGTGCAGCGAGGTGAAGGGATGGTGCGCGAAGGTCCAGCTCCCGGCGTCCGGGTCCCACTCGAAGGAAGGGAAGTCGGTGACCCAGAGAAACTTGAATGTCTTGCCCTCGAATGCCTTGTGACGCGCGGCATAGCGCTGCCCCAGCGCCAGGCGCAGCTGTCCGGCGGTGGTGTAAACCGCATAGGTGTCGCGCTGGTGCCGGCGCTCGGCGGCGTGATCGGCGGCGGCACTTGCGGGATTACTGGCTCCACCCTCTCTTTTTGGCGCCGCGACCAGCACCAGCAGATCGCCCTCTTCAGCGCCGCTGAGCTGGCGGATCTTGGCTATCGCCTCCGGCCAGCTCTTCTCCAGCCGCTTGAAGTCGTCATAGAACTTGATCACCGCGGCCTGCTTTTCGTTCAGCAGCGCCTTGTGCTCGTCGCGCTCCTTGCGGGAGAGCTCGCCCACCTTGGGGATGCGGAGGGCGACGATGGGCAGCGACGGCTCGGCCAGCAGGGTTTCCATTGCGTCAGGAGGCAGCAGCGCTTTGACGTCAGTCATGGGCGGCAAGCGGAGGTCGGGTTTGTCGATGCCATAGAGCCGGATGGCCTCATCGTAGGG
>WNFY01004717.1_pt1 | contig 12480 bp, 9 predicted proteins | sample 5400091 | NCBI WGS metagenome assembly WNFY01 (sample SAMN13153364, study PRJNA577476) | soil metagenome | isolation source: 60 cm soil or saprolite under grassland replicate 1 | place: USA:California | collected 2016-06-15 | reverse complement strand
AACACCGTTTCAAAGCCCAGGCAGTCTCGAATAAACGTCAATTGGAAAGAAGTGCGCACAATACGTTTTGGACTCCATAGCGCAAACCCGCCGCTCACCCACGTGATTGTTGACCTGAGTCGAGCTCGACCTTATTCGCTCACAGCCGCGGGGAATAAACTTATCCTGAAAGTTCAATTGCCCGTTTCGACGGGTGCAACGCCTGCCGCAACGAGTTCTGTCCTGGGGAGGGTTTTTGGGCGGCGGCCTAATGCTCCCCCTCCCGCAATCGCCGCCGCGCCGCCCAACCTACCTCCGGTGAACTCCGGCCCAACGGATACAAAGAATGGAAATGCAGGGGCGCCGAGTCAGGTGTCAACGGCTGCGTCCAGGCCGAGCGCCGCGCATCCGAATCGTGGCAGTCTTCAGGAAGGTACGGTTTTTCCGTCTTTAGGGCAGCCAGGAAGCGGCAACGTGCCGCCGACCGAGGCCGAAAGGCAGTCCGCCCGGGAAGTATTTCGCGCGGCAGCGCCTGTCCCGGACCAGCCAACTGCACCGGCAACGACGACCCAGACGAACGGATCGGAAACGGTGAGTGACGCACGCATTCCAGAAACCAGCCCTATGCCCGCGACGACTGCGAGTGTGGACGCGAGTACAGGCTCGAAGCCAGCCAAGTTGTCGGCCAGCCAGGTTGTCGAAGAAAAACCCGATGCGAACACATCGTCGAAGAGTTCTGAGCTAGCTTCGAGCAGTCCCGCTGATCAGAGTGTGCCGAGTGCTTCAAAACCGGCCTCATCTCTGGAAGCTTCTAATGCAAACGCCTCGTCGCCCTTGACTGTTCAACCGACACTTGCATCTGGCGCAGACTCCAACGCACCTTCGGAGATGCCCGCACTAACACCTCGAAACCCAGTTTCGGATCTCCGCACCGCCTTCAAAGTTAAGTACGTCACCGAGGGCGCCGCATATCTGGACGGCGGGAGCACTTCAGGTTTGACTGAAGGAATGAAGTTGGTGATCAGAAATGATCCGAAATCTTCTAGCGCCGCCCCGGCCGGTTCTGCGCCTCCCGATACGGTTGCAGAGTTAGAGGTAATCTCGGTCGCAGAAACATCAGCAGTGACCGACATTCACGTTCCTACGCGAGACGTAAAACCTGGCGACATTGCGTATCTCTCTTCCCAGGATCAAGAAGCTCTGGCACAGAAGAAGAATTTGACGGTATCTCGCAAATATCCCGCTGTAATCGCGTTTAGTCAGGGCGAACCGATGGATGAAGAGGTGCGTGAACAAGTACCGCATCGCCCGCTCCCCTCGGTTAACCGCATGCGTGGCAGGATTGGTTTTGACTACATTGGAACCGCCAGCCACGGCGGTCCCGGTTTAAACAGCTCGGATGTTGGATTGTTCTTGCGCACCGATATGACTCGCATCGGCGGAACATATTGGAATCTTAGTGGTTACTGGCGAGGTCGATTGAATGCACGTTCATCAACCGGGCGGCCCACTTTGCAGGATCTGATTAATCGCACCTACCACCTGAACCTGACTTATGACAACCCCCAGTCGCCATGGGTAGCAGGATTTGGACGTCTTTACCTGCCTTGGGCGAGCAGCCTGGATACCATTGACGGCGGATACTTCGGACGACGGATCGGTCCAGTAGCGACCTTGGGAATTTTTGCCGGATCCACTCCCGATCCCACCTCCTGGAGTTACAACCCAGACCGCCGGATTGGCGGCACCTTCGTCAATTTCGAGGGAGGCAATTACGATCGCGCTCACTACAGCAGCACGACAGGACTGGCGGTGAGCACATTGCAGTGGAAGATCGATCGACCGTTCGTTTTTTTTGAGAACGTGCTCTCTTACAACAAATACGTGTCGATTTACCATTCCCTGCAGGCAGACGAACCTCGCGGCAACGCCGCAGTCACTGCGCCCGGCGCCGGAGTTAGTCGCAGCTTTCTAAGCTTCCGGTTTCAACCTTTCTCGCGGCTGGAACTGACATTCAATCACAATTACTTTCGGGATATTCCCACGTTTGATCCCCAGTTGATTGGAACCGGCCTGCTCGATAAATATCTTTTTCAGGGTTTTAGCGCGGGCGCGCGCGTGGAAGTCGTGAAACGGGTGTTCCTATATTCGGATCTTGGGAACAGCAATCGGACTGGCGACGCCAAGGATTCACGGAACCAAATGTACGGGGTCACCGTCGAACGGCTTCCCTGGTCACTGCGAGGCGACGCCCATTACGCCAGATTTAACAGTTCATTCGCGGATGGTTCCTATCGGGCATTTTCATTGTCCCGAACCTTCGGGGACAACCTGCGCTTGGAAGGACTCGCCGGCAGCCAATCCTTCGGCTCGGCGCTTTCCTCGAATGACCGTTCGCGGTTCGTAACCGGGAACGTAGAATCCTCGCTCGGTGCGCGCTATTTTCTCCAGGGCGGATTTACGGTTGATCGTGGGCGGCTGTACAGCTATGACCAGTGGATGTTCACGTTGGGATATCGATTCGATTCGAAACAGGGACCCCGATGAGAGTACGGCAGCGTATTTGCGCATTAGAGTGTAGGACGATGCTGTGTCTCGTGGGGGCTCTTTTTCTGCTGAGCCGCAGCATGATGGCGGGCGCAGGCTCCACAGAAGAGTTGCTCACGCGGATGGCTACACATTCGTCAGACGTCGTGCAACAGCTGTCTTCAGTAAAGTGCACCGAGCGGGTAACGCAAGAAAAACTCGCTACGAATGGCAAGATCGAGTTCAAGCAGGAATCAAGTTACGACTACATGGTCATTTTGACTAACTCGGAAGCCGACCTGGCGCTGGAAGAGTCTCGCCTCGTCATTCGGGATGGGAGCAATGAGAAGAAGAAGGATCTATCACTTTTGGTGAGTAATGGCTTTGCAACTCTGTTTCTAGTGTTTCACCCATTTTATTCCAGTAGCTTTCAGTTCACTCGTCTGACCGACGAAACTGTTGAAGGCAAGCTCTTGAGTAGGATTCAGTTCGAGCATGTACGCGGAATGCGCACACCGGCTGCATTGGCACTGCGCGGCAGGGAATTCCCCCTCGAGCTTTCAGGTACGGCCTGGGTCATACCCGAAACAGGTACCATCGTCCGGATTGCTGCAGGAGTTGGAAAGAGCCTGGAGGATGTGGGGCTGAAAACATTCCAGGTTGAAGTTAAATATGAGCCAGTCATATTTCGTGGGGTTGTTCCGAATCATTGGCTCCCCGTGGAAGCCCGCGTCGAGGTGGAGACACAACGCCAGCACTGGCGAAACGTTCATCAGTTTGTCGACTACAACTTGTTTTCCGTAAATACAGAAGAGCGCGTCAGGGACAGAAAATGAGCGCGAATGCCACAGCGACGACAGCAGTAGTCGGCGCGCAAGAGCGCGAACAACGTCATCGATTACGTTTAAAAGTTGGATACACGGTTGCTATATGTGTTGTTCTCGCTGTGGCAGTGTACGGATGGAATTACTACCTGCTGGATTTTACGGACCGCCCATTCTCTGTTAAGCATCAACTGTTGAAACCCAGCGGAGCTGTCGGGGTGAAACTTGGCATAGTCGGTTTTCTGATGTTCCTGGTTATTTTCTTGTATCCGCTACGCAAGCGTTCGGCATGGCTCTTTAGCAAAGGCACTTCGAGACACTGGTTGGACTTTCATGTTCTTCTTGGATTGTCAGCCCCCTTCATTGTCGCGTTGCACGCGTCATTTAAGTTCAATGGCTTCGCCGGCATGGCATTCTGGATTATGCTCGCGGTCTCGCTCAGCGGAGTGATCGGGCGTTATCTTTACGCCCAAATTCCGCGTCGGCTCAACTCGGCCGAAGTGTCACGAAGGGACCTGCAAGACGCACAGATGGAGCTTGCGCGGCAGTTGCAGGAACAGAAGCTGCTGCCGAAAAGTGATCTGGCATCACTGATGCGATTGCCGAGCCCGGATCGAGTCGCAAAACTGCCAATGCTCGTGGCTCTCGGTTACATGATGCTCCTGGACTTGGCGCGCCCTTTTCGCGTTGCCAGAGTGCGCCGGCATGCATTGAGTTGGCTGGAGTGTGTATTTACATTCGGTGGCTTTACGCGCACGCGACACCGCGAACTGGAGGAGGCCATCCGTGTTGCTCGGGAAGAGGCTTCGCTTTCGAAGCGCATATTGTTCCTTACTCGATCGCAACAGGTTTTTAATCTTTGGCATGTCGTCCATCGACCCTTCAGTTATTCGTTTGCAGTGCTGGTGCTGATTCACGTAGTCGTGGTCAGCATGATGGGATTTTTCTAACTCCCCTATGGAAACATTCATTGCATTTCTCATTGCCGCGCTGATCACGCTTGTGTTCTTGCGGGGGTACTTAAAGAACCTGAAGCGGCGGGAAAAACGTGCTCACCAGTCGGCCGAAAAGGGCAAGATATTCTCGGAAGGGCCGAGAAGTCAGCATCCTCATATTGACAGTACACTGTGCATCGGCTGCGGTGGATGCACGTCTGTATGCCCTGAAGGCGATGTACTGGCAATGCTTGGTGGAAAGGCTGCCATTATTAACGGCTATAAGTGCCTTGGCCACAGCTTGTGCTCGGAGGCATGTCCAGTTGGTGCGATCACTATGGTGATGGCGAGTCCGAGCATGGCCGCCAGTGTGCCTTACCTGACGCCGCAATACGAAACTAACATCGAGAACCTTTTCATCATTGGCGAACTGGGCGGCCTGGCTTTGATTAAGAATGCCGTGAATCAGGGCCGTAGCTGTATGGACACTATAACCGCAAAGGTCCGAAACACGAGGCGTTACGAATCCGACGCAGGGTTGTACGATGTTGTCATTGTCGGCGCCGGGCCCGCCGGCATAAGTGCGTCGTTACGCGCTATCGAAAACAATCTCAAGTACATCACTTTGGAACAAGATGAGGTAGGAGGCACGATTGCCAAGTTTCCACGTCAGAAAGTAGTAATGACCAGCCCCGTCGAGTTTCCCTTGTATGGCAAGTTCAACAAGACGGAGCTTTCCAAAGAACATCTTCTTGCATTCTGGGACATGATACTGAACCGCGCCGATTTCAATGTCTCTACAAGCGAGAAGCTGGAAGACGTGAAAAAGGGAATTGATGGCATGTTCACAGTCGAGACCGCGCACAACCAATACCGCGCTGTCGCCGTCGTGCTCGCATTGGGACGAAGTGGCACTCCCCGGAAACTCGGTGTTCCCGGCGAGGACTTGCCCAAGGTGATGTATCGACTGATCGAAGCGGACCATTACATGAACAAAAGAGTCCTCGTTGTTGGCGGAGGAGATAGCGCGGTTGAGGCAGCTGTCGGACTCGCATTCCAGCCAGGCAATCGCGTGACCCTGTCCTACCGAAGAGATTCCTTTAGTCGTCTCAGACCTCGAAACCAACAGCGTATTGAGGATTGCATGCGCAAGGGAACCATTACTGTTGTGTTCAACTCAACTCCGATCGAGTTCCGAGATGGAGCCGTCATTCTTGATGTAAACGGTCAACAGAGGGAGATCGCAAACGATTTCGTCTGGATCTTTGCAGGCGGCACTGCTCCGACCGAGCTACTCAGGAAAATAGGGATTGAATTCGGTACAAAAGACGTCACAGTAGAGGCAAGCGCGGAAGCAAGACAAGCGGCGCTGGAGAAAAAAGGACTAGCGAGCTCCGGAGTCGCAACCTGAGCGGAAGGAATCACGGCCGCCACGCCAAGAACATTTCTAGGTGTCAGTTAACACACACATAGTCGTGAGCACGTCTGTATCGCTGTGGATACGAAGTATTCGAGAGTTAATCTCGTCGAGGTGCCTTCAATGTCCAGAGAGAGCGAGAGGTACATTAAGTTTGGCGCCGCGGTTATTCTGATTCTAACTTCAGTCGGCTTTCTTGCATACGTGGGAGTACAGGAAAGCAAGAGCTATTACGTTACTATTCCCGAACTCAGGGCCATCGGAAGCGACGCTTACAGCAAGCGCCTTCGGGTTGCCGGAAATGTGAAACCCGGCTCAATCAGAAGAGTGGGACTTCGAGTAGACTTTGTCCTGATGGAGCTCGACCACGCGCTCGCAGTGAGCTACACCGGAACGGAAGCGCCGCCAGATACTCTTAAAGACGACTCGCAGGCGCTGGCTGGCGGAAGATTCGGGCCCGACGGAGTTTTCCACGCGACGCAGTTGCAGGCCAAGTGTGCATCTAAGTACGCCGCCAAATCCAGCGCCTTAATACCTGCCTCGGACGGCACTGGAAGAAGGCCTTGATAAAGGGATTGAGTCTCGGCACAAGCATGGTTACAAGGTGCCGCTTAACTCTCCCCTGGCGCGGTATTGTGGAGTACACCGGCTGGCCTCGGACGTGAGATGTCGCCTTAGGATCAGAACGCTGGCTCCCTGTTATGACGATAAGGTCGATGCTCGGCGTGCATTGCGTTAGCGATGTCGTCACTCTTTTCCTCGGTTGCGTGTGCATCAGAATCGGTTACTTTCGTTCAACGTCGAAAAGAATTCCCGATATGCACTATTGAGTGTTGTTGTTAATATTGCCTTCGCGCTACTATCCGTTCAACAGTGACCTTCGAATTGCCTGCGCCATTACTGAAGTTTCCTCTGGCACAAAAGAGCTGAAAGCTGCGTCAAGTTTCGGCCACGTGATTAGTTGAAAAGTGCTGCAAGGTTAGCTCCTTCGTCCCCCTCGGCCTGGTAGGGCCAAATTAGGACGCCGAAGAAGGAAGTAACGACAATGCAGAAGCGCAAGAGCGTTTGCTGTCTATTGGTGGCGGTGTGTTTACTCGTGTTGCCGCGGTCGCTTTCAGCCTATGACGATCCACCTATCCAACTGACCGGCGCTCCTGGCGAGGGAACGTGTGCCGGCTGTCACAATGGCGGTGCCGGTGGCGGGAAGGTGATGATCAGTTTTCCTGGTGGCCTGACATATACTCCCGGCGTGGCACAGCAGCTTACCGTCACGGTTAGCGACGCCGTCCAAAAAGCGTGGGGCTTCGAACTCTCTCCGCGGCTCGCAAGCAACACCAATTCGCCGGCGGGAACGGTGGCTAGCGTCGATACGTCGACCACGGTCGCGACTTCTTCCTTGTTGCAATATCTGAAGCAAACGGGTGCGGCAGGAATCTTTCGAGGCACCACTGGCGGGCATACGTGGACTTTCACCTGGACGCCACCAGCCACAAATGTTGGCAACGTTATCTTCTACGTGGTCGGCAACGCCGCAAATAATGATTTCAGCTCCGGCGGCGATAGCATCTATACGGCCAGTTACACTGTGACACCCGCCGTTGTTGCGCCGTCGCTCTCAGTGACTCCGAGCACGTTGTCATTCAATTATCAGATTGGTGGCAGCACGCCGGCGATGCAAGGCATCACGGTGAGCAGCAGCGGTGCGGCGGTGAGCTATAGTGTGGCAAGCTCAGCGGCGTGGTTAAGCGCGAGTCCAGCGAGCGGGAGCACGCCTGGACTTCCGAGTGTTTCGGTGAATCCTTCGGGATTAGCGGCAGGCACCTACAACGGAACTCTGACCATCACCTCGGCGGGAGCTTCGAATAGCCCACGAACAGTGGCGGTCACGTTGACGGTTACGGCGGCACCATTGCCGACGATCACTGCGACTCCGAGCACGTTGTCATTCAATTATCAGATTGGTGGCAGCACGCCGGCGATGCAAGGCATTACGGTGAGCAGCAGCGGTGCGGCGGTGAGCTACAGCGTGGCAAGCTCAGCGGCGTGGTTAAGCGCGAGTCCAGCGAGCGGGAGCACGCCTGGACTTCCGAGTGTCTCGGTAAATCCTTCGGGATTAGCGGTAGGCACCTACAACGGAACTCTGACCATCACCTCGGCGGGAGCTTCGAATAGCCCACGCACGGTGGCAGTCACGTTGACGGTCACGGCGGCACCATCGACTAACCCGTCCCTGGTAATTAGCCCAGGAAGTTTGTCGTTCGGCTACACCGTGGGCGGGGCTGCACCAGCTTCTCAGACGTTGTCAGTTGGGAGCAGTGGCGCGGCACTGAACTACAGCATCAACACCACCGGTGGCAGCTGGCTATCGGTAGGCTCAAGTTCGGGAGCAACGCCCGGTAGCATCATCGTTACAGTGAATCCATCGGGTCTTGTTGCCGGTACCTACAACGGCACAGTTGCTATAACGGCGGCTGGCGCCTCGAATACTCCGCAGACTGTGCCAGTGACGCTCGTCGTCACCAGTTCTGGTGCTGCCATCCTCAACGTAAAACCAAAGACCCTGTGGTTCTACTATCAGGCGGGTTATTCGGGAACATTGACCAAGAATGTCCGGGTATCGAGTAGTGGGCCACCGGTCGCGTTCACTGCTGCCAGTTATGGAGGAAGCTGGCTTACCGTTACTCCTGCTGGCGGCACTACGCCAGGAACCGTAAACGTCTCAGTCAATCCTGAGGGTTTGGCGAAAGGCAAGTACACCGGAGTACTCAACGTCAGCGCTCCGGGGGCAACCACAGTTTCTACACCGGTTATCTTGCGAGTTATATCGGGATCCGAGGTAGGGGGAGAAACTGAAGGCTCTCTCGCTATTCCCGTGATTGATGACCAGGAAGACTCGGGCTCAGTCACCGCTTCATGGGTCGAGGGAGCAGGAGTTCCAGTTAGCAGTCCAACCGATACGAACAATGAAGGTCTGCTGCTTATGAAAAACAGCACCGGCTCGACCCGCGCCCGGGTCGGGGTTTCGATCCGGAATGTCGGGGGATCGAGCCTGACGCAGCTGGGCTTCGATGTTCGGGCAGGCAGCCAATGCGGCACCTATGGCGCAATGTTCCTGGTTGTGACCATGGATGACGTGGTGCATAAGGTTGGAGGTTGCGGCAAAGGCAGCATTCAGTCTTCGCCGGCCAGCGGCTGGAAGCGTGTTCGCTTCAATCCAACCGATCCAACTCAAGCGACTCCCCCAATTGCTCCGGGCGCCAGCGTCAAGACCATCCACGTGATGCTTGGCGAAGGCCCAGACACCGGCTCGGGATTGCTGGTGCTGGATAACATCAACGTCAACGGCAAATTCATCGGAAAGGAATAGACCGAACAATAAAACAGGGCCGGCATGTCAATCCTGACAAGCCGGCCTCTTTTTGTGTGTAAGCATCACAGCCGGACGAAACGCCGCTGACGGGGCAATTTGCTTTCTATGATCGATGCTGCGTCTGATCCGTCAGTTTGCCTTTTCAGGAGCAATAAGTCCCTGTCGGATCGCGTAACGAACCAAGCCCGCGACTTCGTGAATTTGCGTTTTCCGCATGATATTCATCCGGTGCGACTCTGCAGTTTTAGAGCTGATAGTCAACAGGCTCGCGATTTCTTTTACGTTCTTGCCTTCGGCAATTAACTGAAGAACCTCGCGCTCACGGAGGCTGAGGGGATCGGCGGGTGCGTCAGCTTTGGCCAGATATGCATCAACCACAGCCCGAGAGATTCCCGGACTAAAATAGATTTCGCCTTTGCTGACGGCTTCGATCGCCTGAATCAGACTCGAAACGGCCCTGCTCTTGAGAACATAAGCGGCTATCCCGGCACGCAATCCGGCTAAAACGTAGCGCTCATCTGTGTACATGGTCAACAACACAATTCTCGTATTACGTGAAAGCTTTTGAATCTCGCGAGCAGCATCAATGCCATTTAACAAAGGCATCGAAATGTCCAGGACCGCGAGATCCGGTTGCAGTCTCTTGGCGAGCCTGATTGCCTCGATCCCATCCGCAGCTTCCCCAATCACGTGAAAGCCCTCATCACTGAGAAGACGCTTCAATCCATCGCGGAGAATAGCATGATCGTCGGCGAGCAGTACCTTCGAGGATAATCTCTGGGTTGGCATGATGTTCGGTGCGACTCTTTACCAGACGGCGGTTTCAGTTCAGGACGAATGCTCCAAGCGAGGGTGCGATTTTCAGCATCTGGCAAACTTCATCGGTGCACCTGCAGCACAAGAAAATAGAGCACTCGCGTCGTGTACGCAATCAGGACTTTCCTCAATCCATGCGTGAGGAAGCCTGAGTTGCGAGTCTTCACTGGTTGCGTGATCGTCGTTGAAAAGCCTGCGACTCAGACTGCCGTGGAGCTTGTCAGCCTGAGGCGTGCGCGAGCAAGGGGCACCGCGGCTGCTTCGAAAAACGCTAACGACTCGGGTCCTATCAGGGATTACCTGATTGTGACGTTTCGTCGCGCTCAGTTATTCTCCACCACTGTTCCATGGCAGCGGGGGTGAAACGCGCTTTAGGGCGGTCGCCTCCTGTGAAACGGAGCAAGTGGATGCGATGAAACAATGCAATAGGAGCTGAAAGAAGAGGATGAAAGACCCGCACGATGTCTTACATCAGAAAGAATCGGAGATGTATTGGCTTAAGACTCAAATTCAGGCTCTTCACTCGGTGATTCCGTTGCTGGCTGATGAAACGGATTTTGAGGAATTCGGGCTTGCGACCCCGTGTTTTATGAGAGTGGCGCCGACGTCGCGAGTGGGGTAATTCGGTGCTTGCTAACTATCGCCAGTGACCGACTCTGGCCGCCTATCTAACATTTCTGGCAGATTTGTAAAAGCTGCGGCGTTGACTCGGCGTCCGCGTCGCACCCGGGGTGTGATAGTCAAGGCGTTTCCCGCTTTGGCTAATCCGCCCCGGAGTTGCATAGCGGTAGTCCTTCCTTTTACAAACTGATCCTGGCGTGAAATGGGACATTACACTCGGTAATAAGACCAGAGAATTGGTGTTCGCGAGAAATTCTCATTCTTCCTTTACTCTCGTGCCTCCAGAGTAGATAAGCTCAAAGGGTTTGAAACTCTTTCCTGAAATACGCCGGGAGTCGTCGGTAGAGGTTTCACAGGGGCTGAAGCCCGCAAGGTTGTTCAACTTGTGCGGCACGACTGAAGTCGTGCCCTGATACGAATCTGTTGAGATACGCCCTCCTAATTAAGGTCATTCACTCAATTAAGGTCATTCACTCAGAATGCCCGATATTGTTCGAAACCCGCCGCTGGCTGGCTATTTCATCGATCAGCATCGTCCTTAGACGACTCTCAATTAATTTTGAGACCACGAATGCCTCTAAATCAGGGTTTTCCCGATTGTGCTCTGGTATGCCCGGGAATAATCTGAGCGCGTAAATGGCGTTGGCTGGCCACTACTTCCAACGCGCATTCTCCTACTGGTTCTTTCAGTAAGCAAGAAATGTTGATGCTGTGAAACGGCGCCGAGGGAATTGCCACGGCATTTGGCTCTCTCTACCGGCGGCAGGGTCGTCTTTACGTTTGAACGTTCGGCGTATAACGCCGAGGAGGGTACGATGTCTCTCAGAGATAAGCTTCGCGAAACTTTCAAGTCGGCCGTAGTTCTGGTGCTGACTATTACCTTGGTCATAACGACCATGCCGCCCGCCGCTATGGCACAACAGGGAGGGGTAATTACGAATGGGTCGCAGACCCAGCCGACATATATCGCTCCCACAAGTGAGGCCGCCGCCGGGGTGCCGGGTACGTGGTTCACGACGCCGCCCTTCAATTTTGGGGTTTCGCCGAGCTTTCTGTTTGAGCCAGAATCACCGTATGCTTCCCTTAAGGAAGTCCCCACGTGGAACGAGGTCGAGCAGGTTTTGGACAACCCATACCGGTTTGCCGTCGACCCAAATACTCCTGGCAACTTTGACGGATATCCGTCCTACCGGACGACCATCACACGCCGCCCGAACCTTACCGCAGGTTCGAGTTTGCTCAGCCCGGGACCTGCTCTGCCGCAGTTCCTTATTCATCCGCTGAACTACAATCCGGGCACCGGCGAAGAGATGAGGATATTGAACCCGGGTTTTCCCGGCGGACCTTTCGCTTTGCCCTTCCAGCTGGTTAATTGTGCTATCGCGCCTTTGACACCCGGTTGCCAGGGATCGACCGATCCGAATAAGTGGGCGTGGACCTACCACACCGTGAATATCAGCCCCGGCAGCCCTCGCGTGCAGGAGACAGCGGTCGATTACGACGGTCCCATTGGCCGGGATCCGTACGGGTGCGTGGTCAACCTGGAACTTATTCCGCCTGAAGGGACGCAGCTTTGCGGATTTGATCCCGGCGAGCCTCGCTACGCTGGCTTTGGACTCTTCAACGGCAGCGGGTATTCGACTCCGGCGGTTCGCTTCTTACCATCAGCGCCAGCACCGAGCCCCGCAACGCCAATCACCACGCAGCGACTGTACGATCCCGCAGGGCGCGGAACCATCAATCCACGGAGCCCCAACGGCTTTGGCGGTCTACGCAAGCCCTCGCTGCGCACATCGGATGCCGGCGGGAATTCCGCTGCGCCGAATTACCTGGTGAACACGAAACTCACCCCCACGAGCCCCGACAGCACGATGCCGTCTACCGAAAACGACTATTATCGGCCGAGCGGCGGGACTCTGGCTGGTTCTGCAGGTGCGGGCATTCCGCTGGGCAGAAACGCTGCCATCGCACTGGGCAAATCGCTTTTCTGGG
>WNFY01004714.1_pt1 | contig 12488 bp, 8 predicted proteins | sample 5400091 | NCBI WGS metagenome assembly WNFY01 (sample SAMN13153364, study PRJNA577476) | soil metagenome | isolation source: 60 cm soil or saprolite under grassland replicate 1 | place: USA:California | collected 2016-06-15 | reverse complement strand
AACGCGATTGTGGAGACGTTGCCGGCGCTGATCGCGTCGAGCCGCTTCTGCTTGCCGTCCGGCCCGCAGACGTTACCGTCGCAGTCCGACTTCGATTCGTCGTTGAGCGTTCTGGCCCGCAGCCCGTAGTACGTCCCCACGCCGGCGGCGACGACCCCCGCGGCGGCGGTCGCGATGCCGCCGACCTGGAACGGCGCCAGCCCGCCGCCCGACGACCCACCCGCGATCGCCGGGGCGCCGGCGGCTCCCCCGCCGATGTCGTCGACCAGCTCCGGGATCTCGACCGATTTCTTGTCATTCGTCCCGACGGCGACCGTCGTCTTCCAGGCCCGCTTGCCGGGCGCGGATGCCTCCACTTTGTGCTCGCCCGGATCGACGGGCACCGCGGCCTGCCAGGCGCCCGCGCCGACGACCGCGCCGTCGCGCTTGATGACGAGACCGCCGATGGCCGCCGCTTTGGGCGAGGGGGCGATGGCCAGCGTCGACAGCCGCGGCTCGAGCGCGGCGCCCTTTTCGCGGGCCGCCTGCTCCCGATCCGAGCGTCCCTCCTGTCGGGCGCGGCCCGCGACGTCCGCGTACTCGACCCACGCGCTGGCAGTCTTGCCCTCTCCCTCATGGCACATCGCGAGCGCGAGCAAGGTTCCGGTGGCGGGGTCGAGCCGTTGGCTCTCCGCCAGCCTGGGACACGCCGCGGCGAAGTTGCGTTGCTCCATCAGTTTCTTTCCTTCACGAAACAGCGCCTCCGCAGTGGCTGCATCGGTTTGCGTGGAACCTACGCGGCTGACCGTCGTCAGAAGCGCGAACAGGCAGCCAGCGATCGCGCGTTGGATGCCGCGGGTTGGTTTCGCGTTCAAGGTCATCTCCTGTCGTCGATGAGCCCGCGCGGCGGTGACCGGTCGGGGGGGGGAGTCGATCGAGCGGGTGGGGACTGGGTCGCTTTGGGTGGTTCGACCGCGGCGTGCGGCGGCGCGCTCGCGGGACCGGGCGATGCGAGCGCTGCTTTTCCCGCGCGGTGGGGGGCCTTGTTTCGATGCGAGCCGCTCTTCGGGGGGGAGGGAGCGACCGCCGGCACCGGGACGGGTTCGGCGACGGCCGGGTGACCAGGAACCGGGGCGGGCGCGACCGGCGTGGGCACGGGGACAGGGACGCCGGGCGGCGCTTGCGGATCGGCGCGCGGCGGCGCGGCGACCGAAGCGGTCCCCGTTGGCGGGCGTCGCTTCGCTGACCAGGTCAACGCGGCCGCGGCGAGCGCACACGCCAGGATCGCGATGACCAGCCTCCCTCTGTTGACGCGGGTGCGCGCCAGCGGCGCCTCCGCCGCCGTCATCGCCGTCTCCCCTGCCGAGGATGCGACGGCCGCGGGAGCGAAAACGGACTGCCTGTGTGCGAGGCCCGTCTTGCTCAGCACGTTCGCGATCCGCTGCGCCGACGTCCGCCCGCGCTCGGACGCGAAGGGGGCGAGGGCGGCGGCCAACGCGGCCACGTCGCGGTAGCGACGGTCGCGCTCCTTGCTCAGGCACTTCAAGACCACGGACTCCAGCCCCGACGGGACGCCCGGACGCACGCTGCGCAGGCGCGGCGGCTCGCCGGTGGTGATCTTGAGACAGATCTCCGGCAGCGTTTCGCCCGCAAACGGGACGCTGCCCGCGATGAGCTCGTGAAGGATGGCGCCGAGCGCCCAGATGTCCGAGCGCGAATCGACCCCGCGTGGGGACTGCATCTGCTCGGGGGACATGTAGCGCGGCGAGCCCATCATCGCGCTCGTCTTCGTCAGTCCCATGTCCGACGATCCGCCGAGCCCGGTGGTGCGCGAGATGCCGAAATCGAGCACCTTGATGGAAGGCGTGCCGTCGGATCGGCGCGTACAGAAAAGGTTGGCGGGCTTGAGATCGCGATGGACGATCCCGAGGGCGTGCGCGTCGGCCAGCGCTTCGCAGGCTTGAAGGACGAAGTCGACCGCCAGCTCGACGGGGAGCGCCCCCCGACGTTCCAGCCAATGGGCCAGGTCGTCCCCCTCCAGATACTCCATCACCATGTACGGCGCGCCGCTTTCAAGCAACCCGACGTCGAACACGCGGGCGACGTGCTCGCTCTTGATCTTGACCGCCGCTCGCGCCTCGCGCGTGAACCGCTGTACCGCCTCTGGGATGTTCAGCATCTCGGGCAGCAGGAACTTGATCGCCACCCTCTCGTCGAGCTGCAGGTGCAAGGCGGCCACGACCACCCCCATTCCCCCGGCACCGAGAACTTTCTCCACCCGGTACTTGCCGGCGATCAGTTCACCTTCGTTGACGACGTCTTGCAAGATAAAGCGCCCAACCCGCGGATGGCGCCAGGAGCAAGTGTCGGGTCGGCGAGGCGGGGCCGTCAAGTCGTCCGCTCTGCTCTAGGCTTGCGCCGTGACGGCGAGAGGCTGCGCGATCGCTCTGACATCATCTACGCGGCCGGCGCCCGTTGCGCGCACGAGCCGTCCTAGCCGCGTTTCTACCCGCGGGCGGGCCGTACCTGCGTCGTCGTCCTGTCCGTCGACGGCCCCGCGGGCGTCGCCTACATCGAGCGGCGGCTCTTCGAGGTCGCCCACGTGCATGGGCGGTGGCTCTATATCAGAGCTGCTCGTAAGCCCGAGAGCCAGGTTCTTCCAGCCGCAGCACTGGGGCCGTCGGCGCCTATCTCCATCAGTTCGAGAAGGAGCAGAAGGAACGCACGAAGACCCAGACTGTGCGCGCGGCTCAGCGTCGCGAGGAACGAGCTCAGGCCAGGTCGAACCAGACATTTCTACTTGGCAGAAACCGGACATTTTATGTGGCTGCTTACACGTCATTGGCCGAGATGCTGCCTTCCGTTAACCGCACCCGCCTCGATTTCCCGCGCCTTCGGGCCCCGTCGGGGAATCCGCGGCGATGTGCGGTGGAGGCGCCGGGAGTCGAACCCTTGCGACGAGTCCGACAGAAACGAGAGACGACGCGGACTTACCCACGAACCCACCGACATCGTTTGGACAAGTCGCTCCCGTTCGGTCCCGCGCCATCCCACGTGGTTCCGTCCTCCGGTGCAGAGTCGGGGCACAAGGAGGGCACAAAAATGTCCCGCGGATACTTGGTCTCCTCCCAGGTGATACCTTTTCTCGGTGATGCGCCCCGTTTCGAACGCCAGCGGATCGATGCCCCGGATCCCCGGGATCCGCAACCTGGTAGCCGTCGAGCGCCCCCGTTGACCTCGTTGGCACGGATCGGGTCAGGGGCTGCGGCCAATCTCATGCCGCGAAGGTCCCGAAATCACATAGCCGCTCCGTCGGGGATCCGATCATGGCTGGCCATTCGGACCCAGAGACGACCACGACCGGGAGAGAATCAACCTCGGCGCGGGATCCGAGCCCGCACGAGTCGGCGCTGGCTGGCCGGGCTTGCCGTGGGCCGCGCGCTCGCCATGTGTCTCGCCCTCGGTGTGCCGGGCCCCAAACTGGCCCTGGCCCAACAAGACGGCGCGGCGTCACCCCCGGCACCGATCCAGCCGCGACATGACTCGCCCGGCGTCGTCCTGGCCGCGGGTCTCGGCCTCGGGTTCGGCCTTGGTCGCTTCTATGATTCGAGACCCAGCAATCCGTCGACGAGCCCGCTACCGTCCTGGCTCGACCCCAACGTGGAAGGAAGTGTTTCAAGGGAATACCCGTTCTCGTTCGGCGTCGCATACCGCCCCATCCCGCTCGTGTCGTTCGGTTTGGCCACCGAGGTCGCCAGGGTCTCTGCGGCCGGCTGCTCATCGCAATGCAATGGTGGCGCCCTCTCCCTGGGGGGCGAGCTCCGCTTTCACTTCCGAGCTGACCACTCGCTCTCTCCCTGGATTGGCCTCGGGTTCGGGTACGAGCTCCTCCATTTCGAGAACGACCAGGGGCGGGCGACACTCGGCGGTTACGGGATCGACCTTCGGGAAGGCCTGGATTTCCGTGCTGGGCGCGCCTGGACCTACGGTCCGTATGTGGACCTGCACGTCGGAACCTACACGCACATCTCCTCGCACGGCGCCTTCCGAGGGGCGTCTCCGGAGAGCACCGATGTCCCCAACGCGGACCAGGCTATCCACGAGTGGGTGACATTCGGAGTCCGTGGAACCTTCACGTTTTCCTGGAGAGAAAACCCGGACCAACGCTGATGCCGAAACGGCAGGCGAGGGCAGGGCGAAGAAATGCGAGTTTGTCCGAGCGGCGCAGCGCTTCAGCGCAACATTACGGCGACTTGGCGTTTTCGAGACGGGACGGGAGAGGGCGGCTGGGAACGGGTGAGATCCGGTGAATCCGGGTCGTCCGGGCGACAGGTGGGCGACAGCTTTACGCCCCGGCGAGAGGCTGAAGAATGTTTCGCCGGGTCGGCACGCTGCCGTCGCGCTACATGTGCCTTTCTCTGGCCGATGCTTCGGCGGCTTGACTGGCCACTCGCTTGAGAGCACAGGCGTCGCACTGTACTTGATCTCCATTGATCGTATGCCACGGGTTCGGCCCGGGGTCAGCTAAGGACGTCATCATCTCAACGCCACAGTCCATGCAGCACATTTGGCGCAAAGACCAATCTTCGGGCGATAGATCGAAAACGACCCGGTAGGTCTGACCACAGAAGCACTCGCCCGCATGCTCAGTACTGCCGAGATGGATCCATCGCTGGCAGCCCGGGCAGTGATTCGAGAACGTAGTGCGCGCAGCGTTCCGAAATGATCTCAACACTCCGACATCCTGGCCGGGGGCCCCAGCGCCTCTGAGCACTTCCATTTCGTCTCTCGTGATTGTTTGCTCTCGGGTGCCGCTTCGCGCGAAGTATTTCCGATTTGCGGCAAGGTCGGCGACGACGGCAGGCGCTCTGCCTGTCTCGACCCCGAAAGCAACCGTGACTTGCAACGATTGCAGTAGCTGATCGATGGTCCGAGTTTTGGCGCTCATGCGTCGCTATACGAGGAATATTCCAACACTACTCAGGCAGATGTTCTGTGCGTTGCGCCGGAGCGGTAGATTGCGCTAACCCGCGCGCGTGATCAGTCTCGCGCCGCAATCGAAGCAGAAGACTGACCGGCCGCGCCGCCTGGTGTCGTGAAGCGTGGCGATGCACAGAATGGGACTCTTGTGGGCGTTCACGATCTCGCCGCAGTGCGGGCAGAACCGAACGGGCGCATTGGAGCGCCGATGGTTTAAATTGGGACACGGTGGCATCTGAGCTCTGTGGGTCGAGTAACGCGGAGGTTACTTCTTCTTGTTGGCCACCTGCTTGGCGGTCACCGCGGCCTGCTTATTGCGGTTGTTTTCGTCGGTCTTGCTCTGCTTCTGATCGGCTTGCTTGCGCATCGACTTTGGAGATTTGTCACCCATGGTCGGTGCATCATGCGCACGGATACCGAATAAAGATACGCCTGCGCGACCTGAGGGCGGTGTCAGTTTCTGCAAGGGCGACCTGCAAGCCGACCGGTTCATTGTTTGTTTTCAGGTAACCGCACTCTCGCGCTGCCCGCGAGAGCGGCTGGCGCCTAGTATCCGGTCACCGGCACGACGGCCGACAGCGGAAGGTCGGCCGAGCTGCCGCCGACCATGATCTTGACGTCGCCCGTCTCGACCACCCATTTGCCGGTTGCGGGGTTGGTGGCATCGGTCTGGAAGTAATCGAGGTCGGCCAGGCGAATCGGGATGGTCACCTGCTTCTCTTCTCCGGCCTCCAGGTGAACGCGCGCGAAGCCCTTGAGCTCCTTGTCGGGACGGCGGGCTGTCGTGCCCGGGAAGGAAACGAACACCATCACGACCTCGTCACCCGCGACGGTGCCCACGTTCGCCACGTTCACCGCGACGGGCAGCACGGCGCCCTTGCCCATGTCCGAGCAGGCGAGCTGCAGCTTGCTGTACGCGAAGCTCGTGTAGCTCAGCCCGTGGCCGAAGGGAAACGTCGGGGTGATCGCGTGGTGGTCGAAGGAGCGGTAGCCCTCGTAGTAGTCGAAGGTCGTCTCGCCCGAGTCAGCCTTGAAGGTGGCGTAGTCGGCCAGCCCGCCCCAGGTGAAGGGCAGCTTGCCGCTGAAGTTGTACTTCTGCCCGTTGACCTCGCCCCACAGGAGCTTGCCCAGAGCCGCGCCGCCGACCATGCCCGGATAGAAAGCCATCACCACCGCGGGCACCGACGACAACCACGGCATGTCCACCACGCTCGAGCCCTCGAGCACCACCACCATCGGCTTGCCCAGCGCGGCCGCCGCGTCGATCAGGGACGTTTGCACGGTCGGATCCGTCTGCTTGGCGTCCATCCCGAAGCTCGTGCGATCGCCCGCGCCCGTGTATTCCTCGCCCTCGTCGCCGGCGGTCAGGCCGGCGATGACGACGACGAAATCCGCGTCGGCGGCGTCCGCCGCCGTGGACCCGGTGACGACCGTGACCCCCGCGGGCGCCGCGGCGGCGATTCCGGCCAAGGGACCGACGCCCTTGGCCGGGTCGTGGATAACGCGACTCGTGCCCATGTCACCCGTGTTCGTATCGGTGGCGAAGGCGAGGTTGACGATTCGCGTGAGGGGGCCGCCCCGGTATTGCACCGGCACCGTCGCGCCGAGCACCGCCACCTTGCGCGCCGACTTGATCGGCAGGGTGGCGTTGTCGTTCTTGAGCAAAACCATGCTCTCGAGGGCCGCCTGCTCGGCCAGCGCGACGTGGTCGGTGTCGCAGTAGATCCTGCTGTCGCTGTAGCGGGTCTGCGGGGTGCCCAGCCCGACCGGGCCGGTGAGGGAATCGGCGTTGAAGCGGACCTTCTGTTCGAGGATGCGCGCCACCGCGGTATCGATCTGCTGCGCCGCGAGGGCGGATCCGGCCGCCAGGTTTTCGAGATGGGCATAGTTCAGCGCCCAGGGCAGCTCGACATCCAACCCGGCGGTGAGGCCGTAGGCGGCGTAGGCCGCATCGACGCCATAGACGTTCGCCGCCGGCCGCATGGCCCACCAGTCGCTCATGACGAAGCCGCGAAAGCCGAAGTCGCCGCGCAGCACCTCGGTCAACGTATGCTGGTTCTCCGTCGACTTGATGCCGTTCACCAGGTTGTACGACGCCATGACGGCAGCCACGCCGCCGTCTTGCACGACCATGCGGAAGGGACGCCCGTAGGTTTCCCGCAGCGACTGCTCGTCCAGGATCGAATCGTTGGTGTCACGGCCGTTCTCGATGTCGTAGGCCGTGTAGGCTTTGGCCGTCGCGGCGACGTGCTGCTGGATGCCGACGGTCATGGCCGAGGCGAGCCGCCCGACGTGGAAGGGATCCTCGCCGTAGCTCTCCTGCGCCCGTCCCCAGAGCGGATGGCGAAGCACGTTCACGAGCGGGGCCAGCGCCACCGTCTGGCCGGCCGCCTGCATCTCGTCGCCGATGGCTTCGCCGATGGCGTACTCGAGGTCGACGTCGAAGGCCGCGCCGCGCGCGATGCTGACCGGGAAGGCGGTCGAATAGCCGACCGAGTCGCCGTTGACGGTAGCCGCCCTGGGCTGGCTTCCGTTCATGTCCTCACCCAGGTTCATGCCGCGCGGACCGTCGCGGTAAGTGAAGCCGCGAAGGCTCGTCGTGTTCCTGCTCCGCTGGACGTCGTTGAACTGGGGCGCGGCAGCCGAGCCGAAGGGCATGCCGCGCATCTGGTTGGCTTTGTCGGCCAGGCTCATTTTCGACATCAGTTGCTGCACGCGGGCCTGCACGGCCGGGTCGGGCGTGTAGCCGGGCGCGTAAGGAAGGAGGCTGGGGTCGGCGTTGCCCGCGTTGCACGAGATCGGGACCACCTCGTTGTCGGCGCTGCTTACCTTGGCCGAGGCACCGACGCCGGCGCCGCGGGGCTCGCCGCACACGGGGGGCGGGCCTCCCGGCTTCGACGTGCACTCGGCGTCCGGTCGCAGGCACTGATTCGTGGCCACGCAACAGACGAAGCCGTCGACGCAAGGACACGGCTTGTCGGTGAGCGGAACCGAGCCGACACAGCCGGCGATCATCGAGGCAGCCAAAACGGACCAAGCGAGGGCTCTCATGCGCGATCCTCCAGTCACTCCAACGAATCAGCGTATCGCCTTGGACGAGGTTTATTGAGATAGAAACCCTGAGAGGATTCCTTAGACCTCCGTCGACGCGCTTAGAACTGGCCCGCCAAACCGACCTGTCCCCAGCCGACGGTGAGCTGGGGTACCGGCGCGGCGGTTGTCGCCGCGGTCTTACGCGGGGGCCAGAACCGTGCGGCGATGGCGGTTACCGCCGCGACGCCGGCCACCGACAACGCGATCGTGGCGCCCGCGTTCCGTCCGTGGATGCCGTCGTTCAAGTTGGCCGCGCCTTGTTGGGTCGCGTCCCGACCCTCGTCGGCGAGGCGGCGGGCGTCGAACAGCAACGCCGCCCCGGTCACGAGACCGGCCGCGGCCACCACGCCGCTCGACCACAGGAGCACCTTGCGCCTGTCGAGCCGCCGGGTGGGCGGCGGTGCCTGCGGGACGGCCACCAGCTCTTCGGCCACCCGGTCGAAGGGCAGCGAGAAGATCCGGCTGAACGCCTGATGGGCCGCGCCGCGTTCAACCACGTGCGGGTTGTTGAGGGGCAAGCTGGCCAGGGTGATGCGCTCGTCGGAGGGCGGCACGGTCGCCTCCCAGCCGTCTTCCATGCGGCGCAGGTAGAGCTGATCGGCGCCGCCCGGACGCACCAGCCGAAAGCCGCGCCCCTGCGCATTATGGAAATCCACGAAGCGCACGCCTTGGGGGTTCTCGATCAAGTAGTGCGCCGACGGCAGGTTGCCGTCGACGTCCAGCGACCGGCCCAGGCCGGTCTTGAGGTCCAGCAAACGCGTCGACCGCGATGGCGCGCGCGCAAAGACCCGCGGGCGAAACTTCTCGTTGACGATGGGCTGGTTGGCGCGCTGGAGAAAGGAGGCCATCTCCACGTACGTGATGGCTCCGTCGCCGTCGAGATCGGCGGCGCCGTAGAGGCCCGAGCGCACCTCGTGGCTGAAGATGCCGGCTTGGAACGCACCCCACTCGTGGCTCTCGTCGCCCGACGAAGTCGACAGCAAAAGGCCGAGGTCGTTCCGGCGCCCCAGCTCGGACATCTCCGAGAAGCCCTCGACCTTGCGCCGCTCGCCGCCCGGCCCGCGCTGGCCCACCAGCAGGTACGAGTAGCAGGCGTCGACGATCAGATGTTTCGAGTCGGCGGCGATGGGATCGAGAATCTCCTGCGCCAGCAGCTTGGGCGACAGCCGCGCGTCCTCGAGGGTGACGTAGGACGATTGCTCGTCGACGTTGCCGTGGCCGGCGTAGAGCACGTAGAGGGACGTGCGCACGCCTCGCTGATGCGCGGTCCGGATCTCGGCCGCGAGCGACGCGACGACGTTCTGCAACGACTCGCGGGTGGGCGGCAGCGCCTCGGCCGCGGCCTGCGGCGACAGCGCCGTGGTCTCCGGGTCGAGCCGGGACAAGAGCGCGGTCCTGGCCCCGAGCGCCCGGAACAGCTCTTGATAGCGGACGGCATCGTCGTCGGCGTAGTGCAAGGGCGGCAGGTCGACGTCGACCCCGCGATTCACGCCGATGATGAGCGCGAACACCGCGTTGCGCGGCGGCGCCTGCCCGCCTTGGGCCTGCACCTCGAAGAGCGACAGAGCGCCCAGCACCAACACCAGTCGCTTCATGGCTGCACCTCCCACTCGACCTTGCTCAGCACCTCGCCCGCGGACGGGTTCGCCACGAAGCCGTCGGCGCTGGTGCCAGCCGCGATCCTCGCCTCGACCGTACGCACGTCCAGCGGCTGGTCCATGAACAAGCTGTACACCACCAAGCGCGGGCCGCGGAGGGGCTGCCGGATCGCCTCGGGCAGCTCCTTGAAGCCGACCTGCGTGGTGATGGGGACGGCCTTGGGGTTGTCGGCCGGATTGGTCCAGGCCGGATGATACCAATGCACCCGACCATCCCCGTCGAGGGCGAAGATCATCAAAAAGGCTTTCGCGACCTCGTTGCGGTAGGCGAAGGCCAGCTCGTCGTCCGGCGACACCGTGTGCTCGATCCGCGTCGATTGGCTCCCGCCGTGAATGCGAAAAGCGGTCACTTCCAGGGCGCCGGCGCCATCGACCCGCCCGCCCCGCGCCACCGGCCTGGACCCGGCGCCCGGAAGGGGTCCTACCACGACAAGGAGCAGGACCGCCGCCCCCACCATCGCCAGCGTGGCGCCCCTCCAGCCCGACAGGCGGGTTCGGCCGCGCGTGTCGGCGCCAAACCCCAGCGACCGCGCCAGCCGCTCACGGGCCGGGACCGCCGCCGGGTCCAGCCGTTCGGCGATCTGATAGGCCTCGTAGGCGGCCCGGCAACTCGGGCAGGTGGGCAGATGGGCACGCAGCCGCGCTTCCCGGTCGGCTGGCAGCCCCACCGTGAAGTGCTGGTCCACCAGCGCCCGCAGGGTTTCGTGCTCGCTCCTCATGGTGACCTCCTGCGCAGGAAAGCCCGTAACAACTTTCGTACGCGCAATTCGCGGTAAGCCAACGTGGTCCGGTGCATCCCCAGCCGGCGCGCGGCCTCGCGCTGGTGCAGCCGCTCGACAAAGCGAGCTTCGAACAGCGGCCACAGCTTCTCGGGCAAGCCGTCGCGTCGAAAGCGGTCGACGAAGAGGTTCAGCTCGGCCCGTTCCTCCATCCGCCGCGACATGGGGTCGATGAGAGACGTCTCGGGATCCTCGAGGCTGGTCTCGCGGCGATGATGCCGCCAGAAATCCACCGCCAGGTTGTAAGCGATGGTCATCAGCCACGAACGCATCGAACCGCCGGTGAAGCTCCGGCGCAACTCCGGCTTCGTCAGCAGGCGCAGGTAGACGTCGTGCACCACCGTCTCGCGGTCCGCCCCGCGCAGGACGCGTCCCACCGCCGTGTCGACCGCCTCATAGGTCTCGCGGTACAGCAGCCCGAGGAAGTCGCGATCACCTCCGTGAAAGCGCTTCTGCGCCGCGGCCCCGTCCAGATCGATCGGTGTCTCACGGCTCATGATGGGCAGGTAATCCGCATGGATCACTCGAGAGCAACGATCGAAGCGCGCGCTCTGGACGAAGAAATCTCAAAGCCAGCGGACTCGCCCAAGCGGGATAGACCACCTCGCGCTGCGTGCCCGCGGGCTTGCCCGTTTGCTGGTGAGTGACAGGCTGTGCCGGTTCCTGCAATTTCGCGGAGGCACGGCGTTCAAGACGCCCGTCCCGGCAAGTCGTTGACCGAGATGCGGCGCTCCGTCGACTGCACCGCGCCCCCGGGGCTCATTGAAGGCGCCGGGTACCAAACCCTCGGCACGCAGACTCGGAATCCTTTAGGCATCACGCGGATTTGCAACCGAGACTGCGGAGTTAGCGAGGGTTCGACTCTTGCGGCTCGCTCCGTTTCAATCCGAGCCCAACCATCGAAATCCAAGTCATCTGACAACAGGCGGACAACCGACTGCGACGAAGGATCGAAGAAGCGGCATCGTCTCTTACCGGCCAAAACCCCGCTTGTTTTTCTTACCCTCCCGAACGAGGCCGGCGGCGGCAACACGCCGCAGGCGCAGGCCGATCTCTTGTACCTCGAGGGAGCGAACAGCGTCTTCGTCTACGATGGCGCGTCCGGCGTCAGCGCCCACGGATAGCTGATGACGACGATGCCGCCGCCCGTCGGCTTGGGGAACCGCCAGCCGCGGACCTGTCGACAGCTGGAGAAAAACCGGCCCTGGGGTCCACGCGGGCCGCAGCCGGCGTCGATTACCGCCGTGCCGCGTCGAGAAGGCAATCAGCGACGGGCCTCGTCGGCGGAAAACCGCGTGGACATCGGCGCCTCACGGGCCTACCGTGCGCGCCCTGTCGAAAGGAGAAACAACATGTCGCGCTCCCCTCTGCGTTCGTGGGTCGGTCTCGTCGGTGTGGCTCTGCTGTCATCGTGCGGGGTCGGACGCAGTCCGGGCGGCCCGGATGAAGAAACGGCGACCATCGTTCTCGCGATCACCACGGTGCCGAGCGATGCGCTGTGCCTGGAGGTCTCGGTGACAGGAGCGCAGACGACGGCGCAGCTCTTCGGCGTCGTCCCGGGGCAATCGACGACCCTCGTCTTGCAGGGCCTGGCGAGTGGGACCGTCTCCATCAGCGAGCGCGCCTTCGCGGTCCCGTGCAGCCAGGTCACCGCCACCACGACGCCGACCTGGGTCTCGGTGATGCCGGCGATGGCCGTCCTCGCGCCCGGCCAGATCGCCGACGTCACCGTCGTGTTGCGCCGTGCCGCTCAGGTCCGCATCACGACCGACTTTCAGGACGGTCAATTCATCACCTCGCTCGGGGCGCTCGCTTTTGGCAACGTCAACGTGGGCGCCACCCGGAGTTTGACCTTCACCATCACCAACGGCGGCGCCACTACCGCGACGCTGCCGGCGCTCACCGTCACCGGCCCGGATGCCAGCCTGTTCCTGGTCCAGTCTCCAGGCACCGCCGGAAACCCGTGCAGCGCGACGACGTCGCTTGCCCCGGGCACCAT
>WNFY01012864.1_pt1 | contig 12493 bp, 8 predicted proteins | sample 5400091 | NCBI WGS metagenome assembly WNFY01 (sample SAMN13153364, study PRJNA577476) | soil metagenome | isolation source: 60 cm soil or saprolite under grassland replicate 1 | place: USA:California | collected 2016-06-15 | reverse complement strand
CGCCGTGGTTTTATTGCCGGAACTCTGGCGGCCACGGTGGGGACTGCGGCGTTTAGTCAAAATCGGGACTATGGGCAGGGCGCTTCACCCACTCGTTATCCCGATCGAGACATTCTTGTGCTCGACAAGAGGTTCGCCAAATACAAGCTGGGCAACACCGCGATACAGCGGCTATTCACCGGGATGTCCTGGGCTGAAGGCCCTGCCTGGAACAGCTCGGGCAGATACTTAATCTGGAGTGACATACCCAACGACACACAGCATCGATGGCTTGACGAAGATGGGCATGTAAGCCGGTTTCGGAACCCATCGAATAACACCAACGGGAACACCTTTGATTGGGAAGGTCGTCTGCTTTCATGCGAGCACGCCATTCGACGGGTGGTGCGTTATGAACACAATGGCAGCATTACCGTGCTCGCAGACAAGTGGCAGGGAAAACCCTTTAACGCGCCGAACGATATCGTGGTGCATCCCGATGGCGGCATATGGTTTACCGATCCAGGCTACGGCAGCATGGTGAACTACGAAGGAAACAAGGGTGAGCTTTTCTTGAAAGAAGCCGTATATCGCATCGACGCCAGGGCCGCAAAAATCGATATCGTCACAACTGAAGCAGTCAAGCCGAACGGGCTCTGCTTCTCTCCAGACTATAAAAAGCTTTATCTCTGCGACACCGGAGCGCCGAAGAACATTACCGTGTGGGATGTGATTGATGGAAAGAAGATAGTCAACAGCCGCGGGTTCGTAGTGATGAAACAAAAGATGAAGGATGGAAGCTTTGCCGGCGGCGCTGACGGCATCCGCGCCGACACGGACGGAAACATCTGGGCCGGCGCTGGTTGGGTGGGCGAGGGCTATGATGGTGTTCATGTCTTCGCGCCTGACGGCCAGCGTATCGGGCAGATCCTTCTGCCGGAGATTTGCAGCAATGTTTGCTTCGGAGGGCCAAAGCGAAACCGCCTGTTCATGACGGCAAGCCAGTCGCTTTATGCCGTCTATGTCGAAACCCAGGGCGCGCACATCTGTTGATTCGAGACGAGCAGTACGAGCCGAGTACCAATGGCACGACGGCAAATGACAACGATCCACCAATTCACACGAACAACTACTAAAGGCAGCCGATAACAACTGATTTCGTTTCGTTCGGTTTCGTTAGGTTTAGTGTGGCTTCGTGGATCGCATCGCTTTGCTCAGATCAAAAGCAGCAAGTCGCGCAGGAGCGACCTCGATCAGTCGCGACTGGAATTTGTAATGAACGACCTTGAGAAAAGCAACGAACAACTCTGCGCGATCTATGTCGACATGGGAACCACGAATACGCGTGTCTGGTTGCTGCGCGGTTGCGAAGTGCTGGCGCAAGCGAGCAAACAGGTGGGAGTTCGCAACTCAGCGCAGGAGGGAACGACAACCGCTCTTCGAGCAACGCTCAAAGAACTGATTGCAGCAGTGCAGAACCAGGCTAAGCAACTTCTAAAATCACGCGCACCTGTTTGTGTCGCGGCCGCCGGAATGATCGGCTCGCCACTCGGACTGGCTGAGCTATCGCACATAACGGCCCCGGCCGGGGTGCGAGAGCTTTCCGCCGCCGCCGCTCGGTTTGAGTTTCCGGATGTAACTCCACTTCCCTTCCTGCTGGTGCCCGGCGTGCGCTCTGGGCCAATCGAGGCTGACTTTCGCTTGTCCGATCCCGGCGACGTCATGCGCGGAGAAGAGACCTTATGTGTCGGCTTGCACGCCCTTGGTTTGGTTGAGCCGCCCGCGGTGGTCTTGACCCTGGGCTCGCATTGGAAGGCCATCCGGCTCGCGGACGGAAAGATCCAGGAAAGCGTAACATCGTTGTCAGGCGAAATGATTCACGCCGTGCAGACAGAAACGATCCTGGCCAGCTCTGTCGGAAACAACTGGCCCGACAAGATGACGCCGGATTGGCTGGAGGCCGGCATGACAGAACAGAGGCGATCGGGACTCTCTCGCACACTGTTTTGCGCCCGGCTGCTTGAACTAAAAAATCAAGGCACTCCGCAGGACAGGTTTGCCTATTTGTTAGGCGCCTTCATTGCTTCTGATCTCGACGCACTTGTCGCTCGCCGAGTACTCGCCGACAACACACGGGTAGTAATCAGCGGACACGACGCGACCGCCAGGGCGTGGGCTTTCGCACTCGCACGGATGTCTCTAAGCGCGGTGGTGCTAACTGAGGAAGAAACTGAGAAGGCGTTTCTGGCAGGCCTTAATCAAATCCTAATCGAGCAAATTTTGATCGGGGCAATCTCAACCGGCGGATCAACTATAAGCTCCACCGCTTCATCCGGCATCGAAGGGGAGAATCTAAATGGCCGCGCAGCGACAAGTTGATGCGAACCCAGTTGCAGATCGCTGCCGCAGGCGTGTAATGCGCCGGCTGATGCCGTACCTGTTTGTGCTTTACGTCATAGCCTATCTTGATCGGGTTAACCTCAGCTTCGCCGCGCTTCAGATGAAGGGGGACCTGCACTTCACTGACTCTATCATCGGTTTCGGTGCCGGCATCTTTTTCGTCGGTTATGTGGTGTTGGAGATTCCCGGCACTATTTTGGTGGAGAAATGGAGTGCACGTGGCTGGATCGCCCGCATCATGATCTCGTGGGGCATAGTGGCGATGCTGATGGGGTTGATGCAAACGAAGAACCAGTTCTATCTGCTGCGCGTTCTGTTAGGAGCGGCCGAAGCGGGTTTCTTTCCCGGGATAATTGTCTACCTCAGCCACTGGTTTCGCTATCAGGATAGGGCCAAAGCCGTGGCACTTCTGATGGCGGGAATCTCGGTATCCAACATCATTGGCTCGCCGCTGTCAGGCGCCCTGATGCGCCTCAACTGGCTCGGGCTATCAGGTTGGCGTTGGATGTTCATCATCGAAGGCGTGCCGGCGGCAGTTTTCGGTGTAATTACTCTCTTTTATCTTACGGACTGGCCGCATCAGGCAAACTGGTTGCCCGAGGATGAACGCGAGTGGTTAATTAGCGAGCTGGAAAGGGAGAAGCAAGTTAAGCAGGCAAAGCATTCTCTGGGAATTCTGCAAGCGCTCCGCCATCGTGAAGTCATCTTGTTAACGCTAGCTTACTTTTTCATGGTGACTGCCGTTTACGGTATCAACTTTTGGTTGCCGTCAATAGTCAAGAAACTATCTGGGTCGTCCAATATGCACGTGACCCTGATCTCCGCTATTCCATATTGTTTCGGGCTAGCGTCGATCATCCTGATGGGATGGCATTCCGATAAGACCAAAGAGCGACGTTGGCATACAGCACTGGCGATGATGACGACCAGTCTCGGGTTGCTGCTCAGTGTGGTTGCGGGCAACTACACCGCTCTGGCGGTATCGATGTTCTGTCTGGCGGCAGCAGGGACGGCCGGTTATCTTCCCGGATTCTGGGCTCTGCCGACGAGCTTTTTAACAGGCACAGCGGCGGCAGCAGCCATCGGTTTGATCAACTCATTCGGCAATCTAGGTGGGTTCGTCGGTCCTTATATCGTCGGCTATTTAAGTAAGAAGACGAGCTCGTATGTCGGCGGTGTCCTTTATCTCTCAGCGTCAGCGCTGGCGGCTTCAATGCTGATCCTTTCGCTACGCGCCACCAGACGAAGATCTTTGCCGGCAAATAATAGTTTGTCGGTTGGGACCGCTGCCCAAAAACTTGTTGTGGAAACAACGGTCCCAACAAACTAGAGACTTTGTCGGATATGCTTATGAAACATCGCAGCTCGGCATGGTTTGGTCCCAGGGACCGCGACGGCTTTATCCATCGCAGTTGGATGAAGAACCAGGGACTGCCCGATGATCTGTTTGACGGACGGCCGGTGATCGGTATCTGCAATACCTGGTCCGAATTGACGCCGTGTAATGCTCACTTTCGCGACTTGGCCGAGCATGTCCGGCGCGGCGTCTATGAAGCCGGCGGACTGCCGCTCGAGTTCCCCGTAATGTCCCTGGGGGAAACGCTGATGCGACCAACTACCATGCTCTTTCGCAATCTCCTGAGCATGGACGTCGAAGAATCAATTCGGGCTAATCCAATCGATGGTGTGGTGCTACTGGCAGGCTGCGACAAAACTACGCCGGCACTTTTGATGGGCGCCGCAAGTTGTGATCTGCCCGCGATTATGGTCTCCGGCGGCCCGATGCTCAATGGAAAATTTCGAGGACAGGATATCGGTTCAGGCACAGATGTCTGGAAGTTCAGCGAAGCGGTTCGCTGCGGAACGATGAGCGAGTGCGAATTCAAGGAGGCGGAAGGGTGCATGAATCGATCAGCCGGTCACTGCATGACAATGGGAACGGCCTCTACCATGGCCAGCGTCGTCGAGGCACTCGGAGTTGCGTTGCCGACAAATGCAGCCATACCCGCAGTCGACTCGCGCAGATACAAATTGGCGCATGTGGCCGGTCGCCGTATCGTCGAAATGGTGCGCGAAGATTTGCGCCTGTCAAAGTTTCTCACTCGCCCGGCGTTTGAGAATGCGATTCGAGTGGTCGGAGCGATCGGCGGATCCACAAACGCAGTGATACATCTGCTCGCAATCGCCGGGCGCATCGGAGTAGAACTTACGCTGGATGATTGGGACCGTCTTGGTCGTTGTGTTCCATGCCTGGTGAACCTGATGCCTGCCGGCAAGTATCTGATGGAGGACTTTTATTACGCCGGCGGACTGCCCGCGGTAATACGTGAGTTGGGCGATTTGATTCACCGAGCTGTTCCGACCGTTAACGGAAAGACCGTCGGCGAAAATGTCTCGGATGCGCCCTGTTACAACCGTGACATAATCAAGCCGCTCAGCGATCCAATGAAAGCCGAAGGAGGCATAGTCGTGGTGCGCGGTAATTTATGTCCCGATGGCGCCATTATCAAACCCTCCGCCGCCACACCCGAGCTGATGAACCATCGCGGTCGCGCGGTAGTGTTCGAAACGATTGAAGAATTTCACACTCGGATTGATGATCCAAATCTGGACGTTGATGAAAGCTGTGTTTTGGTCTTGAAGAACTGCGGTCCGCGCGGCTATCCCGGAATGCCGGAGGTGGGAAACATGCCTTTACCTTCCAAGCTCTTGAACAAAGGAATTACGGATATGGTCCGTATCTCAGACGCGCGGATGAGCGGCACCGCTTATGGAACCATAGTCTTACATATCGTCCCTGAGGCCGCAGCCGGAGGCGCGCTTGCTATCGTCCAGAACGGCGACATGATCGAACTCAACGTTGCTAAGCGGAAACTCTATCTGGACGTTTCCGACTCCGAAATTAAGCGACGACTGGAAGCGTGGAAACCGCCAGCGGCGCCATCGGACAGAGGCTATGCAAAGCTTTACTACGACCACGTGATGCAAGCAGATCGCGGCGCCGATTTCGATTTCCTGGTTGGCGGTAGCGGCGCTGCTGTCCCCCGTGAAAGTCATTGAAAGAGTGTCCGCCGGAGTGACGGCGCGGCCAGGATCGCAAAAAAGGAAACGGCTCAAACGCCTCTCCAGACATCAAGCCCGCAAAGCGGGCGACAGAAATTGGTTTGAGAAATATTTGCGACCTGAAATCTCTTTCGCCCCTTACGGGGCTCGGAATCTTTTCGTTGCTCGTTTCCCCGGGCTTACGCCCGGGGCCACTGATATGCCGCCTGCTTTGCAGGCTGGTAAAGCGCTTCCTCCAGGGTCAGGAAACTTTGTCAGTAAACAAGAACTTATGGACTTGCTACGCAACACGCTGAGTACCAACGAGAAAAACACTAACCTGCCATGAGATTGAAATCAGGGTTAACGGGACTCACTTTAGGCCTTACCTTAATCTGTTTTCCGACTGAGATTACAAAGTCGGGGATCATCTCTGTTCGACGCTCGTCATCGGCTGACGAACAGACGCCTGAAGCCGCTCAACCAGCTCCCCTCCCCGGCAAAGGTCTCCGGCAGCATCCTTTTCTCTATTGCGGCGAATGGGACACCCGTAAGCCGGTGCAGACTATGTACATCGTTCGCGGCGGCAAGGTCGTGTGGTTTTACTCAGTCACAAACAAAGATGAGTTGGATGATTGTCACCTCCTTTCTAATAATCACGTTCTCTTCGCGCGCAAGAACGGCGCCACCGAGATCACGCCGGATAAACAAGTCGTTTGGAATTATGACGCGCCGTCCGGTACCGAGATTCACTCTGCGCAGCCAATTGGCAGATACAAAGTGCTGATCATGCAGAATGGCACGCCTGCTAAATTGATCCTGATCGATAAGAACTCCGGAAAGATCGAGATGGAGCACGTCGTAGCCACGGCCCGGCCGGACGATCCGAAAAGCGTTCACGGTCAGTTCCGTCACGTGCGAATGACCAGGGCCGGCACGTATCTTATCGCGCACCTGAATATGGGCAAGGTCGTTGAGTATGACAAGAACTGGAAAGAGATTTGGTCATGTCCTGCGCCGTCTGCATGGGCCGCAGTGCGCCTGAAAAATGGCAACACCCTGATCAGCGGTAATCAACATGGTTACGTGCGTGAAGTGAATCCGAAAGGCGAAACGGTCTGGGAAATCAACAAGGATGATCTGCCGGGCTTCCCGCTTTACGTGGTGCAGGAAGTCGATCGCCTGGCGAATGGCAACACAGTGATCTGCAACTGGAGCGGGTTCCTCAGGAAACCGGAATGGCCCAAAGTGATCCAAATCATTGAAGTGACGCCGCAGAAGAAAGTCGTGTGGGCGCTGCGGGAATGGAGCGATCCGGATCTGGGCCCGGCCTCTTGCATTCAACTTCTCGACGAGCGAGGCAAAGAAGAAAATGGCGACTTGCAACGGTAGCAGACTCAGTTGTGAACATTTTTAAGAGGCTTCGGGCTTCGATTCTTAGTTTGGTGTTACTGTCCTGTTTCCCGTGCATCGCGGCGGGCGAGTCAGACTACACGCTCCAGTCGCCTAACAGGAAAATTGACTTACGAATAATGATCGCGGACCGCATCGCGTATGACGTGCTGCTCAACGGATGGACTCTGCTGCAAGGTTCCACGCTCTCGATCGATATCGACCACCAGCCGATTGGTCTGAATCCAAAAGTTAAAGCGGTTAAGCGGGGCGAAGTTAATCGAGAGATTGAGCCGGTCATCCGGCAAAAGTCTGCCAGCATTCATGAAAACTACAATGAGATTCGGATTGAAATGGAAGGCAACTATGCAGTCGTCTTTCGCGCCTACAACGAAGGCGTGGCTTATCGCCTGGAAACATCCTTGCCTCAGCGGGAGGTTAGAATTTACAACGAAGAGGTAAGTTTGAATTTCGCCGGTGACTACAGCGTCTATTACCCCAGAGAGGATGGCTTCTTTTCCCATAACGAGCGCGAGTTTCTTTATCTCTCGCTAAAAGATGTTGCGCGAACTTCTATCGCCAGCCTGCCGGCCGTCATTGACACGAAAGCAGGCCCTAAGATCGCGATTGGCGAGTCTGACATTGAAGATTATCCCGGCCTGTGGCTTCGGGGAAATAGGAACAACAGTCTCTCAGCAACCTTTCCGCCTTACCCTTTGAAAGAAGAACTGCGCAAGGATCGAAATATTGATCGAGACTTCCAGATCACACAGTCAGCCGATTACATTGCAATGACAAAGGGAACACGTACTTTCCCATGGCGGCTCATTGGCATCGCCGAAAACGATGCGGAACTGATCACGAATCAACTCGTCTATTTGCTGGCGAAGCCTTCGCAAGTGCAGGACACTTCATGGATTAAGCCGGGCAAGGTCGCCTGGGATTGGTACAACGCCAACAACACCTACGGCGTCGATTTCAAGTCGGGTATAAACACCCAGACCTATAAGTACTATATCGACTTCGCTTCAAAATACGGGATTCAGTACATCATCCTCGACGAAGGGTGGTACAAACTCGGTAATTTACTCGAGGTGGCGCCGGAGATGAATGTCGAAGAACTGGTTGCTTACGGTAAGCAAAAGAATGTCGGCATCATTTTGTGGATGGTTTGGAAAACGCTTGACGACCAGTTTGAACCCGCCTTCGACGAATTCGAGAAGTGGGGCATCAAGGGCATCAAGGTTGATTTCATGCAGCGCGATGATCAACCGGTCATCAACTTTTATCATAAGGTCTGTCGCGAAGCTGCCCGGCGCAAGATGTTAGTTGACTTTCATGGTGCCATCAGACCGGCGACAATGACCCGCACCTGGCCGAACTTAATCAATACGGAAGGGGTGCGTGGACTCGAGCAAAATAAGTGGAGCAAGTACGCGAACCCTAAACACAACGTTACGATTCCCTTTACGCGAATGTTTCTGGGTCCAATGGATTACACGCCCGGAGCTATGGTCAACAGCGGCAGCGAAAAGAATTTTGCGGCGGTTTTCGATCGACCGATGAGTATGGGAACACGTTGTCACCAACTGGCAATGTATGTCATTTATGAGAGTCCGCTGCAAATGCTGGCTGACAGCCCTTCGCATTACCTGCGCGAGCCGGAGATTATGGAGTTTCTTGGACCTGTTCCCACCGTCTGGGATGAAACCAAAGTGATTGACGGTAAGATCGCTGATTACGTAATTGTCGCGCGCCGACATGGTCAGGACTGGTACGTGGGCGCGATGACCGACTGGACGCCGCGCGAGTTGGCGATTGACCTTTCCTTTCTGCCGGTCGGTAGCTATGAGATGACGGCCTTCCAGGATGGCATAAATGCCGATCGGTTTGGCAGCGACTACAAAAAGGTCGTCGGCGTTGTTAACAAATCAACCAAACTTAAAGTCAGTCTGGCTGGAGGCGGCGGCTGGGCCGCCAAGATTGTGGCAGTAGCCCGACCGTCAGGGAGGGCTCTCGTCACAAATTAAATTCGTCAGCAGGAAGCCAATGACCAATCGTCGCGAGTTTGTGAAGAGCTTGTCGTCTTTGGTAGTGAGGTCTCTGGGCAATGTTCGCAACGTGTTTGTGGAGAACTGTGACATGGACAGCCCCAACCTCGATCGTGCGTTCCGTTTCAAGTCCAATGCGCGCCGTGGAGGAGCAGTCGAAAATATCTTCGTGCGTAAGATTGATATTGGGCGCGTGGCGGAGGCCGTACTGACAATTGATTTTCTCTACGAGACCGGTGCTGTGTCCGTATCGCCCGGTCGTGCGTAACATAAGATTGGAAAATATTCAGAGCGCAGCAAGTCCGCGAGTAATGTGGATTGTAAGTTTTCCGGGTTCGATGATCGAAGACGTGCGCTTTATTGATTGCACTTTTCGCGGCGTTGAAGCGACTGAAGTATTGCAGAACGTTGACTCGATATCGTTTAAACATATCACGATCGAGCCGGCAAAGAAGCTACCCACGCGCAATTCGCGGACGAGTTGGCCATAATCGCACAGTCTATCGAAGTGGAGACATATAAGTCATGAGTACTAGAGTTCACGAGTCTGTCGCCAACCACGCGATCATATAAGGATTACGCATCGAATTGGACACGGTTTTCAAACAGTTTCTTTGTAGTCGTTCGCTCCACGATAGTCCAGGTTTGCCAGGGCATGCCAAGACATTTGCGTAGGTTTCGGCAAGTTCCTCTACAAACTTGTAAGTATTGCAGGAGCTGAAATAAGCCGGTGTATTTATATCTTCATAAAAGTTTTCACTTTGACGGGAGTATTTCCGCCCTTCTAGGATAGCCTCTTTGATCCTTGGGTTTAGTGCAGAAAATCGGTTGAAGGAGCACCTGACTATCACAACAAAGGTTGCAAATATTGGCGCGCGGACAAATGGCAAGTCGCCGGAGTTGCTCGCACGCGAGCGGGCAGAAGTACGAAAGCTAACAACACTTTTGGAACTGGGGCGTATTCTGGCAGATCAGCAAAACTTGAAGAGCTCACTTACTCGTGTGCTTGAAACGCTTGGGCGTCATCACGGCATGGTCCGAAGTTTCGTGTTACTGCTCGACCCTGAGTCCGAGAAGATGCGCGCCGAGGCATCGTATGGCCTGAATGGTGATGCGTATCGCGTCACTTATCGGATTGGCGAAGGCGTAGTCGGCCGCGTGGTCCAAAGTGGAAAACCGGTCGTTGTACCGCAAACCAGCAGCGAACCGCTCTTGCTCAATCGGTTGATCGGTCAGGCCCGTATCAACAGTCGCAAGGAAGCGAGTTTTATATGTGTCCCGATCATCGTCAATGGTAAGCCGCTGGGCGCCATCGGCGCTGATCTCATCTACAAGGAAGAGCGCGATTACGATCGGACGACTAAATTTTTAGGAGTAATCGCCTCAATGATGGCCCAGGCACTTAAGGTAGAAAACTTTATCGCGGCAGACAAGCAGCGCTTGCTCGATGAAAATATTCACCTCAAGCAAGAACTGCGCGAACGCTATGACTTCAGCCACATCGTGGGCAACTCGAATCCCATGCGCCAGGTCTACGAACAAGTGACCCAGGTAGCGCGGACAAACACAACTGTGCTGCTACGGGGCGAATCAGGCACAGGCAAGGAAATGATTGCTCATGCGATTCACTATAACTCTCTGCGTGCCGGCAAGCCTTTCGTAAAAGTGAGCTGTGCGGCTCTGCCCGAGACATTGCTCGAATCCGAGTTGTTCGGCTATGAGAAGGGCGCTTTCACAGGCGCACAGGCTCGAAAGAAGGGTCGCTTTGAATTGGCCGATGGCGGAACGCTTTTCCTCGATGAAATTGGAGACCTCAACCCTTCGACACAAGTGAAGCTGCTGCGTGTTTTGCAAGAGCGCGAATTTGAGCGGCTCGGCGGTCTGGAGACAATCAAGGTAAACGTGCGGCTGATTGTCGCAACCCACAAGGATTTAGAGAAAGCAATTACCAAAGGCGAATTCCGGGAAGATCTATATTACCGGCTCAACGTATTCGCGATCTTCATGCCGCCACTGAGAGAACGCAAGCCTGATATCCTGCTGCTCGCCGAGCACTTTGTCGAGAAGTTTGAGCGCGAGCATCACAAAAGCATCAAGCGTATCTCGACTCCTGCGATCGACATGCTGACCAGTTATCACTGGCCCGGTAACGTGAGAGAGCTGGAGAACGTGATCGAACGAGCGGTGGTGGTATGCGAGTCGAACGTGATTCATGGTCATCATCTACCGCCGACTTTGCAAACGGCCGAAGGCTCAGACACGGTGACACGTTTGTCGCTGATGTCGGCAATGGAGACATATGAGCGCGATCTGATTCAGGATGCGCTTAAGACCACGCGTGGAAACCGCGCCAAGGCGGCGAAACTACTTGATACCACCGAGCGAATAATTGGTTACAAGGTCAAGAAGTATAGGATCAATTGCGATCGCTTCCGCGTGTAGGCTGAAGACGTCGTCTTATCGCTTCAAATAAAGCAGCAGCGTGGGTCTTTATCCAAATGCTTCGCCATAGCTAATGCCCCTGGTCTGGGCTTTGAGCGCCTCAAGGAACGAATTCGCAGCTGGCGAGAATTTCGTTCCACGCCGATGCGTGGCCCAAAGCGTTCGGTTATAACTCAACCCACGCACTGGAACGGTCGTTAACGTGCCGCGATCGAGTTCCTCACGCACGCACATGCGCGGGACAAACGCGAGTCCGACACGCTTTTGCACAAATCTTTTTATCGTCTCTATCGTAGCCAGCTCGAGTGTAATGTTAAGTGTTGTGTGCTGCTTGGCAAAGGCTTCAATTACTTTCAACCGCGAGCCGGCCTTCACGTTATGTGCGATGAAAGGTTCATTACCCAGGTTTTTGATCGTTAATGAAGTTCGACCGGCCAGATGATGTTTCGGACTCATTATCAGAATCAATTCATCCTTTAGCACGGGGAAAGACTCGAGATCCCGATCAGCCGGTTCGGATGCCATCAAGGCGAAATCCACGTTGCGCTCGAGAACCTCGCGCGGCAGGCGGTCTGAGACGTGACGGAATATTTCAACTTTCACCTCGGGGTGCTTTTGTCTAAACGCCAGAATCACGTCCGGTAGAAGGTATAACGAGGTGCTCTCATTAGCGCCCACGCGAACGCGCCCTCGCTTGAGACTTCGCAGCTCGCCTATTGCCTGGATCACTTCATCGCGTAGTGTCAGAATCCTCTGCGCGTAATCGTGGGCCACCTGCCCTGCTTCCGTCAGCGCGGGGGTTTTCTGAGTTCGATCGAGCAGCGGTAGTCCCATTTCCTCTTCCAGCCGCCTGATCGCTATGCTGACCGCGGGCTGGGTGCGACAGACGCGGTCGGCAGCCTTCGAGAAACTACCCTCCTCTACTACCCTCAGAAAATATTCAAGCTGAGCTAGTTCCATTCCGTGTAATTAGTAACTTGATCCAAGCCTTCGTGCCATGAATGAGTACTGATGCAGTTTCGGTAATCAGATCGTATTACTGGGAACGCGGGCGCCCCTCGCCCGCACACCCTCGCCAGCGCAAAGTCTTTCCAAATAGCTAAGAACCGCGGCCAAATGGTCATTTCGCGCTTCGCGCTCATTGCGGGCGAGGGCGCCCGCGCTCCCAGCGAATCGGAGCCTTCCCG
>WNFY01016393.1_pt1 | contig 12495 bp, 7 predicted proteins | sample 5400091 | NCBI WGS metagenome assembly WNFY01 (sample SAMN13153364, study PRJNA577476) | soil metagenome | isolation source: 60 cm soil or saprolite under grassland replicate 1 | place: USA:California | collected 2016-06-15 | reverse complement strand
AAATATGAACAAGCAACCTACCTTTCTTTCGGCTTCCTGGGACGCATGGAGAGCTGCCCGAGAGGGAGAACAGGGTATTGCACGACGACAGCAAGAGCGCCTGCGGGCGTTAGTCTCCTATGCCCGCACACATTCCAGGTACTTCGCGGACCTATATCGAGGTGTGCCTGAGCAGTTGACTGATGTCAGACAACTGCCTGTCGTGACCAAAGTGGAGATGATGAGTCATTTTGATAGCTGGGTGACCGATCCGGCCGTCACCGAACAGCAGGTTGAAGCCTTTATCGCCGATCCATCACTGATCGGGCATGATTACGTGGATCGCTATGTCGTGTGTACGACCTCTGGCTCAACAGGAAGCCCGGCGATTCTCGTGCATGACCATGGGGCACTGGTTGTGTATAACGTTCTGGGCTACATCCGCTCCTTGCCCATCGTTCTCTCTTCGCTTCGCAACCTCGGAGCACTACTACGCGGCAGGGGCAGGTTGGCGGCGGTATTTGTCACCGGGGGTCATTTCCTGGGAAATACCATGTCCGCGCGACGGAGTCGGAAGATGCCCTGGCGGGCCAAGACGCAGCGTCTCTTCTCAGCGCTGACTCCCTTAGCCGAACTGGTCCGGGAGTTGAATGCGTTCCAGCCGGTGATTGTGGGTGGCTATCCGAGCGCGTTGGAAGTGCTTGCCAGGGAACAGGAAGCGGGGAGGTTGCAGATCCATCCCGTGGTGGTCAATGCCGCAGGCGAGACCCTCACGGATGTAGTACGTCAGCGGATAGAAGCGGCCTTTGGATGTGCAGTGGGCAACTATTACGGGTCGTCTGAGGCTGTCGGTCTGACCTACGAATGTAAGCACAAGCAGTTGCACGTGAATAGTGACTGGTATATCCTTGAACCGATCGATGAGAACGACCAGCCAATGCCGCCTGGGCAGCTTTCCCATGCCGTGTTGGTGACGAACCTGGCCAACCGGGTGCAGCCACTTCTCCGGTACAAGATGGGCGATCGGGTGACCATCAGCCCCGACACCTGCCCCTGCGGAAGTCCATTCCCGGTCATACACGTTATTGGTCGTACCGATGAAGTGCTTTCGTTTCCTGCCCAACAAGGGAGGGTGGTCCAGATCCTTCCGCTTGCCATTTTGACGGTCGCGGAGGAAACGCCGGGATTGTACAGCTGCCAGATCATCCAGACGGAACCGTTGAAGTTACGCATTCGCCTCGCCGTGAAGGAGACGGCAGAAGAGCAGGTCGTATGGGAAACGCTGCAGGCACGCCTGGCGACCTATCTTGCAGGGCAAGGGGTAGCCAATGTGGCCATAGAAAAAGCTGCAGAGGCGCCGCAGTTGCATCCGAAAAGTGGCAAGTTCCGACAGGTATGGTCAGAGGTGAAACAGCACGTGCCAGATGTCGTTGCTTAACCGGCAGAGGCCCGGCCGCGCTTAGAGCGAGCGGAGTGCCTCGATGGGATCAAGTCGGGCTGCTCGGGCTGCCGGGTACAGTCCGAAGATGACCCCGATAGCCGCTGAAATGACAAATGGCATCAGCAACGAGGTCACGGTGACGACAAAGGGAACCCCCAGGAAGCTTGTGATGGCAAAGCCAAGCAGAAAGCCGATGAACATTCCCAGCATTCCACCGATCAGGCTCAAGGTCAGCGCTTCGATGAGAAACTGGCTGCGAATATCCTCCCGTTGTGCTCCAATAGAGATACGGATGCCAATTTCCCGTGTTCGCTCCGTCACCGAGACAATCATGATATTCATGATCCCAATCCCGCCCACTGCCAACGAGATAGCCGCAATGCCGACCAGCAGGTAGGTCAGCAGCGACGTGAATTGACTGGCCGTCTGGAGCAATTGATTCGAATTGGTGAGATTGAAGTCATCCACGTTTCCCTTGGGGATGCGGTGGCGTTGCTCCAACAGTGTGGTGATTGCTGCCTGTACGGAGCCGATGTTGCTAGAATCATCGACTTGTACCAGGATTTGATCGATATAAGAGGAGTTCTTGATGCGATCCAGTGCCGTCGAAAAGGGGACAAAGACGACATCATCGCTCCCGCTCCCTTTCGTATCCAGGATACCGACGACGCGGTAGACCTGGTCACGAATACGGATGGTTTGGCCAATGGGGTCCACGCCTGAAGTATCAAACAGTTGATGGTACACGGTCTGACCGAGCAGGGCGACAGGTTTGGCACCCAGATAGTCATTGTCGCTAAACCAGGCTCCTTCCGCAATCGTCCAGTTTTGAATATTCTGAAAGCTTGTACTCACCCCTTGAACACGAGTATTCCAGTTCTGGTTGCCAGAGACGACTTGCTCAGAGACCGTGATGATGGGACTTTCAGAGGTGACATGGGCAACCTTCGCCACCGCTTGCGCATCGTCTGGCGTGAGCGAGAGCGTCGTCCCGCTCGATTGAGTGGGTGGTCGAAACCCGCGACTGGAACTGCCTGCACCAGGTGAGATCGTGATCGTATTCGTTCCCAGACTGGATATGGTACTCGTGATGCTCGCACTCACACCTTGCGTCATGATCAATGCGGCGATGACCGCAGCAACGCCAATGAAGACCCCCAGCGTGGTAAGCAGCGAGCGCAGACGATTGGCCCACAAGGCTTCCAGGGCAATCGAGATATTGGACCCCAGCTTGCCGGCGCGGTCGAAATCTCGCGCCTTGAGAGGGGGCAGGATGCTGTGCCGCTGAGGAGAGGGAGTTGAGGCTGATATGCTAGCCGAGGAAGGAGCAGCGTTTCCCTGATGAGTTGTTGTGTTCATGCCATTTCGTCCTTCTATGCTTTTTAGAGGTCTTCGTCGAGATTCCGATTGGCGATGACGGCCCATTCAGCTTGCGCATCCCGTGGATGGGCTACCGGTTCATCCCGCACCAGATGGCCGTCGCGAAAAGTAATCTGGCGCGACGCATATGCGGCGATATCCGCTTCATGCGTGACCAGGACAATCGTCAAGCCATGCTGGTTTAAAGCTTGCAGAACCGCCATGACCTCCACACTCGTTCGACTATCCAGGTTGCCTGTGGGCTCGTCGGCGAGCAGCAGCGAGGGAGAATTGACCAGGGCACGCGCGATGGCGACGCGCTGCTGTTGTCCCCCCGAGAGTTGGGCGGGCTTATGATCCAGGCGCGATCCCAGTCCGACGATTTGGAGCGCTTGCCTGGCCCGTCGCTCACGGAGGTCTTTGCGCAAGCCAGCATAGATCATGGGCAATTCGACATTGCTCAGGGCGCTGGCTCGACTCAGCAGGTTGAAGCCTTGAAACACGAAGCCGATGAGACGATTGCGGACGCGAGCTAGTTCCCGGGTGGACAATTGGCTGACCTGCTTGCCCGCCAACCAATAAGTCCCTTGCGTGGGACGATCCAGGCAGCCGATCAGATTCATGAAGGTGGATTTGCCGGACCCTGAAGGTCCCCTGACCGCAACGAATTCGCCAGGGAGCACTTCTAATGAGATCCCGCGCAGCGCGGGCACGAATGTCTGTCCTAGCTGGTACTTTTTGTGCAAATTGTGCGCGACGATGATTGGTTTCCCCTGCTTGTCCGCATTCACCACGAGCGGTGTAGCTCCATTGGGTGCTGACGATGATCCAGTGTTTTGAGGAGATGCGAAGGAAACTGGAGTTGTTGACATATTCATGTCCTGATGCGTCATGATGTAAATGTATACGCATTTAGGTGTTGTTTTGTTGCACGGGACATGCGATGCCGTCAAGCAACACCGAGACCAGGATCGAGGCCAAACGTGGAACCTCTATTCGTTCAGAATCCTTTGCCGAAAAATGCATGTCTTGCAGCAGAGCTATGATCAACCCCAGATACATACTGGCAAGTATGTTGGCCGGAATATCCGCTGTGACCTCGCCGGCGTCGATCGCCTGTTGAAAGGCGTCTGCAATGTGCTGCTGGAATGTTCCTCGCAGTTGCCGAAAGATAGCCCGCTGTTTTTCGCGGTCCTTAATCTGCTCCTTCGCATCCTGTATCAGTACCGGGAAATGATCGACGGGAAGCGTCAGCAGGTACGAGGTGAGCAGATTCAAGCGCTCCCGAATACTGTGAGCGGATGCAATAGCCCGGCTGATGCCTGCGCTCCATTCTTCGAACATGGCCTGTATCACACTCATAAACAGGTCTTCCTTGCCTTGAGGAAAGTGGTAGTATAACGCCGCAGGCGTGACTTGAACCACGTCGGCGACCTCTTTCATGGAGACCCCTTTATAGCCTTTGGCAAGAAAGAGTTCCTCGGCTGCTTTGAGAATCTGACGCCAGGTTTCTCGGTCGATATGTGAAGGTTGATGGCCTACTTGTTTATTCGTCATCTGACGAGTGGTTTCCTTCTTGCACTAATCGATTTACTAAACGCTCATTAAGTTTCTCATTGCAAAGTATAGTGCAGGGAAACGCTCCTGTCAAGGGGAAAATAAGGGTCCCTTCATGGTCCCTTCGTTGGTGTTGGCGACGGTGTCGGTGTCGGCGTTGGCGACGGTGTCGGCGTCGGCGTTGGCGTCTTCGTTGGCGTCGGCGTCGGTGCCTTCGTTGGCGTCGGATCCAGGGTTGGCGTCACCCTGGGCGTCCCATTGGTGAAGTTCCGCACATAGAGAATGACGGTACGATCCTTTGGAATCGAGGTACCGCTCGGAGGATCCACTCTTGAGACAATATTTGGCGCCGGATTATTTGGATCTGTACCATCTGGGCGTACAGAATAGTTGATATCCGCGTTGGTCAGAATCTGTTCCGCTCCGCTGAGGGTATTGCCGACCAGATCAGGCGGTACCACGACTGTCTGTTGTGTCGCGGAGCCCAGGGTGATCTGAATAGCGGAGCCTTTGGGAGCAAGTAGAGGCGGCGCGGGGTCCTGGTTGATTACAATCCCCGTTGTAATACCATTCGTGACTTTTAAGGTAAAACCCGCACTGGTTGCTTTTGTACGTGCAGCCTGGTATGTTAACCCCCGCAAATCAGGGACCTGGATTTGCTGGACAGTAATCGTTGGAGTAGGGTTTGAGCCGCCCGGCCAGGGAAAGCGAATGAAATTGAGTTGTGTCGCCAGGTATATACTAAAACCCAGCAATAATAACGTTGCCAGCAGGATGATCGCGGTAACGATGCTGGCAAATCGCGAATCCCGCCTATCGTAGGTGACAGAGCCTGCGCGCGGCTGTGTGCTGCGTGGATAGGCGGATAGATCCTCTGCCTGGTTGTTGTAAGCCGGTTGATTGGCAAGTACAAGCGGCTCGGGCTGGCGCGGCACACCATTGCTCGAGGGATATCCCATATTGTTAGGAGAGGAAATAGGCTGGCGCTGATTGCCGGCCCCGGGATACTGGGTATAAGTTGCTGCACCGCCCGGTGTTTGTGGCGCTCCTGGTGATACGGCTCCGGGTAAGACTTCGTCTACCTCTGCTTCGCCCAACAATTCCAGGGCGCGGGCTAGCGTACTACCATCGCGGTAGCGTCGCTCCGGCTCTTTCTCCAGGCAGCGCAGGATAATCACTTCCAGGGCCGGGGGGATATTGGCATTGAAGAGCCTCGGTGGCGCTGGCAGGTCCTGGATATGCTGCATAGCTACTGCTACAGGAGTGTCGCCATCAAAGGGTGTGCGCCCGGTGAGCATCTCGTACATGACGATGCCGAGAGCATAGACATCGGCAGCCGGGCTGACAATTTCGCCCTGCGCCTGCTCTGGCGCGTAGTACTGCACGGTACCAAGGGTCATGCCAGTGGTAGTGAGGCGTTCGGCGTTGATGTCTTTATAGACACTGGCGATGCCGAAGTCAGTGAGTTTGATTGAACCATCCCGTCCCACCAGCACATTTTGTGGTTTGACGTCGCGATGAACAATGCCGCGGCGGTGGGCTGCTCCCAGTCCAAGCGCAACGTCATGGGCAATAATAATTGCTCGATCGACGGCAAGAACGCCGCGCGAGCGCAAATAGCGGCGCAGGTCCGTACCTTCCACCAGTTCCATCACAATGAAATAGTTTCCATCGGTCTGGCCATAGTCGTAGACCTGCACTATATTAGGGTGCTGTAATGATGACGCAGCTTTTGCTTCACGTTGAAAGCGAGTAACAAACTTTGGATCGGTGCTATAGACTTCGCGGAGCACTTTGATGGCCACTACGCGATCCATGCGCATATCCTGGCCACGGTAAATAGTGGCCATGCCGCCTCGACCTATAGATTCTCCTAATTGGTATCGCTCACCCAAAACTTCGATTGGCATACTTCTCATCGGAACGCAAAATGTTGCGCCCTTTCTCCATGTAGACGCAATCTGCTGCGCCCTTACTTCGTATTGTAGCACCCACTATTGTAACGCATTCTGCAACAGAATGGAACACTACATTACATTGTGCTACAGGGTGCGATCGCCCCTATGAGTGATTTACCTGTGCCAGGGTACCCAGCACGCGTTGATCTCCCAGGCGGCGGGTAATTTTTAGTGTGTCCATATGCTCTAAAAGTGGCAGGATATATTTTCGTGTTGCCCCCAATACGTCCCGTGCCTCTGCTACAGTCATTGTACCATGCTCACGCAGAAACTTGACCAACGTGGCTATGGCCTGGTCATAGGTTTCCCGCAAAAAAAGCACTCCATCACTTAGTTTCACCAGTTGCCCTTGTTCTATCAATGCATTCAGTGCTTCAGTACCTACCGCTGCCTCCACCTCGTTGCGGTCTGGCGGTGTATAAGGATTCTCGCGAAAGCGGCGCAGCAATTGTTCGACCTGTTGCTGCTGTATCTTGTTAAACTTTGGTATGAAATCGGCTAGACGCATTGTGCTGCCCGCTGAGCTACCAGTCGTTGTGGCCTCAGCAGCTACCCCTTCTGCCTGCAAGGCGGCGAACACTTCAACCGCCATTTTCGCAGGGAGGTTGAGGCGCGTGCGCCATTCTTCCTTCGAGAGTCCGCTGCGCAGGGGATGCTGACGGTGCTGCTCACTCAGCAGGCGCACCGTTTCTTCTACCAGGGCATCCCATACCGGCTGCGCGAACCATGCTGTTCCTATTCGTCGAACTCTTCCTTCTTGTAACAACGTCTCCAACGTCTGTTGTGTCACATCAACGACTAGATTACTCTGCTTGACGATCTCCGCCAATTCGTAGCCGTTGAATCCTTTATACATCTGACCTTTAACAGCAGCATTTGGCGTCCCTACAACACGTATCCTTCTATCTAATGCGGCCAGCACCAATTCTTCTGGCACACCGTGCTCCAATGTCTCGAGTCGACTGATTACCGCCGCCTGGAAACGGCGATGGTAGCGCGGCTGCACATCAACGATCTCTCCGCCGCCGATAGTGGTGCTGGGCGAGGGGATACGCAAGATGAAACGATCGCGGCGTGCCAGCACTGCTGGATGGTTCATGCGTAGTTGTACCCACGCGCTCTGCCCCGGCTGCAACTCATCTACATCGAGCAGACGCACCCTGGCAGGCACTTCCTGCGATCCACTGTAGACATCCACCTGCGTATTGTGCGCGAGCGAACGAGGGGCATCGGCCAGCAGTTGGATATGGGCATCGACGAGCATGGTTGGGCGAAGTTGTCCCGGCAGAGCGATGACATCGCCACGCTCCAGGTCTGTACGCGCGACGCCGGCCAGGTTCATGGCCACACGGCTCCCCGGCTGCGCAACATCGACTTTATTTTTGTGCGTTTGCAGGCCACGGATGCGCGTCCTCAAGCCCTGCGGCAAGATTTCAATCTCTTGTCCGACTTTGAAGTTGCCGTCAAGCAGAGTACCGGTGACGATGGTGCCAAAGCCCGTCAGTGTAAAAACCCGGTCAACCGATAGACGAGGGCGAGCAATGTTCTGGCTCTCCTGCGAGGTATCGAGCATCTTTTCAATCTCGGCAAGCAGTTCTGGCATGCCTTGCATTGTATAGGCCGAGACAGCGATGATGGGAGCATGAGCCAACGTCGTTGGTAGAAGATATTCCGCGACCTCCTCGTGCACCAGCTCCAGCCACTCCTCGTCGACCAGGTCGGCCTTTGTCAGCGCGACAATGCCTCGCTGTACGTGCAGGAGATCAAGAATGGCCAGGTGTTCGCGAGTCTGCGGCATAATGCCCTCGTCGGCGGCAATAACCAGCAGCGCCGCATCAATACCGCCCACACCCGCGAGCATATTTTTGATGAAGCTTTCGTGACCGGGGACATCGACAATGCTGACCTCGCGCCCACCTGGCAGTTTGAGCCAGGCAAAGCCCAGGTCTATCGTCATGCCGCGTTCTTTTTCTTCCGCCAGGCGATCGGGATCAATGCCTGTCAAAGCTTTGACGAGCGTAGATTTCCCATGGTCTACATGGCCGGCAGTACCAATACAACTCATGGATAATTACAGCCGGGCCAGGTTGACCGCTAGGGTCAACCCTACTATACTCGGTAACGCCCCTGCTTGGGGGTGGAACCTGAACCTAACAATAAGATGGCGATGGCACGGTTTAGGATACTGTAATGATAGCTCTCAGTATACACTAAGAGGGGGTTTCTGACTATCTATTTGGAGCGAAATGGATATTCACTGTAGAATATTTGTTGAAATACTTCCCTTCATAGGCTACACTACAAAGGCAATTGCGCTTGACTGTTAAAACAAGGTAGCGTATCCCTGGCCAGGGGTTGAGGAAGGCTATTCTACACTGATGAGAGAACCGAACAAAACGAACGACACTAAGAAACACCTTCGCAGCTTAACGAAACGCGGGCGAATCATCCTGACTCTTTTGCTCGTCGTCGTTCTACTGCTGGCTGGACTCCTCTACAGCCAGCGTCACCAGATTCGTTTGCTCATCCAGGCCTTGAGCGTACCACCAGCTCAACCTGTGCATATTACGCCGTTAACGCTCCCTCCAAGCACTGCGACGCCTGGTCAGGCGATCAGTGCCAATTGGACCATGTACCACAATGACAACGCTCGTACCGGGTTTATAGCAGGAGCGCCCGATCCTACCCACCTCACGAGCCTCTGGAAGCAACCACTCGACGGAGCGGTCTATGCTGAGCCACTCGTGGTCGATGGACAGGTGATTGTGGCGACGGAAAACGATACCCTCTACGGGCTTGATGCACGTACCGGGCAGGAGCAATGGCGTACCTCTGTGGGAACCCCTGTGCCGCTCTCAGATTTGCCGTGTGGCAATATTGATCCTCTCGGCATCACTGGCACGCCGGTCTACGATCCTCAGACGGGCCTGGTCTTCGCTGTGGCAGAGATACAGGGGCCGGCCCACATTCTGGTCGGCGTTGATGTCAAAACGGGACACGTCAAAGTCCGCCGCCTGGTAGATCCTCCCGGAATGGACCCGCTAGCACATCAGCAACGTGCTGCCCTGGCCCTCTCAGGGGGCAGAGTCTCTATTGCTTTCGGTGGGCTGTACGGCGACTGTGGCAACTACCACGGCTGGGTGGTTGCCTCGCGTACTGATGGTGCGGGAGCGTTGCTCACGTACCAGGTTCCGACCACGCGTGAGGGAGGTATATGGGCTCCAGCGGGACCGGTCATAGACGCCCAGGGAAACCTCTACGTAACAGTCGGCAACGGCGAAGCCACGCAAGGGGACTGGGACCACAGCGATTCGGTCTTACGCCTGTCCCCCATGCTCCGGCTGGAAGATGGTTTTGCGCCGCAGAGCTGGCAGAGCGATAATGCGTCAGATGCCGATCTCGGCTCGATGGGACCAGTCCTCCTGCCAAATGGGTTGATATATGCCGACGGTAAGTCGGGCAAGGGCTACCTGTTGCGGGCAGACCACCTGGGGGGAGTAGGCGGGCAGATCCAGACGATCTCTCTTTGCAGTGCCTACGGCGGAGCAGCTGTGAGTGGTCTGTCTCTCTTCATTCCCTGCGACGATGGGCTAAGACAGCTCCAGATCGAAGCAGGAGCGCACCTCGTCGCTGGATGGCATGCTCCTAAGCAAGTGACTGGTTCACCAGTCATAGGAGGACAGACTATTTACAGCCTCGATCCTGGTGGTGGTGTGCTCTATGCCCTCAACGCCGCAACAGGTGAGGTGCGTGCCACGCTCTCTGTCGACGCAACTTCGCGCTTCGCGACGCCGACGCTCTCCCAGGGAAGCATCTTCATCGGAACCTTGACGGGCATCGTCGCTGTGGGAATGACATGAGAATCGGCCGGGGCTGAGTGAACATCCTCTTCATCTATCAAAAATCCCATCGACACTCACCCGCTGCAAACGATATAATAAAGGAAAGGTACACATAGCCAGTAGGAACAGGGGTGGAATGAACGAAAAAATCCAGTCTGTACTCAATTCACTGCCGCATAAACCGGGCATTTATATTATGAAGGATGCCCAGGGCACTATACTTTACGTCGGGAAAGCGATCTCGCTGTATAACCGCGTGCGCTCGTATTTCCAGGAGTCGAGCGATCTCAGCCCCAAGAATAGAAGTATGGTGGCTAAGGTTGAGGATATCGAGTTTCTTGTCGTCAAGAATGAGGTTGAGGCGCTGGTGCTGGAGAGCAATTATATTAAGGAGTATCGACCGAAGTACAATGTGCTGATGCGCGACGACAAGAGCTACCCGTATATAAAGGTAGCGCTGACGGAGGATTTTCCAAGGGTATACCGCGTGCGCAGCTTCCACCGCGACGGCAATCGCTACTTTGGCCCCTATACCAATTCGGGGGCGGTCGACGCCACGTTGGATCTCTTGAACAAGCTCTTTGCCTTTCGCACCTGCCGCTACGACGCGAGCACATGGGCACCACCCGCACAGGGGGAACCTCCCGCGGGATGGAAGCAAAAATTATTGCCACGTCCCTGCACGCAGTACTATATCCACCGCTGTATCGCTCCCTGCGTCGCCTACGCCACGCGGGAAGAGTACGACGCGGTGATCAAACAGGTGATTCTCTTCCTGGAGGGGAAGCACGACGAGGTGGTCAAGACGCTGCAGGAGAAGATGCAGGCGGCGGCGGAGAACCTCAACTTTGAGGAGGCTGCGCGTATACGCGATCGCATCCAGGCGGTTGAGCGCGTGCTGGAGAAGCAGCGCATCATTTCGACAGAGGGGCAGGACGATCAGGATGTGATCGCTTTTGCCAGCGACGAGGATGAGACGTGCATGATGACCTTCTTCTTCCGCAATGGCAAGCTGATTGGACGCGAATTTTTTATCTTGCAGGGGACGCGCGATAGCAGTCCAGGCGAGGTTATGGCTTCCTTCTTGCAGCAGTTTTATGAAAGTTCACCGCACATTCCACCGGAACTGGTCGTCGAGGCAGAGCCGGACGACCGCGCCGTCATTCAGTCGTGGCTGCGGGAGAAACGCAATGGGGCGATCAGCATTACTGCACCCAAACGGGGGGACAAGCTGCGCTTGATCGAGATGGTGAAGCAAAACGCGGGCGAGGTGTTGGAGCAACAGCGTATCAAGTGGCTGACCGATAGTCAGAAGACGCAACTGGCCCTGGAGGAACTACAGGAGGCGCTCAACCTGGCGGCTCCCCCACAGCGCATCGAGTGCTACGACATCTCGAATACACAGGGTACAAACTCGGTGGGGGCCATGGTAGTTTTTGAGGCGGGGCGGCCAAAGCCCAGCGAGTATCGCCGTTTCAAAATTAAGACCGTCGAAGGGCCCAACGACTTCGCCAGTCACCAGGAGGTGCTGCGGCGCAGATTTCGCAATGCGGCAAAACAAGCAGCCGCCGACGTAGAGACCGCCTCCGAAATTATTACACACACTGACACGTCCATTGAGCCAGCAGATTACGCCGCCGTTGATGAAACGCCAGTAGCTACCCAACTCCAGCATGAATGGGCCTTGCCGGAATTGATTATCATCGATGGCGGGAAAGGCCAGCTCAGCGCGGCAATGGAGGTATTGCAGGAACTCCACATCGATATACCGACAGTGGGACTGGCAAAGGAGAACGAGGAGATCTTCACTCCCGGCTCGCCAGACCCGATAATGCTGCCACGTTCTTCACAGGGCCTCTATATGGTACAGCGCATTCGCGACGAGGCGCACCGCTTTGGCATTACGTACCACCGCAAGTTGCGCTCCGAGCGCACGTTTAAATCTGTGTTGGACGAGATACCGGGCATTGGGCCCAAACGCAAGCAGGCTTTGATGAAGCATTTTGGCTCGGTACGAGCGATGAGCGCGGCCAGCATAGAGGACCTGGCGGCCCTTGACGGCATGACGCGCGATGCGGCTGAGAAGGTCAAGGAATATATTGGCCGCGTGGAATAAAGGGGCTACTGTACTTTGTTTTTGTGTCTAGAGAGCTTTCGGGGCTTCCTGGGCGACCACCAGGGTCGCCCCTACTGTACAGGGGAATAGGGGCTTCCTGGGCGACTTTACATGGGTATACTGAGCGGACTCTTGGTTTGATTGACAATCGTAATAATGGTACGTTAGTATACGTATATATTCTTAATGAAGGGTAGCCAGCGGGCTTACCCGTTTGTGCGCATTGGAGGAGCAGCCGTGGCG
>WNFY01015787.1_pt1 | contig 12498 bp, 16 predicted proteins | sample 5400091 | NCBI WGS metagenome assembly WNFY01 (sample SAMN13153364, study PRJNA577476) | soil metagenome | isolation source: 60 cm soil or saprolite under grassland replicate 1 | place: USA:California | collected 2016-06-15 | reverse complement strand
TCCTTTTGCGCCAAAGACAACCTCCTCGACAGCTTGGTCGTTACTCAAGCTGTACATAACAAGATCGACATCGCGGACGGCGCCGGCGGGAGTATCGGCTACGCGCGCGCCTTTCCTGGCGAACGGCTCACACTTTTCAATGTTCCGATTCCAGACGGTAAGTTTGTACCCGGCTTTGAGAAGGTTTGACGCCATGCCGCTGCCCATGGTACCGAGACCGAGATAAGCAATTGTCTTTATCATATGTGAATGCCTCGAAGATTGTTCACAGAAGCAAAACCAGTTGTGTCATGTGTGTCGCGTAGTCAATGTAAAGCGCCCGTTATTTCGCTTCCTCGGGGATACATACGCGGCGAGAACGTGACCTCCGCGCGTTGTTCCGTCTGATTCCCCCACCAGCATGTGGGTATGCACCACAGGCTTTCCTTGATAGAGCGCGATGTCACCGCTCATCCCAATTACTTCGTGCTGACCGGTGATCGGAATTTTCTTGTACGCTTTGCGTTGAGGATCAAACCAACCCAGCGTTGCTCCATTCACCGCGCCAATGGCGGTGAAATGCGCGCTGGTAACGTGATACTTCTGCGCAAACTCGAGCAGTCCGGAAAACGCCTCGTCTCCCTGGTAGAAGATAACGGCGTATTGTTTCGTTGGTTCTCCAGGATTCAGCAGTTGAACCTTCATCCTGGGAGCTTTCCTTTCGGACCGGCATCCGGCGGCGCTACGTATTCAGTTGCTGTGTCCTGCGAATACACCGTTGTGATGGCGATCCCACCTAATAACAACGCGTGACTAAGTTGCTTTATCTTAATCATAGAATTCTCCGTCACCATCGATTGTTGGTTGCCACGAAATCCTCCTTACGTCAGCGGCGTTACCACAGCGCCATTCTTGGGAGTCGCATCGAAGGTTGCCTTGTCGATCTTCAGGTGCGCCATGACCAGTTCCGGCGGCGTGTGAGCCAGCCATTCCGAGAACGAGAGGTCCTGATAGCGATCGCTCTTGAACATCTCCAGGAACACCAAATCAGTGTCCCCTGTGTTCTCGATATAATGCAGCAGCGTTTTCTCCACGTAGCCGACGTCTCCCTCCTGAAAGTCCATCGTCCGAGCCTTGTTGCCTGTCGCCACCACAGTCATCCGTCCCTTGCCAGCGATATAGTACTGCCACTCGTCCGCATTCGGGTGCCAGTGCAGTTCCCGCATTCCGCCCGGATGAACGGTGACCATCGCCATCGCCGTTGTTGTGACTTTGAAATTCTTCGAATCAACAATCCGCACCTCGCCCCCTTTCGTCTGCTTCGTCGGCGGCATTTCCATCGTGCGAAAAGCAAAATCCTTCGGTGATTTTCCAAGCGATCCTGCCGCTGTTTTCTGATCGGCCGCTAGTCCCCCTGGAACATCCGTTTGGAAAATGAACAGCTCTTGCTTCGGCAGATTCACAAACGCCTGTTCGCCAACGCCGAAATTTTTTGACAGCACCTCGCGCGGTAGATGTGCCATCGAGTCGCTCAGCAGCACCGTTTCTGATTCCGAAAAATTACCGTCGTCGAAGACGAGCATGAACTCGGCGCCATCGGGACTGAGACCTTGAATCGAGTGGGGGATGCCGCTGGGAAAAAACCAAAGATCGTATTTCTTCGTATCGGCGACAAAACTCTTGCCGTCCGCGTCGATCGCCGTAATTCGTGCGTTTCCGTAAAGCATGATGGCCCATTCGGCGGACGTGTGCCAATGCAACTCCCGGACGCCTCCGGCGGTGAGTCTCATGTTTACGCCCGCCAGGGTCTTGGAGACGGGCAGTTCCCGAATCGTCACCTCCCGTGACCATCCGCCTTCGTAAGTACGCTTGTTCGCAAAAGAGAATGGATACTTGAAGTTTTGGACCAGGCTCTTGGAGTCCGTGCTGGGTGGCCACATCGAATCCGGATTCTGCCCATCCAGCGTGGGATTAGATGGCCCAGGATCGCTTTTGCTTCGGTCTGCACCCACCACTTTTTGCAACGCGGCAAAGCTGCCTATCGCTACCGCGGTTTTTCCGATGAAACTTCGACGAGTAAATGCGTTCATGATAATTTCTTTTTAGGGTTCCGAGGCGGTCTTGGCGATTCTAAAATTGTTCGTGTTATGCATGCCACACTTGGTACAAGATGCTGAGCAGAACCAGCATCATGCCGCTCCAAACAAATAGGATTTCCTCCTCACGATTGTGTCGCACGACGGGCACGTCGTTCTCGACGTTTGGATCGCGATCGAAAAATTGATGTCTTTTGTGATAGATGAAGAGTCCAGCACCTGCGAGCACCAGTACTGCGATGGTGAACGCCACGCGCAGAGCAGGAATGGCCGCGGCTTGTATTCCCCCGATCAGTCTGATTGTTTGCATTGTGTGTTTGGTCGTTAGGCTGCTACGAAAAGTTCACGTTCCAGCGGGTCCAGGTGTTTACTCAACGCATGACGCAATCTCGCGAGTGCGGTTAGTTCCAAGTTCCAAACCTATCTCAGCTCGGCCGGTTGGCGAAACTCCCAGCAACTGCAGCATTTGGCTTGTTAGCGTGCCGGTTACTGCCAGGTGATGGCCAGTTTGATAACGCGCGACTGCATCGCGTGTAGCTCGCCCGTAGAGTCCATCAATGGATCCATGGTAGTAGCCGAGCTTGGTTAGATCCTGTTGGACAGCCGTTACTGTTGGATCAGGAGACGGGTTGCCATAGTAAACGCCCTCATTATTATAGTACGGCTCAACGTCGGCGTAGTAGCCGGGGTAGGAATCGTACGGGTAATAGTCGTAAGCGTAATAAGGAAAACAATCCCACGGGTAGTAGCCTTCATCGAGACCGAGCCAGGCAACGCCATCCCAAGCCCACCAGTGACCGCGCCAGTAGTGCCCACTGTGCCGGTCCCAATCGCGATGCACACTGGCACCTTGTCGCGAGAAAATGTGATTTCCTGCCCGTTCGCTCGGCTGTTGGATGCGTGAGGCGATTTGCGGACGCGAGTTCGCCGTCGACTGACGATCAATAGATGAGACTGGATCGCGCTGGTGCGGAGGTATCGTTAAGCGGCCAAGTGAAGTTCTAATCCGCGAGGGCGAGCGAACGATCACTGGCTGTCCAAATGTCGGACGGGCGCCGAAAGAGAAGCGAGCACCGCCACCAAATGCAGGCGCCGAATGGAAACCGCCGCCGCCAAAAAACATCTCGAAAATGCCGCCGCCAAAGCCGCCGCCACCAAAGCGCGGGCCGACCCCAATTCCGACGGCGTGTCCGGCTACCGCGGTCTGAATCATCACGGAAGAAATCACGAGGCTAGCTACTTTAGAGATAGTTGTTATTTTCATGTTACAACGCTCGCGTATCGGAGCGCAGAAGCAGCATCATCCTTGCGTAAACAAAAATGACTTCTTCAATCCGGTTGTGGCGAGCAACAGCTGTGTCCGTGTCGACTTCGGGATCCTGGTCAAACAATTGATGCCGTTTTTGAAAGGTGTAGAGGCCGACACCACTCATCGCGAGGACTGCTATGGTAAAAGCAATACGCAGAGCAGGAACCCCGGCATGCTGAATCATCGCGATGAATGAAGTTATTTGGTCAGTAACAAGCGTGTTCATTTTGATTTTCGAAGCGGAGTCCGAACCTAATCATGCTGTTCCTCCCCAACGACGATGATGGTATCGGGCGGGTAAGGTTTGCTGGGGTAGGGCGACCGAAGTACCCCAAGCGCGTTCGAAGCGAAGATCGATAGCAAGATCACCGCTATCGCGAGAGAATAATTCGTTTTCATGGGAGGACGTTATCGGTGCGTTGAATCAGTTTCTACGACGCGTCTGTGGGATTTTCCGTTGCCACCCAGGGGCGGATTGGCATTGCCTCTTCCGAGGGAAGTCTGCAGCGAACCGAACCGCGGTCAGCGACCGCGGCTACAACTGCGGTCGTCGCTAGTAGCGTTCCGCGGCGAAAACAGACTCCGGATCAGAGCCGGAAACTTTGCCTACCGCAATCCATCCGAATCGGCTGACCAGCGCGCCAACTAGAAATGAAATCGCTGCCAACGGAACCAGGCCGAAAAACCGTAGAATAAGCGCAAGCGGCCCGTTCAATACTTCACCGATCCGAATCAGCCAGCCTGAGCCATGTTCGTGTATCGCGCGATCGGCAACGCCGTGTTTATCGACGCTGAGCCAAATCAGGAGCACCGACTCAACCGCGGCCGCATAAAACCCGAGGAAGTTGAGTGCAGCGATTCGGTGCCCGAGCAATTCCAACAGGGCAGCGGCGGATCCTAACCCCGCAGTTCCAAAATGAATCGGCAGCAGCGTCCGATGCAAAAACCACGCGGGAATCGCGGTGGCGCCGATCAGTACGCCAGTGTAAGTGGCAAGCAAAGTTCCGAAGATCGCCGAACCAAAAATGAAGATGCGCGCGGCGACGCGCAGGAGTTGATCGAGTATGCCAGGGAAGATCTGATGCGCATGCAGTTCGAGCGTGACCAAACCCGGAACGGCGCACGCGCCGAATGCGCTAAGAATCCAGGCGCCCATCGACATGGCTGATCTGTGTTTAAAAACGCGCAGCATGTTGAGGAAGAGATGGGGGCGGCCCAGGTCCATGATCAGCAGAATCGGTGAAAGAATTGCGCCGGCTATCGACGCAACCCACATGGATGCACGCGCAAGGTCGACGTGACGAAAGATAATCGCTCCGCTCGCGATTACCGCAGACATCCCGGCCATTCCGCCCGTGAAAAAGTAAATCGGAATCTCCCACGTCCAGACCGGCGGCTTGACCACCGGTTGACCATAGTAACCGGGTTTGCGCGGAATTGGGCCACCGGCAACGTCCACGCCTTTGCCCGCGACGACGCCCTCCTTCCACGCTTCCTCGCGCAATTCTTCCAGCCGCTTTTCGGATGGCGAATTGGTCGTCATGAGAAAAACGCGAACGCCAGAAGCGTTGCGATGATTGATGCAATTGCCGTCGCGAATGCCGAAGTCCAGGCCGACTTCAGGTAAATCGTTGGAATCTGCGGCTTCGGTGGAAGTCCGTAGGCTTCTGGTTCGCCTAGAATCAAAAAGAACGCGTGAATGCCGCGCACAGACGTCTCCGTTGGATCGTAAAGTTGTGCGTCGTTGTAACCGCTTTGTTGCAATTGCTGCACGCGCTCCGCTCCACGTGCGCGTACGTCATCGAGTCGGCCAAACACGATCGATTCGGTCGGACAAACTTTTGCACACGCCGGAACAAGTCCGCTCTTTTGTCGATCGTAACAAAATGTGCATTTGAATGCTCCGCCTGCGTCTGGCAGAGGCGCCGGTCGGCGATCGATTACACCAAACGGGCACGACACCACGCAATAGCCACAGCCGTTGCAAACATCGTTTTGCACAAGGACGGATCCAACCTCCGTGCGCACGATCGACCCGGTCGGACACGCCTCAAGGCAACCCGCTTCCTCGCAATGTTTGCAAACGTCGGACAAGAAAACCCAACGAAAGGGATCTTCACCATCGCCATCAGCTAGCGAATGCGAGCCGACAATCTGATTTCCCTTTTGTCGATCTTGCTCAAGAAACATCACGTGCCGCCAGGTCGACGCGCCAAGGTGGCCAGTGTTATCGTAAGAATTTCCGGACCAAACATAGCCGTCATCCGGCACTTGATTCCATTCTTTGCACGCGACTTCGCAAGCTTTGCAGCCAATGCAAACGGTCGGGTCAGTGAAGAAGCCGACCTCTACTTTCTCCTGTACAAAATTGTGATGGCGCTGGTTGGTGCTTTTTGTGCCTTCGCCGATCATGGTTTATGCGCGCGCGTCTTGCTGTGGTTTGGGAATAGGCGTCTCGCGTGCCGTTCGCGGCGCCATCGCCGGCAAAAATCCCTGCTCATTCTTTTCCTTCTGTGGCGTGACCCCCGCCGCTGGACTGTGCGCCGGGTGGTTCTTCGGGATGCAGAATCGTCGGGCCTGCTTGTGGCGCATATTTATTGAGAAACTCGGCGAACGCGGGTCCGCGTGGCAAACGGCCAGGCACAATGTTACAAGTGCACGCCTTGGCTTCCATGATCGTGACATTCGGTTCGCCGGAAATGGTGAGAAGATCATTGGCGGCGCCGCCGCGCACTAGGCCGGCTGTACCGTAATGATAAGGCAACGCGACCTGGTGCACGCTCTTTCCGTTGACGCGCAACACTCGAATCCGGCGACTAACAAGCGCCCGCGCTTCAATGGCTGCGCGTAATGTCACGATGCAAATGTGATCGCCATTATTGATCGTGAGCTCCCGCGCGAGCTCCGGCGAAATTTCGGCGAACATTTCCGGTTGCAATTCCGCGAGGTGACTGAGAAAACGAGACATGCCGCCGGAACCGATTCTCGGCACGCGGAAACCAGTGCACCGGCGGATTTGTATCGTGCGAATAAAGTTCATTTGAGACGGGGGACTCGAGCGGCTCATAATGAGTCGGGAACGGTCCATCCTGCAAACCTTTGGGCACGTAAAGCCAGCCCAGTCCATCCTCATGCAGAATAAATGGAGCATCACCGGGAATCGCATCGAGTCCCTCCGCGCCTGGCTCCGGTTCGTACTCCGGAGCTTTTCCTTTTACGAACCCAGGAACGTCTATACCGGTCCATTTTTCCGAGTCCCACCAGACTAATTTTTTTCGTTCGCTCCAGGGACTGCCATCCGGCCGTGCACTGGCACGGTTGTAAATGATTCGCCGATCGCTCGGCCACGCGAAGCCCCAGCCGTGGCCGAGATAATCTCTGGATTTGCGTGAGTTCGCCTTGTTTACGCCATCGCGGCCAAGAACGCCCGAGTAAATCCAGCAGCCGCACGCAGTGGATCCGTCGGCTTTCAACTCCGCGAAACCATTGACCTGTGGGCCATGATGAGCGTTGCCATCGCGATCGATACCGAATACCACGCCATCACTCCCACCGGGGTCACCGACCCCGGCTACAGGATTTGTGTACCAGCCATTGATCTCCGCTAACACGGCTTCCATTTTCGGATCGCCTAGGTGGTCTTCCGGATACCACCAATCGAGAACGCGCAGCGGTTCGTCCACTGGGTCACGCGATTCTTTCACCTTCGCGATCAAACGCAACGCGAGCTGATGAATGAACCACGCGTCGGAGCGACAATCCCCGGGCGGATCGACAGCTTTTTCGCGCCATTGCAAAAGTCGCTGCGTGTTAGTGAATGCCCCTTCCTTTTCAGCGTGACCGGCAGCAGGGAAAAAGAAAACTTCGGTATCGATGTCCTCGGCCTTCAACTCACCGCGCTCGACCTCGGGCGATTCGCGCCAGAAATTTGCCGATTCAATTTCCACCATGTCGCGCACCACCAGCCATTTCAATTTCGAGAGCGCTTTACGTTGGAGCCGTGCATTAGGAGCGCCGACGGCTGGATTCTGCCCCATCAAAAACATGCCCTCCATTTTTCCGTCGAGCATGTCGTAGAGGTACTCGAAGAAGGAATGGTTGCCGGTGAGTTTGGGAAGCCAACAGTAGCCGAAATCGTTTTCTGCGGTCGCATGCTTCCCGTAATACGCCTTCAGCGTGCTCACGAGGTATTTCGGGTAATCCGCCCAAAGGCCCGTCTTTTTTGTGTAGTTCTCGAGATACTGCTGAAGCGTTTCGTCGCCTTTGCGCGGCATTGCAAGGTAGCCGGGAAGAATATCGTAAAGCGTCGGAATATCAGTCGAGCCCTGGATCGAAGCGTGACCGCGCAACGCGAGAATTCCACCGCCGGGCCGGCCAATATTTCCAAGCAGTAACTGTAAGATCGCAGCCGCACGAATGATCTGCACTCCCTTCGAATGCTGCGTCCAACCCACTGCATAACAAATCGCCGCTGTTCTCTCCGGGCCGGATGCGGCAACCAGCGCGTCTGCAACTTTGTGGAAAAGCTCCGGTGGAATGCCGCAAATTTTCTCCACGATCTCTGGTGTGTAGCGGGAGAAATGCCGTCTTAACTTTTGGAAAACACATTGCGGATCTTGCAATGTGAGATCGCGTAGCGGCCGGCTTAGGTCGCCACCTTTGTAGACCCAGCTGCCGCCCTCGTAAGCGCGTTTCTCTTCATTCCAACCGGAGAAATAGCCATCGCCGTTGTCCTCCGGATCGCGATATTCGTCGCTCAAGATGCAGGAGGCGTTCGTGTAATGAACGACGTACTCACGAAAGAAGAGGTCGTTCTCAATCAAGTGCCTGATGATGCCGCCGAGAAATGCGATGTCGCTGCCTGCGCGGATCGGTATCCAGATGTCTGCCAGCGCGCTCGTGCGCGAAAATCGTGGATCGACGTGAATGATGGTCGCGCCGCGCTCCTTTGCTTTCATCACCCAGCGGAAGCCGACCGGGTGAGCTTCGGCCATCGACGAGCCTTCGATTAAAACGCAATCGGCGTTAGCAAGATCTTGTTGCGCGGTCGTAGCTCCGCCCCGGCCGAAGGAGGTGCCCAGACCGGGCACCGTGCTGCTATGTCATATCCGCGCCTGGTTGGATATGCAGACCATCCCCAGGCCTCCGGTAAACAGTTTTTTGATCAGATAATTTTCTTCGTTGTCGAGCGTGGCGCCGCCGAGATGGCATATTGCGGTGGTGTGATTGATTGCTGCCCCGTTCTCCTGCTTAACGAATGTGCGTTTTCGCGATTCCCAAACGCGATCAGCAACCATGTCCATCGCGCGATCAAGCGAGATTTCGGTCCACTCTTTCGAGCGTGGCGCGCGATATTTCATTTTCGTTTCGCGGCGCGAATGCGTAAGCAACTGATACGATGCCGCGCCTTTCGGACAAAGGTTGCCCTGGCTGATCGGACTTTCCGGATCGCCTTCGATCGAAATCAGTTTGCCGTTCTTGTGAAAAATGAGCTGACCGCAACCAACTCCGCAGTATGGGCAAATCGATCGCGCCACTTGTGCATCGTCGATCCGCGCGTGCATGGCGCGGGTTTTGTCGGACATCGCTTCCAATCCCGTGCCGTCGGCCCGCTCACGGATTTGACGAATGACCGGCCATTTTGAGAGCAACGCAGTTAGCGATGGCATCGCGTTTATTCCTCGCTTAAGCAGCCAAGTTCACTGTTATCGTTTTCGTCGCAGCGCGTAAAGCGCAAACCAAGATCTCGAACTCAAAGAATCGAGCGCACCACGCCACCGTCGGCGCGCAAAGCCGCGCCGTTCGTAGCTGACGAGAGCGGGCTGGCGACAAACGCAACCAGTGCCGCGACTTCATCCGGAGTAGCGAAACGTTTCAGGAGTGAAGTGGGCCGTGCTGTCGTGAAGAATTCTTTTTCCACGGCGTCGGGGGTCGCGTGTTTGGTTTTGGCCAAATCGTCTATGAATTTTTCCACGCCTTCCGAACGAGTTGGGCCAGCGAGTACCGAATTGACGGTCACGCCTGTGCCCGCGGTGGTTTCGGCCAGACCGCGAGCGAGCGCCACCTGCATGGTTTTCGTTACGCCGTAATGGATCATTTCCACCGGAATATTTACAGCGGATTCGCTGGAGATAAAAATGATCCGTCCCCAACCGGCCGCTTTCATACGTGGCAGATAATGACGCGACAGACGAACGCCACTTAGAAAATTGGTTTCAATGATCGTCAACCATTCCGCGTCGGTGATTTGTTCAAAGTCCCGGACTTCATAAACGCCCAGATTGTTCACGAGAATATCCACGTCGGGATGGCGCTTGGTGGTTTGCGCTGCTGCATCGGCTTTGGACAAATCAAGCGCGAGCCCTTCGAGTTTCGCTGTTGGGACGTTCGCGCGAATGGATGCAATGGCTTCTTTCACACGCGTCTCGGTGCGTCCGTTCACGATCACGCGAGCGCCTTCGGCGGCGAGCGCTTTGGCAATGGCCAGACCGATTCCCGCAGTAGAACCGCTAACAAGAGCGAGTTTGTTTTCTAATTGAAGATTCATAGTTATGGGTTGGCAACCTACCCTTCTCGGGTCACGGCTTATCCCGCGTTCCTTAAGCAGCGGCCAGGAACTCTGGTTCTCGAACGGCCTCTCTTTGGATGAGCGCGCGGCGCAGCTTCGCCAAAGCTATGTTCTGTAGTTGGCGAATACGCTCTCGCGTAACGCCAAAGTCCTTACCGACATCTTCCAGCGTCTTCGGCTTTCCACTATCCAGACCAAAGCGCTGTGAAATGATTTTTTTCTCTCGGGGATCGAGCACTTCAAGCAGTCCCTCCACTTCGCCGAGCAGATTCTTGTCGCGCAACAATTCAAACGGGGTCTGCGCGTCGTCGTCACCGATCACCTCGCCAAACTCCGTCGAGTCATTGTCCGCAATCGGGGCGTCGAGCGAAGCCGGACGAATGCCGACACTTTTTAGTCGCGTAATTTTATCGCTGTCGATGCCGATCTCCTCACCAAGTTCGTCGTCCGTCGGCTCGCGGCCGAGCTCGTCACTCATCTGGAGCGAGACGCGGCGCATTTTCGCGATCTTGTCGGCGAGATGCACCGGAACTCGGATCGTCTTGCTTTGGTTGGCCAGGGCGCGCTTGATCGATTGTTTGATCCACCACATCGCATAGGTACTCAGCTTCGCGCCTTTGGTCGGTTCGAAGCGCTCGACTGCTTTGGTCAATCCGATGTTACCCTCGGAGATCAGGTCGAGCAGCGGCAGACCAAGGTTGGCGTAATCGCGCGCGATGGTGACAACGAGCCGTAGATTCGCGTTAATCATCCGCTCCCGCGCCGCGGCATCTCCATTTTTGATTTTCCCAGCGAGCTCGACCTCTTGTTCCGGCGTCAAAAGAGGGAACTGCCCAATCTCTTGTAAGTATCTCTTCAATCCAAGATCGCTTTCATTCATGACCGGAACCTACCCGCCCGGGCCAACCGATCGCTATTGCGCAAGCGTGAGATTTTGCGGTGCCACGCAGGAGATGTTGGCGACTACCTCTTTGGAGATAAAAGATTGTGACCTTGCCAAGGCAAACCGGCAGCCAAGATGATTGCTTCTATGAAACTCTGGGCTTGGGACCAAAAGAATCTCCCTTCCATTGCGCATGCGATTCGTACAGCAGTCGCTGCGACCGCGTCAGTCATCATCGCGCGGCTTGTGCAAATGCCCGAGGCTTATTGGGCCGCAATCGCGACTTTGGTTGTGATGCAATCCACTCTCGACGCAACCTTGACCCTCTCGATCGAGCGGATCGCCGCTACCGCAGTCGGCGCATCAGTTGGAGCGCTCGAAGCCAATTATTTCAGGACAAATCTGGGCGCGTACGCGGTTGCGATCTTTCTGGTCGGATTGCTGTCGTTCGCGTTTCGTTTGGAGAAAACCGCATATCGCTACGCGAGCATCACGCTCACTATCATTGTTCTGATTCCACGCTTGGAAGCGTCGTGGGCGACCGCTTTGCACAGATTCATTGAAGTCTCAGTCGGAATCATCGTTGCTCTGGCGGTCGTGGCGCTGTGGCCAGAACATCAACGGCCTTCACCTGATAGCACTGCCGAATAGCGCGAGCGTCGCTATCAGTCCGGCCTACCGAAACGACTTAACTTTCGACAAGGTTCGGCCAGTTCTGCAAAACCTGACTCGTACGACTCCCAGGTAGGATGGGCCCCGTTTTGCTCGATCCATTCAGGGTGCTGTTCACGCAGCGAGTAGTGGATTTGACGTTGAAGCTGAACGTAAGAGCCAGGTTTTTTCGCAAGCGTGTTCATTTTCATATCCGACCTTCGGTTCGTATCCCTCGAAAGAGGTGTTGCCCGCTCTCTCCTGCGAAGCATCGAAAAATCCTCCGACCGCTTCGTGGTGGTGCGGCGCAAGGTTGTCTAGGTTTCGACCACACAAAATTATCAGAAATGAAAACCAAACAATTTCAAAGCAATTTCAAGCGGACCCTGTCGAGGATTTTTCGGCGAAGCTCGCGGCGTCACGACCCGATGCTCGTGCTCAACATGGCTCTGTTTAACTTCACGGACGGATGGAACCGGGCTTTTTCGAGGGATCAATATGCACGGTTCTCTGTCTAACAACTCGACGGGGACGACGAACCCCGGGCGGGCCGTACAGCCGGAGATAAACGCGGCCCAACAGTTCGTCGTTGTCAAGGCGCCCATCGCCCGTGTGTATGAACAGTGGTCGCGCATTGAGGATCTGCCGAGATTCATCACGTCACTTCGGGAGGTGCGAAGGATTGATGACACGCATTTTTCTTATGTCTGGTATCCAAATGGCCAGGACAAACAAGGGGTCTTTGAGATCGTGCTTCAAGTTCCTCGTCGCCGAATTGCGTGGCGCACAATGTCGAACGGGTTCATGTCGGGGATGGTCTGCTTTGAGCCGCGTTCTCAAAATGAAACGGAAGTCGCGTTGAAAATCCGATCGGTCTTTGATCCGCCAAATCTATCGCGAAGGCTGGCAGAGTATCTCGGCAACTTCACGCGGTTGGTCGAGAACGAGGGAGCTGCATCATGAGAAACTTCCCCAGCGAGAAAGCGCTCGTTGCGGCCTACTGGCGAAAACT
>WNFY01008884.1_pt1 | contig 12498 bp, 19 predicted proteins | sample 5400091 | NCBI WGS metagenome assembly WNFY01 (sample SAMN13153364, study PRJNA577476) | soil metagenome | isolation source: 60 cm soil or saprolite under grassland replicate 1 | place: USA:California | collected 2016-06-15 | reverse complement strand
GAATCCTTGTGATATCCAACGCTCAAAAAAACGCCCCGGATCCAATCAATCCGAGTGGCGGTTTCAAGCACTTCGGAGTGGTGAACGGTGATTACCTGGTTGTGAAAGGTTCGCTCCCAGGTGTACCTAAAAGACTTATCAAATTGAGACAACCGATGCGCAATTTTCAGAGAAAGATCCTCGAACCAAAAGTACTTGAGGTAGTCGTTGAATGACTTTGAACGTCGGCGTGCTTGGTCTTGATGGCCGGAAAACGAATTCAACCCTATTGCCAGAAGTGTTTAAAAGCGCTTACAGACCTGACGTCATACACAAGGTCTGTGTGAATTTGTTGTCACACAGATTTCAAAGGCAGGGTCGTTATCCTGCAGCAGGCGAAATTGTCAGTGCCGAATCCCGTAATACAGGTCTTGGCATGGCAAGAATAGCTAGAGCGCGAGGCGAAGGCTTTCCAAGGGCAGGACAGGCGGCCGGAGTTGCAGGGGTGAGACACGGCCGAGTAGCGCATCCACCTGACTCTGAGAAAAAAATCTACAAGAAGGTTAATAAGAAAGAGAAAAATTTAGCACTGCGTTCTGCTATTGCAGCTACTGCGAGAAAGGATTTGATAGAGAAACGTGGGCACAAGGTAGGAAATGTTTCAGATTTTCCTGTTGTGGTCTCTAATGATCTCGAGTCAGTTTCAATGGCAAAGGATCTAAGAAAGATCTTGATTTCTCTGGGCTTGAGTGAAGACTTGAGCAGAGCAATTTCATCACGCAAGATGAGATCCGGCGTAGCTAGACGCAGGGGACGCAAAAATCGTGTGGGATATAGCGCATTGATTGTTACAGGAAGTGAAAAAGATAAGATTTGCCAGGTATCGGGTTCTCTCCCGGGAGTCCACATTAGGGGTGTGAGACAATTAAGCCTCCTAGACTTAGTTCCAGGATCCAAACAAATTAGGCTGACAATATTCTCTCAAAATGCCATTGAAAAACTGAAAAACGCTAGACCTGTGCTGCATTCAGTAGCTGAGGCTGGTCAATATGAGTAGTACCGGCACCGGAGCGCTAGAAAGCATGACTGCTGAAGAAGCTAGGAGGATAATTATTAAACCCTACATTACCGAAAAAGCGTTCAATCTAATAGAAGGCCAGAATATGATAGTATTCATAGTCGATCGTCATGCAACTAAGAAGAACATTAAAGCGGCATTAAAGACTCTTTACGAAACCGAGGCACAAAAAGTTAATACTTTAAGGAGTATTCGAGGCAAGAAGGCAATAGTGAAATTCGCAGCAGAGGAAGGTGCAAGGGATCTTGCTACAACTTTGGGCCTGGTATAGCAATTTCGTGTCTCGTTAGATTTAAAAGTAGCAGACAGGTGGCAGAGATAGTTGGTTCGGGAATTCAAATTCAAAGGCTATTCGCCTGAGCAATTACAAACGTTATCAATTGAAGCATTAATTCCACTTTTAAATGCACGTCATCGAAGATCCCTTGATAAGAGAGTCGGAAAATACATGAATGATGCAAAGAGAAAATTACGGGAAGAGATAAAATTAGCACGAGAAGGTAAGCTCAAAGGGGAATTAAAGACTCACGTTCGTGATATGATAATTTTGCCTGACATGATAGGTCTGAGTGTGAAAGTTCACAATGGTAAAGAATTTTCTGCAGTTAATATAAGGCCGGAAATGATAGGACATTATCTCGGTGAATATGCGATAACTAACAGAAGAGTGCAACATGGTGCGCCTGGCGTCGGAGCATCAAGATCGTCGCTTTACGTACCACTTAAGTGATCTTCAATGCCAAATTATTCGTATGCGTTTCAGCAATTTGACAAGACCAAGCATGTGAGAGCGGCTTTAAGAGAAAAAAACATTTCCCCCAAGCACTCAAGAGAGGTCGCTTTAGCAATTAAGGGATATTCAATTGAGAAGGCACGGGAGTTTCTTGAAAATGTTATCGCTAGGAAGCTCGCAGTCCCATATAGACGGTACAACAATGAGGTTGCACATAGATCAAACATACGAGATGGGTTTTTTGCAGGCAGATTTCCACAAAAAACTGCCAAGGAATTCTTGAAACTCCTTGATAACTTGGAATCTAATGCCGAATACAAGGGTATGGATCTTGATAGACTCAGGATTGTAAGTGCCGTCGTTCACAGGGGGACAAAAATTGAACGATTTACTCCGCGGGCAATGGGGAGAGCGAGCCCAAAAATCGGGATGTTAGTTCATATAGAATTGGTAGCAAAGGAAGGTTTGGCTTAATATTGAGTGCAGTTAAGAACGTAATGAAGAATAACTTCCGCAACCTCGAGTTAGATGAGTACTTGGCCGCAACGCTGAAGGACGCAGGCTACGGTGACGTAGACATTCAGAAAACACCCATCGGAACTAGAATAACACTTTATGTTACAAGACCTGGTCTGGTTATTGGTAGAAAGGGAACAGGTATTAAAGATCTCACGACTAGGCTTGAGGAGAAATTTGGTTTGACAAATCCACAAATATCCGTCCTTGAAGTGTCTGTTCCGGAACTGAATCCAAAAATTATGTGCAATAGGATTGCTCAGTTAATAGAACGAGGCACCGCCTTTAGAAGAGCAGCCATGTGGTCGATGAATACAATCATGAATGCTGGAGCGCTGGGTGTGGAGGTAGCTATTGCGGGAAAACTTCGAAGCGAACGTGCTCACTTTGAAAAACACTCCTCAGGAGTCATACCAAAAAGCGGCGATCTTGCTGAAAAAATTGTTAGGATCGGAACTACTTCTGTCTTGACAAAAATGGGGCTGATGGGCATACAATTGAGGATTGCGTTGAAAAATGAGCTTCCACAAGATTTCGAGTTCTCCGAATCCGCCGTGCAGGTCGATTCATCTCCTCCCTCTCAAACAGCTGCTGGCGTCGGTGCAGAACAAAGTACAATAACTGCTACCGATGCTGGAGATGTTGCTTTAAAGCCTACTGTTGCAGATAGGGAAAAAATGGTATCTCCGGGTAATACAAATGGCCAGACTTAAACTAAAGACCTTACGGGAAATGAACAATCCTGATTTGACTGACAAATTATCCGAATTAAACGCGGATTTGGCAAAACTTAGGGCCGAAGGCGCTAAAGGTACTCTAAAGAAACAGACTGGGGATTTACGGTGGATTCGTAGAGACATCGCTCGGATAATGACTATTCTTAATGAAAGAAATTCTAAGAAAAACCATGATAGCACCTAAGAATATCCTCTCACACGAGCTCATCGGGCTTCGTGCCACCATCATGACCAGCCCCCAGCCCCGGGTCGTTGGCTTGTCCGGAACTATTATCTTTGAAACCAAGAATATGCTTACCTTAAGAACAAATGCAGGACCAAAGACGATATCAAAACTTTCCGCAGAGAAGATTAGGGTGCTCCTCCATTCTAGCGTTTGCTTTATAAGAGGTCCATCTCTTATCGGAAGACCAGAAGATCGTGTATCGCGTACTCATTGAGTTGAATATAATTGGCTAGGAATCTTGGTATTGCAGTTACCCTTCCACGAAAGGCTTGTGAAGACATCTTATGTCCTTTTCACGGCAGACTCTCTGTAAGAGGGATGCTGTTATCTGGAATAGTAGTTAGTGCCAAAGCAAACAATATGATTGTTGTTTCTAGAGAATTTCCACATCAAGTAGCTAAATATCAGCGTTATGAAAGAAGCAGATCAAGGGTGCACGCATATCTTCCAGAATGCATGGAGGTAACGGAAGGCGATGAAATAACAATTGCTGAATGCAGACCATTATCGAAGACTGTTTCGTTTGTAGTATAGCACAAGTTGGCAGATACAAGGGTAGACATTCAAGACTACCTGCTGCTGCAGTAGGCGACTTGGTTACCGTGACTGTGAAAAAGGGCGCCGCGGAACTACGAAAACAGATATTCGGAGCTGTGATAATTAGGCAAAAGTATGCGATCAAGAGGCTCAATGGCGTCCGCTTAACATTCGAGGATAACGCAGCGGTATTGGTAACACCTGAAGGCGAAATCAAAGGAACCGACATTAAGGGTCCAGTTGCTGCTGAAGCTGCAGAAAAATGGCCAAGGATAGCGAACCTTGCGTCGCTTATAGTTTGAGTGTAATTAAATCATGACAAAAATTAACCCAAAATTATTGCATGTTCCGAGCCACTTAAGGGACTCTGGGGTAAGTTCAACGCTTTCAGAGAATTTGCGTGAACAGTACGGTTGTAGAAGTTGCAGGGTAATTAAGGGAGATGGTATTAGGGTTGTCCGTGGTGAATACTCTGGAATAGAAGGAAAAGTGGAAAAAGTTAACACACAGAAAGGAACTCTGTCTATCGAAGGGATCCAACGTGAGAAAGTGAAAGGTGGAAATGTAAAGGTTCAGATCCATTCGTCAAATCTGATTATAACGGGACTGCATCTCGATGACAAATACAGGCAGAATAAACTCCAACGCAAACTGAATCCAACCAAGGAGAGAGCAGATCATTCCAAGCATACTCCTAAAACGAGAAAGAAAACGCAAAAACAGGAGGCTACAGGATAATGGGGAAGAAGGGAGGAGACACCAGACTAAAGAGGCAACTTGCACCCACATTCTGGAATATTCGAAGAAAGGAAACTCAATTCGTGCTCAAGGCTTCACCAGGTCCGCACAGAAAAGACAAGTCCTACCCTCTGGGCATTATTCTTCGAGATGTGCTGAACGTAGCAAACAGTTTGCATGAAGCTAAAACTATCGTTTCAGCAGGGAAAATAAAAGTAGATGGAATAGAGAGAAGGGATGTAAAATTTCCTGTGGGCCTGATGGACGTGATCGAATTAACTACGACCGGACAATCCCACCGCTTCGTTCCGAGAGATTCTAAATTGTTGGTTCCTGTAGAGATCCAAAATGCTGAAAAGATGGTCAAGTTTGTTAAGGTTTCGAGCAAGGTTACCACGAAGGGTGGCAAACTACAATACGGTTTTCACGATGGAAAGACCATGATCAGTGAGCAACCACTATCGGTAGGAGATACTTGCCTCTTGGACTTCGAGAATTTGAGTATCAAAGAAATAGTCAGATTCGAAAAAGGAAATTTGGGGCTAATCACAAGCGGAGATAACGCAGGTAGCTTTGGAACGATAGAAGATATCAAAGATGGACTATTTTCCCTCCCAAAGCGTGTTGTACTAGCGTTGGAAAACAGATCAGTCGAATTACCCACTGAGATCGTCATGGCTGTTGGCCTGAAAGCGCCACTAGTCAGGGTGAATTAGTTATTATGAATCAGACCTCGACGGAATTATCCACCCATCCCATGAAGAGAATTATCGTTAGCAAAGTAGTTGTCAATATTGGGGTAGGAAAATCAGGAGAACCTTTAGAGAAAGCCAAACGCGGGTTAGAAGAGTTAACGGGGCAAAGACCGACTGTACGAGGCGCAAGAAAATCCGTTAGAGATTTTGGCATTCATAAAGGTGAGCCTATAGCTGCGATGGTGACTCTCAGACGTGGGGCAGCTCTTCAGTTCCTGCAACGCACGATGGCGGCGAAGAGGAATATCCTTAAGGCGTCTTCTTTCGATAACTTCGGGAATTTGTCTATAGGGATTCAGGAACATATTGATCTGCCGGACACTAAATATAATCCAGATATAGGTATCTTTGGCATGGATGTCAGTATCGCACTTACCCGGCCAGGATACTCAATTGCAAGGAAAAGAATCCATAGGAGTATTGGCAAAGGACACAGGATAACAAAAGACGATGCGATTCGATTCTTTGAAAAGCAGTTTGGGGCAGAGGTAACATATGCCTAAACCCAGGGACTATTCGGAGACAGGAAGGAAAAAACTGGCGCATGGAAAAGGAACCAGGTGGTGTAAAAGATGTGGTTCATATACAGGTCTTATTCAACAGTATGATCTAATGCTTTGCAGGCAATGCTTTAGGGAAGTAGCTCTTAACTTGGGCTTCAACAAATATGAATAATTCGGGTGATTAAGAGATGCCAGCATTAAATGTTTTGTCAAATCTATTTACAACAATATATAACAACGAATCTCGGAGAAAGAAGGAGTGCATCGTGATTCCCGCGTCAAGGTTTTCTAGCGACGTCCTACGTGTGATGCAGAAGCATCGCTATATTGGCGAATTCGAGCAGATAGACGACGGAAGGGCAGGCAAATTCAGAATTCAGTTACTTGCAAAGATTAACAAGTGTGGAATCATCACCCCACGTTTTAGTGTAAAGAAAAACAGCTATTTGAACTGGGAAAGACGATTTCTGCCGGCATATAACATGGGGTTAATTCTTGTATCTACTAGCGCTGGTATATTGTCGCATCATGAAGCCCAAGAACAAGGGATAGGGGGAGTCTTAATTGGCTATATCTTCTGAAGATGAAATTAAAGCAGAAATTCCAATCCCTGAAAGTGTAAAAGCAGAAATTCTCGACAATGTATTTATTGTCGAGGGCAGACTCGGAAAACTAAAAAAAAACATTACTAGGATTCCCGTTGTTGTACTAGTTCAAGACAAGAAGATCGTAATACGACCACATGGCAGAAGAAAGAAAGACCTTGCAATAACAAATACAGCTAGAAGCATAATAGGAAGTATGCTAACTGGGGTCGAGAAAGGCTTTACTTACAGGCTAAAAATAGTATCGGCTCATTTTCCAATGTCTGTGAAACTCAAAGGAGACAAAGTCAATATAGAAAACTATTTCGGGGAAAGATCACCACGTACCTCTCAAATAGTAGGAGAGACTACAAAGGTCACGGTCGCTGGAGAAGATGTGATCGTGCAAGGTCCTAGTTTGGAGGACGTCTCTCAGACTGCTGCGAATATAGAGCTATCAACAAAGATGAAAGGGAAAGACCAAAGGGTTTTTCTTGATGGCTTATATATATATTCAAAAGAAAAAGGAATTTAGCTCTACTTACACTTTTATAACGTTCATTATTCGAGTTCTGAAATATACTCCTTTTGAGTCTAACCTTTTCCGAAAAAAATTTTGGATGTTCCTTTGAGTACTACTATATCTCACCTATCATAACATTTATTTTGTGCCTGAATTTGCTGTATAATGCGCCGCTGTAGCTCAGCATGGTAGAGCAAATTCAAATGTGGTTCCGCATTGGAGTTCAGCTGGCTGTTAACCAGTGGGTCATCAGTTCGAGTCTGATCAGCGGCGCGTTTTATCACAATGCACAAGAGATGTACAGGCCATTATTCGAATCGAACGGCATCGAGTGCGGTTGCATCTGCAAGTAAATCCAAATGCTTGCTTGCTAATACGTAGCCATTTTTGATCTCACCCGGCGAAATCCACCTGTTTGAAGATGAAAAAAGCCTTTCTTTTCGCATTCGCTTTTCAAGTTCTTCCACATCCAATTCCCTTTCTTCAATTTCTTCTGTTAGGATGTGTTTTATTGTTAGCAAGATTTTCTTCACCAACACTCGCCGTCCATACCTCTGAGAGAAGTCGCGGGCGTCGTCAAAGTCCAATATCTTAATCTTTATTTGGAACTTGTTCAGAGCATCGCGGCTTGTGAGTAGCCTCTCATCAACAAACCTGTCATAGCTCATTTCTTTCTTATCACTCGATATAGTTCCGACATATATGAATTAAGGCTTTTTAAACTCTTAACAGGAGGACTGTCTTACGCATGAGTCGAAATGGTAATAAAGACATCCATTTTCTCTGATTCCGCATTTAACCATTCTGACCTTCATTCCTGGGGTGACATTACCAGATAACGATCCAATCAGTTTAATGCCCCGCATATCCACTACGCCATACAAATCTTCCCTGCCGTAAATATTAGAAGTTGTAAACTCGATTAGCGTCCCGGTGGTTTCGAATTTCTCCAATCTAGTTGTGAAAAAACAATCGCAACAATATTCTAATGGTGGCCACATTTTCTTGCGGCAATGTTTGCAGACTGGGACTCTAAACTCCCCTCTCCGGATGAAATCATAAAATTTTCTCATGAGTCTACGCCTAGAATCAAGACTGTTGCAGATGTGCCTGCTGCTGCGAGATTATGAATTAGACCTGTTCTACATCCCTTTACTTGTCTTAAACCTGCTCGTCCGTCTAATTGCATTGCTATTTCTGCGGCTTGGGCTACGCCAGTTGCACCAATGGGATGACCGCAGCCAAGGATTCCACCGCGGGGATTTATCGAGAGCTCCTCCTGACTCACAAATTTTCCCCCTTCGCCTTTTTTTGCAAAATGAAGATCCTCGTAGGCTAGGATTTCGAGGATTGTAAACGCGTCATGTAGCTCGACCACGTCGATGCTGAGAGGATCAGTCGCTGCCATGCGATATGCATCCGCTGCAGCCTCTTTGGTAGCACGGATCGAGGTGAGATCGTTTGCAGCCTTGCTGAAACTAGCACAGTTGGTTTGTTGTCCTATTCCTCTTACCCAGATAGGATTCTCGGTCGTCTTCCTAGCCTTTTTATCCGACACTAATAGTATCGCAGATGATCCAGTACAAAGAGATGAGCAATCTAATAGCTTTATCGGAGGTACTATCTTCCTCGAGTTCAAAACCTCATCATAGGTTATTGCCTCACCGAACAAAGCATCAGGATTTTTAGCAGCATTCAAATGGTTCCTAACTGATACCATCGCCATCTGTTCCTGGGTAGTGCCATACTTTCTCATATGTGCCTTGGCAAAAAGTGCAGCCCAATGTACTGGAAGGCCATACTCCCCTCTCGAAAGGTCCCAAGTTAGCCTGCCGCCAGCTGTATTGATCTTTTCAGCTCCCACTACCAATGCCGAATCACAGAGACCCGATGAAATATAAGAAAAGGCACATGCAATAGCGTTTGTTCCAGAATTACACAAATTATCTATCCGGTGAGAGATTTTTGGCCTCAATCCCAACATCTCTGAAATAATAGAGGAACTATATTGTTCTACAGAACAGCTTGAAAACAGTACCGCATCGATCTCTTTTTTTATGATCTCCTGTTGCGCTAGGATCTTCCGGCAGGGTTCGCAGGCGATCTCGAATAAGGATATCTCTGACGTTCGCCTAAATTTATTTGTGGCATAAGCTGCTACCGCTACTTCACGCACTGGGAAAAGTTGAGAGCATCTCCCTAAAAGAAGTTTCTGAATCGCCAACTGGGTTGACCTGTATAATGGGCAAAGAAATTCCAGACGAAAAAAATCTTCGAATAGAATGTATGCACTGCTCAGAATTCCCGGATATTGTGAGCGAATCTAACATTTCTTCAGAAACATATTTTGTGGCGGCATCCAGTCCGGCTACCCTATACTCTACTGTTATCCTGCGGACTTCTGCAGCAAACCCATTGGAGGAAAGGAACTCGTTATAATATTTGCCTACTGCAATGTAGAATGCGAGCGTCTTCGCTGCACGTAGACGTGCTTTTTCCGGTTCTTTATTTGATACAGCCCCAATAAACACACACGCAATTTCAAACCGTCTATCTAGATATCTTGTGGCGGATTTGATCTGCGCAACGGTGCTCCTCAGCTCTTCTAATGGTCTTAGATATAACAAAATTCCATCGGCAATGGCACAAGAGAGCGCTATCATTTTCTTGTTCAGAGCTGCCATCAGGATAGGAATAACGCGTCGTGGTGGTTTGTATAAAAGTTTGAAATTCTGCACATTGAAAAATGTCCCAGAATAATTGACCTCCTCGCCTGTTATCATTTGGCGAAGACACTCGACATATTCTTGGATTCTTTGAAGCGGTTTCGAAAATGTTAGCCCATGCCATTTTTCTACAATAGCCTCGGTGCTTACACCTAAGCCTATTACGGTCCGACTATCTGATAGCAGATCTAGTGTAGTAGCTGCCATCGCCACAGTCGCGGGCGTTCTAGCAAATGCGCTAACAACGGCTGTCCCAATCCTTACCCGCTTAGTTATCTGCGATACGGCACCTAAAGTGGCAAAGGCCTCACGACCCCAAGATTCAGGAACCCACAACGAATCGACATTCATGTTGCGATCGGCAAGTTTTGAGAATAAAAGAACTTCTTTCATCGATAATAAACTACCCGGGTTGTAACCTATTCTAATTGGGGACATCAGACAATGTCAGCGGATTTCAATTCTTTTGTTGCATCTTCAATGTCTTTGTGAGAGTCGATAGAACGCCAGAATGAATTCGCGTATCTTATGCCCTGCAATTTTTTGCCTTTTGCCATATCTGGTAGGGCGGTGACTTCAATATTTCCATTTTCAGGCAGGTATTGGAACACTTCTCTAGTGAAATGATACACACCAGCGTTTATCCATTTATCCTTGATTACGGGCTTTTCAAGGAAACCGAGCACGTTAAAATGATCATCGACTTCGACAACCCCGTACGGACTCCTCAATGGAACGAGTGCCAATGAAGCGATATTGCTATTACGCAACTGATTGGGATCAAGATCCGTTAAGATGTCTCCATTTACCATAAAGAAGCCGTCCTCTTTCACACCGCCTAATAGACTTTCAGCATTCTTAAGCGCACCGCCCGTCCCTAATGGTTCTTCTTCTACCGCATAGCCGACTTTGACTCCGAACCTAGTACCACTTCCGATATAATCGATGATTTGTTCTTTAAGATATCCTACACATATTACCATCTCGTTCGTTCCATGTTTCTTAAACCATTTAATTTGCCATTCTATAATTGGAATGTTTAAAACCTCGATCATCGGCTTGGGTCTTTCGTCTGTTAAGGGCCTTAATCTTTTTCCCAATCCTCCTGCCAAAATAATTGCCTTCATGGTATGCAAGTCATACTGTTTTGTATTAAAAAGTATGCCGAGTATCGAGGGAACGGTAGAAGACAAAAAATTATTTTTGATTTCCTCTCAATTAAAGCTCTACCCAACTTGACTTTTGCGACGCCTAGACCTACGAAAAATATGCCAGTGGCGATGGGTCAACGATTGTTAATCCTCGTACTTCTCGAGTTTCCGTTACCCCCTGCTCTCGGCGATTAATATTATCAGACCAGCTTTAAGCCGTTAATTCTTAGAAGCATCGAGATCACTTGGCGCCGCCGAATAACACCCATAGCCGCCTGATTATTGGGCAAGAATCTCGAACGACTAGACCGCATCATCTAGGCCATATAAGATCAATACTATTGTCAATGGCCATTATCAAAAATACAAAAGCCATTTTGACTCTTCAGAATGAAAGTTCCAATAGTGTTATATGATAACCCTATTTTTGATACTAACGCAATCTACGCAAAATTTTATCAACAACTTTGTCTTCTAATTTGAAATGTATATTTGTGACCTCAGCAACTTTTGGGATAACGCAAAGAACATCAACCCCTGTTAAATTTTTGACGGCAGTTACTATTTGTTTATCTACGGCTGTTTCCTTTTGAGGATAGCAGTTCATAACTAAACCCATAACATTCAAACCATATGCTTTCGAGGCTTTCACCGTAAGGAGTATGTGGTTGAGTGTACCGAGGCTACATCTGGCTACAATAATAGTGGGAATGTTAAGAATTTTCATGAAGTCTGCAAATGTCTCCGTTTCTGTCAACGGAACCATTATGCCCCCTATTCCCTCCACAATCACGATGTCGTGCCTGGATGCAAGATTGTGGAAAGCCTCAAGAACAATTGGTATGCTTACTTTTGTCTGTTTTGTCACAACTGAGGCTACGTATGGAGCAGCTGGCACGGAATAAAAAAAAGGATTCATCTCTCTGTCTTTGTCTATCGCATGGGCTGCTTTAGCCAATATTGCAGTATCCTCTGATCTGTACTTCCGTGAAAATATCCCTCTCGCAGCAGCAAAGGGTTTCATTATGCCTACATTAATACCTCTTGCGCTAAGAACGTGCGCCAAGCCAGCCGCTATTACGGTCTTCCCGACGCCAGTATCTGTTCCTGTTATAAGTAGACCCCGCATGGAAATGCTATTAGAGCAATTCGAGTACCATTTAATCGGAATGCAACTCGCTGACGCGGACAAACGGTACGTATGGCATCCCTATACACAAATGAAAGATTGGAAAAAATGGGATAACAGAGTGATCGTAGGGGGAAAGGGATTTTATCTGATCGATAATGAAGGAAGGAAGTATCTGGATGGAATTGCGAGCATGTGGAGCAATGTCTGGGGACATGGTAGGCGCGAAATCGTCTGCAAGATGTCAGAACAGCTCCGAACGCTTCAGCATTCAACACTCTTTGGACTGGCCAATGCTCCTTCAATAACTCTAGCTGAAAGGCTGTTAAAGCTCTCGAGAGGGATGCAGAGTGTTTTTTACTCTGACAACGGTTCTACGGCTGTGGAGGTCGCTATGAAGATGGCAGTTCAGTATTGGCGTAACAAAGGTAAGCCAAAAAAAAAATCTTTCATTGCGCTCGAACATGGTTATCATGGTGACACACTTGGTGCAATGTCTTTAGGGTACATCGCCAAGTTCTTTTGTGCATACAAACCCCTCCTTACTAAAGTATATAGAGCGCCTGGTCCATGGGAAGAAACC
>WNFY01011729.1_pt1 | contig 12503 bp, 10 predicted proteins | sample 5400091 | NCBI WGS metagenome assembly WNFY01 (sample SAMN13153364, study PRJNA577476) | soil metagenome | isolation source: 60 cm soil or saprolite under grassland replicate 1 | place: USA:California | collected 2016-06-15 | reverse complement strand
TCTACGAGTCGTTCGTGGTGTTCGCGATCATGTTTTTCGCCGGTCTCGCGTTCTATGGAGCCGCAAACGGACGGCTCTCGGGCGGCACCCGCCACGCCTTCCAGCTGTACTTGTTCCTGGTGTTGGGAATCTACTTTGTCGCGTGCTGGAGCCGCGCAGGACGGACTTTGCCGATGCAAACCTGGAAGCTGCGCCTGGTCCGCGGTGAAAACCTCCCCGTCGGGGCCGGCCGGGCACTGCTGCGCTACGCTCTCGCCTGGCCGTCGCTGCTGCTCCTTGGCGGCGGATTTCTGTGGGCGTTCCTCGATCGCGATCGACAGTTCCTGCACGACCGCCTGGCCGGCACGCGGATCGTGACTACTGAAACCGGGAAGCGTGAAGGGTAAAAGCGTAAAACGCCGTTTCGGCCCCGGGCACTCGAACCTGCGTGGCCTTACCGTCTTTCCACCCACCACATCATCAGCGCCGCCGCGCCCAGAAAAACCGCGCTCGGCAGCACGGCACTGACGAAGGGTTGCCAGTTCTGCAGCAGCCCCAGATACGAAAAGAGGCTGTTCAGCATGTGAAACCCGATCCCGAGCATGATCCCCGAGAAAACCTTGACACCCACCCCGCCGGCCCGGACGTGTACATACGCAAAAGGCAGGGCAAGCGCCATCATGACGAGGGAGGCGAGCGGGTAGAAGAGCTTTTTCCACATCGCGATCTCATAGCGCTCGGTCTTTTGCCGGTTCTCAGCGAGGTGCCGGGAATACTGGTACAGGTTCCACGCCGACATCCGCTCCGGGGCGATGAACAGCACCGCGAGAATATCCGGCGTCATGACCGAGCTCCAGTCCATCTCGGCGAGACGCTCGACGCTGCTCTCGGTAGACCCGAAGCCCGTGTGCACGACCTCGCGCAAACGCCAGACATTCTTTCCGACGTACTGCCCCCGCTTCGCAAAACTGATCGATTTAAGCCGGTACTGATCGTCGAACTCGAATACCCTGACATCGGTGAGACTCGCGTCGGGCTGGACTTCCCGGACATTGACGAAGCGGCGATCGTCCTTCACCCACAGCCCCGTGTGGAATTCCCGGGCAACGATGGAACTGGTCATGGAAAGCTTGAGCTGCTTTGCCGCGCGCTCCGAGACCGGGGTGATCAGTTCGCCGAAGACGAGCGTGGCAACCGCGAAGACGATGCCGATGCGAAACAGGGTGCTTGTCGCGCGCCAGGGCGCCAGTCCCGAGCCGCGCATCACCGTATATTCGGAATTGGCGGCGAGATGTGAAAGGGCGTAAAGGGTTCCGATCAGCACCGCCACGGGAAACAACTCATAGACGTGGCCCGGTACAGACAGGGCGACGAACGCGAGCGCGTGCTGCAGTCGATACTCGCCCTTGCCGAGGTCGGTCAGCTCGTTGATCAGATCGAAAAAAGCGAACAAGCTGAGGAAAGCGGCGAAAACAAAGAGCGTCGCGCCGTAAATCTCCCGCGCCAGGTAGGTCCGCAGGGTATCCATTTCAGCGCCTCCCGAGCAGCGAACCCACGCGAAGCCGCCGGTAAAACAAGAGCGCGAGAACGCCGAGCATCCCCGCGTGCACCGCCCACCAGCCGGTAGTGAAAGCCAGCCGCCCCTGGGACACCCAGGCCTGGACGATGCTGAGCAGGTTGGCGTAGACCATGTAAGTGAGGAGCGCGAAGAGCAGATTCACCGAGCGGCTCGCCCTGGGGTTCACGAAGGACAAGGGAATCGCGAGCAATGCGAGAATCATTGCCGATATCGGCAAGCCCAGGCGCCAGACCAGCTCCGCCAGGCCGGGATTGCCTCGCGCCTGCAGCAAGGCGAAGGTCGACATTGCCTTGGTCGAAGCTTGTTCCGCGGGCGTTTCGCGCGTCTCGACCTTCATCGCGTATCGCTGGAAATCCATCACCTTGAAATCGAGATCGCCGGGAATGCCCTCATAGCGCCGTCCGTCGAGCAAAACCACAAAGCGGTCGCCGTTTTCCGCCGACTCGCGGTAGCCGCGCCTGCTTACCGTGATGCCGAGCCTGCCCTGTTGCATTTGCGCGATGAACACGTTCTGCACGTTGGTCTGGTCGCCGGCGATCTCCTCCACAAAAAACACGCGATCCGCGCCGGCCGCCTCGCGGAAAACGCCCGGGGCAACCCGCGAGGCTTGGTCGCGCAGGTCCATTTGCCGCCGGTATTCTTCGGCCTTGCCGATTGCCCAGGGCGACAGCAACAGCGACAGCAGCGCCACCAGGGCGACAAGCGGCGACGCAAACAGCAGCACGGGGCGGACCCACGCGAGGAGCGAAAGACCCGAACCGAACCAGATCACCATCTCCGACTCGCGGTAGCTGCGCGAAAGCGTCATGAGCACCGTAATGAAGAGCGTCAACGACAGCAGCACCGGAAGATAATTCAAGGCGGAAAACGCGAGCAGCGCGACCACGCCTTCGGAGAGGACGTCTCCGATCGCCGCCTGCCCGAGCAGGCGGATGAGCTGCGTCGTCAACGTGATGGCAAACAGCGTCGCGAACACCGCGAGCGCCAGATTGCCGAATTCACGCAGCAGGGCGCGCCGAAAGATCACTTTGCGAACTGATCGAAGTCATGGAAGCGGGTCGGATAGAAAGTCGGAAAAGCGCCATGTTGCTTTGACTTCGGCGAAGCAAACCGGAGATAATCCGTGCGCGTTCCCCGAATCGAGGCCGAATGGAATTTAACACAAAATTCGCGGCACCGGAGAAGCGGCCGGGCGCGTGCGTCGCCGCGGGCGTATTCGAACCGCGCAGGCTGTCGGCGGCCGCGGATGCCCTCGACAAGGCCGCGCGCGGCCAAATCCGCGAATTTCTCCGCACCGGAGACATGGACGGCAAGGTAGGAAATACACGGCTTCTGTATCACGTGCACGGCGTTGCCGCGGAGCGCGTGCTGCTGGTGGGTCTCGGGCAGGAAAAAGAATTCGGAGAGAAGCAGTATCGCGACTGTGCCCGCTCCGCGCTCACCGCCATTCACGGCACGGGGGCGCGGGACGCGTGCCTCTATCTCGCCGAGCTGCAGGTTCCAGACCGCGACGCGGCATGGAAGGCGCGCCAGCTGGTATTGGCGGCCGCCGACGTCGCCTACCGCTTCGACCGCATGAAAAGCAAGAAGACGGAAGCGACGCCGCTTGCCCATGTCGCAATTTCGGCCGCGTCCAAGCGGGATACCGCCGCTTTGGAGCGCGGCATGCGCGAGGGGCGCGCGATCGCCGCCGGCATGGCGCTCGCGCGCGACCTCGGCAACTTGCCTGCAAACGTGTGCACGCCCGCGTATCTGGCGGAGTCCGCCGTGAAGCTCGGGCGCGAATGCACGCTGGCGGTCGAGGTGCTCGAGCAGAAAGACATGGACAAGCTCGGGATGGGCTCGCTGCTTTCGGTGTCGAGGGGCTCGCACCAGCCGCCCAAGTTGGTGATCCTGCGCTACTCCGGAGCAGGCAAGAAGGATCGACCGGTGGTGCTGGTGGGAAAGGGCATCACCTTCGATACCGGCGGGATATCGATCAAGCCTTCGGCCGAAATGGACGAGATGAAGTTCGACATGTGCGGCGCGGCGAGCGTGCTCGGCACGCTGCACGCAGTGGCGGAGCTCGGGCTGAAGCTCAACGTGATCGGGATCGTCCCCGCGTGCGAAAACATGCCGGGAGGCGCGGCCACAAAACCGGGCGACATCGTCACGAGCATGTCGGGCCAGACCATCGAGATCCTCAACACCGATGCGGAGGGGCGCCTCATCCTCGCCGACGCGCTGACCTACGCCGAGCGCTTCGAGCCCCAGGCCGTGGTGGACATCGCCACGCTCACCGGCGCCTGCGTCATCGCCTTGGGCCACGTCTGCTCGGGGTTGTTCGCGAACAAGGACGATCTTGCCCGCGAGCTGCTCGCCGCGGGGGCGGAATCGTGGGACCGCGCCTGGCAGCTGCCGTTGTGGGATGATTATCAGGAACAGCTGAAAAGCAACTTCGCCGATTTCGCAAATATCGGGGGACGCGCCGCGGGAAGCGTTACGGCGGCTTGCTTCCTCTCGCGATTCGCGCGCAAATACGACTGGGCTCACCTGGACATCGCCGGCACGGCGTGGAAATCGGGCAAGGAAAAAGGAGCCACAGGCCGGCCCGTGCCTTTGCTCACGACGTTCCTTATGAACCGCGCAGTCTCTCCATGACACGCGTTGACTTCTACTCGAACGCCGAGCCCAAGCTGCAGGTCGCCTGCCAACTTGCCGCCAAAGCGACCCGGCAACAATTGCGCGTCGTCGTATACGCGCCGGATGAGAACACGGCGCGCAGCTTCGACAAGCTGCTGTGGACTTACCGAGCCAATGGATTCGTCCCTCATTGCATGGCGCATCACGCCCACGCTTTCGAAACTCCCGTCGTGATCGCGCGCAAGGAGGCGGAGATGCCCCATTATCAGGTCATCCTCAATCTCCACGCCGATTCGCCCCCTTCGTTCGGCCGTTTTGAACGGCTGATCGAGCTTGTCGGAGCCGGCGACGATGATCGCCGGCTTGCCCGGGACCGTTATCGCTTCTATCGGGACCGCGGCTACGAGATTCACCACCACGATCTCTCCAGGTCGGGCGCATGAGCGACTCGGACGACCTGCTGGGGAAGGCAGATGCGTTTCTAAAGCGCTACCGTGCTTCCGGCGCGTCCGCCCGGGAGGATGTTCCGGTACTCACGGAAGTCATCGAGTCGGCGGCACGGTCCCTACAGCCCCCCTTGGGCCGGCCGACTCAGGTCGGTCCGACCCCGGCCGAGCTGCAGGAACTGGAGCAGAGGCTGAAAGAGAGCATTCTCGACGCAATCGGCCCGTACGTCGCAAACATCCTCGAGGAACCGTTGCGCGCCCGGCTCGAAGCCCACCTGCAGCGCACTTTGGCCACGCTCAGCTCCCAAGTCAGGGCCGATATCGAAACGCTGATTCGCGAAGCGGTCGCCCGGGCGGTCGAGCTCGAAGTCGCGCGGTTGCGCGGGCCGTCGCGAGGCCCCTGACGCTATAATCCGGCCGAGCGCGTCGAAGCCGGGCTCCCGCGGGGGCGCCGCTCGGCGCGCTTTCTTTTTTGAACATTCCCTTTGGGAATCACGCGGCTATTTCGCGCATTCCGCGGACTCGGAAAAACCGCCTTACTGTATCCAGTTGCCTCCGCCGAACGTCACCGGCACGCTGCACATGGGGCACGCGTTCCAGCAGACCCTCATGGACGCTCTGATCCGGTATCACCGCATGCGCGGCTTCAACACGAACTGGGTGATAGGCACCGATCACGCCGGTATCGCGACACAGATCGTCGTCGAGCGGCAGCTCGAGGTGGAAGGAAAAACACGACACGATCTCGGGCGCGAGGCGTTCGTGAAGCGCGTATGGGAATGGAAGCAGCAATCGGGCTCCACGATCACGCGCCAGATGCGGCGCCTCGGCGTTTCGGCCAATTGGACCTTTGCCGATACCGAGGGACAGAAAGCCGGGTACTTCACCATGGACGCGCGTATGTCGCGTGCTGTGATCGAAGTGTTCGTGCGGCTTCATGAGCAGGGCCTGATCTACCGCGGCAAGCGCCTGGTCAACTGGGACCCGGTGCTCGGCACCGCTGTGTCGGACCTCGAAGTGGACAGCGAAGAGGAAGACGGGAAGATCTGGGAGATACGCTATCCGCTCGAGGACGGCAGGGGTTCGGTGGTGGTCGCCACCACGCGACCGGAAACGATGCTCGGCGACGTTGCGGTCGCGGTGAATCCAAAGGACAAGCGCTACACGGCGATGATAGGCAAGCGCGTAAAACTACCGCTTACGGGACGCAGCGTTCTGCTGATTGCCGACGACTATGTCGATCCGGAGTTCGGTACCGGCTGCGTCAAGGTCACGCCAGCACATGACTTCAACGATTACGCAATCTGGACACGACATCCGGAACTCAAGCGTGAACCGTTCGAAGGGTTGATTTCGATCCTAGCGCTCGATGGGAAAATCAAAGAAACGAAAGCGGACGACTGGACCGAAAAACAAAAGAATCTTGCTCCTAGACCCGATGGCATGCTTGTCACGAATGACATGCTTCTACAAAGGGAGTGGAGCGTCCAGTACATACCGAGTAAATACCAAGGCTTAGGTCGTTTCGAGGCACGGAAGCAAATTGTCACCAACCTTAAAGCGCAAGGTCTGCTCGTCTCGGAGAACCCGTACAAGCTGCGTGTGCCGCGATCGAGCCGCACCGGCGTGATCGTCGAACCGATGCTAACCGACCAATGGTTCGTGAAGATGGACAGCTTGGCCAAGCGAGGTCTAGAAGCGGTTGCCAAGGGCGACGTCGTGTTCTTCCCCGAGCACTGGACAACAACTTATAACCAGTGGCTTGAGAACATCCAGGACTGGTGCATCTCGCGCCAATTGTGGTGGGGCCACCAGATTCCCGCGTGGTATGACGACAAGGGAAACGCGTACGTTGCCCGTACTAAAGAAGAAGCATACCAACAATACATAAAAAAACTCGGCGTTCCCGATGGCCAGATCGCGCAAGTCACCGGCGCTCTCCTTGAAGGAAGCCTAAAACGCGACGACGATGTGCTCGATACCTGGTTCTCGTCGGCGCTCGTTCCGTTCACCTCGCTCGGCTGGCCGGACGACACGCCTGATCTCAAGCGCTTCCTCCCCTCCTCGGTTCTGGTGACAGGTTTCGACATCATCTTCTTCTGGGTCGCCCGGATGATCATGATGACGCTGCATTTCACCGGCAAAGTGCCGTTCCGCCACGTTTACATCAATGCCTTGGTGCGCGACGCCGAGGGCGACAAGATGTCCAAGTCGAAGGGCAATACCCTCGACCCGATCGACCTGATCGATGGTATCGGGTTGGAGGCTTTGCTCGAGAAATCCACGCAAGGACTGCTACGCGATGAGCACAAGTCGAAAATCGAGAAATACGTCCAGACGCATTATCCAACGGGCATCCCGTCTTTCGGCGCCGACGCCGTGCGTTTCACCTTCGCGTCGCTTGCGACTTTCGCGAACACGCTTAACTTCGACCTCTCCCGCTGCGAGGGCTACCGCAACTTCTGCAACAAGCTGTGGAATGCGACGCGTTTCGTTCTGATGAACTGCGAGGGTAAAGACTGCGGGCAGGATGAATCGAAATCAGTCACCCTGTCTTTCGTCGATTGCTGGATCATCAGCCAACTGCAACGAACGGAAGCCGAAGTGACGAAAGGCCTCGACGAGTACCGCTTCGACTTCGCCGCACGAGCGATCTATGAATTCGTCTGGAATGAGTACTGCGACTGGTACCTCGAGCTCGCCAAGGTACAGCTCGCGAGCGGCTCGGATGAAGAGCAACGGGGCACCCGCAGGACGCTGGTGCGCGTACTCGAAGCGGTATTGCGGCTTGCGCACCCCGTCATTCCTTTCATCACCGAGGAGTTGTGGCAAAGGATCGCCCCACTCGCTGGAAAAACTGGCGACACGATCATGCTTGCGCCCTACCCGAAGTCACAGCCGGAAAAGATCGATGAGGCGGCCGAGCGAGAAATCGCAAACCTCAAGGGTATTGTGAACGCCACACGCAACCTCCGCAGCGAAAATGGGATTCCGCCAGGCCAACGCGTTCCTCTCGAGATCGAAGGAGGCGCGAAATCGGTTGAGCGCTATACGCCTTACATGGAAGCGCTTGCACACCTAGAGTCAGTAAAGGTGGTCACGAGGCCACACTGGGTGGGTGTTTTAACGGCGTTCCTCCGTTTTGGTTTGAAATCAACGCCAGAATCGCTTGCAGGCGATACTCCAACGGCCGTAGTCGGGGATTTCCGACTGAAGCTGATAATCGAAGTGGATGTAGCCGCCGAGAGCGCGCGGCTGCAGAAAGAGATCTCGCGGCTCGAAGGCGAGATCGCCAAAGCCAACGCCAAGCTCTCTAACCCGAGCTTCGTCGAGCGCGCTCCGTCGGCGGTCGTCGCTCAGGAAAAAGAGCGCCTTGCGAACTTCAGCGCGACGCTCGGCAAGCTGAGACCCCAACTCGACAAGCTCAAGGCCTGAGCGTCAGGTCGCCCGCCCGTGCATCACGCGCTGCGAGCCTTCCGCTCCAAGAGCTTCCGCATTTTTTACGCCGGGCAGGGCCTGTCGCTGCTCGGTAACTGGATGCAGACCGTGGCGATGAGCTGGCTGGTGTACCGCGTCACCGGCTCGGCGCTGCTGCTCGGCGTGACCGCAGGAGCGCAGCAGTTGCCGATACTGTTCCTGTCCCCGATAGCGGGCGTATGGGCCGACCGGGTCAATCGCCAGCGCCTGCTGATGCTGATCCAGTCGCTCGCGTTCGTGCAGGCGCTGATGCTCGCCCTGCTCACTTTCTCCGACATGATCCGCGTCCCTCACCTGATCGGGCTCGCCCTTTTTCTCGGAATCATCACTGCTTTTGAGACGCCGACGCGGCAGGCGTTCCTTTTGGAACTGATAGAGCACAGGGAGGACCTGCCCAACGCGATCGCCCTGCAATCGATGCTGTTCCAGTCGACGCGCTTCGTCGGGCCCTCCGTGGCGGGATTGCTGCTCGCCGCCTTCGGCGAGGCGTGGTGCTTTCTCGTCAATGCGCTTTGTTATTTGGTCATCATCGCGACCTACGCCGTCGTCCGCGTGAAGCCACGCAGGCTCCTCGACACGGGAGCCGAGTGGTGGCGCGAGCTGGCGGCGGGATTCGCCTATGCTTTCGGTTTTACCGGCACGCGGCGTCTTTTGCTGCTCCTCACGGCGCTGGGATTTTTCACCGCGCCTTGGTCCTCGCTGATGCCGATCTTCGCGGCCGAGACCTTCAGCGGCGACTCTAGGACCTTCGGCTTTCTCATCGGCGCGGTAGGGCTGGGCGCCATTCTGGGCACGTTCGCTCTCGCGGCGCGCAGTTCGGTGCGCGGCCTTGGCCGAGTGATAGCCGCCGCCACGGTGACGGCCGGCATTGCCTTGGCGGCATTCTCGCTGTCCGGGACTCTTTGGCTTTCGCTCGTGCTCCTAGGGTTCTTCGGCGCCGGGCTGGTCGTCACCGCGGCCTCCATCAATACCATACTGCAGACTGTCGCCGAGGAAGACAAGCGCGCCAAGATCATCAGCATGTACGTCATGTGTTTCCTCGGCTTTGCGCCGATCGGCAACTTCACCGCGGGCGCACTCGCCGACGCGATTGGCGCTCACCGGACTCTGCTCGGATGCGGCCTAGTCGTGGCCCTGACGGGAAGCGCTTTCGCGCTGAGCTTGGAGAGCTGGGCGCGCGCCGTGAGGCCGGTCTACTTGAGGCAGGGCATCATCCGCAAGCCGCGCGCGTAGGCGGCGACGAGAACCGCGAGTTCCTCCTCAGGATTACCCATCGAGCGCCACGCAGCCGAGGGATCACTTCTTCTTCACGAAAAAGGTGAAGATGCTGTCCGCCTCGGCGTGCGAGACCAGTTGGTTGCCAGTCTGCCTTGCAAACGCCTGAAAATCCTTCACCGATCCGGGATCGGTGGCGAGGACCCGCAGCACCTGCCCGCTCGCCAGCTCCGAGAGCGCTTTCTTTGCACGCAGAATGGGCAGAGGGCAATTGAGGCCGCGCACGTCCAGATCCTTGTCGAAATTCATCATCGTCGCTCGCCTGCGGTCGGGGGTAAAACTATATACCAAACCGATTCTGAGACGAAGCGAGGTAACGCACACACGGTCTTATGTGCCGAAGCGGGACATGCCTTGAGTCGTCGGTTGCCTAAACCGCTCGCGAAACTTAAACTGGGACGCCTTTGGGATGCACTCCGCAGGGAGCAGCTTTGGCCAAGGAAAAGCTATCACCACGACCTGACTCGAAGTGGCTGGTGTACGTCGCCAGTTTTTCAACGGACGATCCCGCGGCGCGGATGCGCGTGTTGCGCACGCTCGAATCCCTGGGTTGCGCGGTGCTGCGCGAGGGCGTCTACGTGCTGCCCGATAACCGGGTAAACCGCCAGGGGCTGCAGCGCCTGTCGGAACACATGGCCCGCATCAACGGCTCGGCCCATGTCCTGCACGTGACCCATTCCGACGCCGAGCAGGGGCAGACGTTCCGATCCCTGTTTGACCGGACCGGAAAATACCAGGAGCTGATCAAGGCGGTCGAGGGGCTGCGCGCGGGCTACGGGATCTCGGAGCCCAGCGCGATCGCGCGCGTTCTCAACAAGCAGCGCCGCGAGTTCGACGCGATCAGCGCGCTCGATTTCTTCACCTCGCCCGTAAGAGAAAAGGCCGAACAGGTGCTGCGCGAGACCGAAGCCGAGGTGCGCAAGAAAATGTTCCCCGACGCGCCCAAAGCGGGCGGGGTGACGCAAACGGGACGCTATTACTTCAAGCGCGTCTGGGCGACCCGCAAACCCCTTTGGGCCGACCGACTGGCTTCCGCCTGGCTGATCCGGCGCTTCATCGACCCGGAAGCCACCTTGCTGTGGCTGGACAAGGGTCAGGAGTGTCCTTCCACCGCGGTCGGGTTTGGTTTCGAGGGAGCGACTTTCTCGAACAGCAAGGACAAGGTGACGTTTCAGGAGCTGCTCGCGAGCTTCAGCCTGGACAAGAACGAGACGCTCGCGAGAATCGGGACGCTCGTGCATTTTCTCGACACGGGCGGAGCGCTGGTCGCCGAGGCCGCGGGAGTGGACACGCTGCTCCAGGGAGCGCGCCGGCGCAGCAACAGCGACGAAGAGCTGTTCGCGGAAAGCGAGAAGACGTTCGATCTTCTCTACGAAGCCTACTTCGAATCGCCGGGAAAAGGCGCGGCCCTCCCCTAGCGGCGTTTCGCCTCTTCGGCCTGCAGCACGCGCAGATCCCGCAAGCGGGCCTCGACGGCGGAGAGTTGATAGAAATCGCCGTCCCCGCTTTTCTGCGCGAGCTGCAGCTGCTCGATTGCCGCCGGCAAGGTACCCTGCAGAACATAGTTTTCTGCAAGCGCCTGATGGTGCAGGAGTCGTTTGCCGGATGCGGCGTAGGATTTGGCCTGCATGCCGTACAGTCGGGCATCGCGGGGGTAGCTCTTCACCAGCTCCGCGAGCCAGGCGAGCGCGGCCTGGTGCTGTCCCGATTCCTGCAGCGCCTCCACATACGCGTAGTGAAGCGGCCGATAGTTGGGAGCCCGCCCCAGGGCGGCGCGCAACACCTCGAGCGCCCCCGCCGCGTCCCCGGCACCCGTGCGGATGCGCGCCGCCAGGAGCTCCACCATGGGGTGGGCCCCGACGAGCTTGCGCACGGATTCGACCTCGATTGCGGCAGCGGAAAACTCGCGCGCCCTTGCGCGCGCACTGGCCAGTCCGTAGCGCGCGCCGGCCTCGTCGGCGTAGCGATGCTCGCGCACCAGCTCTGCGAAATGAGAGACGGCCTCGCGCGGCAGGCCCTGCTCGGCGCGCAGCTTAGCGCGCGCGAGGGAGAACTCGATGCTGTCGGGCGCCTGCTTGTAAGCAGCCGTCTGCGCGCGATTCTGCATGTCGGCGATGCGCTCGCTGGTGAGCGGGTGAGTGCGCAGATAGGCCGGCGCGTTGTTCTCGTACAGCCGCGTCGCTTTCTGCATCCGTTCGAAGAACGAGCCCATTCCGCCGACGTCGAAGCCCGCCTGTTGCAGGAACTGAAAGCCGATCCGGTCGGCCTCGCGCTCGAAATCGCGGGTGTAATTGAGTTGTGACTGGATGCTGGTGGCTCCTGCGCCGGCAATGACCGCCTGGGCCACGTCGGGATTCGAGCGCGCCGCGAGCAGCCCCAGAACGATCGCAGCAAGCATCGGGATCGACATCTGTTCCTGCTTTCCGAGCAGGCGGGCAAGGTGGTGCTGGGTAACGTGGGCCACCTCGTGAGCGAGCACGCCCGCGAGTTCCGACTCCGTCTGCGCCGCGAGCAGGAGGCCCGTATGTACTTCCACGAACCCTCCGGGCAGCGCGGAGGCATTTATGCTGTTGTCCCGCACCAGAAAGAACTCGAAGTCCTGACGCGCCTCGGGGCTGGCTGCCACAATGCGCCTCCCGATATCGTTGATATACTCGGTCAGCTCCGGATCGTCGAGAAAGCGCGGATCCCGCAGACGGATCTCCCGCATCGCCTCCTCGCCTATCTTGCGCTCCAGGTGGGGCGATAGCAGCGCACCGGACGTGTCACCCAACTCCGGGAGGGCCTGCGCTTTTGCTTGCGGGACCAGCAAGGCCAGGCCCAGGCACGCTACGAGGATTCTCATGGATAATATGATACCGCTGTCCGCTCCGGGTTCCCGCGGGATGCGCCCTTCGTTTGGCTCACCGGACCCGATTTGCGCCGTGCTCGAAGGCGAAAGAATGATCCGTTCAAAAAGATTGAGCCATTTCGACCGTTCCGGGCAGGCCCACATGGTCGATGTCGGAGACAAGCCCGAGACGCACCGCGTCGCGCGCGCGAGCGGCGCGATCCGCATGGCGTCCTCGACGTTGAAGCTCATCCTCGGCAGCGGCGCAAAGAAAGGCGACGTCCTCGGCGTCGCG
>WNFY01014675.1_pt1 | contig 12507 bp, 6 predicted proteins | sample 5400091 | NCBI WGS metagenome assembly WNFY01 (sample SAMN13153364, study PRJNA577476) | soil metagenome | isolation source: 60 cm soil or saprolite under grassland replicate 1 | place: USA:California | collected 2016-06-15 | reverse complement strand
GACGCCCATGGAGGCCTCCTATTTTGTGAGTAGCGGCGGTCTGTGAGACGGCCGACACACTCCCGCCGCGAGTCGCAATGACCTCGAGGTATTCGGCCTCGACCTTGGTGGTATCGTCCAGGGCCTTGTTGTGTGCGGACCATAGGCTGACGAGTTCACTGCGCAGTTTTTCTTGCCCGTTCACGTCGAGAGATGCGAATGCGCGCGACATTGGACCGTAGTTGGTGCGGTAGAATTCCACTACCGCATCCGGTGGAAACGGATAGACAAAGTGATAGACCTGATTTGCACACTTCAAATCGGTAATTCCTTCATGGAGTCGATCGCGCACCGTTGCTTCATCCCCCCACAGCACCGGCGAGGGCATACCGGACGGAGCGATATGCTTGCCAATCGTTCTAAACATGAGCCCGATGAACCCGCCAGGTGTCCAATTCGCCATCGCAATCATTCCACCTGGCCGGCACACGCGCGTGAGTTCGGCCGCGACCAGATCTGAGCGAGGCGCGAACATCGCTCCGAACAAGCTGATCACTGCGTCAAACTGAGCATCTTGATACGGCAGCCCTTCGGCATCTCCTTCTTCAAAGGTGATCTCAAGTCCCTCGGTGGACGCGCGGATCCGGGCTTTCTCGAGCCAGTTACCGGCAATGTCGCAGCCAGTAACCTGTGCGCCCGCCCTTGCGGCGATCAGGGCGAGTTGCCCAGCGCCGCAACCGACGTCGAGCAGCCGGGTTCCCGGTGTGACTCCGAGCCGCCGAAAAAACTGCTCTGCGTCCTTCTCCATATAGCGGGAGAAAAGGTCGTAGTCTCCGGTCATCCATGTCGTCTTCAATCGAGTCTTTAGTTCGTCAAATTCTCTCCTCGTTTGTGACGCTGTCACAATCTCATTCATGCTGGTGTTCTCCTTCTATTGAGAAGTTCTTGGTATCCGTACTCCTCGCGATCCAGATCTACTATACGGCCAGACGAGTCTTGAATACTTGATTGATCGTACAGTATTCTTGGCCCAAACGCCGAATTCAGTGAGGCTAATTTAAATGGATGTCCTTTCCGAGGTCTTGAGAGTCGTTAGGCTTGAGGGGGCGCTGTTCTTCAATGGAGAATTTTCGGCGCCCTGGTGTTTCAGCTCATCGCGATCAACCGCCGCGCCCTATCTTTCCCCTGGAACAGGGCACCTGATTCTTTACCACTTTTTAACCGAGGGGCGCGCCTATGCGAGGCTGGCGGATGGACCGCGGGAGGAGTTGACCGCGGGCGACATCGTAGTCTTCCCGCACGGCGATGCACACTTCTTGGGCAACGGTTCACCCGAAAAACCAGTAGACTCCTTCCAGACGTTTGCGAAAAACCTAACCCAGGGGCTCAAACTCGCCCGTTTTGGCGGCGGCGGCGAGGTCACCAGATTCGTGTGCGGATTCCTGGCCTGCGAGCCACGCCTCAGTGAGGTCTTTCTGGCTGGCTTGCCTAAAATGCTTAAAGTGCATGTCGCTGACGAACCGTCAGGCCAATGGCTCGAAAACTCAATCCGATTCTCGGTCGGCGAAGTGAACGGACAGGATGCGGGCAGTGGGCTGGTGCTCGCTAGACTATCTGAACTACTTTTCGTGGAGACCTTACGGCGCTACATCAACGCGCTGCCTCCCGACCAGATCGGCTGGCTCGCAGGCGCACGTGATCCCATCATCGGCGAGGGTCTCGCTCTACTGCACAAGGAGCCCGCACATCCATGGACCGTCTCGAATTTGGCAAGGCGAATCGGTCTATCACGTACACGGTTTGCTGAGCGCTTCCGCCATTTCCTGGGAGAGTCCCCGATGGCCTACCTGGTCCAATGGCGGCTGAAACTGGGGGCGGAGATTCTTCAGTCGACCGAGGACAGCGTCGCGGAAGTCGCTGCGGCAGTGGGCTATGGCTCAGAAGCGGCATTCAACCGCGCGTTCAAGCGCAAGTTTGATTCTCCTCCGGCGCAATTCCGCCGCTTGCATAAGGCCGCACCGGCCCAGCACTCTCAGGAGAGCCGCGCGCACGGCTGAGCAAACGTTTCGCGTACTACAATTTCCAATCCACTGTATTCCGGCCACGGTTATTCAAGGGAATAGCGACCGTGCATCGTCCAGAGTGTGGTCGATGAGAAGATCGATTCCGGAATTGGCAAAACGCCGGGCGGCCGCGGTGGCTCGTCCGTCGGCTTCGTGATCTTGTGACCATTGAGCGTGTTTGGTAAGTAGGGCCAGTTCCATTGTGCGTCCCAATGTCATCGCAAACCTTCGAGCAGCAGCCTCTAACGCTGGCGGGTCGTTTCTTGTATGAGCCAACCAGGCCTCGGCGTGGGCCAAAGCCGATCGAGTTGTGCTTACGGGCGCCACGAGCCGCGAATCGTGGACGGATTGCAGGCACCCGGTAATCGCCGCCTTGAACGCTTGAAAGCAGTGACTGTCTGAAGCGACCGAGTCGCTAACATCGTTGACCCGCCCGCTACCGTGGACGGTGCTGATAGGCGCGCCGAGCGCGCGGAGCGTGTCGAGCGAAAGCACGTTGGTGGTTCCTTCCCAGATCGGCAACACGTGACTGTCGCGCAATAGTTGTGGCAGACCCGTGTCTTCAACGTAACCCGCTCCACCGAAAGCTTCGACTACTTCGCTCAGAACGAGCACAGCCTGTTTTCCCGTAGTCAGTTTCATTACCGGCGTGAGGAGGCGCAGCAACAGACGCTCGTCTTCATCGATCCTTTCAGTGTGATTCGGCCCAGCGATCTCAGCGCGACCGGTCAACTCCGCAACATAGAAGGCAAGGTGAAAGGCTGCTTCAGCTTCGGCTTGTACACCGGCAAGGGTATCCAGGTGCAGAGGTTTTTCGGAGAGCAGCGCACCGAACGCTGTGCGTTTGCGCGCGTAGTCAGCCGCAAGGGCAACTCCCCGTCGCATTAGAGCGACTGCGCTGATGCCATTCCAGAGTCGGGTGATATTGAGCAGCGGCGTGATGTTGCGAACGCCATCCGTTGTTCCCTTCACGAGCTGCGCCGGTGCGCCAGCCAACGTCAATTCAGCAGTTGGCACTTTGCGAGTGCCCAACTTGTCTTTGAGCCGGTTGATCTGAATATTTCGCATCCGGCCAGATTCATCCCGCAATTCAAGATAGAAGAGAGCGAGTCCACGCCCACCTGGAGGATTGCCTTCCGGCCGCGCTAAAGTCAAAGCTATCTGTGAAGTAATGGCGGAGGCGAACCACTTGTTGCCGTAAAGACGCCAGCATTCGAGGTCCTTGTTAAAGGGACTTTGGACATTGGATGTTGGACCATCGACAACACTTGTCACGCGGTCGCTACCGCTGCCGGTTCTGACAGCTCGCGTCTCCGATGAGCCAACGTCGGAGCCACCCGTAAGTTCAGTCATCCACTGGCCGGCGGTCCAAAAGTCTTTCGCGTTGCGAGTGATCAGATGCGGCACAGCACGATCAATCAACGCCTGGTTTCCCGAGAGAAGGAGTGTACGTGCGGCTCCGTCGGTCATAGCCAGAGGGCAGCTATAGATGTCGGTTGAGGGTGTGAAGAGATAGGCCAGAGCGCACTGATGCACACGCGACAAACTGCCCTGCCTCTGCTCGTAGGCAATGGCTATCAGCCCATAGTCAACGGCGATGCGCTCCGCCTCACGCCACAACGGCGTCACTTCAACATGATCAATGCGGCTTCCCCAGGCGTTCCATTGCGTCAACGTAGGTTCATTGAGTCTGTCAGCGTGTTGCATCTGGTAGAGACGTCCCGCCGCCAGTCCCCCCATCTCCATGAGCGAAGGTTCTATCTCTGCAAGCATTGATTCGGGAAGAACGCGGGCTAAGTACGAACGGAGGACTCGGTCATCTTCGTATTGATTGCCGAGAGTGGGCGGTGATTGCTGGAATGACATGAGCACGGAATCCACAGATTACAGATTTCACAAAAACAGGAAGCAGACAGCCGATTCGTGAATGGCAAATGGTGTAACGATAATCAGGCTTCAGTTGGTTACTCTTTTTGGTCTGACTAGTAAGGTGATCGGCATGGTATATGAAGTCTTTCTCTCACAAGTCGGAGGTAGACTCCCTATTTCAAGCTCTGCTTTCAGAGTTTCTGCTTCAGTACCACTCAGATTGACCGTGATCCGGCGCGTCCCTTGGCCGCTCGCAATCGAACCGTTTGAGAGATTCCAGTGGTAAGTGAGTTCTTTCCCAGGGGGAAGGCCACTGGGATAAACCATACAAGCCAATACCGCAGCGGAAGAATCAAGATTAGGAAAGCATTCAACATGGAACGTCGGACAGTCGCGTGTACCTGTCCAACTAGCATCGATGTTGTAGGTCAATGTCAAAACCGGCTTCTGCTGTTCATCTACCATCATTACTTTGAGAAGATCGACGTGAGCCTGGTTATTAAATCCGAAATAGACTGTAGTAACTCCGGAGCCAGGCTTATACCGCATCGAGCCGCTCGTGAAATCATCCGGTAGTCTCTCTTCCAGGACTACAGGTTTGACCCGGATGAAACAGTATTTTCCTGACTTGAGCTGATAAGCAATCTTGATCCTGAGATGCCCGTTTAATGGCAAACTCGCTGGCGATTCAGGATCGACGCCGATGATCTGCAGCCGATCCCCTGCCGGATTGTCTGTCGCGGCCAACACCCCATAGTTGCTGCCCGCCGCTTCCTCCGATTTGAAAGTAAATGCATCATTCGCCCAGTCAAACTCTCCCAACACCATTCCCGACCAGTGCTCGTTCACTTCAATACTCTCTCCACCTTTTCGCAGGGTATAAATGAGTTGCGACTGACGATTCGGTTCGCCAGGTCTACTAAAATATTGCCTCTGGAGAGAGGCTTCCACCGCACTCCCGTCAATTGCCGGTAAGACATCGTGCGTGACTTCGACCCACTGATCGTTCGCGTATAAGAGAAGGTTGAGGTTACTACTACAGCTTGCGGGACATGATCGATTCTCAACCGCTATCAAGTTGCTGCCATCGGACCTTTTGAAAAGAACAAGCGTCGTAGAGACCTCATCTGTTACTACTCCGGATTTGAGGAATCCGCCATCGAGGTTCTTAATTTGGATGGCAGCCTCACGAGCCTGCTGAGAATCCGTTGTCAGATAAGCTAAATACTTATGTGGTAACAACAAGTAGTAATCGAGGATCGACTTAGAATGTCGATCGGCTAATGTCTGCGCCGAGCTTGATCCTGTAAACAGGAAAAAGACAACCACACCCAGCCAAGCCTTGTTGGGATGCCGACTCATAAACCTTCACTCCTTAAACGAGAATATCAATCGTAATAATAGCATTGGTCCACCCACGTTCGAACGTCCAGAGTCTAGAATCCGATCCGGCTCTCAGACTGGACCCGACCTTTGCAGGTGGTTTCGCGGGGATTCAAAGCACGATAGCGTTTGACCACGTACAATTGACCTTTAACACCGGCCTTCGCTCTGGACAACGTTCTTATTGCGAACGTCTCCAGCGTCCCTGAGCCAGCCACTATGCTGCTCCTTGGCACCGGTTTGGCTGGTCTTGCGGCAAGGGTTCGTAAACGCCGCAAATCAATCGAGAACGAAAAAGCGTGAGAGCGGCAAACGGCGACCCAAAGAGTCACCCGCCAGAGTCTATCTGGCGGGTGGTTTCATTTTCCGACCTATCTTTTTTTGCCCTACTTGTAGATCTAAGCTCACCATTACTCAAAACGATGTTCCAAGTAGACGGGATAGCAACGGCGACGTCTGCGGCCTGGTGTCATTCCCAGGCCGAGAATAAACTGGTAGCCGTCTGTAATCGCATACGCATAAACGAGAAAATTGTATTAAGATAGTTGATACGTGACCAACGCTACCAAGTTTGCAGTGACCTATCGACGCGCGAAGTGCCGACGAGTGCTAAGTCACTTACTGTGTCTCCTGATCGTCTACGGGGCGACGGCGGGGGCGGCGCATAGTCATGGCCCAGTTGCGCCGGATCGTCCCGGCGTAGCCGCCATCAACGACGCAGGCCGATCACAGTCGTCTAACAAAGACCATTCTCAGCATAGAGAATGCTCGATGTGTGAGTTCCAGCGGCAACTGTTCGACGGCCTCGTCCAGGCGCCGCTGTTCACGCGCACGCCTTTGGCAGAGATTGCGTTTGTTTCCACGCTGACAGTTTTTCATTCCTCAACTTCAACCACGCCGACATCGAGTCGCGCACCACCTCCCTTCTGAGCCTAACTCGGTGGCCGGGCTCATCTGATTTCCCGCTCCAAAAACAACCGAAGTCAAATGGTTACCTGCGGGGTCGTGCCTTGCCTGCCAATGATTGGCCTGCTAAGGGCGCGAGCTTTCGCATCGTCAGTTGCGTGGCCACTCTGCTCTTACTCACACTCACCGCTCACCCCATCCTGGCGCAGGAAAAGTCGTCCGAACCTTTGAAGGGGATCAATGCCGGCATTTCTGCCAGTCCTCCCGCTCAGCAACAAACGGCGGCGTCTCCCACGAAACGGTCTATTGCGATTTCTGACGCGGTGTCGATTTTCCTGCAGCAGAATCTTCAGTTGGTCGCAGGCCGCTACGACATCGATACCGCGGACGCCGAAAAACTAACTGCCCGGCTTCGTCCAAATCCTGAGTTCAGCTTCACTTCCCAGGATCTCCCGCTCAATTTCAGTGGAAACTTAGTCAAAGACCAGCAGTACTCCTACGGCATCACTCAGACCTTCGAGCTTGGCGGAAAGCGAAGCAAGAGAATCGATGCCGCCAATGCAAATTCCGATCTGGCTCGGGCGGAGTTTCAAACGGTCCTGTGGCAACTGACCAACGATCTGAAGAAGAAGTTCTACGCCGTGCTCTTGGACCAGTCGTTACTCAACCTGGCAAGAGATAACCAGAAAACATTTGAGGAAACGATCAAGCATACGAACGAGCTTTACCGGCTTGGCGAGATTTCAGGGTTGGATCTGCAGCGGCTTGAAGTTGAAAAACTCAAATTCGATACGGATGTAGCCAACTCGGAAAGGGACTACCAAGTAGCCGTGCGCGATTTGCGAGTCACGCTGGGCGGAGACTATCGAGCTATGGATATAGAGGTCGCCGGGACGCTCGAATATCAGCCTTACCAGTTTTCGCTAGCCGACTTGCGCGCCAAATCGCTGGCTGCTCGACCTGATTTGAAGGCGGCGCAAGTCAGTGAGCGCGCCGCCGACGCCTCCATCCGCTTGCAAGACGCTCAGCGGATCCCTGATCTCACGTTGGGAGCGGGCATCGATCAGGTTCCGACGGGCACCAGCACCTACACCTTTGGCGTCGGCATTACGCTGCCGGTGTCCGATCGCAATCAGGGCGAGCGAGCTAAGGCCCTCATCGCAAAAAAGAAAGCGCAAAACGAACAGCAGCTTGTTACCAACTTGGTGCTGAGCGATGTAGATAAAGCGCTGGTTGCGTTTGAGATTCAGAAACGGCGAGTTGAGCTTTACCGCACAGGAGTCCTTACGAAGGTGGATGACATTCAGAACCTGACGGAGTTTGCTTTGAAGGCCGGAGAAAGCTCTACGATTGACTTGTTGGATGCGATCCGCACTCGGCGCGAAACGCTGGCCAGTTATTACCAGACGCTTTTTGATTACGAAGTGTCGCTGCTTGATCTTGAGCTCGCAACCGCCACGCTTTTACAAAAATAAGTGAGTCGGTGAAAGGATGTCGGTTATGTTCTCCCGAAAAACAATTCATGCCCTCTTGATTCCGCCGCTTCTCGTCGCAGTGGTTTGTGGAGGCTGCAAGAGGGCTCCTGACGCTCCCTCGAATCCTTCTGGCTCACAAGCAAGCACGACGACATCGGAATCAGCGCAGGGGCATGCGATAGAGACTGAAACAGTCACGCCGCAGCCGATCGCCGGGACGATACTCGCGACCGGGAAGATCCTCGTCTCGGAGAACCGCGTCGCAATCATCGGCCCGGTTCATGAAGGGAGGCTCGTGCGTCTTTATGCGGGCCAGGGCAGCAAGGTGAAAAAAGGGCAGAAACTGGCCGACCTTGAATCAGCAGACATCGATGAGGCCGAGGCCGATTATCTCAAGGCTCTCTCGGATTATGACAATGCTCGCAGGACCTCGGCGGCCGAGGTCAAGTTCGCCCAGGCTACTTTCGACCGCACCAAGCTGCTCTTTGAGAAGACCATCACCGCAGGAAAAAATCTTCAGGCTGCTGAGCATGACCTTGAGGTGGCAAAGGCGACGGCGGCAAGCTCTGTTGCGTCGACGAAAGCGGCGCTCATTGCTGCCCGCCGCCATTTGCTCATACTCGGACTGAAACAGTCAGATATTGATGCACTGGCAAGCCAGCCGGACCTGGCCTCCGTCTTTTCTCTCTTTTCTCCAATGGAAGGGATCGTAGTTGAACGCAATGCGACCATAGGCGCCACCGTCGGGACCGATGCGAATCTGTTCAAGATAATCGACATCTCGCGCGTCTGGATCGACGCGAATGTATTTGAAAAAGACCTAGAGCGAGTGAAGTTCGGCCAGGAAGTGAAGGTTGCAGTCCCGGCCTTCCCTGGTTCGAGCTTCTCAGGCAGGGTGATTCTGGTTTCCAGCGTGGTGGATCCGGAGACCCGAAGTGTGAAGGTCCGCACAGAGGTTCCAAACCCGGACGGCAGGCTCAAACCGGATATGTTTGCCAATGTGGAGATCGTCACCGAGAGCCATCACACCGCCATTTCTATTCCACAATCAGCTGTGCTCAACGACGGTGGGAAAACGGTAGTCTTCGTAGTGGACGGGAACGGCTACAAGAAGCGCGCGGTCACTACCGGGATACAAAGCAGCGATAGGGTTGAAGTCGCCGAAGGACTAAATGCAGGGGATAAGGTAGTCGTGAAAGGTAACTACCTGTTGCTTCAACAAAGCAAGCCAGAGCAGTAGAAGGTAACGTAGGGCCCAACTATGACCGACAACCTCATTGCCTTCTTTTATCGCGAGCGATTGCTTGTCGCCGTCGTTTCGATGCTCATCGTGGCCGGCGGAATTCTGGCGCTTGGCAGATTGAACGTCGACGCCTTCCCGGACGTCACGCCCGTGCAGGTAGAAATCGATACTGAAGCACAGGGACTGGCGCCACAGGAAGTCGAGCAACTCATCACCTTTCCCATCGAAAATGTTATGAACGGGATTTCGGGAGTGGTGCGCGTGCAATCGGAATCCAAGTTTGGTTTGTCGGTGGTTACGGTCTATTTTAGCGACGACACGGACATTTACTTCGCGCGCCAGCAGGTCTTCGAGCGCCTCTCGTCCGCAAAAGATCGCATCCCTGCGGGGTTCGAACCCGAGATGGGACCCATCACGACAGGAACCGGTCAGATTTATCTTTACCAAATCGTCGGTCGCGGAAAAAGCGATCAGGAACTGCGCACCATTCAAGACTGGGTTATCAAACTGCAACTGCGCACTGTGCCGGGCGTAGCCGACGTGCTTAGCTTCGGCGGGGACGTCAAGCAGTATCAGGTCGTCGTGAATCAGCAGGCGCTGGTCAATTACAACATCCCGCTCAAATCGCTTTTCGAAGCTATTCAGTCCAACAATCAAAACACCGGGGCTAACTTCATCGAGCATGGCGACGAACAGTACGTCGTTCGTGGACTGGGATTGGTCAAGGATGTTGAAGACATCAAGAATATCGTCCTTGATTCGCGAAGCGGAACGCCTATTCACGTCAGCGACGTTGCCAGCGTTGAGATTGGTAGCGAGATACGCCAGGGCGCAGTCACTAAAGACGGTCAGGGCGAGGTCGTTACCGGAATCGTGCTGAAACGAATCAACGAAAACACGAAGCAGGTGATCCAGCGCATAAAGGAAAAAGTGGTCGAGATCAATAAGGCCTTGCCCGAAGGCGTAAGCATCGTTGACTACTATGATCAATCGGAGTTGGTCGATAACAGCATACACACCGTGGTCGAATCACTAATCGAAGGTGAGATCCTGGTTTTGTTAATTCTGGTGTTGTTGCTCGGCGACTTCCGCAGTTCGCTGATCACCGCCGCAGCCATACCTTTCTGCATGATGGTCGCTTTCATATTGATGTGGTACTCAAGGCTGTCGGCAAACCTCACGTCGCTCGGCGGGCTTGCCATTAGCATCGGCATGATGGTCGACGCAACGGTCGTGATGGTCGAAAACATTTATCGCCATCTTGAAGAACACCGCGAACATTCAATACGCACCGCAATACTGGTTGCCGCCCAGGAAATCGGGCGACCGATGTTTTTCGCAATACTGATAGTTATAGCCGTCTTCCTGCCTGTCTTCACGCTGCAAGGCATTGAAGGCAAGTTGTTCAAGCCGTTGGCATACGCTGTTACCTTCTCGATGATTGGTTCCATGTTAATGGCGTTGTGCATAGCGCCAATGCTGTGCGCCTTGTGGTTGCGGCTCAAGAAAGGCAAGGTCCGCACAAATCCGATCATTGGATTCTTCAAAGGCATTTATGTTCCCAGCCTCAAGTGGACCATCCGTCACCGCTATATCGCGATCACGATTGCTGCGGCATTGATCATCTGGAGCGTTGCCGACGTCTTCATACTTGGCAGCGAATTTCTGCCCACGATCGATGAGGGCAATATGCTTGTGCGTGCCACTATGCCTGCAAGCATCTCGCTTTCGCGGGCGATCGAAGTCTCGTCCCAGATCGAAAAGTCACTTCGCGAGTTTCCCGAGGTCATAACCGTCGTCGCCAAGATCGGCCGCGCCGAGCTAGGCGGCGACCCCGAGAGCGTCAGCAACGATGAACTGTATGTTCGTTTGAAACCCAAGGAACAGTGGACGACAGCAAAGACGAAGGATGAATTGGTTGATGCCATGCGCCGTCGAGTGGGAGGGTTTCCGGGTGTTCAATTCAACTTTTCGCAGGTCATACAAACACGCAACGACGAACTCATCTCGGGCATCAATGCGCAGATTGCCGTCAAGATTTTTGGCGAAGACCAGGAAAGCTTGCGCCAACTGGGCGAGCAGATTCGCGATGCCATGTCTCACGTTCGCGGCGTCGAGGACCTGGCGGTTGAGCAGGTTGCGGGTGAGGAGCACCTGGAGATCGAACTTGACCGCAATAAGATTGCTCGTTACGGACTGAACATCGCCGATGTGCTCGAAGTCGCCAAAATCGGCATAGGGGGAGACGAAGCAACAGATGTGCTGGAAGGTCAGCGCCGTTTTGCGATCTTCGTGCGCCTGAAAGAAGACTTCCGCAATCAGGTTGAAAAGCTCAACGACATTCTGATTTCCGCGCCTGTCGGTGGACGCATACCCCTCGGACAGTTGGCCACGTTTCGACTATCAAGCGGCGATTCGGTCGTCAGCCGCGAGAACTCTCTGCGCCGCGTCGTTGTGATGTGCAACGTAAAAGGACGTGACATTGGCGGCTTCGTTCACGACGCGCAAGCGCTGGTTGCCGCACACGTCAAGACTCCGCCCGGCTACTTCATCACCTGGGGCGGTCAATTCGAAAACGAACAGCAGGCCGTTCGCCGGTTGCTAATTGCCATACCGATCTCGCTGCTGCTGGTGTTCGTGCTGATCTATGCCTGCTTCAATTCGCTGCGCAACACGCTTACGATCATCTTCAACATACCCATTGCGCTTGTCGGCAGCACAACCTTCTTGTTGATCTCGGGATTTCCGTTGAGTGTTCCAGCGATAGTTGGATTCATTGCGGTCTTTGGGATCGCGGTGCAAAACGGGATGGTGATGGTGTCTTATATCAACAAGCTTCGCAAGGGGGGAATGGAGTTGCACGAAGCCGCAATTACTGGTGCGAGCGTGCGTCTGCGGGCCGAGTTATTGAGCGCCTTGATAGGTAGCATCAGCCTGATACCATTCATCATATCTTCTGGTACTGGAGCCGAAATCGAGAAGCCGCTGGCAATCGTGGTGGTTGGTGGACTGGTGACGCGCCCGATAAAGATCGTGATCCTACCGATGGTATACGAGTGGGTAGAGTGCGGCGCCGCTCGAAGAGCCGAGGCGACCATTCTCAAGAGTAAAGGTGAGGTTCCCGACGAGGATATTCCAGATGACGAAGGCTAGCCTGCTGTCCGATATGCGTCAGCTTGCCGTAAAGATGCCACGTCCCTTGAGTTTGTTCTAGAACGAACGCATAAGGACTGGTCCTGGGATATTCGTTTCGAGGAGTTGGCGCTCAAACAAGGGAAAAGGACTAACGCTCTGTGCAGCCATGTTTAGCAAAAGATAGTGAATCTCATTCTATCGCCCTTGTCAGAGCTCGTTTTTTTTTACCCGTACTACCAGGGGCGGCGCGCTCCGCTTCGCTTTGCGCTTGCCCCTGGCTACCGTCTTTCGGCTTGCCGGATCGCTTGGCAAGATTGGCTACAACATTTGTCAACTCGGCTGGCTCGACCGGCTTTGGAATATGCAACTGGTAGCCGGCCGAGAGCACACGCATACCGTCGTCTGGTGCGGCGTAGGCCGTTAATGCCGCTGCAGGGATTTGTCCACCGCGCTC
>WNFY01012383.1_pt1 | contig 12508 bp, 9 predicted proteins | sample 5400091 | NCBI WGS metagenome assembly WNFY01 (sample SAMN13153364, study PRJNA577476) | soil metagenome | isolation source: 60 cm soil or saprolite under grassland replicate 1 | place: USA:California | collected 2016-06-15 | reverse complement strand
CGCCACGCGGTGAGCCACTGCGGGAGTTGTTAGGCTCGCTGCGAGGCGTCGGATTTGACGGACGCTGCATTGAAGGTTGCCCCATGCTCCGCGGTGCACCGCCGCCCGAAGGTCCTTCTCCTCGGTTCATGCCCGCTGACGGCGGACGCGGAACGTTGCTGCGTGACGTCTCGGGAGCCGAGGATCGCTGCTGGCTTTCCGGCCGTGCATTCGGCATGCCAACGTTAGGACGCGGGCCGCTTGCTGCACCCGAGTTCATTCCGCGATCACCAGAGGCTCCTCCAGCACTTGGCGGACGCGGAACTGAGCGCGAAGCCATGGGTCGGCTCTCCGGCATACGAATGTTGCTGTTCGGGCCTGCACCTCGGCTCGGAGTATTGTCAGCCGGACGCTGCACACCTCTGATATCCGACGCAGGGCCTTGGTTTCGGCCCAAGTTCGGATTCCGGTTCGCCCCTGATCCCGGCCCTTGATTCCGACCGAGGTTTGGATTGCGCCCTAAGTCTTGATTCCGACCGAGGCCTTGATTTCGGCCCAAGCTGGCTGCGGGCGACTCACGATTGAACGCGCCACGACCATTCTGTGGCGGAGCAACGTGGCTGACGACTGGCCGCGCAAAACTGCGCTGTGGCGCCGCCGCTGCCGATCTTCCGCCATTAGGGCCCAACATGCTCGCGCGGGTTGGACGGACATTTATGTTGTTAGTCACGGAGACCTTCGTCATCTGAGTGGGCGAAACCCTTACGTTGTTCCGCGCCACGTTTCGCGAATTCACCAGCGTGTCACGCGACACAGCAGTAAATCCGTTTCGCGCATGCATGTTTGCGTAGTGGATCTGGTCGTTGTGCCATCCACCGTGCCGGCCTGGATCGCCCCCTTTGCCCGGATGCCGGTTGACGTACCTGTTGTTGTAAATGTTCGTTATGTTGACGTTCGTGATCCGAGTATTGGTGATGTTGACGCGGTTGAAATATCCGCGGCTCACTCCGTACCAAGGAATGAACGGCTCACCGAAGCCCAACGGGCACCATCCGTAGCCATAGCCACCACCGAATCCAACCCCAAGACCCCATCCCGGGCCGCCGAACCACGCAACCAGCGCGGGCGAGTAGTACGGGCGAGCATAGATCGGTCCAGGCGCCCATCCCCAATAGTTGTTGTAATAGACCCAGCGTCCATAGTGGAACGGCGCATAACCCCAGGGCTCGTCTTCAACCCAGGTCCATCCCCATGGATCCACCCATGTCCAGTTGCCGTTGCGATATGGAGACCATCCGGCATCTACGCCGGAAGGTACCCAGACGTGGCCGTAACTCGGGGTGTCGCGCCACTGTCCGTATTCATCCAAATCTTCATACCCGACTACATCGGGTGATACGTAACGAGAGGAACGTGAATTGTCGAGCCGGTTGTCGCGAGAATAAGCCCATTCATCGAACGCATCACGCCCTGGCGCTTGGTGGATGTCGCTCTGCATCGAGGTACCGTTCGTGAAGCGCGCCTGCTGGCCGTCGCGAACGCGGACCGCAGGTCCGTTGCCGGTTGCTTCGCCTTCACCTCGCCACACGGTAATGACGGTTTTGTCCTTGTCTGGATCAACGTCGAAACGGTAGTCGCCAGGTTTGCGAATCGTGAACGCCTGGTTCGGCGTGTCAACTTCGTAGGTTTCGTTGTCATACAGACGGCGCACGTGCAGGTTCATGGCGCCCTGGTGCAAGCTCAACTGCACCATGTTCTCTGAGACATTGGTGAGTGTAAGGCTGCTTTCCGAGTCAATCCGGATAAGTCCAGTAGCCACGCTGACTTCAGCGCGCGAATTTTTGTCGGCCCAGATGTTGTCGGAATTCGTGAGGGGCCGGTTCAGCTGTCCGGCGATCCACTCGTCGGTACCGTGCGGTTGCACAGAAACGGATCCGTTCATGTACTGCAAGCGGGCAGCGCGGGTCGGGGGATCGGGCTGTTGCGGCTGGTTGTCACCAGACTGCGGGTACTGCGAAGGCGAAGTCGCTTCCGCTTGTGACTGGCCCGCTTCTGACTGGTCCGCTTGTGACTGGTCCGCGTCCGATTGAGTCATCTGGTCATCGGTTTGCGGATCGTATTGGCGATCGTCCTGCGCCAAGAGCGGCGTAAGTGAAATCAGTGAAACAAGACTAATAACGCTAAGGATGCGGTAAAGAGTTCTCATAAAGTCCCCCTTCGAGATTCATCGTGGATTCCCGAAGAGCCCGCGATCGAGTGGCGGCGGGCTATTTTTTAATTGACAACAATATTAACCCTTCCTTTGCAAAAGAGTTGCGGGCCGATTTCCGACAAAAACTATTGAATACGAAGGACTTAAAGGCCAGTTAATTGGAAAATAGGCAGGAATCTACGGTTTTGCGGATCGTAGCAGCTGCCCGAGCGTCCGAACGTCCTCAGCGCTGGCGTCACTAATTACGACATAGCGCAGGCCGCCGTCGCTCCAAGTTTCCAGGTTGAACGCGAGGAGTTCAGAGTCTTTTGGAGTGCGGCTTAGTTCGGTGAAAGGCTGCCGCTCCTGAAAGATAAGCAGAGAAAGCTGATGCTTGCGGATTCCAAACAGGAGCTGCGCGCCAGGACTTTGAGCGATGTATGCGACGCGCCCACCAATTAAGTGGAATTCGGAGTTCTGGAGTTCAGGAAGAGCGAAGGTAAATGGCAGCTTGCCCTCGAACCAGGGTTTGACAGTGTGGCGATCGGTGGAAACAACATCAATGGGATTTGTGCTGGCAAGAGTCGAGACGTGCAAATCGGCAATTTCGGCGAAAAGGTCTTGCCGATGCGGTCGCAGCCAAGGCCCCAGCGCTAGCAGCACAACCACGACTGCTGCGGTTGCAAATGCAGGGCCCGTTAACCAAGAAGGCAGAAAGCTGGACCGCGGAGCTGTAACCCGGCGAATCTTCGACTGTAGCTCCGGCGATGGCACAAACCTGGCGCTTGCGGCCCGTTTGATAGAAATTTTCAACTTTCTGCTGCCCAAGGTGGCGGCTGCGCAATCCTGACAGCCCCGCAAATGCTGCGACATCGCCAAGTCGTCCTGTTGGGACAACTCGTTGTCCAGGTACGCCTCAATTTTGTCGCGCCACTCGCACGTCATTGGCGGACTCCTTGTGTGGTGGCTTTCAGCAAACTTCGCATCGCTCTTCTGGCACGAGACAATCGTGACATCACCGTACCGATCGGAATGCCGACAAGTTCTGCAATTTCCTTGTAACTCATTTCCTCGACATCACAGAGCAGAATGATTTCCCGGTGCGCGACCGGTAATTGCTCAAGCGCTCGCCCTATTTCCTCCTGGTCCGCGCGTGCGAACAGCAGCGATTCCGGGTCGTCGTTGACTGCCGGCTCTGCAACCGGGTTCTCGTCGTCATCGAGAGAGACTGTCGTTTTCAATCCCGTGCGCGACGTCAGAAATGTATTGCGCAAGATTCGGTACATCCAAGCGCGGAAATTTGTCCCTGGTGTGAACGATGGGAACCCTTTCAGCGCCTTTACGTATGTTTCCTGCACCAGGTCCTCCGCCTCGTCTCGGTTGCGCGTGAGCCAGTGTGCGAAGTTATACAAAGGCGCAAGCAGGGGTATGGCGAGCGCCTCAAACGTCTCGGCGTTCCTGCGATCGTCAGGCACGTCTTATTACGATAACTCGCGCAGGGCGGAAATATTCCAAGTTTCAGCGACGTCGTGGTGGAGAGCTGGGTGGGGGCAGAGGACAAGAACGGAACGGCCGTTCAGATCACCCGAAGATGCGATCGCCCGAGCATTAGATCATTCAAGGGATGATTCAAGCCGACCCACCGGACCGTGTGACGGGCCGAGAATGAACCGTCGGTAAGACGTATGGGACCCTCCGAGACCCTTTAGGCGTCTCCGCATGGCGGAGCATGGCACACCGGATCAAATTTCGAGTCGGGCCCCGTTCATTCAAGCATTGGTTCAAAAATCGGTTACCGCCATCACCAAACCCGCAGGCCGGCTTTCATCACGGATGCTAAGTGAAAGGGGCGCTACTCCGCAAGGGGCAACGACGAAATAGTTGGCACGAAGGTTGCGAGTCAAAAAATCAAAAACATGCCACGGATTTACACTGACTTTCACAGATTTTAATCACACTCGGTCTTGATCTGTGAAGACGTGTGTAAATCCGTGGCCGAGTTTTTACTGGTTCTGTTGCCGACTGGCTGGCGGAATAATTCCGTTCATGCGGAGATATTCGACCATTTGCCCATAATGGTCCATGACATGGGCGCTAGAAAATGCGCCGGCGCTGCCTCGCGCGATCTTCATTTCTCCGAAGAGCGACACCTGATCCAATTGATTCTTGTCAGTTATTGAATCCACCGCTTTATGCAGATAGGCGAAAGAGTCTTTCAGGAACTTCATGATTTCCGCTTTGCTCTTGACCGACGCAGGTCCTTTTTCTTCACCCGTATCGACCGGCGGCTTCTCCTGCAAAATGCTCGCTCCGAAAACGTAGTTGACGGCAGCGACATGCTTTACTTGCTCAGCGAAGGTGCGGACGCCTTTGAATTCTCCCGTAGTGGGAGCAAAGGAATATTTGTCATCGGGCATTGCATCCGCTGCGGAAACGAACTCGCGTTCTGAGATGTACACGACCGCATTGAGCGCTTCGCCCGGAGTTTTGGCTGGAGGCGGAGCTGCCATCTGGCCCAGCGAAACTATGGAACAACAAAGTGCAAATAAAGCTTCAAACACAAACTTCGACTTCTGCATTGAAACTCTCCTAGTGTGCAGTTTTAGTTTCCGCAAAGGACTTCAATCCCTGACTACGGCAGGCGCCAGTTCCAATTCTCTTACCGTAAGCCGGTAGCGCCGGACCGTAAGCAAGCCCAGGATTAACGTTATGGCGGAACAGAGCATTGTATTCGGGATGCCTATCTTTGTCGCCAGTGCTCCCCACGCGGCGCTGCCTATGGCCATGCCGCCTTGCAATACGAGCAAATACATGGACAGCGCTCGCGCCCGCATCCACGGCGGCGACATGGTTTGGGCAGCTACATTTAAGCATGCCAAAATGGCGATCCAGGCTGCGCCGCTGAGGAACAACACAACGGTGAGCCAATGAAAGATGTGCACGCGGCCCGCAGCGAAAGTCATCGCCCCAAACAGAACGATTGCGGCAACCACAACCCCGTCAACCGAATAAAGCGTACGCATTCGCGGGAGCAATGCCGCTCCTGCGAGCGCTCCCAAACCGAACGAACCGAGCAGCATTCCATACCCGGTGGCACCGTACTCGCAACTGGTGCGGGCAATCAGCGGCAGGAGTGCAAGTAAAGCGCTGGCGGCGAGACTGAACGCGCCGGTGCGGACCAGGACGCAATGCGCAATCGGCGCGGAACGCACATAGCGAAAGCCGGCGCGCATTGAATCGAAGACCTTCCCGGTTTCCGTATGTTCGAAGTGCGGCCGCCGCCAACGATACAAGAAAAAGATCACCCCAAAGAAAGACGCTGCATTCATCAGAAATGCTACGCCAGAGTTGGTCGCGGCAATCACTAATCCGCCGAGCGCCGGCCCCATGGCACGGGCCACATTGAATCCTACCGAGTTCAGGGCAACCGCAGGGGCGTGATTTTCGCGGCAAACAACTTCTGGGGTAATGGCTTGCCAAGCCGGATCATTCATCACAGCGCCGAGTCCCAGCAGAAATGTGAAAAGCAATAGGATCCACGGACCGATGTGGCCGAGCAGTGTGAAAATTCCAAGTAGTCCTGCGGCGACGACCATCCACGCTTGCGTAATTAGCAGAAACCGGCGGCGGTCCACCATGTCGGCTAGAGCGCCAGCCGGGAGAATCACAAGAAAAACTGGCAGCGTTGTCGCAGCTTGCACGAGCCCAACTTTGAACGGGTCCATGGTGAGCTGCGTCATCAGCCAGCCTGCGCCGACGTTTTGCATCCATGTGCCGGTGTAGGAAATAACGGCGGCAAACCAAAGCGAACGGAACAGCGGTTCACGTAGCGGGTCCCAGGCAGAGCCGTTAGTCAGATGAGGAATCGGGGCGTTGACGGATTCGGCCATCAACTTGCCTGAATTTCAGCTGGGGATGCGAGCGGCCCACCGAACGGCCACTCTCGATTACGGAAAGCGCGCACAGCATAAATAATGAGGCCGGCAATCAGTATCACGGTCGCATAACGAACTTCTTTAAGTGCATCGTGCCGCTTCACCACGATGTAGGCAAATCCCACAAAGGCCAGAATAGCGGGCAGTGGATAGAGCCACATGCGAAATGGGCGGGGTAGGTCCGGCCTCCGAATGCGAAGCACGATCACACCAACCGCCTGAAGAATGAATTGCAGAAGAATGCGAATGACCACCAGCGCCGAGATTACGTCGGCCAATGGAAAAAAGCAAAACAGCATGCTGACTCCTCCGAGAGCCAGTAGCGAGACATGCGGAAAATGGTAGACGGGATGCACGCGCGCAAACACTTTGAAGTAATTACCATCCAGTGCGGCGGCGTAAGGGACGCGAGAATAACCCAGCACCAATGAGAATACGGATGCAAAGGCGGTCACCATCACCAGCACTGTGACGAGGTTTGCCGCCCACGACCCATAAATCCTTTGCATAAACGTGGAAAACACATACAACTTATTGTTCGAACCAGCGGCAGTGATCACCTCGTGCCAGTCCACCACACCTAAAACGCTGAGGTTCATCAGAAGATATAGACCCGCCACAAGCAGAATAGATAGCAAGACCGCGCGGGGAATGGTCCGCCCGGGGTCCTTCAGTTCGCCGCCAAGAAAACAAACGTTATACGCGCCCCAGTAGTCGTAAGTCGCAATCAGCATGGCCGAGCCAAGACCAAACCAGAAATTCTTGTCGAGAGAAAACGCCCCTGAGGGAAAGCTGAATGCGCGGGCACTGTCATTGGGCAACAAGTAGGCGGTGTATTTTGCAAAACCAATTGCGCCGGACGCAATCGATAACGGCGCGCTGAATGAGAGCTGCCAAATGAAGAGAAACGAAACCAGCTTGCCCAACCGCTGTGGCCCGTAAATTTCCCGAAGATACACGTACGATCCGCCTGCGCCCGGCATGGCTGCCCCGAGTTCAGCCCAAACCAGTCCGTCGCAAATCGCAAGGACGGCGCCGAGTATCCAGCCGAGCAACGCTTGCGGCCCACCCATCGCGGCCACTACCAGCGGCATGGTGATGAATGGCCCCACGCCAATCATGTCAATCATGTTGAGCGCGGTCGCGCCACCGAGGCCTATGCCGCGGATGAGGGTGGGAGATTGCTCGGGTTGGGAAGGCATCGGCTTCTAGCTACTAGCAACACGCGAACTTGAGACGCCACCTAAACAAAAGCTCAGGTATCGGCAACCGAACGAATCACAACAATCCAGCCCCGGATGGCGGCGACACCTGAGTAGCCCAGCGCGTAAGCGCTGGGTATGCCTACGAATGACCCGAGTCCCGCAGGGACGGCACAGGACTTCATCTCTTCTTTCACTCGCCACATCAATGCTCAGTACGAACGCTTGCGATTGATATCGTCGTCCTATGTCGGTTGCTCGGCGCTCACCGCTCGCTGCTCACCGCTGATGTCCTGCACTCACCAAATTCACAAACAGCCTTATCGCTCCCGGAACTCCCGCGGGCAGTTGCCGGAAGAACGCGTATCCCGTGTAGATGTAAGTGCCTCCGCCATACTTCGCGATGAGAAGACCGCCTTTCTGGTCCGGCTCGTTCGGATCGTGACACGAGAGCAGCGGCTTGAATTGATCGTCCCACTTTTCCATGAAATAGAGCCCGCGCTCCTGTACCCAACCATCGAAATCTTTTTGGGAAATCTCATTCGGATAATGAAAAACCGGATCATCGGGAGCGAGTATCTGCACCGGTGCTTCTTCGACAGACACGCGAGCGCGGCTCAACTCGGCGTCGTAAGGCGTGAAGTGCCCGCCGTTGAAGTCGCCTGTGCTGTTGTTGTTTTGCACAATCAACGTGCCGCCGTTCGAGACGAAATCGAGCAGCTTCTTGTTATTCGCAACGAGCTCTTTCTGAGTGTCATACGCGCGTACTCCGAGCACGATGCTTCCGTATTGAGCGAGATTTTCTGCGGCAATCTTTTCAGCGGGAATGAGCGTGACGTTCATCCCGATTTGGTGCAGCACGGTTGGAATATCGTCACCCGCTCCCATGATGTATCCGACTTTCAGATCCTTGGGAACTTTCACATCCACGATGCTGACGTGCTGGACGGCTGGCTGGAAGTAATAAAAGGAGCCGAGGTCTTCGCGGGTGACGAGGGTATAACCTTCTGTATACGAGATTCGACCGGAATCGAGGGCGGCGCGAATCTCGGCTCGGCCCTGTTGTAAGTTCGCGGGACTGATAGTGAAATCGGACTCTCTTCTTTCTCCTCTTTTCGGCACCGACAGCCTTAACGTGGAGGGTTCCGACCGCCAGCCGTTAGGGACTGCCAGCTGCAAGGTGCCGCCTATCGTTCCGGTCAGATTTGAGCCGGCCTGGGCGTGCGCCATGCTCTTGTTTCCCTCCTCCACTGAAAGCACCTTCTCGCTCGGCTCCAGAGCAAGTGAAACTGCGGGAGTAATCGCGAGCGGGATGCGACGTTCAACTCGGTGATCGTCTCTGAATCCGACCCGAACATCGGCGCCGATCGCTCCCTCTGGGAGTTCCGTCGCATGTTTCTTTTTGAGGAATTCGGGTGCCGGGGAGTGCAGCCCTTTATGACCGGCGATTTCATACTCAAGGTTCACGTGCAGTGGAGGAGGCGGAAGCCCGAGCGTCTGATATTTCGGGTCAACCTCGTATACGGTATCCCTGGCAGGGTCATTTCTGTACCAATATGGCCGCGTGATGGGAGCGTTTGCTGGCACCTGAAGCGTGAAGTTCGCGTAATAGTCCTCCCCGGGCGCGATCGTAACGTGGTCAGCATGTACACGCCTCACCCAGTTCTCAGAGGGAATAAGATTAGCGCTCCGAATCGTAAGCCAATACTTCTTCGATCCATTATGTAGTTTCCCAACGACCATTAGCTTTTGGCCCGGCGAAACAGGCGTCAGCGCGTCGGCGCGCGATGGAAGCGCCGCGCCAGCGCCCTGCGGCGGCGCAACCTCGGCGGTAAACACTAGGTTGAGGACTAGATTCAGCGCGTGCTCCGTTTGGTCTTGCTTCTCTGAAAGCGCCTGTTCCAATGGAGATTTCAAACGTGTGTCGAGCTCGCTTTCCTTTAACTTTTCAACAAGATCTCTTAGTTCAACAGCGTTATCCGAAAGCGAATTTACGTCGGAGAGATCCCTCCCACTTATCTTCTTGAGCGTCGGCAATAACCAGGGCACATCATTCAGTTCATCTGCGATGCTTCGTGTGAGGCCGGGTAGGCTCGTATCAATTCCATCGAACAAATCCTTCTCGTGTCCTTTGTCATCTTTCGTGCTCGTTACCACCGAATCCACTAGCTTGTAAAACGCATACCTCGGACCTGACGGAACTTTGATGTCTCCCAACCCCTGCGACTGCTGGTGCTTCAGTCCTTCGACCGCGAATTGCACATAAGACATTCCAAGCACCGGGTCTTCTTCGCCGGTGTTCAGCTGGATCGTGTAGTTCTCATCCGCACAGCTTGTTGCCCCAAAGCCGCAAACGTTGCCGGTATACAGCTTCTTCGGCTGCCAAGGCTGAAGGCCCTCTTTGATCTGTTCGGGAAACCGATTCGGGTCGGCGGCGGCGCGGAATGCTTCCTGGGTAAGCATGCTCGATGCCTGGTGGTGGCCATGGCCGTCGCGGCTCGTTCCGGAAAAGCGCGCAATCAGAACGTCAGGACGAAACTCGCGAATGACGCGCACGATGTCCGCAAGCGGTACGTCGTGGCCGCCCCATTTCTGAAAGGTCTCTTCAGGGCTTTTTGAGTAACCGAAATCGGCAACGCGGCTGAAGCGTTGCTCGACTCCGTAATATTTGTCGGCTGCAAGAAGTTCAAGCGTTCGCAGCACCCCCAGTTCATCGGAAAAAGTGTTGCCAGTTTCGTTCTGTCCGCCCTCGCCGTGAGTCAGCGTCATCAGCAGCGTCTGCACGCCCTTGCCGCGTGCTTCACGCGTGAGCAGGCCGCCATCTTCATCGTCCGGATGCGCGACCACCATCATTAACCGGCCTGTCGTTTGCAGCTTTTGGAATTGCTGCTTCAGGCCGGCTTCGCCGGTGTCCTGAGGCAATGGGTCGTAAAAACCAGGGGAAGTGGCGTTAGCAGCGGGAGGTGAAGCGGGTGCTTGCGCAAATCCACCGGTCAAGAGAACGAGCGCAACGATCAATATCCTGCAGGTTTCTTTAGGCCAGACCTCCGTGCCAGCGTTTCGCATAGTCTATGAGACTGTCGTGCACTCCTGCGGGAAGCAAAATTTGTGCTCGGTCGAAATCAGTTGTTCGTCTTCAATTGACGTTACCAGGATCGAAAGCCATTGGTTCGGTGCGTGCTTGCCCCGGATTTTCATCTTCAAGTAATTGTCCGTGAGGGCCTCAGTCCACGCACCGTCTCGGCCTTCGTCAATCTCGTTCAGTGTGATGGCGGTGAGCGCTTTGCCTAAAAATGACCGCGTGAAAGCAAGCTTCTTTTCCGCAGCCAATTCGCGCAGAATACGATTTCGTTCGCGAGCAATTCGTACCGGCACCTGGTTTGGCATGCTCGCCGCCGGCGTTCCCGGTCGCGCAGAAAACGTGAACACATGCAGATAAGTGAACGGCAGATCTTCGATTATGCGACGAGTTTCTTCAAACTCGTTTTCGGTCTCACCCGGGAACCCGACCATCACGTCTGCGCCGATGGCTGCGGTCGGCATGGCAGCCCGAATCTTTTCAATCTTCTCGCGATAGTGCCAAGGCCGGTACTTCCGATGCATGCGTCGTAACACCGTGTCACTTCCAGACTGCATTGGCACATGCGCATGCTTGGCTAGGCGGGGCGATTCGGAGATCAGCTGGATTAGCGAATCGCTCCAGTCCATGGGCTCGACGGAAGAGATGCGGAGCTTTTCGAGGGAGGTATGCTCCAGAATGGCTCGAACCAGGTTTTCAAACCTTGGCGAGTGGGGGCACCCACCCCACATTTGCAGATCCCGTCCCCAGCGGCCCAGGTTTATCCCCGAGATCACGACTTCGCGATAGCCAGCCTGTACCAACTGATTCACTTCACGCACAACTTCTTCCGGCGGAAGCGACCGGCTGCGTCCACGTAAAGACGGAATAATGCAGAACGAGCAGCGATTGTTACAGCCATCCTGCACCTTCAGATTGGGACGAGTGCGCTCATTCGCAGAATCGAATACCGGCGCAGCCAGCAGCTCGGTGTGGGCGAAAATATCGGAAACGAAGATCTCAGCCGTTCGCCCAATGTGATTCAAACTGCTAATGGGAACGAACGAACCTCCCTCACCACCGTCCGTCTCAGAGTCTTTCCTCAGTGCGATCTGTGCCAGATTGCTCTTGTGCGAGTTCCCCACCACGACGGAAACTCCGGGCAAGGATGCGATTTCGGCAGGTACACGTTGGGCATAGCATCCGGTCACAACGATTTTGCAACCCGGATTTTGCCTCCCGATCCGGCGGATCGCGGCGCGGGCGTCCTGTTCCGCAGAAGCAGTAACCGCGCAGGTGTTAAGAACCACGTAGCCGGCGGTGTCCCTATCGCGCGACCGATCCAGCCCCAAAGCCCGAAACTGCTGCTCAATTGCGGCACCGTCGGCCTGGGTGGCCCGGCAACCGAAATTTTCTATGTAAAAGCTGGACACCGAACTATACTAGCGTAAGTCGTCTCTCGGTCGCTCATGCCAGAGCGTCTGCGCCGCTTGCCGTGTACGAGGTATCCATGAAACGTAGAATTTTGTTGGTGGACGATGATGTCACCGTGCTGCTTACGTTGAAAGCAGTGTTGGAATTAAACCAATTTGACGTGCAGACGGCTGGCTCCGCGGCGGAGGCTTTGAAAAAGCTTTCTTCCGGCACCTTTGAGATGGTCATTACTGATTCACGCATGGAAACCGATGATGCGGGTTTTCATGTGATCCGGGCGGCGCGCCAACAGACGTACAATCCAGCCACAGCTTTGCTCACTGCGTATCCTCCCCGGAATCTCGACTGGAAGCACGATGGAGCGCAATCTCTGCTGGTCAAACCGATAGGAACGCAAGACCTGTTGCGCCAGATTGAAGCTCTGCTGGTGCAGCACGAAGATCAGAAACAGTTAAGCGCTGCTCCGAGCGGTCATTCCACGCAGCCCGGGGCGCTCTACCCGCCAAAGGAACAGAAGGCGAGCTGAAGAATTTTTTCCGAGTGGACCAACCTCAAGCCGAAATCAATCCAAACTCAGGCGCTTGCGGCGTGACGTCTGTCGCGGAAACAATCGCGGCAGAAAATCGGCCTGCCCTGAGTGGGACGGAACGGAACAGTTGTTTGCTTCCCGCAGTGTGAGCAAACGGCTTGGGTTTCGACCTTGGTATGA
>WNFY01005015.1_pt1 | contig 12515 bp, 15 predicted proteins | sample 5400091 | NCBI WGS metagenome assembly WNFY01 (sample SAMN13153364, study PRJNA577476) | soil metagenome | isolation source: 60 cm soil or saprolite under grassland replicate 1 | place: USA:California | collected 2016-06-15 | reverse complement strand
GCGCTTGTTCGCCGCCGGTCTTGCTTCCATCGGAATACCGCTGGTCCTCGATGAGGCCGCCGGCCGCGTCACCCTACTCGCCGATAGCGTGGCGGATCTGGAGTATTCCATTCGCACGGACGAGCTGCTCAGGCGCTGGTTCTCGCGCGCGCTCAAGTTCCACATCGTTCTTTCCCTCGCGATGTACGCGCTGCTCGCGGCGCATATAACATCCGGCATCTACTTCGGCCTTCGCTGGCTGCAATGAACAAGTCGGTCCTTTATCTTGCGCTTGTCATTCTCTCCCTCGCGGCTGCCACGCTCACGCTGCTGCATTTCAAGCGCGCGCAAGCTATCGCCGAGCTTGCGGTTCGTCCTGGTGAACTCTCGCAATCGCATGCCTTTCTCGGAAGCAACTGCGCCGCGTGTCATACGCCGGTCAAAGGAGTCGAGGCGAAAAACTGTATCGTCTGTCATACCAACAATCAGGCTTTGCTGCAACGGCAACCAACCGCGTTTCACGCCGAGATCGGCTCATGCGTCACTTGCCACATCGAGCATCAGGGATATGTCGCGCACATCACGCAAATGGATCACGCCGCGCTGACGCAGATCGCTTTGAAACACACGAGGCATGACGCGAAAGCAAATGGTGCGCATGCAGTGCAAGCGAAGCAACTCAAACAATGGCTCGCGGAGCGAAAAGGCGGTGGCGATTTTCAGAACACTCAGCTCAAGCCCGAGGAACGGTTGCTTGATTGTGCGACTTGTCATCAAACGAAAGATCGACATTTCGGATTATTCGGAACCGATTGCGCGCAATGCCACAACACCGCGAAGTGGGCAATCTCCGAATTTCGCCATCCGCCGGCTTCCTCGCAATCGTGTGCGCAATGCCATCAAGCACCGCCGAGTCATTACATGGAGCACTTCAACATGATTTCAAAGCCCGTGGCTCAGCAGGAAGATTGGCGCGTAGCCGAATGCTGTGGCCCCGTGCGGGTCGATCAATGTTATCGCTGCCATCAGACAACTTCATGGAACGACATCAAAGGCGTTGGATTTTACAAACACCACTAAGACATAAAATCGGCGAACGAAAAAGCACACAATGACCACAGAAATTCACCAGCGAGAGAAAGGGCGTGGGTCACGTTGGCAAGATTACGTTCCATTGATGGTCATCGTTGCGCTCATGTTGCTTTCCGCGTGCGCGAAACAACTTGCCTATGGCGGGTGGAATTGGATGAGTTGGATGCACGATTTTATGGGTTTGTTCCTTGTCGTCTTTTCGATGTTCAAATTTTTCGACACGGAAGGCTTTGCCGATGGTTTTCAGATGTACGATCTGCTTGCGAAGCCGTTCCGGCCTTACGCGTACATTTATCCGTTCATCGAACTGTGCCTTGGCCTTGGCTACTTATCGCATTGGCAGCCGAAGCTCATTTATTTGGCGACCATAATCGTATTAACTTTCGGCTCGATTGGCGTTGTACGCGCGCTTTTTAAAGGCCTCGATATCGAGTGCGCCTGCATGGGGACGGTATTGCACGTTCCGCTTTCAACCGTGGCGCTCCTCGAGGACCTGGGCATGGCCCTAATGGCCGCAATAATGTTGTGGAGCACAATCTAGCGATAAGAAAAGTGATCATTGAAGAATTCGATCTTAAGCGTTGGTCTCTGCGCTCCGGCTCGAAATCACAGTAGAAACCTGCCGAGCTAGATTTTGATAAGGCTGGTAGGGGGTTGCCAATTCTAACGCCGACGTTTTCAGTTGAATTAATCCTGATCTCCGTGCGGTGCTTCGCGCTGCCACGGCAATTTTCCTTCAATCTCCAACTGGAGTGACAAACTAAGAAACGTGCGGATTAACACGATCAACCCCAGGACAGCCACGTTTTGCATCGTCGGCGCGACAACCACGGTACGGATCAGGTCACCGGCGATTAAAAATTCCAAGCCGAGCAAAATCGCACGTCCGACATCCTGCCGGTACCAGACATAATAATTGCCGGCGCCATGCGCGCGACGGACCGCAAGACGTACCGTGGCAAAGAGCGCGCCGCCTACGACGATACATACCCCTACGCCGTCGACGCTGGTGCCGATGATATCCATGACCTGCCGAAAAGATTCCATGGCCGCTCTTATTGCCGGAAACCACGGCGCTTTTCAATGCCGAACGCGAGCACTTAGCTAGTCAGCTAGGGCGCGTCATTCCCGTGCGCGCGACTTGAATGGACGCCCGACGGCGCGCAGAGGACTGCGCGCCCTACCAATCGGACGGCGCAAATCTGCTTCGTGAATCGGAACAATCAGCGATGCGACCTCGGCGTGGGCAACTGACAATCGGGCCACGTCGGCGAGTCGGGTGCATTTAGCGGACTCATCGGTGCCGGCACCGACGCCGCCGGATCGAGCACACCGACGCGTTTGTTCACCCAAAGCACCTGATACGCCCAAGCAGGGAGCGGCGCGGCCTTCGGCGTGCATGACCAGTTATTAAAATGGAGATTCATGAGATAGAAGTTCCGTTTCAGCTTCCGGAGCACCTCGACAATCTTCGGATTATCGAAGCCGTGCAGTTCCATGGCGATCTGCGGAATCGAAGCCAGCAGCTCGTCAGGTACTGCGAGGAACGAATCCCATTCCGCTCCCTCAATATCCATCTTGATGATCAGGCGCCGGCCGGTGTCGCCGTTTTTCCTGATCTGGTTTTCCAGTGTGTCGAAAAAGCGCGAATCTCTGTAGCCGCTCCGATCGCCGACGCATTCGTCGTGAAACACGAGCGTGCCGCCGTTGCAGGTTGGACGCGCCGGATCAAAACAGTCGTACTCATGCACCGGGACGTGATACCTTCGCGACACCTCGCACCCCCAGTCGTCGTTGCTGCCAACGCCGTACGAGTAGCCTGCATCGAGCGGCTCAATCAGATTCTCGCACATTAGATACCCGCCGTCATTGGCGCTGCCGAAGCGCTTCAAAGTACAGTTCTTCAACGCAACAGGCTGAAGTTCCGCAAGAATCGCCTCCCGCAGCTTGCGGCCGACCGCGTTGCGCGCAAGATCGCCAATCACGACAGCGGCGGCAGCTGCCAGAGCAACGATGACGAGCGTGATGCGGATGAATGATCGTTTCATCAACAGGCAATGTCGCGACTGATCAATTCGAATCGCCGTCTATTCCGGCTGAGAGCCAGTGCTTTCGAGGACAACCGATGCTATCGCGTGATGTTCGGTGTGACTAAGTGTGATCAGCGCGGAAGTGACGCCCCGCTTGTCGGCAAGCTCCTGTGCCGGCCCTGAAAAAACCAGGAACGGTTCGCCGCTCTCTTTTTTGCGGATCTCGATATTGCGCCAACCCATCGCTTTGCCAATGCCTGTGCCGAACGCCTTCGCCACGGCTTCCTTGCCGGCAAAACGCGCAGCCAGATGTCGCTCCGGAAACTTCATCGACATCGAATACTCAATTTCACCATCCGTGAAAACGCGATGCAGAAAACGATCTCCGAACCGTTCAATCGAATGCTGAATGCGCGCACACTCGATAAGATCGACACCGATTCCGATCACGCTCATTGGAGAATGGTAGGGCGATCTGTGAACCCCGAATACTTTCGGAGCTGACACAAACGCCCTACAGATTCGATTGACGTCATCCTGGGTAGTTCTTCATCGCGGTGAGCATTTCCTTCACGGCTGTTTCGAGTCCGACCCACATCGCGCGCGAGATAATAGAGTGACCAATGTTGAGTTCGCTCAGAAAGGGAACCTCATGGATGAGCTTGATGTTTTTGTAATTGATGCCATGACCAGCGTTGACCTGCAGATGTGATTCTGATGCTGCCTGCGCGGCCGCCCGCAACTGTTCCAGTTCTTCCTTCTGGATCTTCTCCGTGAATGCGTTTGCTAATTTGCCCGTATGCAGCTCCACCATTTCCACGCCAAGCGCAGCCGCGGCATCCACCTGCTCTAAAGTCGGATCGATAAACAGACTGACGCGAATGCCGGCAAGTTGCAGCCGTTTAAGGGTCGGTTCCAGTTCCTTGCGTTGAGCAATTACATCAAGCCCGCCCTCGGTTGTAACTTCTTCACGTTTTTCCGGAACGAGGCAGACCTCCTCCGGCTTAATGCGCAGCGCGATATCAACAATCTCTTCCGTGTTGCCCATTTCCAGATTCAATTTGGTCATGAGGTTCTGGCGCAGGCGCTCCATATCTCGCTCTTGAATGTGGCGCCGATCAGAACGCAGGTGAGCAACAATGCCGCCAGCGCCGGCGCGCTCGCAAATTGAAGCTGCCAGGATTGGATCAGGCTCTGCGTTCTTTGATTCCGGCATCGTGGCATAACGCGCCTGACGCAACGTTGCCACGTGATCAATATTAACTCCCAGGCGCAAACCGTTCATTTTGGTCGCGCAAATAGGACTCACTCAGCGCGGCTGAGCAAGTCGGAAAGGAACAAAGTGATGATTCACTCCCTCGCCTTTTGTGCAAAGGCAGTGGCGAATTCCAGTTGGCGCCAGCGGCGCAGGTCGGCCTCAGTGATCGCTCGGTGCTGGCGTGTTGGGCTCGCGATTTGATGACTGTTCTTCGCTGCCCTGTCCCGTCGTTTTTTTCACCGTTTTCTTCGATTTGCGATGAGCTGTCTTCGTGCTCTCGGTCGTTTTCTCACCTGTGGTTTCGACAGCTTCCTTGGACTTCCTGCCAACAGTTTGGGCGGTCTCCTTCGTTTTCTCTCCGACAGTCTCCGCCGCCCTCTTGGTTTTCTCTCCTACGGTTTCGACGCCCTCCTTAATTTTTTCCCCGGTTTTCTTAGCCCCCTGTTTGACGGTTTCCACGGCTCCTTCCTGCCCGAGCGTGGCCAGCGCTCCGGCTGTGACTAAAACGAGAATCAAATTCGTTACTCTCATAATTGCCTCCTTTTCGCTTGCACTCCCTGTACAAAGGAACGGATTACGGGTGACAATCGCGTGCATTCGCGGGCATTCGAACGTCGCGAGGATCTCAATCTTCACGTGGGCGAGATTTGGCCTTCGCCCGCAGCACAACAGGTGCGTTTGTAAATCCGGGCGAGGGCTGATAGTGGCACGCCGCTAGCATAAAGCGCCGCGATGAAGCCATACGCACACGTCAGGCGTGTGCGTCCAATTGTTTCATACCGGCGGGCGCTTATCAAAATTCGCTCGTCGCTATGCATCACTCGACCGCTGCGACGCAGCCGTCGAAAAAATTCTGCGTCTTCCATCAGCGGCACTTCCGGAAACCCGCCAATATCGAGGAAGACATTGCGTCGGCAGAATATTCCGTGATCCCCACACCGCATTCGGAGCAGGACGCCTGCGTAATGCGCAAAGCTATCCGTCAATCGATAAACAGGGTCTGGCGGTAGACGAATACGGAAGAAGCCACCGACGGCAGTTGGGTCATCCAGCATTCGGGAAATTTCACTCAAACATTTTTGCGGTACTTCTGCATCGACGTGCACGAACCAAAGCACGTCGCCGCTCGCGCCGCCTGCGCCCAGATTCATTTGCACGGCCCGATTGGGCTTGCTCGTCACAAGCTGATCGCAAAAGTTCTTGGCAAGCTCAGGCGTTCCATCGGAGCTTCCCCCATCTGCGACAATAATTTCAGCTTCCGGCGCTCGCTCGCGCAAATGTCGCAGAAACGGCCGTATCAGCGGCGCTTCATCAAAAACCGGAACGATAATCGAGAACTGCATTGGAACGTGTTAGCCAAATGTTTCTGCGATGCGTATCTTTAGCAAGGCAGCCAAGGCTTGTCTTTTGGGATTGAATGCAGAAAAATATCTCGGAACCAATTAGAAGAAACGAACGCAAACAGAGGAGCTAATATGATCTCAAGAATTATTATTGCAGCAGCTGTTGCACTGTTCTTTACGCCAGCTGCACGGGTGCTTTCACAGGAGCATCCTGAGCATCCCGGCAAGGGCACAGCCGCCAAGAAAGGTGGAGCAGAGAAGCGAGTGAGCACCACTGATATTTCCACCGGTATTAAGACGAATATCGAGGCCGAGACAAAAAAGAGCAGCGACGGTAAGTTTCATGTTCAACACGAGGGACAGGATCTCGCGATGGATTTGGTGAAAGTGCATGATGACAGGCTGCAGGATCTTGGCGGCGGTAAATACTTTGCCTGTGTGGACATGAAAGGAACGGACGGAAAAATGTACGACATTGACTTCTTCCTAACAGGCCAGCCGGGCAAAATGACAGTCACTGAAACGTCTGTTCACAAAATCGACGGCAAAGCGCTTTACAATTGGAAAGAAGAGAACGGTAAGTGGCAGAAAGTGCCGGCAGCTTAGTTGACCAGGTAAGTGAGATGCAGCCGAGATCTCTGCTGCCTCTAGAAGGCGAAATTCATCGTTAGGATGCTTATGCGTTTTTTGATTTTTTCTGTGTCTTTTCTGGTGGCGGCGCTTGCAACGAGTTCAGCGGACAATCCAAGTATCATCAAGGGCACCGATCAATTCGAGTTCGTCTATCGAGTCAAACTTCCGGAGATCAAAGGTGACGCGCGTGTGTGGATACCGCTGGCCAAAACCGACGCCTTTCAGAACGTGACCGAGCAACAAATGAATATCCCAATGAAATGGGAAAAGGTGCAGGACCGGGATTACGGAAATGAGATTTGCGTGCTCTCTCTCGAGCCGAAGGACAGTGGCAAAACGATCGAGCTGCGATACCAGGTCGTGCGCAAGGAGAAAGGCGCCTATCGGGCAACCGATACCGAAGCGGCGCGCTATCTGCGCCCGGAAAAACTGGTGCCGGTTAATGAAACGTTCAAAACACTTGCCGAGAAAGCCGCAGCAGGAAAAACGGATGATCTCGATCGGGCGAAGGCGTTATACGATCACGTCATTAGCCGTATGCGCTACGATAAATCGGGTACTGGTTGGGGCCGCGGAGACGCCGTGTACGCCTGCGATGCGCGGACTGGAAATTGCAGTGATTTCCATGCCTATTTCATCGCTTTGGCACGAAGTATCAACATACCCGCGCGTTTCGCCATTGGCGCGACCATTCCCGCCGACAAGAACGAAGGCAAAATCGACGGTTACCATTGCTGGGCGGAATTTCTCGCCGACGGCGAATGGGTGCCGGTCGACATTAGTGAAGCGTGGAAGAATCCGAAGCTTGCCGATTACTACTTTGGTCATAATCCGGCTAATCGGTTTGAGCTGACAAAGGGTCGCGACCTGGTAGTTGATCCGGAGCCGGCGAGTGGCCCAATCAATTTTCTCGTCTATCCGCTGCTGGAAATGAACGGCGAGGTCATAAAACCCGAGACCACTTTTACGTTCAGGCGAATCGGCACCTGAAAAACCGATCAAAAGTACCCTCAACGCGTTCTGCCCTCGTCCTCCTATTCCTATTCCTACTCCTGCTCGTTCTCTAAGATTGGTTCTAAAGAGCAAGAGCATGAGTAGGAATAGGAGTACGAACAATTCACCCGTGTCTTTTAGTAGCTTATGGCTTTAGCTGCCCCAAAAATTCCGTTGATGGATTATGTCGGAAGGCCCCTCCTAGCCTGCCTGTTTATGGCGCTGCTGTGGTTGCAATGGCGTTTTCCGCTACGCCGCCACTATTTCAGCGTGATTAAGCGTCTGGTACGCAACTTTGTGCTCTCGATCCCCGGCTTCGCGATTGTCCGTTTGGTTATGTTGCCAATCCCGCTGATGCTGGCGGTCTGGGCGCAGCGGCAGCACATCGGCGTATTAAACTGGCTTCCCTTCCCAGGCTGGGCCGCAGTCATCGCAACGTTTCTTTTGATGGATTACGCGTATTGGTGGTGGCATTGGGCTAATCACATGGTGCCGGTCTTCTGGCGTTTTCATAACGTGCATCACACCGATCTCGACCTCGACGTGAGCACTGCCGCGCGCTTCCATTTCGGCGAAATGATTTTTTCCATCGGCTTTCTTTCGCTTGCCGTGTTGGTCTTCGGCATCGCACCACTAATGCTTATCGTGTTCTTCATCACACTCGAGGCTGCGACCCTTTTTCATCATTCCAACTGGCGACTGCCGATAAGGCTCGAACGGATTTTGAATCTGATCATCGTCACGCCGCGCATGCATGGCATCCATCACTCAATCGTTCAACGGGAGACAAATTCGAACTGGGGCACAATCTTTTGCTGGTGGGACAACCTGCATCGCACGTTGCGGCGAGACGTTCCGCAAGACGCAGTTACCATCGGTGTCGCTGCATATCGAGAAGAACACGAACTTACACTTGGGAAACTTCTTGCGCTGCCATTTCGTCAACAACGGGAGTGGCGTTTGCCAACTGGCGAGATCCCCGAACGCGGGCCGAGGCCGGCGGACAGACTTGCAGAATAGCTCGACGCTGTGACTGAATGACGCGAAGACGCGCACGCACTCCAAAACCGCGCGCCCGACAAGATCAGAGGCGGATCTTCGACAGAATCAAATGATCGACGCTGACCCATCCGGGCCCTGAGAAAAAAAGCCAGATCAGAATCACCAGATAAAGAACCTCGGGAAGATATAAAAATTCCGAAAGCCAATTAAGCAGAGATGCTGCTTTAATATTGTGAATCGCGGTCGTTGCAATAGCCATAATCATTACCCAACCGAGCATCGCGCATGCGAGAGGCGTCAGTGCTCCAAAGACAACCAGTAAGCCGCAAACAAACTCTACAGCGGAAACAAACAGAGCGTTGAACTCTGGCAAAGGAACATGGGCTTCGACCAATGTTTGGCGCATCTGCCTCCGCCGCTCAGGGACAAAGAGTTTGCTGCGCCCGGAAAGAAAAAACAGCAGACCGACAGCGACACGTGCCAAAAGAATGCCGATCCATTCCCACGACTGTAAAGCGTTAAGAAGAACGCGAACACAAGACATCCATCCAGCTTGAAATCCAGAGCATCAGGCGTCAAGAAAAGCGCCGCTGTGGCTTCACCGCTTCGATCGCTGCTGAGATCAAATAATCTTCAATTCTTTTACCGGGAAGCCATTCTCGGATGAAAGAGCGCGACGAATCCTTTGGCGCAATCTTAATGTCCCTGAAGCCGGACGCTTGAAGCATGCCCTCAAGCTCGGTGATCTGCGAAGCGCCGGACATGCACCCCGTGTAAGCAGCCCAGTCAGCTTTGATATCGTCGGGGAGCGGCGCTGTCGCGACCATGTCGGCAACAGCAAGCCGTCCACCTGGTTTGAGTACCCGGAACGCTTCGTTGAACACCCTCTGCTTCTCAGGGGACAGATTGATTACGCAGTTGGAAATGACCACGTCGACGCTGTTGTCCGCCACCGGCAGCGCTTCGATTTCACCCAGCCTGAACTCAACGTTTGTAAATCCGTTCTTTTCCGCGTTTTCGCGTGCTTTCGTTAGCATCTCGTGCGTCATATCGACGCCGATTACTCTTCCGCTTTTGCCAACAGCACGAGCGGCAAGGAAACAATCGAAACCAGCCCCGGACCCAAGATCCAAAACGACCTGGCCGTCTTTGAGTGAAGCGATTGCAAGGGGATTTCCGCAGCCGAGTCCAAGATCGGCAGCTTCAGGTGCCGCCGCTGCATCCTCGGCAGAATAGCCAAGATCGGTTAGCTCAGTTGACGTGCAGCAGTCATTGGCACATGCCGATTTACCGGACGCGCTAGCGCCGTAACGCCGACGAACTTCTTCTCTAACGGTCGCGGAAGATGATTCAGTTGGAGGGATTTCCATTACTTTACGCATCGACAGCACACATTTCATCACACCACGTTTCAATCCGCGCTCGGATGTCGTCGCGAATTTTGCGCGTGCCTTGAAGCCGTTCCTCGTGACTCCCGCCGAGTGCAGATGGATCGGGGAAATTCCAATGTAGTCGGTGCGTAATACCGGGAAAGATGGGACAACCCGCAGCTTCGGACTCATTACAGACGGTGATGACGTACGGGAAAAATTGTCCGCTCTTAAAGACATCAAAGACGGCTTGTGTCTTATTCTTTGAAATATCAATTCCCACCTCGCGCATCGCTTCAATCGCCAGCGGGTTAAGTTGGCCCGGTTCAAGCCCAGCGCTCTGAGCTTCGAAATAATCGCCGCAAATGTCGTTTAACCACGCTGCCGCCATCTGGCTGCGTGCGCTGTTGTGGACGCAAATGAAGAGAATTTTCTGTTTCATAAGTTTCAAAATTGATCGATCAGCTTAGAGACGTTGTCGCCATACATCGAGTTGAGCAACAACCTTCTTCGCGAACGCATCGACAACCAACGACAGCCAGTACAGCGCCAATCACCGGAGCGACCAAATAAATCCAGAGACTGGACAGATGCTGCGAGATGACCGCTGGCGCTAAGGAGCGAGCAGGATTCATGGACGCTCCGCAGATCGGGCCAGCGAACATAGCTTCCAATCCGATGACAGAACCAACGGCAATACCAGCCGTGATGCCTTTTTCTGCTGCACCGGTGGAGACGCTGAGAATCACGAACATCAAAATCGCGGTGAGAATCAACTCAAGGATGAACGACTGAGTCGCCGAACCGGCGGGTTGCGTTGAACCCAATGTCGCATTTTGCGGAAACAGAAAACGCAATGTCGCGCTAGCCGCGATGGCACCTGTAAATTGGCTGAGAACGTATGGAACTAGTTCACGTAACGGGAAGCGCCGGGCTGCAAAAAACCCCACGCTGACCGCTGGATTTAAGTGTGCGCCAGAAATGTCGCCAACCGTGTATATCATTGCGAGCACGATGAGGCCGAATGTAAGTGAGATTCCAACGTGCGTAATCGCACCGCCGCTGGTCTCGTTGATAACGATCGCGCCCGTTCCAGCGAACACGAGTGCAAACGTACCCACAAATTCTGCACCGCACTTTTTCATAGAAACAATCGGCAGGCTCCCCTTCGTGTATCCTTTTTGTTCTCCACGCAGCAACAACAAAAGGATATGAATTTCTCTGTTGTTACGACAGCGGCAGTTGCTCCTGATTTATGATGAATCGATTCGCCCAGACGCTCGCGGAACGTTCTCTCTCGCTCCGCCGCGCGCGCGCCGAGATTCTTCAGGTGAACGTGGGCAAGCTTTGCAATCTCACGTGCGTGCATTGCCACGTGAACGCCGGACCAAAGCGCAAGGAAATCATGACCCGCGGGACAGTTGATCGGATCGTCGATTGGCTCGCGAACACTGATATTCCTGCCGTTGATCTTACTGGAGGCGCGCCGGAAATGATTCCCGATTTTCGACATTTCATCGAGCGGGTGAAAGCGCTAAAGGCCGCACGTCATCTGATCGATCGTTGCAACCTCACGATTTTGCTCGAGCGCGGTTACGAAGATCTCGGCGCGTTTCTCGCAAAGCACAAAGTGGAGATTATTGCGTCGATGCCGTGCTACTCACCGGAAAACGTGAACGCGCAACGTGGCGAAGGTGTTTTTGAAGGCAGCATCGCTGCTCTGCAACTGCTTAACTCGTTAGGCTACGGAACCAACCCAGACCTGCCGTTGCATCTCGTGTACAATCCGGTCGGCGAATTTCTACCGCCATCACAGGTTGAGCTTGAGGCCGATTATAAGAAAGAGCTCAAAAAACATTTCGGAATCATCTTTAACAGACTCTACGCGCTCGCGAATCTTCCGATCGGCCGGTTCGCAAGTTACCTGCGGCATAACAACAGATTGGACGAATACATGGAGTTGCTGATTCAGGCGTTTAATCCCGCAACGATCGAAGGTTTAATGTGCCGCAACACTGGCGCAGGCTCAACCTGCGGTGGAGCAATTGTGTGATCGATAGTGCGCGAACCTGAAACCGGTTCTCCATCAGCTAAGGCGCTTGAGAATGAGTGCGAATGATTTCCGGTTCGATAACGTACGCGTAGAACACATGCCATCCCACTGGATTACGTACCTCGGCTGCCTTTCCACCCGGATAGCGCTCACGAATTTTCTCCTGGTATTGCTCACTACCTGGAAAGAATAGAAACGCGATCCCCTTTCCAGGCGTGGGAGTCAACGACTCCGCTTCTGGATTGTAGTTCGGTGTGTATTCCTGACCGTTTACGAGATATCGCGTGATCTCCGGATCGTAAGGATAGGGCGATCTGCCGGCCACTATTATTCGGTAACCGGCCCCAAGTGACGCCATGTACCGGCTCTGGATAGTCTGTACCTCGTACGATCTCTGCGCGGCTTTGTAGCGTTCGTTTCTTAAGCTTTCCGGATTCGCGTAATACCTGAAAAAGTAGAAGTGAATATTCGCGTATGCGAGTGTCACCAAGCCCAGCAACATCACAGCGCAGGTTATCCAGCTCCCTCTGCTGGGCAGCGATCGGTGGGCAGACACCGCCCATGCCCCGACCGGCACCCCAATCGCCGCGTAGAAAAAGGGGAAAGCTGGAGTCCAATGCGCGAGCATAGGTGGCGAGCTATTGGGATACAGCACGAGCGTGCCGCCCACTAAAAGCACCCCCAGACCGGACAGCAGCAGTAGAAAAGCTGCCGGATGACGCCATCGCCAAATCAATAGCGCTACTCCGAGTAGCAGCAGTG
>WNFY01004704.1_pt1 | contig 12515 bp, 9 predicted proteins | sample 5400091 | NCBI WGS metagenome assembly WNFY01 (sample SAMN13153364, study PRJNA577476) | soil metagenome | isolation source: 60 cm soil or saprolite under grassland replicate 1 | place: USA:California | collected 2016-06-15 | reverse complement strand
CGGCTCCGCCTCCTATCAACAACCCGAGAAAGACAGTGAGGATGATTGTGACACCGAGCCAGCGCGGGAGGCTTCGCTTTTCGAGCCAATCTGCACCCTGAGCGAGCGGAAGGCCGAACAGGACGCCAAGGAAGAACAGGAAGACGACCGGGTGCGCGATCCAGAGCAGCCGAAGGAGGATGTAGGAGCCGAATATGATCGCGAGAAGGCGCACGACATCCCGTGTTGGGAGCCGGATCGGTTCACGTGAATCCATGACTTTATTTCTAAGCCAGAGCCGTGCCCGTGGCGAGTTAGGCACAACGTGCCGGCGCCTTTGCAGCGTTGCCGGTACGTCGGAGGGGGTCCTCTTCGTCATCTGCCCGCTGTGCGGGCACCCGACTTGGCTCGGGCGGAGCCCCTAACTGCGCTCCCTCGCTCCGCTCGGTCGCGGGTCTCCTCGTCCCCAAGTGGGTGCCTCCTACGAGGAGCCCCTCCGACTTCCCTAGAGATCAACGGTGTGTCAGCCCACGCCGTGGTGCCTCCGCGCAGCGCCGAGCTTGGCTCGGCATCGTCGTGTTTTTGTACGGAACTGATCGGCCGACCCGGTCTGTCGAGCTTCCACGCAAGGCGAGAAGGAAGCTTTTAGCGAATCTCGATCGGGAGGCGAGGGGTGTCCTCGTAGCCGCTTTGCAAAGCGAGCGCGAGGAGGAGACCCGCGACCGAGCAGAGCGAGGGAGGGCAGTTAGGGGCTCCGACCAAGGGAGCGCGGGCGCCCGCGACAGCGGGCAGGGTGCGGAGAGGATACCCCTCGCCGATCGCATGCGATGGATTGTGACAAAGCGCATCGGCGCTATCGACTTGACCCGCGGACCGCGCGCGATAGGTTCAATCAATAATGCTGCGCGACTACCGACTTCACGTGTGCTGTTGGACAGATCCTCGACCCGAGAGGAGCTGAGCACTTCGCGCGCGACAGACGATTTCGCACTGCTAAGAGCGCAACGCTCACGCAGGCCAGATGGCCGCGCCTCTCTTGAGAGACGCGGCTTTTTCGTTACCGACTCAGCACCGAGAGGATGAATGCCCGCAACACCCGATGGTCCGATCGCGATCTATTACGAGCATCCCGACTGGTTTCGACCGCTCTTCGCCGAACTGGATGGGCGGGAAATCCCATACGCGCGGGTCGACGCTGCGGCTCACTCCTACGATCCGTCGGAGTCGGAGTCCCCCTATTCGTTGGTTTTCAATAGGGCGAGTCCGTCAGCCTACGTGCGGGGCCACGGCCAGGTGACGTTTCACACCCTGAGCTGGCTGCGCCACCTGGAGCGGATTGGCGTTCCCGTCGTGAACGGATCCGCCGTATACGAGATCGAGATATCCAAAGCCTTCCAGCTCGAGATTCTCGACGCGCTCGGTCTGCCGTACCCGAAGGCCAGAGTCATTAATAACGCGACGCTTGCGCCGGAAGCGGCGAAGGGCTTTCGCTTTCCGGTGATCGTGAAAGCCAACATCGGCGGAAGCGGCGCGGGCATCACGAGGTTCGACAGCGCGGAATCCTTAGCAAATGCGGCCCGGAGTGGAACGATCGATCTCGGCATCGACCGCGTCGGCCTCGTTCAGGATCTGGCGCCACTTCGCAACGGGCACATTACCCGTATCGAAGTTCTCGACAGAAAATTTCTTTACGCCATCAACGTCTACCCGGCCGAGGATTCTTTCAATCTTTGCCCGGCCGACATCTGCCAGACGACCGATGGCCAGCAGCTCTCGCGCGCGGCGTGCGCAGTCGATGCGGCGAAGAACGGGATGCGAGTCGAGCAGTTCAAGCCGTCACGAGAAATAATCCGCGCGGCGGAGAGGATTGCCAATCGAGTCGAGCTGGACGTCGGCGGGATAGAGTACCTGGTCGACGATCGCGATGGGCATCCGTACTTCTACGACATCAACGCGCTGTCGAATTTTGTCGCCGACGCGCGAAACGTGGTCGGATTCGACCCATTTGAGCGCCTCGCCGACTACCTGGTCGCCAGGGTCAGGCGCTCGTCACTTTCCGGCGGCCAAGCGGCCGCGGCCGGAGCCGCTGCTGCGGCAGCAGCGGCAGCAGCAGCGGGAGCGGCCTGATGAGATACGGATACTGGCTCCCCGTCTTCGGCGGCTGGCTCCGCAACGTTCCCGACGAAGGCATGAGCGCGACCTGGGAATACGTGAAGCGGCTGGCGCAGCGCAGCGAACAGATCGGCTACGACATCACGCTGATCGCCGAGTTGTTCATGAACGACATCAAAGGGATCGATGCCGACTCGCTCGAGGCCTGGTCGACCGCCGCCGCACTCGCGGCAGTCACCGAAAGACTCCAGCTGATGGTCGCCGTGCGTCCAACTTTTCACGAACCGGCGATCTTCGCCAAGCAGGCTGCAAACATCGATCACATCTCGGGCGGACGCCTGGCCCTCAACGTCGTCTCGTCCTGGTGGATGGACGAAGCGAGGCGCTACGGAATCAACTTCGAGGAGCACGACGACCGCTATGCGCGCACCGATGAGTGGCTGCGCGTCGTAAACGGAGTGTGGAACGAGCCGCGTTTCAGCTACGCGGGCCGGCACTACAAGGTGGAGGAGACGATACTCGAGCCGAAGCCGCTCCGTCGGCCGCGACCGACGATTTACGCGGGCGGCGAGAGCCCGGCAGCCAAAGAGCTGATATCGCGCACCTGCGACGCGTACGTGATGCACGGCGATCCGCCCGACCGAGTTGCCCCCAAAATCTCCGACATGCGGGACAGGCGCGAAAGAATCGGGTTAGGTCCGATGCAATTTGGCGTCGCAGCTTACGCGATCGTTCGCGATACTGACGAGGATGCGCAAAGGGAGCTCGCCCGGATAACGAACGTGCAGCCGGGATCACCCGGTTATCAGAACTATCAGGATTGGATCTCACACACCGCGCTCGATCAGCAGGTAAGCCTCGAGGACTACTCGGTGTCGAACCGGGGACTGCGCGCGGGCCTGGTGGGAACCCCCGAGAAAGTCGCGGACAGAATCCGCGAGCTAGAGTCAGTGGGTGTGGATCTGCTACTGCTTCAGTTCAGTCCCCAGCTGGAGGAGATGGAAAGGTTCGCGGAGACGGTTATGCCCCTTGTTGAGTCGGCGGCGCTGAGTTCATAGCGCTCCGACCGGCCACCACAGAACTGAAGCGGGGAGCGGTAAGCTTGGCAGCTTTTCAGCCGGAAGCTTGTCCGGCGCAGCGTAAGGCCCTCCGCGAAATCAGTCTCGGCTCACCTCGAATGCCTGTATAGAAGCTCGGGGCTAAATAGCTGAAAGCTCTACGCTCCCCGCTTTAGTTCTGTGGTGGCCAGTGAGTGCCGAGATGCCTACGCCGAGTTAATTAGCTCGGCCTGCCTCGATCTTATAGTCTGGTAGCACTCACAGGAGGCTCTTTCGAGACCGGGGCGGTCGATTACTGTGATGTTCCCACGACCGTGGGTGATGAGACCCGCTTTCTGCAGGACTCCCATCGCAACCGTCACCCCTGGCCGTCTCACGCCCAGCATCGCGGCCAGGAATTCCTGTGTGAGATCGAACTGGTTTCGTCCCACACGGTCCTGCGACATCAAAAGCCAGCGCGCGCAACGCTGCTCGATGACATGAAGTGTGTTGCAAGCCGCGGACTGCGATACCGTCTCGAACACAAACTGGCTGTAGCGATGCAGAAGCCGCTCAAGATTCTCGCAGTCGCGCACGAGCCCGCGGAAATCGTCGGTCCCGATTCGCCGCGCTTCGCCTGTGATCTGACCGATGGCCTTGAGCCGCGACGAAGACACACGGTGAAAAACAGCGATGCCGGCAAATCCGTCGGCGCCGATCGTCATCGCTTCTACTGAGTCACCATCTTCGAGCTCCGTGATCAGTGAGATCACACAGTCTTCGGGGAAGTAGATATGGCGAATTTCCTCGTTCCGCCGGAAAATGACCTCTTTCGACTCGACCGTGACCATCTCGCACCTTTCGAGCAATGCCCCGAGCTCCTTGGCTGGCAAAAGGCTGAGGATCTGGTTTCGAATCCGGACCCCCGCCGGATGGGTCGGCGCCGACTTATCTGGGGCATGGGCCGCCGTTTGGATCGATGTAGTTGCCATAACGAGCCAGAAGGCCATCCGGGAGGGATGGGTAAGATTCCAGAAGCCCAATGGGCGGAAGCTGCCCCTGGATGGGGGGCGCCGAGCTGGGTTTGCAAATAATGAACCCGGGCCGATTTACGCCGAATTCGGCGGGTTTGGCGTTCAATAACTCCGATTCTCGGGCTCTCTCCGGGTGTTATCTTCGGAGGGTCGAAACAGTCATTTACACGGCCTGCCATCTATAGAGCAGCAGGACGAGAAGTGCCCCACCGGAAGCCATGACGATACCTGCTGACCCACAGCCCAACGAGCGAAAATTCCGCTTCAAGGACGAGTGGCTGGTCTCGCTAGTTGGGACCATGCCCGGAGTCACGCCGGAACTGATCAAGCGGTGGCGCTTCCAGGAAAAACCATACATCGCGCAGGCACTTATCGATGGCGACGTCCTCTCGTTCAGGGAGATCGCCGAGGTTGTCAAGGACGCCTTCCGCATCGATTACGTCGACCTCACTCCCGGAGCCATCGACAAGAACGCGATGCAAATCCTTCCCGAAAAGCTTTGTCGGGAGCACAACGTTCTACCCGTAAAAGTCGATAGCCGAATGGTCCATCTGGCGATGGCGAATCCGCTCGACCAGGAAGCGATTCAGAGGGTGAGCTGGGCAACGAGCCGCGAAGTCACGCCGCTTTTTTGTCCGCCCGGGCAGCTGGACAGATTGGTCTCGGAGACCCTCCGCCCCGACGCAATGATCTACGGTCTCATCGAGAAGCTCGATCAGGCCGTCGGCGTCGAGCAGATCAAGGAGCAGCAGGAGGACGAAGCAGCGATGGCTCGCGTCCACGCGCCGGTTATCAAGCTCGTCGACGCGATCATCGGCAACGCCATCAAGCTCCGCGCCTCGGACATCCATATCGAGCACGATGAGGCATCCACGCTCGTGAGGTTCCGCATCGACGGCTTGCTCAAGAACATCATGGTCCTGCCGCGCTTCATCGGTGTTGGGCCCGTTGTTTCCCGCATCAAGATCATGTCGGACCTGGACGTTGCCGAGCGGTTCCGCCCGCAAGACGGCCGCGCGAAGGTGCGTGTAAACGGAGAGGAAGTCGCACTCCGTGTTTCAGTGCTTCCGACGCGCGTCGGCGAAAAAGTCGTGATGCGTCTGCTCAACGAGAAGTCCGTCCAGGTCTCGATGGGCACGCTCGGCTTCATGCCCGAAGTACTGGAAAGATTCAAAGCGCTTCTCATGCGCGAGCAGGGAATTCTGCTCGTGACTGGTCCCACCGGGTCGGGAAAGACCACGACGCTCTACGCCGCTCTAAATACTCGCCGTGGTGAAGCGGTCAACATCGTCACGGTCGAAGACCCAGTCGAGTATCGCCTGAGCGGCGTCAATCAGGTGCAGGTGAACGAGAAGCAGGGACTCACATTCGCCGGCGTGCTGCGCTCCGTGCTGCGTCAGGACCCCGACGTTCTGCTCGTAGGAGAAATCCGCGACCAGGAGACGGCTACGATCGCGTTTCAGGCGGCGATGACCGGACACCTCGTTCTCTCTACGCTTCACACCAACGACGCGATCGGAGCGATTCCCCGTCTCTCCAATATTGGTGTCGAGCCTTTCCGTGTTGCTGCCGGTTTGATCGGTGTCACGGCGCAGCGCCTGGTGCGCAAAATCTGTCCTCACTGTCGCTTCGAGGCCCCCATCGAGGAGCTACACCCGATGGTCCGAACCGCGCAGCAGCGACTGTTCGGAACGGCGAGACACGTCAAGGCTACCGGTTGTGCAGAATGTGGCTTCACCGGTTATACGGGCCGTTTGCCGCTGATCGAGTTTCTCGAGATCACGCCGGAGCTGCGTGCGATGATCACGACAGGGAAAACAGCTGACGAGATCCGGGGTCACGCGTTGCGGACGGGCGCTCTTTACACGTTCGATAATGACGCGCTCTGGCACATCGCCGAAGGGGACACCACGGCGGAAGAGGTCATTCCGTACACCGAGTTCGAACGGCGCAGGACACCACGTGGTGCCACGCCGCGAGTGAACGCTGAATTCGTTCCCGATCTCGATGCCGATGGCGTGGCGAAGCCGCCGCGAGTACTTCTCGCTGTCGGTGACAAGGCCGATCGCGTGCGGTTCAACGACATCCTGGTCGAAGCGCGGTTCGCCGTGCAGATCGCCAACGATGGTGCCGCGGCACTCGGTATTCTGGCGCAGGATCCGCCCGACGCATTGGTTGTCGGTCTCAAGCTCCCTATTCTCGATGGCCGACAGGTTGTGCACGCGGCACGGACAGTGGTGGGACTGGTAGACATACCGATCATCGTCGTGGCGCCGGCTGGCTCCGAGAGTGAGACCAACGACCTTCTGTCTCAGGGGGTCGACGACGTGCTGCACGAGCCGATCGACGCCGGGCGATTCCGCGCCCGGGTAACCACCGTGATGAGGAGTCGCGGGCTCTGGTCCGAAACCGCAGAAGTGATGCGGCCACTCATCCCGCAGGATGAAGCGGAGCGCCTGGTGGAGTTTCGTTTGAGCACCGCTGTCGATTCGGAACCGGAGGAGCGCTTCGACAAGATCAGCCGGATGGCGCAAAGAGTATTCAGCGCCCCGTTCGCCGGCGTGTCATTCGTCGAGGGAGAGCGCCAGTGGTTCAAATCGAAGCAGGGGCTTCCCATCGGCGACAGCGCGCGCAATCTCTCGTTCTGCGGCCACGCGATAACGGGCACCGAAGTTTTCGTCGTTGAGGACGCAGCGCTCGATCCGAGGTTCGCACAGAACCCATTGGTGCTCGAAGAGCCGCACATCCGCTTCTACGCGGCGCAGCCCGTGAGAGGGCCGGGGGGGCACAATGTCGGGACGCTCTGCGTCATGGACAAGCAGCCTCGTGAGTTCAGCGATGATGACCGCGAGACGCTGCACGACCTCGGCGAAATGGTTGAGAAGGAGTTAAGGTCCAGGGGTAAGAAAGCGGAAGCGCCCCCCGACTAATGGATTCGGCGTCGGGATCGCGACGTGAGCCCGCCGCCGCCAGACTCTTGCGCCAAAAGAACGATTAAGGTATCGTTAGCTTAGCTAACGATCTCAGGAGCTCCTCATGCCCGGCACCGCAACGGTCACGCTCGACCGCATCAAGCAGATCGCGATCCCCGTCAATTCAGTCGAAGAGGCGAAATCGTTCTATCGCGATACGCTTGGATTGCGACATCTGTTCGACGCACCGCCAGCCCTTTCGTTCTTCGATTGCGGTGGTGTGCGTTTGATGCTCGCCGGGCCGGAAGCCCAGGGTGAGGACGGAGACCAGCAGCACCCTGTGCTCTTCTACGACGTGAGCGACATCAAAAAAGCACACGAGACGATCAAATCTTGCGGGGCGACGAGTCTCGAAGAGCCGCACATCATAGCACGGATGAATGGCCGAGAGATCTGGATTGCCGCGGTGTCCGACGGACAGGGAAACACGGTGAGCTTGATGAGCGACGTTCCCGAAGCCTGAGGATGGCGACCAGGACAACTCGCGGCGGAGGAATTTACCCGAGAACTTCGGCTGCAGCTGCACAGCTTCACTCCCTCGCCGACCAGCTCCACTCCGCTGCCATCCATTTATTGCGGCAGCTGCGGAAGGAGGACGACGCGAGCGGCCTTTCCGCGCCGCGCCTCTCAGCGCTCTCGGTCGTAGTATTTGGCGGTCCGCTGACGCTTGGTGAGCTCGCGCGCGCCGAACAGGTAAAGCCGCCGACGATGACGCGGATAGTCACCGGACTCGAAAAGGACGGGCTGGTAGAACGGAAAGATGATCCGCGGGACAAAAGGCTGACGCACATCGAAGCGACACCAAAGGGTCGTAGGGTGCTAACTGCCGGACGCGCCCGTCGCGTGGAAAGACTCGCGAGCGCAGTAGCTAAGCTCGAGGGAAAGGAGCTGGCGGAGCTCAGTCGCGCGGTCCAGCTTTTGAGAGAAGTGATCGTAAGCATGCGCGGCGAGCAGGCGTGACCTTTGGTTCAACGAGTGCCCCGAGTCGACTCGGCGAGAAAAAAATAATGGCTCGTCCCAAATCGGATTTCGATGCGCTGCGCGAAGATCTGCGAAAAGTCTACGATGGTGATCCCTGGCACGGCCCGTCGATAACCGACGTGCTCAAGGGTGTTGACGCCGATACCGCGGCGCTGAGAAGCATCCCCCGCGGCCACACGATCTGGGAGATCGTGCTTCACATGACAGCGTGGACGCGAGAGGTCGCATCGCGAGTTTGCGGCGCGAATCCAAAATCTCCGCCCGAGGACTGGCCAGCTCCCAAATCCGGTGGCGGTGAAGCTTCCTGGCGTTCTACCCAGGACGATCTCGCCACCGCTCAGCAGGAACTGGAGCGCGCAGTCGATGCGCTGAAGCCCGACGACCTCCTTCGCTGGATCGGAGATCAGCGCGATCCGACGCTAGGCACCGGTCTCACGGTCGGAACGCTGATTCGTGGGCTGCTGCAACATCATACCTATCACGAGGGTCAGATCGCGCTACTCAAACGCGCGGCCGATACCGCACCCGGCACATCTCTTTTTCCCAACACATGCGAATCATCTCTTTGAGGTCAACAGTTTTGTGCGGAGCGGTTGTAGTCGCCAGCGCAGCCGGCGCTCAACAGGCTGCGACCACTCCACGCGACGCCGTAGCGCCACCCAGCTGGGACGTGCTGATGCGCGGTCGCACCCACACGCCAACGCCGACCACCGCCACGATCACACCCGAGGACCTCAAAACCAGACTGTACATCTTCGCCGACGATTCAATGCAGGGTCGCTTGCTCGCGACAGCCGGGAACGTCAAGGCGGTCGAGTACATCGCGAATGAAGTAAAGCAGTTGGGTCTGATTCCGATGGGTGACGACGGTACGTACTTCCAATCTGTTGGTGTGGTGGATCGCAAATTCGATCCGGCCACCAAGCTCGTGGTCGGGTCGACTACGTTCAACCCCTGGACGGATTACGTGCCTCGGGATCAGGGATCGGGCGCTCGCAGTCTCGACGGAGTCCAGGCGATTTTTGGCGGGACCTGGGGCGATTCTGCATCGCTCATCGACCCTGCGGCCGCTGCCGGAAAGCTCATAGTACTGAGAGTAAACCCCAATGGGGTCACTCCGAATTCAGGCGGCGGTGTCAACCGTGGAATCATCACTCGGCAATTTGCCAGTGCCGCCGGTATTGCAGTGGCGAGCCTGGAGATGATGTCGGCGCAGATGATTCAGATCTTCCGTCAGCCGAATCAGCTCCTCAAGGGCGAGCGCGATCCGGAGCTGCCATCGTTCCTCTACGTGAGTAAGGCGGTGGCCAAGGCCCTGCTCGGTGCGAGTATTGACAGCGCAAAAGTCGGCGCGACCGGCGCCACGGTCGCATCGACACCGCGCTTCGACGAGTTTCCGACCGAGTATCCGGCGCGCAACGTCGTGGCGGTGATCCGTGGCAGCGATCCGAAACTGCGCGACGAATACGTCGCGATCGGAGCGCACAACGATCACATCGGGTGGAGCAGACGGCCGGTGGCACACGATTCCATTTACGTGGTCAATCATCTCTTCCGAACCGGCGGCGCGGATGATCGTCCACCGCAGCTCGACGCCGCGCAGCAGACGCAGGTCAACGCTCTCATCGCGGACATCAGAAAACGCTCGAACGGGGCATCGGCGCGGCCCGATTCCATTTACAACGGCGCCGATGATGATGGCTCCGGGAGCGTCACCGCGCTCGAGATCGCGCAGTATTTCGCAGCGCAAAAAGTGAAGCCGAAGAGATCACTGCTCTTCGTTTGGCACGTTGGTGAGGAAGCCGGTCTGTACGGATCGGAGTGGTATACCAATCACCCGACCGTTCCCCGCGACTCGATTGTCGCTCAGCTCAACATGGATATGGTTGGCCGAGGATCCGCCACGGATAACACGGGCATCACGAAGGAAGGAGTCAGGTACCACGGGAATCCTGACTACGTTCAATTGGTCGGATCGCGTCGGCTCTCGACTGAGCTAGGCAATCTGGCGGAGTCAGTGAATCGGTCCGAAAAGCATCCGTTGTCGTTCGACTACGCAATGGATGTGAACGGCCATCCGTCGAACATCTACTGCCGAAGCGATCATTACGAGTACGCTCGCTACGGCATCCCGATCATTTTCTTCACGACCGGCGGACATGCCGATTACCACCAGGTGACCGACGAGCCGCAGTACATCGATTACGATCGGATGGCGCGGGTGGCCCAGTACGTCGCTGACCTCGCTACGAGAATCGCGAACCTCGATCACCGGCCGGTCGTTGACAAGACGAAGCCCGATCCCCACGGCCAGTGCGTTCAATAGGCATCCAGGCACACTAAAGGTCTTAAACTGCAACTGAACGGGCGGGAGGCGTCAGCGGTGCGGGCGCGAGGCTAGAGGTCAGAACGTCGGGACGTTTCTGGTCGGCGTATGGCACAGGCAGTTGCCCGTACTCGGAAGGGCGCTGGTAAAGTCCTGACGTAGTGACCTAACGCCTCGCGCCTAGGAGCTGACGCCTCCCGCCCGTTCAGTTGCAGTTACCAGCCTCCCGCTGCAGTTACCGGCCTCCCGCCCGTTCAGTTGTAGCTAAGCCTTTCGGTTAAATTGCCGTGTCAGCCAATCGGTTGCGGTCATGACGAAACCCATCGGAATCCCCGAGCTCGCCGGAGTCGCCACCTACGCGCAAGCGGCCCGGATCGGCTACTCGGTCGAAGAGAACGTCCAGCGGCTGTTGCGAATTCATTGGACCGAGCGGCGACTGATGCAAACAATGTGGGCGCACCTCGCGTCCACACCGGTTTGGGAACTAAAGTGCGCGCTGGCGCTCGACCAATGGTACTGCGCCGAGCATTGCGATTGGCTTCGCCGTCGCGTGAAGGAGATGCGCCATCCGACGCCGCCGCTCGACCAATCACCGAATTCCGAGCTCGATGCATTTCTCGAAGAAGTGCTGCGGGCTCAGAATCCGCCGGAGCTCGTCGCCGGCATCTACGGCGTTGCCTTCCCCGCCCTGCGCGAGGCGTACTTTAACCACATCCAGCACAGCAATCCGCTGGTGGATCATCCAACCCGCCGCTTCATGCGCTTCGCTTTGCTCGAGGTCGCGGAAGCCATCGAGTGGGGCGAAAACGCGCTCACGGCGTTGACCCGCGACGAAAGTGTCGCCACGGCGGTGTGGGAATGGCGAGATCATCTCCAGCTCTATCTCGAATCCGCGAACGGAATCGCCGGCGATCCAAAAATCTCCGTTCAGGAGGGCGACGGACGGCGCGGCACGCGAATAAGACCTTTGGAGGCGCCACTTCCGCCACCGCGCGCCACCGAGCCCTTCGCACCCGATTTCGAGCCGCGGCGTGATGGGCGCTTCCACGGACTGTACAACTTCGAGTTTCCACCACACGTCGTCTACAGCGCGCCGGATGTGCCCGCGGACGAGCGCAACCTCGCGCTCCTGTCCAAGCGCACGCTGGAGATGGACGTGCCCGAGGCGATGGCCTCGTTTCTGTTCGAGCGAACTGACCAGCCGTGGCAATTCTATCTCGACTACTCGCGCCAGCTGTGGGATGAGGCAAGACATGCCATGATGGGAACCGTCGCCTTCGAGTCGCGCGGCGTTGATTGGACGGAGATCCCGCTCAATGTTGGATTCTCGCTGCGACTCAATCGCCACGCGACGGCGCAGGAGCGTCAGATTCTGCTCTATGCGATTGAGCAATCGCTGATGCCGGGGGAAACTGGCAAACGATTCGAGCACGAGACCGCTGTCGCGGCTGGTGACCAGCTATCCGCGCATTTTCACGATTACGACTGGGCGGACGAGGTCCTTCACGCGCAGATCGGACGAAGCGCGCTCAAGCGGGAAGGAATCACGCGCGATGAGGCGATCAAAAAAGGACAAGAGATTCACGAACGGACGTGGCAAGCCCTCGAGCAGTACAAGTCCCGCGAGCCGCAAGTCAACTGGTGGCCCGAGTTCGTGAAGAAAGTGCTCGGAAAAGAGAGCGCGGTCGCGGACAGATCATTGCCAGAGGCAAAGATCGTCTCGGAGTAGACTAAGGCGACTGAAGTGGGCGCCTGGCTGGCCCACATTTCGCCAAGATGGCCTGTAGGGTGTTGTTTTCAGTCAATGAGTCCGACGCCCAGGAGCTCCTGGCTATGGTCCTTCCCGTTACTCGCGCCGCTATCAGAGTCTTGCTGGTCTTGCCTGCGCTTGTTGTTCTCACGACCTGCAAGGGCCACAAGACCGCAAGTGCGGGAAGGGTGGAAAACCCGCAGACCTGGGCTCCGGAGAAGCTGACATCTGTGCGAGGCGTTCCGGCCACCGATATCGAGTCACTCATCCAGCGGAAACTCGACGGCCCGAAGCTGGATCTCATCGACGACAATCAGTGGGGAC
>WNFY01006739.1_pt1 | contig 12516 bp, 8 predicted proteins | sample 5400091 | NCBI WGS metagenome assembly WNFY01 (sample SAMN13153364, study PRJNA577476) | soil metagenome | isolation source: 60 cm soil or saprolite under grassland replicate 1 | place: USA:California | collected 2016-06-15 | reverse complement strand
TGCCAGGAAGTCAAAGTAGATATGCGTACCACAATTATGCAAGATATTAAACTTGCTCCTGCTCTTGATAGCATCCAGGAACTCCAGATCATACTGCTCACCAAACTCACGATACTGGTCGACAGTTAGCATACTCTCAGAAGCCCAGCCGTTCGTTGCATAGAAGATGCCACTTGCGCCCTGATCCAGGCAAGCAATTGCATAATTTACAAATGTTTCGGTGATTACCTGGAGAGCTGCATGCATTGCGGCACGATCTTCGCGGATCGTCTGCAATACCGGCTCGCTTCTATTGCCTACCAGGTATTTTGCAACACCCAGGGGACAGAAGACGGTCTGCACAAAGTAGGCATCATACCCTACTGAATGGTTTATTAATTGCAGCGCTTGCAATTGCTCGCCCAACGCACCCTGATCCGGCTCAAGAGGACGTATTCGTTTCCAGTCGGAGCTACTTTTGATAGGAGTGTCCCCGAAAATGGGCGCTTTGTACTTCTCACCCGATGGTCGTACCTGTACTCCCCAACCCTCGACATGGTAGCTGGCACGTGGATTGACCTTCATAAAATCCCAGTCAAAGCGAGCGAAATTTTCAACCATTGCCTCAGTCAGAGACTGCGCATCCCACTCGCGTTCAAAGTCGTGTCCCCACATACTCGCTGGAACTCGATCAACACGTTCGCCTTGTAGAGCTGCATCTATACGTTCCTTCTTATTCAATGTCGCTCCCTCCTTTCCTTTTCAGAACTTACCCGGTAGATTCGTAAAACCAGTATTATCAATTTGACCTGCTACTCTCCTAATTCCTTGAAGCGATACCCTATACCTCGTTCGGTCAAAATATATTTCGGATGTGCAGGGTCCGGCTCAATTTTTTGTCGTAAGTAGGTGATATATAAACGCAGATAATGAGCCTCGTCACGGTATTCTTGTCCCCAAACTTTGGATAGCAAGGTTTCGTGTGTCAGTAATCTCCCTGCATTGTTGACAAGATGGTAGAGGAGACGATACTCGGTGGGACGCAAAACTACTTTCTCACCTCGTACAATCACCTCGTGCCGGGAAAAATCAATCTTCAGATCAGGATCAACAACGATCTCTGTTTTACGTGCTGGTGCGGCCATGAAAGAACGACGCAGAAGTGCTCGAATACGTGAAAGCATTTCACGTGGATTAAATGGTTTTGCGATGTAATCATCGGCGCCTAGATCGAGACCGTGTATTTTATCCTGGTCATTCTGACGGACAGTAAGCATAATCACAGGGACATTAGACACCTCGCGCATATGCCGTAATGTTTCGAAGCCATCCATTTCAGGCATCATGACATCCATCACGACCAGATCTGGCAGTTTTTCACGTAGTTGCTCAAGTGCCTCAATACCGTTGCTAGCTTCTATAACACGATAACGCTCAAGCTCTAAGTTCATACGCACAAAGTCGCGAATGCGAGGCTCGTCATCCACAATTAAAATCGTCATATCACGCGGATCAAAAGCTTCCTTCTCCATCAAAACACCACCATAGGTAAATGTGCTTTCTCCATACGAGGTAAACTAAATAAAAATGTCGATCCCTGATGCAGAGCGCTCTCGACCCAGATACGCCCTCCATGAGCTTCAACTATAGCACGGCAAATATATAAGCCAAGTCCGGCCCCTTGCAATGAGCGAGTCTTGCCATTGCCGGCTCTATAGAAGCGATCAAAGATCTGTTCCTGTTCACGCAATGAAATCCCCATACCTGTATCGTTTACATTGACGATCACCTCTTCACCTGTTACGCGGCAGGCTACTGTTACCACGCCTTTATCGGGCGAATACTTGACAGCATTGTCCAATAGATTTTCCAGTACCTCTTCAATGCGATCCCTATCGGCCATCACTGTTGGCAAATTCGGCGGCAGATTCACTGTCGCTGTAACACCGGGACTTTTCACCTGCAAACGACGAGCAACATTCTGGACAAGGTTCGACAAATCGAGTGGCGCTAACTCCATCTGTAGGCCACCCGCTTGAATACGCGAGGCATAAAGCAGATTGCCTACTAACTTATTCAAACGATCAGCCTCTTCTTCTACAGCCTGCAGGCGAGAATGCAGCGATTCCCTATCAAATGTTGCATCGGCACGTGCCAGTGTCGAAGCATAGCCCTTAATGATAGCTATCGGCGTTTGCAGTTCATGCGAAATCACTGAAATAAACGTTGAACGTTGCTCCTCCTGTTGACGCTCACGAGTAATATCACGCACCGTGAGAATGCCACTGGTTGGCTCTCCTTTGCTTGAGCGAACACACGAAGCTGTCACACTTACATCGAAATGCTGTCTGTCGCGCGTCGAAATGACCATCTCCCGATTGACAACAGTTTGACCCGCGAAAGCCTGCAAGATCGGCGAACCCTGCAAGCCGAGGTCATTTCCCTGGCGGTCCTTTGGGCGCAAGACTTCATAGTAGAAACGTCCCAGTACCTCATTTTCACACCAGCCCGTGAGTCGCTCCATTGCTGGATTAAAATCGATAATGCGTAGCGCCGTATCTACTGTCAGGATGCCCTCAGCGCTGTGCTGGAAGATGGCAGCCAGTCGTCTCTGTTCTTTAATCATGGATTGCCACTTCAAAGCTGAACGCAAACCAGCAGCAAAGTGCGCGATAAATAGGCGTAAGGCTCCCTCTGACTCACCTGGCTGTTCAAAACACGAGCTTGCGCCTGCCGGGCGCAGATAGTGCAGCACTCCTATTAGGCCCGCCTGATCATTCACAAATAAAGAACAGCGTTCCAGAACAGGCTGCTCTTTTGCCACATTCACATCTCCTATCAACTCTGCATCCCCGGCCTCATCATCACAAATCCCCAGTTGGTTCACCAGCAAAGGTGGCACCACATCTTTCACCAGGGGACATTGGGAATCTGGCTGCTCACCCTCACATACATACGATAAAAGGAGCATTGATGCTGACTTACTGAGACCATACAAGGTATATTCCGTATTGCTCTGCGGATCAAATGCTTCTTTCGATACAACAAAAACGCCAGCATCGCCAGAAAGGAGTCGAATGGCGCTGCCGACAAGAATAGTGATTTGATCATACAGATCCTCGGATTGTTGCGTTTGGGACCAGGACATTGTACGCTCGCTCCGCGTAGGAGACAGAACTAAAAACCACAAGTTACGCACCAGTGAGATGCATGGCATGTGAGTACGCCTCAACGACCTCATCAACCGCTTGCTAATGAGAGGCAACGGTGTTATTGTAACACAAAACGCTAGGATTGTTAAAACCAACAACCAGGATTACCATGCACTTCGACATTTTCACTCTATTCCCTGATATGTTCCAGGGACCATTCTCTGAAAGTATTTTAAAACGAGCACAGGAACAAGGACTTCTCAGCATCGCCCTGCACAATATACGTGAGTCAACCAGCGATAAACATCACATCGTCGATGACTACCCTTACGGGGGCGGCGCCGGTATGGTCATGAAACCTGAGCCGATTTTTACAGCGGTTGAGGCCGTTTACCAGGGCGGGCCGATTATCCTGTTGAGTCCCCAGGGACGCCTTTTCAATCAACACATTGCCAGAACACTGGCACAGGAAGTGCGTGTGACACTTATTTGTGGGCACTACGAGGGAATTGATGAACGTGTACGTGAACACCTGGTTACCGATGAAATCTCGATTGGCGATTACGTATTGACTGGCGGGGAACTGGCAGCAATGATCGTGGTGGATGCAACTAGTCGATTTCTTCCAGGTGTACTTGGTGGAGAAAAATCGACGTTGGAGGAGTCACATAGCGGCGGGATGTTAGAATACCCACACTACACACGGCCACCAGAATTCAGAGGTTGGCGCGTTCCAGACGTGTTACTATCGGGGAATCATGCTGAGATTGCACGGTGGCGAAGAAAGGAATCGATCAGGAGAACGAAGGCGAGACGGCCCGATTTGTTCGAGAAGCTAGATCTGAGCAGTAAGGAAGATGTGAAGTTGCTGAAGGAGTTGGAAGAGGAACAATGATCATTTTCATTAAAAGAAAAACTGCTCAGCACGCACGGATAGCCATGATATTAATCGTGACGGTACCTTTTGTTCTCCATGAAAGACGCCAAGTGAATGATATGTATCATCCTCTAACACAAATATCTCCACCGTACGTCTATCGAGATTGATTATCCAGTATTCTAGCACGCCTGCACGCTCATAGGTGTCATACTTGGTCAACCGATCATATGCGACAGTTCCAGGAGAAGCAACCTCAACGACCAGGTCAGGCGCACCAGCAACCTTCTTCTCCAGCACCCTGTCCAAATGCGTATTCATCACAACAAAAATATCAGGCTGAAACACATCTTTGGAGGATAGTTCGACGACAAATGGAGCCTGACTGACCAATCCAATACCAGGGAGTTTTACATGGGATCGCAAATGGAAAACAACTTCACCAACAGTATCTTGATGTGGTCCGGTTGGCGAAGGCATCAACAGGAGAACCCCATTTGCAATTTCATAACGCTTTCCATCATCTGGAAAGGCCGCAAACTGGTCATATATCCAGTCCCCCTGCTTGGGTCCCGGAATCCAATCAGCCGGGGTAATAACTTGCAGTTCATCGGATGTCGTTGCCATGTCAGCCCTGCCTTTTTGGGTAAGAATCACAAATCCCAAATTTAGAACCTATTCTTCACCACCCATTGACCCATTCCCCTGTCCAGACGGCCTCCCACCCGCATGTTTCTTCAAAAACTCTTCTCGCGCCTTCTCCTCAGCAATAATATCACCAGCCTCGTCGGCCATCGTTCTTCCTTCGCTTTTACCACCTCCGTACTTCGCGTCCCTTCTTTCAAACACTTCACGAGAACGACCTCCCGGTTCGGAGCGTCCGATAATGCCTCGTTCTTCCAACAGATCAATTAAGCGCGCAGCCCGCGAATAGCCGATGCGCAGACGGCGCTGTAATAGCGAGATCGAAGCGCGTTCGTATTCATACACTACCTGCTCTGCCTGCTCCAGCAGTTCATCATCCAGTTCATACTCATCAGAGATATGGTTGCTCACTTCCCAACCTGGTTCAACCGCTGGAGGAACAATTGTACCAGCCTGATTTTGAGCATTATTGCCAGGATTAGCTGCAGCAGCGGTGGCAGCAGCGTGCTCGACAGTCTGCTGTTTCCAGTATGAGATCAGCCTGTCTGCTTCATCATCAGCAACAAACGCTCCCTGTATGCGTTCAGGCTTGCCTGCATCAGCCGGGAGATAGAGCATATCGCCACGACCAAGCAGACGTTCCGCGCCGCCCATATCAATGATTGTGCGCGAGTCAACCGCTGAACTGACCATAAACGAGATGCGCGTCGGGATATTTGCTTTGATGAGACCCGTAATTACATCTACCGAGGGACGTTGGGTGGCTATCACCAGGTGAATGCCCGTTGCTCGCGCAAGTTGCGCTAGACGACAAATCAATCCTTCAACCTCTTCAGGAGCAGCCATCATCAGATCCGCCAGTTCATCGATGATAATCACAATGGCAGGGAGATTTTTCAACATTGTATCGCCGCGAGCCAGTCGTTCTACTCGCAGCTTGCGATACCCGTCCAGGTTACGTACACCCAATTGCGAAAAGACACGGTAGCGTTTCTCCATTTCGGCAATGGCAATCTTTAATAAGCCGACGACCCTATCAACTTCTGTTACGACTGGTGAAAGCAGGTGAGGAACACCGTTATACATGTTTAATTCGACCATTTTAGGGTCGATCATCAACAGGCGCACGTCATCCGGCGTGGCCTGGGTGAGGATACTGGCGATGATAGCGTTGATCGCGACACTCTTTCCAGCTCCTGTAGCCCCGGCGATCAGCAGGTGTGGCATACGTGCTAGATCGCCGACACGCACCGCACCCGCTACGTCTTTACCCAGAGCAATGGCCAGCCTGGATTTTGCCTTTGCCGCCTGGTACTCTTTGCTCTCCAACACTTCTCGCAAGGTCACAAGCCGGCTATTTTTATTGGGAATCTCGACACCAATATAGGGACGACCAGGAACAGGGGCTTCCATGCGGATCGTCTTGGCTTCGAGCACGAGAGCGAGATCGTTCTGCAATGCCATAATACGACTCACACGAGTACGCTGTTCATAGACAATGTTGCCAGCAGCATCTTTGATAGGAACCAGCCGCCCTTTCTCATCTTCCTTCAGAGCAGGTTTGCCCGTTGGACGAATGCCAAAACGAATGACAGTCGGGCCAATGCTGATGTCTTCCTGCCTGACTTCAGCCTCAACACGGAAACTAAGCAGTGTATCCTGAATAATTTTTGCTAGCGACGCAGTATCATCACCCAACAAATGGAGTTTGACTTCTTCGGGGTTGTTCAGGATGGATGTATTAACAAGTTTCCATGGTGACTCTACCTCAGCCTGTTTAGCGGCACGGGTGACAATTTTTAGCTGATTAGCGCGCAAAGGATTGGGCGCCAATGGTTCCATTTCGTAATTTGTATCGCTCTCTGTGCCTTGCACGGCGCTATTAGCATCTACCTGCCCGCTCTCGGCGAAAGGCAAAGGCTGTTGACGCGCTCCCTGAACGGCAGCTTTGTGCTCATCGCGGTTCAATTGCTGGGCTGCACGCGAACCACGAGGTACCAGACCAACCTGTTGTTTGTGAAGGTTAATATCATTGAGTGGGTCGTCTTCAACGCTAAAATCAGCATCGAAATCAATATCCCCCTCGTCGTCAAAATCCTCTTCTTCATCTTCGCCAACTTGTTGTCTGTTTGAAGTGCCGGGCGAAATCGCTGGTTGACTTCCATAACGACTGTACTGAGGACGCTGCCCAAGAAACGGCGAAAGGCCAGCAGCATTTCCGCTCGGTGATTTTCTAGGAACAGAGGTGGCCATCTTTTTGACATAGCCAGTGAATAGCAATACATGCCCGAAGGTGATGCGAAAGGTAAGAATGGCAATAATAACGAACAACCCTATGACCAGGACATGCTGAACAAACGCTGGCCAACCAAGTAGAGGGTGAATCATTAAGGAGCCAATTATTCCTCCTGTGTGATTTCCCAGAATCAACAGACTTTCTGCTAGCGCTAAGAGCAGTAGTACCAGCAGCCCTAATACCAGGGACCAGCGAACAAAGTGTGTCTTGCGCATTCCCTCAATGAGATGAGCAAAGGAAAAGGCAATCATGCCAATGATGAGAGGGTAGGCAGCCCAGCCAAAGAACGTCAGAAAGAAGCCGTCAAGTGGCCCGAATATCGGAAGAGAATGCCAAAGTGTAAGCGCGCCAAACAGGAGAATCGACAGGATAAGCAAGAATATACTAAAGATGGTTTGCTTGTGGTAAGGTTCTAGAGACTGCCATTTACGATGCATGCGACCAATAATGCGTGAATCGGCGGTAGCAGGGGCAGGGCGATTAGCAGAACTACCCTTTTTGGGCGTCTGCTTATTGCCCCGTGATCGTCTTGCAGGAACAGAAGTATTGGAACGCTGCTCGACGCGCATGCTTTCAGAACCTATATTTCCGGCCGCTCTGCTGACACGAGAAGTCTTGCTTGCATCTACACTTGGCCCTACACGTCCCTGCTTCTTCTGTTCTTTTCTTTGATCATCTGCCGCCATGCTGGTTTCCTCCTTCTTGCCGTGCAAGAGACACGAAGACACCTGTATCATAGCGCATATGTTCCAGAGAAGCAAGTGAAAGCACGGGAGTATTCTCGAATTGCCCGGAGTAAATGCGCCTTTACACTTCCATCACGAGCGGCAGAATCATCGGACGACGATGTGTCTTCTCGTAAAGGTATTCACTTAGCGTATGCTTGATCTTATCCTTGACGAACGACCAATCTGAAGCGTGGCCATTCAACCCAATGAACGATTCAAGCACACGCTCTCGTGCACTCTCCAGGAGTTCTTCAGAGTCGCGCACGTAGACAAACCCTCGCGAGACGATATCCGGACCGGCCAGGGGATGTCCTGTCTCTTTATCAACGGTGAGCACCACCATCAGAATGCCATCCTGAGCCAGCACCTGGCGGTCACGCAACACAATTTGTCCGATATCCCCCACGCCAAGTCCATCCACGAACACATTGCCACAGGGGACATGGTCCGTGACTTTGATTGAATCCGGGGTGACTTCGACGATATCTCCATCCTCGGAGATGACAATATGATCTTCGGGAATGCCGATCGAATAGGCCAGCTTGGCATGGAGGGTGAGTTGGCGATATTCTCCATGAATGGGTAGGAAGAACGTTGGGCGCAACAGATTCAACATCAACTTCAGTTCTTCCTGGGCAGCATGGCCTGAAACGTGCACATTGGCGATGGCCTGGTAGTACACCTCTGCGCCCTGGCGGAAGAGGTTGTTGATGGTGCGGTTGACCATTTTCTCGTTTCCCGGCACCGGTGTAGCAGAGAGAATAACCGTATCATGCGGCTGAATGCGCACAAGTCGATGATCCTGATTTGCAATGCGAGTGAGAGCCGAGGTTGGCTCTCCCTGGCTGCCAGTGCAGATAATGACGACACGCTCTGGTGGAAATTTGTTTATGTCTTCTGCACGGATGAGCATACTCTTAGGTAAGTTCAAATACCCAAGGTCAATTGCCATTTGCACATTGTTGACCATACTGCGGCCTACAAGGGCAACCACGCGTTCGTAACGCGTGGCAGTATCAATAACCTGTTGTACCCGCGAAAGCAGCGATGCAAAGGTGGCGATGATGATGCGCCCAGGCGCATTAGCAAAAATTTTGTCGAATGAGTCATTGATGACGCGCTCGGACGGCGTGTATCCAGGAGACTCGACCCTCGTACTATCGCCCATCATCACAAGGACGCCCTGGTTGCCAATACGCGCAAGGGTGCCAAAATCGGCAGGTTTTCCGTCAATCGGCGTATGGTCAAACTTGTAATCACCAGTATGGACGACAGTGCCGATTGGCGTGTGAATAGCAAGAGCTACCGCGTCGGGCACGCTGTGATTGACACGTACAATCTCAACCAGGCATTCTCCCAATGCTACCTGGTCACCGGGCGTAACGGCGTTGATACTTGTTTTATCGAGCACCTTATGCTCTCTGAGTTTAACGCTAATCAGTCCCTGGGTAAGACGTGTCGCAAAAATGGGAGGGAAATCGAGCATCGGTAAGATGTACGGTAGACCACCAATATGGTCTTCATGTCCATGAGTAATGAAGATGCCTTGTATGCGGTGCTTTTTGTCATTGAGATAACTTGTATCGGGGATAACAAGGTCTACGCCGAACATTTCGTCGTCGGGGAACATCAGCCCGGAATCAATGATGATGATATCGTCACCATACTCTACGACCATCATGTTCTTTCCGACTTCCCCCAGGCCTCCTAGCGGGATAAGTCGAATTTTTTCTGTTGTCAAGGTAAAAGAAACCTCCTCACTACACCAATATATGTAGCGTTTTTATATGTATTTTTTTGTATCTATCTTCACTTCTGCCTTCACCTACAGAAGTAAAAGCCAAAATTAGAAATATGCTTACTAAAAATAAGTCCTATTATCCCATTTGAAAGTGTATCATACGAGTTTGTAAAAGGCAATAGACGCGAATACGCCAGGAAACTTAGCCTTCAACAAACACAGCCTTTAAACCAGAAGAAGGTATGGCACCGGCATCCCGGTTATACCATACCTTCTTCGGTACTTATGAAGTTGAATTACCTCATCGCTACTAAGGTAGCAGCAAGCTTCGCAGCATCGAATGTCCCCCAGCCTGTTGCTATGTCATAGTTCTGGGTAACAGGATAGGCTCCTCCATTAAAGCCCTCATCATTATTAGATGGCGTACTGGAGTTACTGGAAGGGACAATGTCATGGAAATCTCTACCGTAATTAGAGCTACTGCCAATCTTGTACAGCGCAGGATTGAGGAAGCCAAGCGGCTTTTTACCTGATTTCGCAGCCTGTTCGTTGGCAAGAGCAACCATAGCAGCCCACATTGGTGCGGCTGCCGAAGTACCACCAACAGTAATCCAACCTCCACTTGATCCTCCACCAAAGGTCCCTCCACTGCTATTACACGAGGAGCCTGCTGTGCAGTAAACCGGGTACCCTGTTGCAGGATCAGCATCAAGCGAGACATCTGGTGTCTCACGCATACCATTTGAATACTGGTTCTGAACGCCGGGACCAGTCTGCCATGAAGGTTGGCAACTCGAACTACCACTATCACCCGATGCGACTAGAATAGTCTGACCCTGCGCGGCAGCTTGCTTGAAGAATTGATTCTCCTGGTTCGCTTCCTGCTGGCCCATGTTTTTCTCGCAATCGCCCCAACTGACACTGATGGCAGGCGTACGATCTTTGATGATACGCGCAAATTCATCATTGTAACCCTGTGTTGTATTGGGCGCTTCGTAGACAATCAACTTTGCCAGATTGGGAGCCTGGCTCAGAATGACTTCAATGTCCAGTTCGACTTCAATAGCGCCTGCGCCTGGCTGCCCATTAAACCCATCGAGTATGACATTCTGAAGGGGAACGTTCCCGCCTCCAAAGCACTGGGTATATGCTTGAACATCGCTCTGTGAGTAGCCATCCAATTCAAAGACGCCAACAGTTTGACCTTCGCCATGCAAACCAGCTCTGTGTAAACCATCGTAGTTGTAGGCTTTAGCAAATTGGCTTGGAATGTAGGCTACCTGGCTACCACCGCCAAAGATGCCGCCACCACCACCCCCTCCGCTTTGACCCGCAGTTGGGCAGTTACTCCCAGCATTAGGATCAACCGCCGGGACATTGTGCCCTGGAATGGGTGGATGAGAGAACCGATTGGCATTGTCCAGGCCACTTATGGAAGTAATAGCGGAAGTCAAGTAGGCTGGGAGCATTGGAAGTGTAGCGTTGGAATAAAAAATGCGCCCATCTGGTCCCAGATAATCATTGATGGTGACACCAAAGACCTGCTCGGCTTGTGACTCCGACCCACTAAAATCGATCAGATCAGTATAGGTCTGAGTGACAGTAAATCCCTTCTGGATTAAATAGTCGATGACTGCCTGTCGTTGCTCAGCCGTAGGACCAAATCGCTGCGCAAACTCGTCTGGCGTCAAATACTGGTGATAGTTAGGAGAAGATGGATCATACAGGCTCTGCAATAACGCACTAAGTTGGTCCTGGTTACGCAGCGCAAGCCCAATACTCATGTGCAGTGTCCGATTTGACTGATCAGCCCCCTGCAATTGACTGGCACTCAACAAAGGGGGAAGGCTACCAACATCCATTGGCTGAAGTCGAGCCTCTGCATTTGCCGAATGCAGGAAACGACTGGGGAAAATAAAACTGCCAATGAGCAAAACGACTACAACGACTAAAAATACGACCACTTTTTTACGCACGATAACCTCCTTAACAAGAAAGGATATTTCCGTCTGCTTGAAAGAACGTTATCGTTGGGATAAATCGCAGATTGCTAGATTAAAGATTCTCGATAGATACTGGCTTTAGCGGGACTTCAGTAGAAAAGCGAAATTCTCAGGCGTATGCTATACTCAAAAAAGTAGTAGTAAGAGGTTCCTATGTTTGCACTTGCCCAAATTCCAATCATGCCTGGCGCACTCACAACCGATGAAATAATCGCTATTATTGGGTTGGTCGTAAGCAGTTTGCAGGCATTTGTGCTGCCAGTTACCATTTATTTGTTGGTGGTACAAACACGGGCAATGCGTGTACAAACGACCGCTTTAGTAGAACAGAGTAAGGAAATGACAGCACAGACCCGTGTCTTCATCGATACGATTTATAGCTCCACGTTCCAGAGCCTCTACGATGCGGAAGCGCATATCGGCGAATTAATGATGACCTATCCTGAAGCGAGCCGCATCTTAATGAGTCCCATGCCGCAAGTACCAGAAAGAGGCAAAGTTGAGGGTGAACCGGGCGAAGCGATGCGGGCCATTGATCCAGAGTTGCGTGAGCGTGTGCGCTGGCTTGGGACAGCTATGCTTGATTTCTTCGAACACATCTGGACACAGGCTCAAAAAGGAGGCATGCCCAATGACGTCTGGGAAGCATGGGAAGATTATATGAGTAAAGAGCTTAGCGAGACACGTTTACGCTACCTCTGGTATGGGGAGCGTGGTTACTACTCCCCCGGCTTTCGTCGCTTTGTCGATCTCAAATTAGGCATTGCTCCTGAAGCGCCTGTCATGCCACCAATACCACGCCCATTGCCTACCGGAGTCACAGAGCCACTAGCAGGCAATGAGAGGCGTGCAGGAGAAACCAAGGCGCCGCAAGTTGCACGTGTGTTACGGGCTGTGACAGAAGATAGTGGCGAAACGGAACAGCAAAGCTGATACCGCCATCTTTCATCAGACCAGCAATTCCTCCTCGCTCAAAGGACCCAGGGTTGTGAGAACTTGTTTGTCACGCATAGGAAAGCGGTGCAAAGAGCGCATCACATCCTCAGCCGTCACTTTCTCAATACGCTCTACCTCCTCGTCAACGCTTATCAGGCG
>WNFY01006671.1_pt1 | contig 12516 bp, 9 predicted proteins | sample 5400091 | NCBI WGS metagenome assembly WNFY01 (sample SAMN13153364, study PRJNA577476) | soil metagenome | isolation source: 60 cm soil or saprolite under grassland replicate 1 | place: USA:California | collected 2016-06-15 | reverse complement strand
ACCTTCTTGCCTGTCTCCTTCTCGAAGCGCGAGGCCACTTCGGGAAAGACCGAGGCGAGATCGGACGCGGCTGCCACCGAAAGCTCCTGGGCGGAGGCAGAGGCAGCGCAACACCAGAGAATCGCGGCGAGCAAAACTCTCTTCATCATTCGTTTCAAACTTCTTTGCCCCTCCAGAGTAGCGCGGCGATGGCCACCGTTGTCAGTTGCACGAAAACGATCAGCGCCACGCAGGCCTTCCACTGCCCATAGCGCCACAGCGCGCCGGGCAGCACGCCGGCCACGCTGCCGCCGAGGTAATAAAACATCACGTAGAGTCCCGCGGCGGAGGCACGCCCTCCCGCTTGGGCTTCGCGCTGGATGTAGCTGGTGGAGGCCGACTGGCAGACGAAGACCCCGGAGGAGCACAGCATCAGCCCGCAAAGGATCACCAGCAGGTTCGGGACCAGCGTCAGCAGGACGCCTGCGATTCCTGCCAGCAGCGCGCAGATGAGCGCCGTTCGAGAGCCGGCGCGGGCGATGAAAACTCCGCCGGCCGGCGTAATCACCAGGCCCACCAGATACACCATAAATAGCGTGCTCAACTGCGCGGGCGAAAGCCGGAAGGGCGGCGCAGCCAGATAAAAAGTTACGTAGGTGAAGGCCGCGACCAGCGTGAACAGAATATTGAAGCCCACGGCGAAGGTCGCAAGCAGCCGCGGATTGTGCAGATGACGCTTCATTCCGGGCAGAAAGCCGCTCACCTGCGCATCGGGCGACGCCAGCGGCGAATCGTGCGGCAGCCACAGCCAGAGCAGGACTCCGAAGATCAGATCGAGCGCGGCGATGGCGACAAATCCGTTGCGCCAGCTGGGCTCAACCAGCGGAGTGAGCCGGTGCGTCGCCGCAAAGCCGGTGAAGATGCGGCCGAGAAATCCGCCGAAGACCGCGCCGGTTACATACGTGGACATCACCTGCGGCGCGCGATGCGGCGGCCACTCCTCGGCGATGTAGGCGATGGTGACAGCGAAGATCCCCGGCATCGCAAGGCCCTGCAGAAGGCGCCAGAAGACGAGCTGCGGAAGCCCGCTCGCGGTTGCCGCGAGCAACGTGGGCAAGGCCAGCACAAAGATGGAGAAGACGATGACCTTGCGCCGGCCGAAGCGCTCGGCCAGCGCTCCGCAAAAAGGCGCGCTGAAGGCGACCCCCAGGGTGGCTGCGGAGACCGTGCGGCCGACCTCGGACTTGCTTGCGTGGAAGAGCTGCTCGAAGAGCGGCAGCAGGGGCTGCGTAGCGTAGAGATTGCAGAAGGCCGCGATGCCGGCCAGCGTCACCGCAATAACCGCGCGCCTGTCGCGGCCCTGGCGCGCGTCTTCCTCGGAGAAAGCCTCGGCCTCGAAGGCTCCGACCTCGGCGGCCTCACCCGCGGCAATCAGCGCATCGGCCGTCTCATCCTTACACCCCAGCACGCCAGCTTCGGGCGTTCTGGGGACCCCTTTGCAGAAAGGATCGGATTCGCTGGGGCCCGGCATACTTCAGAGTATCACCGCGCGGGCGCCGGCCATCTGCAATGCAAGCGGATTGCAATAAGCAGATTGCTTCCCACCTTAGGCCGAAAAACGAGGCGCGAAGGTGGGGCACCAGGCCAACATAATCCCAAGCGTTCTGCTCGTGCGGATCTGCGTTCTACCCACTTCTGCCAACAACAGGCAGAAGTGGGGCACCACAAATTTTTCGCGGCGAGCCCTATTTGCTTTCCAGGCAGAGCTTGGCGATAGTGGCCAGTTGAATGTTGGAGGTTCCCTCGTAGATGCTGCCGATTTTGGCGTCGCGGTAATACTTTTCGATCGGATAATCCTTGGTGAAGCCGACGCCGCCGAAGATCTCGACTGCCTGCGAGGCCACGCGCTCGGCCACCTGCGAGCTGAACAGCTTCGTCATTGCCGCCTCCTTCAGGAACGGAACGCCGGTGTCGCGCATTCTTGCGGCGTTGTAGACCATCAGGCGGAGCGCGGTGATCTCCGTCGCCATCTGCGCCAGCTGAAATGCAACCGCCTGAAAGCTCGCAATCGGCTTACCGAACTGCTTGCGCTCCTGGGCGTACTTCGCCGCCAGCTCCCATGCGCCCTGCGCCAGTCCCAGCATCTGCGCACCGATGCCGATGCGGCCCTCGTTGAGGGTCTCGATGGCGACCTTGTATCCCTTTCCGACTGCGCCCAGCAGGTTTTGCTTGGGCACCTTGCAGTCGTCGAAGATGAGCTCGGTGGTGCTGGAAGCTTGCGGCCGTTCAGCAGCCAGTAGTCGCCCTTGTCCTCGGCGCGCGTCTGCAGCGCGAAGGCATCCGAGCCGCTGCCTGCCTCGCTTAGCGCGTAGGAGCCAACCCACTCGCTGGCCATGCGCGGAAGATATTGCTGCTTCTGCTCCGGCGTCGCCCAGCGCAACAGCGCGTTGTTGACCAGCGTGTTCTGCACGTCGACCAGCACCCCGATCGATGGGTCCACCCGCGAGAGCTCCTCGACGGCCAACACCGCCTCAAAGAAACTCCCGCCCGCGCCGCCATACTGCTCCGGAATCTCGATCCCCATCAGGCCGAGCTGGTGAAATTGCGGAATGAGCGAACGGTCGATGACACCGCGCTCGTCCATCGACTTCACCAAGGGCCGGATCGACTCCTCGGCGAAGCTGCGCACCGTCTCGCGAAAGAGCTGCTCCTCCTCGGTGAGTACGAGCAAAGATTGCGGTTTGCACTCGGTTTGAGGTGCGGGCGTCATGAGATCACCTCACAGAAAAGTTGCTCAGCTCAAAAGATGACGACCGCGATTGTAGCAGTTTGCGCAGCAACATCTGCTAACGGCGGCAGCGTAAGTGCGTGGTGTTGCAACCGACTCATAAAGCCCCCGGTCATGCTGGCCGAAAAGCCTGCCGCGCAGCAGCGGAGGTTTGCGCCGCGCAGGGCTCCTTCCCATTCGCTGCGCCCAGGGTCAGGATGACACGTCTTAATTCTGAGCAGGATTGCGGCTAGCTGCGGTGGACGATTTTCAGCGGCTCGGCTTCGAGGAGCTTCTTGTACTGCGCGCGGGCGTGCACGGCCCACGGACCGCTGCCGTCCAGCTTGAGATAGGCGCGCCAGTGGTGGATGGCGCGGCGGGGCTGCCGCGTGCGCTCGCAGGCGAGCGCCAGGTTGTAGTGCGCGTCGGCGTAGGTGGGCGCCAGTTGCAGCGCAGTCCTGTAAGCGATAATGGCTTCGTCCACGCGCCGTGTCTCGTCCAGCACGTTGCCCAGGTCGAAGTACGCCAGCGCGTAGCGTGGATCGATCTCGATGGCCTTGCGATAGTGCGACTCTGCCAGCTCGTACTCCGAGCGATGATAGTAGAGCGTGCCTAGATTGATGTGGGCCGGGGCGTACTCGGGGTCGAGCGCAAGCACCTTCTGGTAGCTGGCAATTGCCTCCGCGGCGGTGGCCGGGTCTTCTTCCAGCGCGACGCCACGGGCAAAGAGCCCCACTACGGTCTCCACGGCCGGCACGGGATGAAGTCTGGCTGATACCGCCTCCACCACGCGGCCGGGCTCGTTGAAGTCCATCACGAACTGTCCGTCGATCGGATCCATGGCCTTGCCTCCGGTGCGGAAAGCGACGCGATGCCCGACGGAGAACGAGCCGGCCTCCAGCAGGGGGTTTTCCATGCCGGAGACCCGGGCCTGCATGGCGTGCAACGAGGCGAGAATGGTTGCGCTCTTCACATGCTTGGCGCGCAGGTCTCGCACTTTTTTGATTTGCAGGAGGTCGAAAAAGGAAAAACGATCGCGTGCTTCAACCAAGCCGGCTCTTTGCCACCCGCTCAGTTGCCGCGCCGTGATCCGGAGAATCCTGAGTAAATCCGAACGTTCGAAGTGGCTCACAGTTTGTTAGTTTCGGCGTTCGTCCGCCATTATCAACATCATCGCTCCAGATTTGCAAGCAGAATCTCACCAGAGAGCCCGCGAAGTTCAGCAGCGCGCGAATGCAGGGCAAACCTGCACAACGTAAGATGCAGGATGGGCGCTGCGCGCGGTCTCAGGCACAAGGCGGCGGCTAATTTCCTCGTGATAAACTGACGGTAGCAAGCGATCAGCCGACGTAGCTCAGCTGGTAGAGCAGTCGATTCGTAATCGACAGGTCAGCGGTTCAATCCCGCTCGTCGGCTCCATTGTTCCTTCACTGGTTCGCCGCCTCGCAGCGGTTTTTTTCATTCTGCTGCACACCGGTTTCGACATCTCCGCAACGGAGTCCCCAGCGCGCTTTCGTTGGCGTGCTGGGTGGAATGGCCCAGCCCCGCCGATCCGAAACGCTTCCGATTGACTAACGAGGCTGGCTGGACATCTGTTACCGGCAGTCGTCGGAGATCCTCAGCCACCGGTTCCTGTGCGCGGCAGGGGCCGATCGCTCTTGGCATAGTCGGCGCTGGCCTCACCGGTCGATGAGACGTCTTGCGCACCTGTGGTCTCCAGGATTTCCTTAGCGCGCTTCGTCCACTCGGAACTGTCGCTATGGACAGAGGCTAGAACCCCACCCTCTCGAATTCGGCCTTCATAACGCTTGGCCTCGTATTCCGGGATTCCCATTCCAATCAAGCCGCCGAGCACTCCTCCCGCGGCACCGGCCGCTCCTGCGCCAGCCAGGGCTGCCAGAATGGGACCGGCTGCTATGAAGGGGCCTATGCCGGGTATGGCCAAAGTTCCGATTCCAGCCAACCATCCCAGCGTGCCTCCGAGCAGGGCCCCGGCTCCAGCGCCAGTCGCGGCGCCTTCGGGGGCCTTTGTGTGCTTTTCATGGGCGAAATCCTTCGATCCCACATTCTGGGGAACTAACACGGAGATGTCCGTGTTCCGGAATCCCGCCGCCTTCAACGCATCTACCCCACGCTCTGCAGCTTCAACGTTGGGATAGATTCCGAATACCGCTGTGTTTTTTCCGGCCATGAGAATGTCCTCTGTATTGGATTTTTGGAGCTCTTGTTGGAGAGAGTTCCTTCTCGCACTTTTCGCCGTTCTGTCGGATGGGAGGTGCGCCGCAGGAGATGTCTTGATCGGACGCGCCTTTTCGCCCCGAGGGAAGCTCGCATTGCCGGTGCACAGGCCGGCATACAATGGGGACCAACAGATAAGACCGCACTCAGCGCGATCCTTTCGCTTTTGACTTGCAACGGTGCGCTGAGCGAGGATGGCAGTGGAGGGTAGGGGTACCCGCCTGGAAATTCGCTAGCCTATGACGACTTCCCCTGACGATTGGTTGCGGCCCGCCGCAGCCGGCATTGATCCCTTAACATGACCACACACTCTCTTCACATCTTCTCTCTGCTCGCCTCCATCGCGGGAGCTATTGCGGTGCTGGTGTGGCGAGTGAGAGAGACGCGCAAGCCGGTCTCTGCCCGCAAGATCATCATCCCGCCGATGGGGATGGCCACGGGGTTTTGCATGTTCCTCGCGCCTCCCTTCCGGGTGCCGTGGCTGTGGGCGCTTATCGCGTTTCTCTCCGGAGCGCTGGTGCTGGCCTATCCCCTGATGCGCACCTCCCGGCTCACGCGCGACGGCGATACGGTGATGGCGCAGCGCTCGCATGCATTCTTTGCCGTGGTGATTCTGCTGGGCGGCATCCGCGTGGCCGCGCGCAATTATCTCGATTCGGTGCTGACCGTGCAGCAGACCGCAGGCCTCTTCTTCATACTCGCCTTCGGAATGATCCTGCGCTGGCGGACCTCGATGTTCCTGCAGTATCGTGCGCTGGTGAAGGAGCCGCGCTCATCGGCATGAGCCTGCCCCACATATGCCAAAGGCACGCATATGTGGGCCACTGTCGTGCGCTGATCGGTGTGATCGACCGGCGTTCCGGAAGAAAAATGTCGATGAGGACGCCCGGGTGCGCTTTCACATTGGGCATGAAGCGTTTGCGATGACAACTTCAAAGATAAAATCGAGCGGATTGTGCACAAACGAAAAGGCCGCCCGGCAACTGGGCGACCTTTTCTTCAAGGGAGAATAGTTCCAACGGAGGCTAGACCGTCAAAACTTTCTGAAGTGATACTATGGGCGCTTAAAACTGGGTGTCAAGGGATTTTTCGGAACCAACTTGCTTACTTTTCAATAACTTAACATTTTTACCTGAGTTTTTTCCCACTGACAAAAATTGTCATTCGGCTCTCTTCGCCGGCCCTAAGCTCTTGCTTGGAAGCGGCTTAGCAGGACTTTTCCCTCCACGGATTACCGCCCCGGGAGCTGATTTCTACCTGAGATCCAGCCGGATTAATGTGCCGTCATCGTGAGTCTCTCCCTGCCGTTTTGCCCTGAAACGGGGCAGGAGGTAGCGTCCAAAGCCGAAGACCGCCCCGGCGCCGACCGACAAGAGAAAGAGGATTCCTGCCAGAGCGAAGGCGGCGAGGATGAGACCGCCGATGTTTTCGCGCTTGCCCCCGCCGGTGGGTTCGCTCCAGGTGACGTTGGCGTCGTAGTTGATGCCGTCGAGGATGCGTGCGGCCTCCGTGCGCGAGATGTTGCCGCGAACCAGCGCGATGATGTGCCCGGTACGCTTCACCTCTGCGGTCTCCGCTCTATTTGTCTCCGCGTTCGCGGGCCGGAGCTGTTGCTCAAAGACGGGAAGCTTATCCATGGCGATGTGGGGCGTGGGATAAGCGACGAGAAGAATCTCCGCCGAGCCCGGAGCTTCGCCGTTGATGCGCGCCCAGAGCAGCTCCGGACTCTTGCTGAAGTCGATCACCGAGGGACTCAGTTCGATGTTCAGCGCCGAGTAGCCTTCGGGTCCGATGAGATAACGAGCGGTTTGCGGCGCCAGTTGCTTGTGCGGGAGGTAGTTGGGCAGAGTTGGCAGCGCCGCAGCAGGACCTGTTGCCTGCGGCAGACGCGCGGCAAGTTCGCGAAGCTGCGCGCCGCTCATGGCCGTGACGTGGTCGAACTGCGCATCCACCAGCAGATTGCCCGAGAAGAACAGCACGCGATCGTTGAGCGATGCGGCCAGCGTGCCGATGTCCTCGGCGCGCATCAGCGGCTGGCGATAGAAGGTGAAGGCGGCATAGGCTCCGCCGGCATCGGCAAACTGCGCGGCCTTGATGATCATGGTGCGGTCGTCGCGCTTGTAGCTGGCCAGCTCGTAGGCGGTAAAGCGGTCCTCGGTGAGCACGCGCGAAGTTGCGCTGTCGATCTGGCGCGGATCGGTGCCCAGCCGCGGCTCCCCGCTCAGCTCCCAGCCGGCGAAAGATGTGGGGAGGAAGGCGGCAGGCGGGTTGCTCTGGCCCGGCGAAGCGGAGCTGGCGAGGGCGGTGCAGGAGATGAACACGGCGAACACTATCGCCGGCAGCACGGCTCGCAGACCAGCGTGCAACGATGGACCACGGAGATTCATAGGGGAGTGCGTCCTTTTATCTATTAGACCACGGCAATGCGCGGAGGATTCCAGGGCGCCCGGGAAGCAGACGAACCGCGTGATATTCTGGAAGAACAATAAAGGTAAAGCGCGTCCCGCCCCCCTGCAGTCGTGGCACAACTCTGAATCGCATACCTGAAAGCGCGGCAATCCAACAAATATGATCTCGGTTTCCAATGTCTCCATGCGCTACGGCGCCAAAATTCTGTTCGAGGAAGTCTCCACGGCCTTCACTCCGGGCCGGCGCTACGGCCTCACCGGTCCCAACGGCGCGGGCAAATCCACTTTCATGAAGCTGCTGACCGGAGAGCTGGAGCCGCAGAAGGGCACGGTGGTGCGTCCGCGCAAGATCGGCATGCTGAGCCAGGACCAGTTTGCCTTCGATTCCTATCGCGTCATTGACACTGTCATCATGGGGAACAAGCGGCTGTGGGCGGCGCTGGAGGAGCGCGAGGCGCTCTACGCCAAGGCGGATCTGACTGACGAGGACGGCATGCGGCTGGGCGAGCTGGAGGGCATGGTGGGCGAGGAGGACGGCTACTCCGCCGATAGCGATGCCGCCATGCTGCTGCAGGGTCTCGACCTGCCCGATGCGCTGCACCAGCGCAAGATGGGCGAGCTGCAGGGCGGGCAGAAGGTCCGCGTGCTGCTGGCGCAGGCCCTGTTCGGCCATCCGCAGGCGCTGCTGCTGGACGAGCCCACCAATCACCTCGATCTCGATTCAATTCACTGGCTGCAGGATCTCCTGAACCGCTATGACGGAACGCTGATCGTGATCTCGCACGACCGCCATTTTCTCAACAGCATCTGCACCCACATCGCGGACATTGACTACCAGACCATCATCACCTACACCGGAAGCTACGACGAGATGGTGCTGGCCAAGACGCAGGTGCGCTCGCAGATCGAGGCGCAGAACGCGCAGCGCGAGAAGAAGATCTCGCAGCTCAACGACTTCATCGCGCGATTTTCGGCGGGCACGCGCTCCAGCCAGGTGCAGTCCAGGCGCAAGGAAGTCGAACGGCTGCAGGTGACCGAGCTGGCCCGCTCCAATATTCAGCGCCCCTTCATTAAGTTCGAGCAGAAGCGCCCCTCGGGCAAGCACATCCTGGAGCTGGAGGGCGTCAGCAAGTCTTACGGCGCCTTCGATGTGGTACGCGCCTTCACCGCCAGCGTGACGCGCGGCGAGAAGATTGCACTCATGGGCCGCAATGGCGCGGGCAAGACCACGCTGATCCAGGCCCTGTTGGCGAACTCGCCCACCACGCCGATGAAGGAGCTGCGCGAGACGAGCGGCTATGATGGGGAGTTCCTGAGCGCGGGAAAAGTTGTCTGGGGACATGAGGCTGCGGTCGGCTTCTTCGCGCAAGACCACCGGTCGCTGATCTCTTCTAAGGCAAACCAGGGCATGACGGCCTTCGAGTGGCTGCACATGTGGGACCCGGGCGCGGCCGACGAGGAGATCCGCGGACTGCTGGGGCAGATGATGTTCGCCCGCGACGAGGGCAACAAGCGCACCGACATGCTCAGCGGCGGGGAGACCGCGCGGCTGCTCTTCTGCAAGCTGATGCTGCAGAAGCCCAACGTGCTGGCGCTGGATGAGCCCACCAACCACCTCGACCTGGAGTCGATCAACGCGCTGAATATCGCGCTGCAGAAATATCAGGGAACGGTGCTAATCGCCACCCACGACCACGACCTGATCGACGAGGTGGCCACGCGCGTCTGGCACTTCGAAAGCGATCATAAGATCACGGACTTCAAGGGGACTTACGAGGAATATCAGGCGGTGTTGGCGTAAGCTAAGTATAGTGCCCAGCTGTCTGCAACCGCAGCCGGCGAAAGATGTGGGGAGGAAGGCGGCAGGTTTTTTGCCTTGCGAAAAGAGTCCGAGGCAGCCGGAGAGCAGCAGCAGCAGCACAACGGAAATTGTTCGACCAAGAGATCTCATGAGATCGAATCTGCTGCCTCATTCCACTTCTGCCGGCGTAATTCTCGAACCAGTGCAGAAGTGGGGCACCACTAGGAGGTGGTGTCCTTATCTGCCCGAATCGCCCACACTACGCCTCTGCGAAGCACAAGATATACCGTGTTCGATGCTGTATGAGGCTGATTATGGAATGTTTCGGTGTGTTCATGATGGAAAACGAGAGTGCCCCGGAACTTCAGCGTAGGTGGGCCGAGGATTTTGCGTGCACGGGTCTCTGTGATACCCAGCTTCAGGGCAATCGGCAATTCGACTCCGCCTGCTTGTAGATTTCCGCAGCGCCCGTCCATTCGCGCGTCGCTGTCCAGCCTCTGCAGGATAAATCCATCGACCGCGCCCCCTGCGACCTCGCTGCTCTCAAGCCAGAGCACCCATCGGCCATCGGCGTTGGCCCCATAGTAGCAGAGCCATTCAACATAACTGGCGGCATCGCCGCGACGACCGAAGCTCCCGCCAAGACGCTTCTTCACATCGGCCATCTTGGTTTCTTCAAGGACCACGAGGATCTTCGAGACTCGTAGTGTCGTTACCATTTCCTTGAGAGTGCTCGGCGGAAGCGGGATAGGGGCCTGGATGACGGGAGGCTGCCATTTGAAGTCCGCATCGGTTGGCGCTTCCTTGGTGATTTGAGTGCGCCCGGAGTAGGTGACAGCGAGCACGAGCGCCATGCGGAGTATGCTCTGCATCAGTGACCTCATCTTAGTACAAATTGGGCAATGTACAAGTTGAGGACCGGGCCTGGCCGGGTCGCGCACAACCAGCTCTGCAGAATTCTATGTACACGTGGCGGGGCTTCAAGGCATAGTTTTACGTCCCTGCGGTAAGTCAATTTTCTTTATCTTGCCCGCGGAGCCCGGGGTCCCGAGCAAGCGTCGGCTATCGGGCAAGGGAGATGACCTCATGCGCAAAGTTCTGATGATCGCCGGCGGAGTCGTGCTGGTGCTGATTGTAGCGATGGCTGCCCTGGCCATGCTGATCGACGCCGATCAGTTTCGGCCCACGGCGGAGAAGCAGGCCTCCGATGCCCTGGGCCGCCAGGTCACGATCGGCAAGCTGAAGTCCGCCCTGCTGGAAGGTGGCGTGACGGCCGAGAAGCTGACCATCGCCGACGACCCGCAGTTCAGCAGTGAGCCGTTTCTGAGCGCAGATTCGATGAAGATGGGCGTGGACCTGAAGGCGCTGATCTTCAATCGCAAATTGATCGTCGAGTCCTTCCGCATCCACGCGCCCAGGCTCAACCTGGTGCAGAACCAGCAGGGGCACTGGAATTACGAATCGCTCGGCGCGAACAGTGCGAGGACCTCCACGCCCGCAGGCACGCCGGAATTCCTGGTCGGCAAGTTCGCTCTCACCGACGGCCAGGTCACGCTACGTCATCTCGGCTCGAGCAAGACCAGCGAATACTCGAAGCTGCACCTTGAGGCAAAGGGCGTCTCGCCCAAGTCGACCGTTCCCTACGAGTTCTCCGCCACTGTTCCGGGCGGGGGAACGGTGGAAGCCACGGGCACGATTGGGCCGCTGGCGGAGCAGTCCGAGCGTACGCCCTTGAGCGCGACGATCAAGGTGAGGGACTTCGACATTGCAGCGACGGGCTTCTCCGATCCGGGCTCGCCGTTGAAGGGGCTGGTGGACATCGACGCCGATGCGAAGTCCGACGGCGTGCGCACGACGGTTGCCGCCAAGATGACAGGCAATAAGATGTGCCTGGCCGCAGGATGCACGCCTGCTACCACGCCGATCGGACTCGACGTGAATGCCGGCTATCTGCTGGCGGACCGGGTAGCCAATTTCAACAACGGCCTGCTGAAGTTTGGCAAAAGCGCGGCCAAGATTGCGGGCACGGTGGACCTGAAGCCCGCCAAGCCGCAGGTGAATGCACGAATCGAGGCGACGAGCTTGGCGGTGAAGGATATTGAGAGTGTGCTGCCGGCGCTGGGAATCGTTCTCCCGCCGGGTGCTCGGCTTGAGGGCGGCACGGCCAGCGTGAAGGCCACCGCCGTCGGCCCGGCCGATGCGCTGCTGATCAAGGGCCAGGTCGGCCTGCTCAACTCCAAGGTCACGGGCTACGATTTAGGGTCGAAGATGGCGGCGGTGACGAGGCTCTCCGGGGTCACCGTGGGGAAGGAGACCGTGATCCAGGAGTTTGCCAGCGACGTGCAGCAGAGCAATGCGGGCAGCAGGATGGACAATGTTTTGCTGGTGCTGCCGGGCATCGGCAAGGTGACCGGCGCCGGGACTGTGGGCAGGCAGAATGAGCTGAACTTCGCGATGAAGGCGCAGGTGGATGTCTCGAAGGGAACGATCGGACAGATCGGCACGATGCTCGGCCGCAAGAACACCAACGTTGGCGTACCGTTCCACATCACCGGCACGACGAAAGATCCGAAATTTACTCCTGATATGGGCAGCGCATTCGGCAATTCCGCAGGCGGGGCCGCACAAACGCTGGGCGGAGCGGCGTCAAAGGGACCGGGAGGACTCAGCGAACGCGGAGTGGAAGGACTGACCAAGGGCCTGGGCGGACTGTTCGGGAAGAAAAAGTAGCGGTGAAACTAAGGAAAGCTGCGTTTGTGCTTTTTGCCATCCTGCTTGCGGCTGCACACGGCACGGCGCAGAACGCATCACAAACTGCAAGCCGGAATTTCAGCCAGCTTGAGAAGGGCGTACGCGAGATTGTCGCGCGGCCCATCTTTCGCCACTCCACCTTCGGCGTGGAGATCTATGACCTCACCACCGGGCAGACGCTGGTGGCGATCAATCAGGACAAGCTCTTCAACGCCGGCTCTACCACGAAGCTGATCACCGAGGGAGCGGCGCTGGCGCTGTTGGGACCCGAGTACCGCTTCCACACCCGCGTGTACACGACAGGCAAGATCGTCGGCGACACGCTGGAGGGCGATGTGGTGCTGGTGGCGAGCGGCGACCCAAATCTTTCCGGACGCATTGAGGAAGACGGCACCCTGACCTTCACTCCGTTCGACCACTCCTATGCGGGCGTGCTGCGGGGCAAGTCGGTCACCGGCGACCCGCTCCAGGTGCTGCACAAGCTCGCGATTGAAGTGCTGCGAAAGGGCATCTGGCGCATTCACGGCAGGGTGCTGGTGGACGCATCGATGTTTCCGTCGACCAAGGTAGAG
>WNFY01006667.1_pt1 | contig 12516 bp, 12 predicted proteins | sample 5400091 | NCBI WGS metagenome assembly WNFY01 (sample SAMN13153364, study PRJNA577476) | soil metagenome | isolation source: 60 cm soil or saprolite under grassland replicate 1 | place: USA:California | collected 2016-06-15 | reverse complement strand
AGCAGCCCGCTCACCAAGATCGTCCCGGGTCTGATGATCTGGACCCTGGTCTTCTTCTTCATCACGTTCTACGTGCTGAAGCGGTACGCGTTCGGGCCGATCCAGAAGCTGATCGACGAGCGCCGTGAGCGGATCCGGCAGGCGCTCGAGGAGGCCGATCACGCTCGGGGCGAGGCGCGGAAGCTGCTCGAAGAGCACCGCAAGCTGATCGCGCAGGCGAAGAGCGAGGCCGAGGGGATCCTGGCCGAGACGCGCAGGGTCGCCGAAGCCAACGAGCGGCGTATGCGCGAGGAGACCGAGGCCGACCGCCAGCGGCGCATCGAGGAGACGCGGCGCCAGGTCGAGTCCGAGACGCGCCGCGCGCTCGAGCAGATCCGCGCCGAGGTCGCCGATCTCAGCCTGATCGCGGCGGAGAAGGTGACGAGGCGCTCCTTCGCCGACGAGGACCACCGCCGCCTGATCGAGGAGGCGGTCAGCGAGCTCGACCTCTCCGTCCTGGAGAAGGTCGATTGAGCGTCGCGGACCGCGTCTATGCGCGTGCCTTGTTCGACGCTGCGGTGGACGAGAACCGCCTCGGGCCCGTGCGCGAGCAGCTCGCGCAGATCGTCGCGGCCGAGGAAGAAGTTCCCGAGCTCCGTCAGCTCCTGCGCAACCCTCAGCTGGACCCGCGCGCGCGAGGCGCCGCCCTGGAGGACCTGCTCTCCGGCGGCGACGAGCTGCTGCGCAACTTCCTGCTCGTCCTCGTCGACAAGGGCCGCGCCGGCCAGCTCGAGGAGATCGCGCGCGAGTTCGAGCGCATGGTCGCCGAGCACGAGGGGATCGTCCACGCCGAGCTGACCACCGCGATCGAGCTCTCCGACGAGGAGGCGGGTGACCTGCTGGCGCGCATCGAGACTTCAACCGGCCGCAAGGTCGAGGCAACCCGCAAGGTCGACCCGGACCTGATCGGAGGAATCGTCCTCCAGATCGGCTCGCACCGGCTCGACGCGAGCGTCCGGGGCCGGCTGGATCGTCTGAGACGAGAGCTGGCAACTGCATGAGAACCCGGATCGACATGAAGCTTCGTTGCCCGGGTGTGATGGGCGCCGCGATGCAAGGACGCAGCGTCGCGTGCGTAGCCGGAGGCTACGGGCGCGACCGAGGACGCGGCAGCGCGGCGTTCAGCGCAGCCGGGCGACTCAAGGCTTTGTGTCGATCCGGGTTCAGAACAAGAGAGGAGACTTTGTGAAGCTTCGGCCCGAAGAGATCACGTCGATCTTGAAGCAGCGGATCGAGGAGTTCGACGTCGAGACCGACCTCGCCGAGGTCGGCACGGTCCTGCAGGTCGGCGACGGGATCGCCCGCGTCTACGGGCTAGAGAACGCCGTCGCCCTGGAGATGCTCGAGCTCGAGCACGGGGTCGTCGGCCTCGCGTTCAACCTCGAGGAGGACAACGTCGGCGCGGCGCTCTTCGGCGAGTGGGAGCACGTGACCGAGGGCCAGCCGGTGAAGCGCACCGGCCGCGTCGCCAGCGTCCCGGTCGGCGAGGCGCTGCTCGGCCGCGTGGTCGACCCGCTCGGGCGGCCGCTCGACGGCGCCGGCACGATCAAGACCGACGAGACGCGGCCCCTCGAGTTCAAGGCCCCCGGCGTGGTCGACCGCCAGCCGGTCAAGGAGCCGCTGCAGACGGGCATCAAGGCGATCGACTCGATGACGAACGTCGGCCGCGGCCAGCGCGAGCTGATCATCGGTGACCGCTCGACGGGCAAGACGGCGATCCTCGTCGACACGATCCTCAACCAGCACGACCAGAACGTCGTCTGCATCTACATCGCGATCGGCCAGAAGGCCTCGACCGTCGCGCAGGTCTACGAGCGGCTCAAGGACGCGGGCGCGATGGAGTACACGATCATCGTCAGCGCCGGCGCCTCCGAGGCCGCGCCGATCAAGTGGATGGCGCCGTTCGCGGGCTGCGCGATGGGTGAGCACCTGATGTTCAACGGCGGCCACGCGCTCTGCATGTACGACGACCTCTCGAAGCACGCCGATGCGTATCGCCAGATGTCGCTGCTGCTCCGCCGCCCACCCGGCCGCGAGGCCTTCCCGGGCGACGTCTTCTACCTCCACTCACGGCTGCTCGAGCGCGCCTGCAAGCTCTCCGACGAGCTCGGCGGCGGCTCGCTCACCGCCCTGCCGCTGATCGAGACCCAGGCCGGCGACATCGCCGCCTACATCCCGACGAACGTGATCTCGATCACGGACGGCCAGATGCAGGCCGCCTGCGTCTCGACCTCTCCCAGTACCGCGAGCTCGAGGCCTTTGCGCAGTTCGGGTCGGAGCTCGATCCCGCCACGCAACGCACGCTCTCGCGCGGCGAGCGCATGGTCGCGACGCTGAACCAGCCGCAGTACGACCCGTGGCCGATGGAGGAGCAGGTGGTCGCGCTCTACGCGGGCATCAACGGCTACCTGGACGACATCCCGACCTCGGACGTGCCGCGCTTCCAGGAAGAGCTGCGCGAGTACATGCGCGCCGACGAGTCGATCTCCAAGGAGATCCGGGAGACCGGCGACCTGCCCGATGAGCTCGCCGAGCGCCTGAACCAGCAGATCGAGAAGTTCAAGGGCACCTTCGCGGTCAAGGAAGAGGAGCCGCTGGTCGCGTAGAGCATGGCAACGCTCCAGGACATCAAGCGGCGGATCCGATCCGTCGGGAACACGCGCAAGATCACCAAGGCGATGGAGCTCGTCGCTGCGGCACGGCTGCGGCGGGCCGAGGAGCGGATTGTCCAGCTTCGCGACTACGCCGACCGGATGCAGGAGCTGACGGCCGGCACCGCGCGGGCGGCCTCGTCGCTGCGCGGCCTGAAGCTGCTCCAAGAGCGCGAGCCGCGCCGGGTCGCGATCGTCGCGCTCACCGGCGACCGCGGCCTTGCCGGCGCGTTCAACGGCCAGATCCTCCGCCGCGCCTTCGCGCTCGAGCGCTCGCTGCGCTCGGAGGGCAGGGAGGTGCGCTGGCTCGTCGTCGGGCGGAAGGGCCGCTCGACCCTGCGGTTCCGCCGCTACGAGGTCGAGCAGGCCTGGACCGGCTTCACCGACCGGCCCGCCTACCACGACGCCCAGGCGGTCGCCCACCGGGTTGCCGAGCTCTACGGCGAGGACGAGATCGACCGCGCCGTGCTCGTCTACAACCACTACGTCTCGCCGCTCGTCCAGCGCGTCACGGAACAGCAGGTCCTGCCGATCTCGGAGGAGGTGCTCGGCCGCGAAGAGGAGGACGAGCACGACCGCGCGCTGATGGGCGATTTCATCTACGAGCCCGAGCCCGAGCAGATCCTCGAGCGGCTCCTGCCCGTCTATCTCGAGACCGAGGTCTACCGCGCGCTGCTCGAGTCGGCCGCGTCCGAACACGGCGCCCGCATGACCGCGATGCGGAACGCCTCCAAGAACGCGGTCGAGCTGATCGACAGCCTGACCCTCGACCTGAACCGCGCCCGCCAGGCCGAGATCACCCAGGAGATCCTCGAGGTCGTAGCGGGCGCCGACGCTCTCACGCAGTAAGGCGTCGCTTGCGATGCCGACCTCAGGACGTGCGGGCTCTGCCCGTGCGTCCGTCTGAAATGACCGGTCGATCCGATCGCATACGTCGAAACCGTTGTAGGCCGCCGCAAACCTCCGCCGTTTCCGCTCGTCTATAGTCTGCGAACCCGGCTCTCATGGCTCGTCGCGAACAAGAAATCGTCGTTTCCACCGGCGCCGGTGGGCTCGGCGCGGCGGTAGCGGCCGAGACGGGCGGGGCGCTCGGCGAGGTCGAGGCGATCCGCGCCCGCGGGTACTGGGAGCTCATCTGGCGCCGGTTCAGGCGCGACAAGGTCGCGATCGGCAGCGGGGCGTTCATCATCCTGCTGATCCTGATCGCCTTTGCCGGGGCCCCGATCGCCAAGCACTACGTCGGGCACGGGCCGAACGACCTCTTCCTGACGGCGCCGGCCGTCAACCTGGCCGGCCTGCCGGCAAACCCGTGGACGCACGTCACGAACGAGGCCACGGGCAAGAAGAACATCCTCGTGCTGGGCGCGGCCAACCGGCTTGGGCAGGACGAGTTCCTGCGACTGCTCTACGGAGCCAGGATCTCGCTCGAGGTCGCGGGCCTCTCGACGCTGGGGGTGATGATCATCGGGGTCCTCCTCGGCGCGACGGCGGGATACTTCCGCGGCTGGGTCGACACGATCATCTCGCGGTTAACCGAGGTGACGATGGCGTTCCCGCTCCTCATCTTCGTGATCTCGCTGGCCGCGACGGTCGGGCCGCAGCTCGACAAGATCACCTTAGGAATCTTTCCGAAGGGCGTGCTCACGCTCGTCGTGATCTTCAGCCTCTTCGGCTGGTTCTACCCGGCACGCATCATGCGCGCCCAGGTGCTCTCGATCCGCGAGAAGGAGTACGTCGAGGCGGCCCGCATGATCGGCGCCAGCAACACCAGGATCATCCGCTCACACGTGCTGCCGCACCTTGTCGCACCGATCATCGTCTACTCGACGCTGACCGTCGCGAGCTACGTGCTCCTCGAGGCGGGGCTGTCGTTCCTCGGGGTCGGGATCAAGTTCGAGCCGAGCTGGGGGAACCTGCTCTCGAGCGGCCCGGACTTCTACACGACGCGGCCGCTGCTGATGGTCTGGCCCGGCCTCGCGGTGCTACTGACGACGCTCGCGTTCAACCTGCTCGGGGACGGGCTTCGGGACGCGTTCGATCCGCGCGCCAGCAATATGTAAGCCGTCTGGTACCAGGCCTCCAGCAGCCACTAACCAAACCTTTACTTGCACGTCTCAAGCGTGTGGACGGGGCCAGGCGCCCGTCCCGGGCCGAGCGAGCCTCGGTTCGAGTTCACGGAAAGGAGAGACATGCACAGACGGCTATGGCTTTCGGCCGCGATGCTCGTGGTCGGAGCAAGCCTTCTGGTCGCAGCGAGCTTTGCGAGTGCAGGGACCGCCAATCATGCTTTGAAGCAGGGCGGGATCTGGAAGTACGGGACGGAAGGTGCGTCAGTCCAGGTCGACCCGCAGCTCGCTTACATCACCACCGCGTGGTGGCTCGAGTACGCGACCGCAGCGAAGCTCTACAACTATCCGGACAAGGCCGGCCCGGTTGGCACGAAGCTCGTGCCCGAGGTCGCCTCGAAGTTCACCGTGTCGAGGAACGGCAAGGTGTACACGTTCACGCTCCGGAAGGGCTTCAAGTTCAGTGATGGTGCGGCAGTGTCCGCGAAGAACTTCAAGTACGCGATCGACCGGGTGGCGAACAAGGATCTCGCCTCGCCCGGCGCGCAGTTCATCACTGACCCGAGCGGCACGAACATCGTCGGGGCAAAAAAGGTGAACGACGGCCTGGCGCAGCACGTCAGCGGCGTCGTCGTCAAGGGCAACAAGCTCATCATCCACCTGACGAAGGCTGACGGTACGTTCATGGCGAAGATCACGATGCCGTTCTTCCAGGCAACTTCGACCAAGCTCCCGCTCGACAAGGAAGTCGTCACGGTCAACGGCAGCAACCTGCCTTCGGCCGGGCCATACTTCTACTCGCGCAACGACGTCAACCAGTTGACGTCGATCAGGAAGAACACGCACTACTCGAAGGGCCCCGGCCGCACGCGGCCGCACAACCTTGCCGGTCTGGACGTCTTCTGGAACCAGACCGAGCAGACGCTCTTCAACCAGACGCAGGCGAACCAGATCGACGAGGACAACACGCTTCCTCCGGATCAGGTTCAGGGTGTTGCGAACCAGTACGGGAAGAACAAGACCCGTTTCTGGGCGAAGTCGCAGAACTGCACCGGCTACCTGCCTCTGAACATGTCGAATAGCCTGTTCAAGGGCAACACGAACCTCCGCAAGGCGATCAACTACGCGGTCAACCGCGGTCCGTACGTCGGCCAGGCCGGCCCGTTCGCGGGTGACGTCTGGACGCATATCTTCAACCCGGCAGTGCCAGGCTGGAGAAACGTGACCATCTACAAGCGGAACCTCACGACCGCCAAGAAGCTCGCCAAGGGTCACCTCAAGAGCGGGAAGATCACCGTGTACTACCGCTCGTCCGGCACGATTAACCCGGCACAGGCCCAGATCGTCCGGCAGGACCTCATCAACCTCGGCTTCCAGGCCGGGAACATCACGATGAAGGGCTTCTCGGGCGGCAACATCTACACGGCCATGGGCGTCAAAGGCACCGACGCCGACATGGGCGTGTCGATGGGCTGGTGCTCGGACTACCCGGACCCGTACGACTGGATCAACATCCTCCTCTACGGACCGTCGATCCAGGCGGACAACAACGTGAACTACTCGTACATGAACATCCCGAAGTGGAATAAGAAGATGGCTTCAGCGGCCAAGCTCGTCGGCCCGAAGCGGCTGAAGGTCTACAGCCAGATGGACATCGACATCATGAAGCAGGTCGCGCCGATGGCCGTCACGCGTACGTACAACACGCGGTACCTCTTCTCCAATCGGGTGAACCCCAAGTCCCTCGTGTTCCAGGGGATCTACTCTGACTTCAGCATCGGCGCGATGGCGCTGAAGTAGGAGGGACTGCAGAACCAGAAAGACAACGTGAGGCGCCGGCACTGGTCGGCGCCTCACGTCTACTGAGATAGGATCCAGAGGAGGGAGCGCGAGAGATGTTCCGATATCTGATCAGGCGAATCCTCTGGGCGATTCTTCTCTTCATCGTGATCACGTTCGTCACGTTCGTGATCTTCTTCATGGGGCCCAACGACCCGGCCCGTGCCCAGTGCGGAGGCGACCAGGCGCAACCCGCCTGCCTGAAGCTCGTGACCGAGCACTACGGGCTGGACAAGCCGCTCTACATCCAGTACTGGCGCTTCTTCAAGCGCCTCGTCTTCCAACAGAACCTCGGCCACTCGTACGCGACCGGGCAGAGCATCAACCAGGCGATCGGCAAGGCGGCGCCGGTGACCGCTTCGCTCGTCTTCGGCGGGGCAATCCTCTGGATGATCATGGGGCTCGTGATCGGCGTGTACTCGGCGCTGAAGCCGCGGTCGCTCTTAGACAGGACGGCGATGGTGTTCGTCCTGATCGGGATCTCCGCGCACCCGGTCTGGATCGGGTTGATCTTCGAGTACCTCTTCGGCGTGAAGCTGAAGTGGACGCCGATCGCGAACTACGCGAACTTCTTCGGCGCCCCCAAGGACTCCGGCCTGCCGGGCGGGCCCTGGCAGTGGTTCTACCACATGATCTTGCCGTGGTGCACCTTCGCGATCCTGTTCGCGGCGCTCTACGTCCGGATGATCAGGGCGAACGTGATGGAGACCCTGAACGAGGACTTCGTGCGCACGGCCAGAGCCAAAGGCGCTCCCGAGCGGCGCGTCTTGTTCTCGCACGTGCTCCGGAATGCCCTTCTGCCGGTGGTGACGATGCTCGGGATGGACATCGGGGTCGCGCTCGGCGGCGCGATCTTCACCGAGACCGTCTACCAGCTCCCCGGGCTGGGCAGGAGCTTGATCATCGGGGTTCAGTCAAATGACTTCGCGACCGTCCAGGGCGTGGTCGTGTTCGCGACGATCGCGATCCTGCTGTTCAACCTGATCGTGGACGTCTTATACGCCTGGATCGACCCCCGAATCCGGCTAACCTAGAACCTCAAGTGGCGCTTCTCGAAGTCAAGGACCTACGAACGTCCTTCCATACCGAGGACGGCATAGTCGGTGCCGTCGACGGCGTCTCGTTCTCGCTCGAGAAAGGCGAGACCCTCGGCATCGTGGGTGAGTCGGGCTCCGGCAAGAGCGTGACGTGCCTCACGATCATGGGCCTGAACGCGAAGCGCAACACCGTCTCGAGCGGCGAGGCGCTCTGGAAGGGCAAGAACCTCCTGGACATGAAGCCGCGTGAGCTGCGCGACGTCAGGGGGAACGAGATCTCGATGATCTTCCAGGACCCGATGACGTCGCTGAACCCCGTGCAGACGATCGGGAACCAGCTGATCGAGGCCGTCCAGCTCCACCGCGACGTCTCCCAGCGCGTCGCGCGGGCCCGCGCGGTCGAGCTCCTGAAGGCGGTCGGGATCCCCCGCGCCGAGGGACGCATCGATGACTACCCGCATCAGTTCTCCGGCGGGATGCGCCAGCGCGTGATGATCGCGATGGCGCTCATCAACGACCCGGACCTGCTGATCGCGGACGAGCCGACCACTGCGCTCGACGTGACCACCCAGGCGCAGATCATCAACTTGATGAAGCGCCTGCAGGAGGATTTCGGCAGCGCGATCATCTTCATCACGCACGATCTCGGCGTGGTCGCGGAGACGGCGGACGATGTCCTCGTCATGTACGCGGCCAGGGTCGTCGAGCACGCCGACGTGGACCAGCTCTTCGGCCGGCCGCAGCACCCCTACACCTGGGGCCTGATGGGCTCGCTCCCGCGCCTCGAGACCGACCTCGACCGGCTGACGCAGATTCCCGGCCAGCCTCCGTCGCTCCTCCGGCCGCCTTCGGGCTGCCGCTTCCACCCGCGCTGCCCGCACGTGATGGAGGTCTGCAAGACGACCGTTCCGGAGCTCGTGCCGACGCAGCGCGATCCCGAACACCTCCAAGCGTGCCATCTCGACGAGGAGACGAAGGACCGCGAGGCGGCGAAGCTGCTCGAAGCGACGATGGCGAAGGCCGGCTGATGGAAGCTGCGCAGGCACCCGAGGCGCGCGGCGACGAGCTGCTCGTCGTCGACGACGTCAAGAAGTACTTCCCGATCACGCGCGGCATCATCTTCCAGAAGCAGATCGGCTCGGTGCAGGCGGTCGACGGCGTCTCGTTCAGCGTCAAGAAGGGCGAGACGCTGGGGATCGTCGGCGAGTCCGGGTGCGGCAAGTCGACCCTGGCCCGCTGCGTCGTCAAGCTCCTCGACACGACCGGCGGAGGGATCAGCTTCGACGGGCGCGACATCACCAAGCTCTCGCGGACCGCCATGCGTCCGATCCGGCGCGAGATGACGATGATCTTCCAGGACCCATACGCGTCGCTCAATCCCCGCAAGCGCGTCGGCTTCATCATCGGCGAGCCCCTCGAAGTGCACAACCTCGGGTCGTCGTCCGAGATCAAGATGCGTGTCCAGGAGTTGCTCGAGGTGGTCGGGCTCAATCCGGAGCACTACAACCGCTTTCCGCACGAGTTCTCCGGGGGGCAGCGCCAGCGGATCGGCGTCGCGCGGGCGCTTGCCGTCAACCCGAAGCTGATCGTCTGCGACGAGCCGGTCTCAGCGCTCGACGTGTCCGTGCAGGCGCAGATCCTCAACCTGCTCAAGGACCTTCAGGACGACTTCGGTCTGACATACATCTTCATCGCGCACGATCTCAACGTCGTCCGGCACATTTCCGACCGCGTGCTGGTGATGTACCTCGGCAAGGTCGTGGAGATCGCCTCGAGAGACCTGCTCTACGCCGAGCCCAAGCACCCCTACACGGGCGCGCTCCTCTCGGCGGTGCCGATCGCGAACCCGGCGCTCGGCAGGAAGCGCGAGCCGATCGTGCTGGAGGGCGATGTGCCCAGCCCGGTGAACCCACCGAGCGCGTGCCACTTCCATCCGCGCTGCCCGCGCTTCGTGCAGGGACACTGCGACGTCGACGAACCGCCGCTGTATCCCTTCGGGAACGGGCACGTGGCCGCTTGCCACTATCCGCTCGAGCGCTGGCCCATGAGTGCCGATGAGATTCGGCGTGCCTCCTCGCCCGTCCAGTCGCCCTCCTCGCAATCGCGCGAGGAGCTGCCCGCCTAGAGCTAGCGCTGATGTTGCGCGCTGCGCTTCGCCGTCTCGCCCTCGCGGTACTGCTGTCGGTTGCCGTGACCGCGGCCGTGTCGCTTCTCATCGGGTTGGTGGTCGGCTCGTCGGTCGACCGCTCGCTGGTGCTCGGGTTCTACCTGATGGGCTGCTTCCTGATGGTCGCGGGGTTCTTCCTCGGCAACCGCGGGCCCGCACGCGTGAAATCGGAGTCGGCGCGCCCTGTGGCGACGCCGTTCGGAGTCGTGAGCGGCGACCGGCGGCTGCGCTGGGCGACTCTGGGCGAGCAGGAGGAGGCGATCAACACCTCGGCGGTTCTGGTCGGCCTCGGCATCATCCTGGTCGCCATCGGCGTGCTGCTCGACGGAAGGCACTCGATCTTCTGAAGGTTCGGCCGATTTTCTGTGATTAACGGGGCTAACTTCTGGAAATCACCGGCGTCAGAGCAACTGTGAGACGCGTGAACGGAAATTGCGAGCGCGCCCGCGAATGGGCGTCGTTGGAGCTGGACGGCGAGCTGTCCACGTTCGAGCGCGCCTTGCTCGACGCCCATCTCGAGGGCTGCCGGACGTGCACCGAGTTCAGGTCGACGATCAGCGGCCTCACCGGCGCGCTTCGCTCGGCTCCTCACGAGCGCTTCGACGGCGTCGTGATCGGCCGCCACCCGCGGCGCCGTGTGCGCATGCGGCTGGCACCCGCCGCGGCCGCGATGGCCGTAGCTGCGGTCGGGCTGGGGAGCATCGTCGCCTCGTCCTCGCTCAAGAGCGGCCCGGTGGGTCGGTTGGGGAGCGGCATCGACGTCACGCCGGCCTCGGCAGCGACGAGCGCCGGTCCCGACACGATGAATCTCAGCACCTCCCGCGCGCTCGAGAGGCAAAGCAACAGGCCGGCCGGCCGCCTCGCTGCGGGCGCGAACGGAACGCTGCAGGGCGGTCCCGTCGTAACGCAGCGGTAACGCTCGCACCTGCGGCGATACTGTCTGAGCAGTGCATCCGTCGCCTGTCACCTCGTACGTCTGAACACTCGACCACGTCGCCCGGGTGGCGACGGCGCTCGAGCGGCAGCGCACCGCTGCTCTCCTGAATCCGGAGGGCCGGCGCTTCGGTAGACTCGGACCGTTCGGTCGGCGCTTCAGGCTGCGCCACCGTGAGCTGGGCCCACTACTTCAGGAGAACAATGGCTGACGACCAGACGAAAGACGGCGCCCGCAACGTCGGCAAGGTGGTCGAGATCAAGGGCGTTGTCGTCGACGCCGTCTTCCCGGGCAACCTGCCCGAGATCAACACCGCGCTGCGGATTCAGGTCCCCGAGCGCGACGGCCGTCCGGCCATCGACGTGATCGCCGAAGTCCAGCAGCACCTGGGCGACGACCGCGTCCGCGCGGTTGCGATGGACTCGACCGACGGCATCCCGCGCGGCGTCGACGTCACCGACACGGGTGGACCGATCTCGGTGCCGGTCGGCCAGGCGACGCTCGGCCGGATCTTCAACGTCCTCGGCGACACGATCGACCACATCGAAGATCCAGTCGAGGCGGATGACCGCTGGTCGATCCATCGCGATCCGCCCAACTTCGAGGACCTCAGCCCGACCACGGAGATCTTCGAGACCGGCCTCAAGGTCGTCGATCTGATCGCCCCGTACGTGAAGGGCGGCAAGGTCGGCCTCTTCGGGGGCGCAGGCGTCGGCAAGACCGTGCTCATCCAGGAGCTGATCCACAACATCGCGCGCGAGCACGAGGGTGTCTCGGTGTTCTGCGGCGTCGGCGAGCGCACGCGCGAGGGCAACGACATGTGGATCGAGATGCAGGAGTCGGGCGTGCTGCCAAGCGTCGCGCTCGTCTACGGGCAGATGAACGAGCCGCCGGGCGCGCGGCTGCGCGTGGGTCTCTCCGGGCTGACGATGGCGGAGTACTTCCGCGACCAGGGCCAGGACGTGCTGCTCTTCATCGACAACATCTTCCGCTTCGTGCAGGCGGGCTCGGAGGTGTCGGCGTTGCTCGGCCGCATGCCGTCGCAGGTGGGCTACCAGCCCACGCTCGAGACGGAGATGGGCGAGCTCCAGGAGCGGATCACCTCGACGCGCAAGGGCTCGGTCACGTCGGTACAGGCGATCTACGTGCCGGCCGACGACCTCACGGACCCCGCGCCGGCTTCGGTGTTCGCGCACCTCAACGCCACCACGGTGCTGTCGCGCTCGATCTCCGAGAAGGGCATCTATCCGGCGGTCGACCCGCTCGACTCCACCTCCACGATCCTCAAGCCGGACATCGTCGGCGAGGAGCACTTCCGGGTGGCCACCCAGGTCCAGGAGATCCTTCAGCGCTACAAGGAGCTCCAGGACATCATCGCGATCCTCGGCATCGACGAGCTCTCGGACGAGGACAAGCAGACGGTGCAGCGCGCGCGAAGGATCGAGCGCTTCCTCTCGCAGCCGTTCTTCGTAGCCGAGGCGTTTACAGGCACCGGGGGCAAGTACGTGCCGATCGAGGAAACCGTGCGGAGCTTCGCCGAGATCATCGAGGGCAAGCACGACGAGCTCCCGGAGCGCGCCTTCTACATGAAGGGCTCGATCGACGAGGCCGTGGAGGACGCGCGCCGGGGCCGCGGCCGGCGCGGCCGCCAGGAGGAGACCGAGGAGCAGCAGCCGGAGGAGCAGCAGCCGGAGGAGCAGGACACGTCCGCCGAGGCCGAGGGCCAGCAGGGCGAGGAGTCCGGCGACGGCGGCGAGGAGTAGAGCTTGGCCCGCAACAAGTT
>WNFY01018027.1_pt1 | contig 12518 bp, 9 predicted proteins | sample 5400091 | NCBI WGS metagenome assembly WNFY01 (sample SAMN13153364, study PRJNA577476) | soil metagenome | isolation source: 60 cm soil or saprolite under grassland replicate 1 | place: USA:California | collected 2016-06-15 | reverse complement strand
AATGCCCCATGCCTGTGAGGAGCGACGTGTCACTCGGCGATTCTGAAGTGATCCGCAACCACGCCGGGTTCATCTGGTCGGTGGCCGACCTGCTGCGCGGCGACTACAAGCAGTCCGAGTACGGCAGGGTCATCCTGCCCTTGGTGGTCCTGCGCCGCCTGGACTGCGTGCTGGAGCCGACCAAGGACAAGGTCCTGCGGACGTTCGAGCGCTTCGCGCCCAGGGTCGAGAACGTCGGGCCACTGCTGGAGCAGGCGTCGGGGGAGCGGTTCTACAACACCTCCCTGCTCAACCTGAAGAAGGTGCTCGGCGACCCCGAGCGGATCGCCGACAACCTCCAGGCCTACATGGCGGAGTTCTCGCCGGAGGCGCGCGATGTCCTGGAGAAGTTCGACTTCCGCACGCAGATCGAGCGGCTCGACCGCGCCAACCTGCTGTACCTGGTCCTCTCCAGGTTCTGCGACCTCGACCTGCACCCCGAGGCAGTCACCAACCTCGAGATGGGCTACCTGTACGAGGAGCTGATCCGCCGTTTCTCCGAGCTCTCCAACGAGACGGCAGGCGAGCACTTCACACCTCGTGAGGTGATCAGGCTGATGGTGAATCTCCTCTTCATCGAGGACGACCGGCTCCTGACCAGGCCCGGCGTGGTCAAGTCGCTGTTCGACCCTGCCTGCGGCACCGGCGGGATGCTCTCCATCGCCGAGGACTACCTGCGGAACTTCAACCCGGATGCGCGGCTGCAGGTGTTCGGGCAGGAACTGAACGCAGAGACCTACGCCGTGTGCCGCTCGGACATGATGCTGAAGGGCCAGCACGCCTCCCGCATCGTGTGCGGCAACTCGTTCTCAGAGGACGGCTTTTCGGGCGAGGTCTTCGACTACCTGCTCGCCAACCCGCCGTTCGGGGTGGAGTGGAAGAAAGTCGAGCGGGCGGTCCGCGACGAGTACGAGGCGAAGGGGCTCGCCGGCCGGTTCGGCGCGGGGCTGCCGCGGATCAACGACGGCAGCTTCCTGTTCCTCCAGCACATGATCTCCAAGATGAAGCCGGCGCGGCAGGGCGGGTCCCGCCTGGCGATCGTCTTCAACGGCTCCCCGCTGTTCACCGGCGGCGCCGGGTCGGGGGAGTCGGAGATCCGCCGCTGGATCATCGAGAACGACTGGCTGGAGGCGGTCGTGGCCCTGCCCGACCAGCTCTTCTACAACACCGGCATCTCCACCTACTTCTGGGTCGTCACCAACCGCAAGAGCCCGGCGCGCCGCGGCAAGGTCCAGCTCGTCGACGCCCGCGAGCTGTGGGTGAAGATGCGCAGGAGCCTCGGCGAGAAGCGCAAAGAGGTCAGCGCGCAGCAGATCGCGGAGATCACCCGCCTGTACGGCGCGTTCGAGGAGAACGACCGCGTCAAGATCCTCCCGAACGAGGCGTTCGGCTACCTCCGGATCACCGTGGAGCGCCCACTGCGCCTCCGCTGGGAGGTGACCGACGAGACGCTCGCGGAGGTCCGCACCTCTCGCAAGCTCGCCAAGCTCGGTCCCGACCGCCTCGACGGGCTGGTCGCCGCGCTCGCAAAGCACCAGGGCCTGAGCTCGACCGACCGCAGGCAGCTCTCCCGCAAGCTCACCCCCATCCTCACCGCCGCGGGCCTGACCAAGCCCCAGCAGCAGGCCGTGTGGGACGCCCTCGCCGTCCGCGACCCCGAAGCGCCGGTCGTCACCAACCGCCAAGGTGACCCCGAGCCCGACCCCGAGCTCCGCGACCAGGAGAACGTCCCCCTGCCCGCCGTGCCCGTCCGCTTCGAGCCCGACCCCGCCGACCGCCTCGCCACCATCGAATACCGCACAACCGTCGGGGACCACATGGACGCCGAAGTGCTTCCCTACGTCCCCGACGCCTGGGTCGACCATGAGAAGACCCGGATTGGCTATGAGATTCCGCTCACTCGCCACTTCTATCGGTACGTTTCTCCCCGCCCACTCGAAGAGATCGACGCCGAGGTGAGGGCGTTGGAGTCAGAAATCCAAAAGGCTCTGCGAGAGGTGACTGAGTGAGCGCTATTTGGGCCGCAAGTAGGTACGCCCTCGTGCCCCTTCGGCGAATCGCAGACGTCAGGCTCGGAAAGATGCTTCAGTCAACCCCCTCCCTCCCGACCGACCGTGAGGTTCCTTACCTGCGCGCCGGATCACTTAACAGCCTAGACTCCATCGAGGGCCTGCCAACGATGTACGCCTCGCCTTCCGACCTAGTGTCGTACACGGTCCGCGGTGGAGATCTCGTTATTACAGAAGGAGGTGACATAGGGCGGGCTGCCTTTGTCCCAGAGGTTCCACCTCACACAATTATCCAGAATTCTCTGCACCGAGTGCGATCCAAGTGTGCAGACTTGCGTTTTCTAAAGTATGCGATCGACTGGATCTACAACACTGGGTGGCTGGACGTCCTTTGCAATCGCTCAACATTTGGTCATCTGACAAGCGAGAAGATCGCGGCACTGCCGATTCCATGTCCCAGTATCAAGACGCAGCGTGCGATTAGCAAATTCCTCGACGTCGAGTTGGCACGGATCGACAAGCTGGTCATTAAGAAGCGTCGAATGATTGGTCTGTTGGAGGAACGCCGATCGGGGTTGATCGAATCGCTGATTCGTCAGGTGGTCACGAGCAATGGAGAAGCGCCACTCCGGTTCTTTGCGCATGAGATTACGGTGGGCATCGTCGTAACGCCTTCGGCGTGGTATGCGGATGAAGGAGTGCCCGCACTACGCGGCGTCAACGTCTCGCCCGGAAATGTCGACCTCGATGAACTCGTCTATCTGACGAGCGAGGGCCATGAACTCCACCGTAAATCGAAGCTGCGGGTGGGAGACGTGGTGGTGGTTCGGACAGGGCAAGCCGGTGCTGCCGCGGTTGTTCCACCAGCCCTCGAGGATGCGAACTGTATCGACCTCATTATCATTCGAGCTGGTCCTAGGCTGGACTCAAGGTTCTTGGAGTATGTGCTGAACTCTGACTGGACACAGAAACACGTCGATCAGCATTCGGTTGGCTCCATTCAGAACCATTTCAATGTGGCTGCTATGAAGTCAATCCCTATACCCAGTGCCTCCCGTGACGTGCAGCGAGCCATTGTAGACCGGCTCGATGACGTTACGTCGCACCTCGATTACATAGCGAAGTGTCTCCAACGCCAGATCTCCCTCCTCAAAGAGCGACGCGATGCCCTGATCACCGTTGCCGTTACCGGGCAGCTCGATATTCCTGGAGTGAGGCATGAAACCGGATGAGGCTGCCTTGGAGCTTTGTCGCGGACTGGCTCGTGATACAGGGAGGCTACCGGGCGGTAATTGACACCCAGCTCGCCCTCCTTGCCGAGCGGCGACAGGCGTTGATCACGGCGGCAGTGACCGGGAGTTCGATGTGACGACGGCGAGAGGGGGGACGAGATGATGGGAAGATCGGTCCCTTGGGTCGATCGGGTGCGGGTGAGCAACTACAAGAGCATCGCGGCGTGCGATGTCACGCTGGGGCCGCTGACCGTGCTGCTCGGGCCGAATGGGGCGGGGAAGAGCAACTTCTTCGATGCGCTTGCCTTCGTGGCAGAGGCGGTGGAGGCGACGCCGTCCCACGCGATCGACGAGCGGGGTGGGCTCTCCGAGGTCCTGCGACGGGTACCTGAGCCGACGGATTCGTTGAGCATCACGCTGGACGTCACCGTGCGGTGGGGGCGGGAACCGGAGCAATGGGCTCGCGGCGAATACGGCTTCGAGATCGCCCGAAGGCAGCGGACAGGTCAACGCTCCTTCGAGGTCGTTCGCGAAGCGTGCATGCTTCGATGGCGGGACAGGACGGAGCGCTTCCGGGTGGACCGCGGGATGGTCGACGACCCGTCGTTGCCGCATCCACTGACAATCGAGCCGGATCTGCTCTACCTGCCGACCGCGGGCGCTAGGCCGAGCTTCGCGCCACTCTTGGGTGCCCTGCGCGGCATGCGGTTCTACCACCTCGACCCGGCCGCGCTCCGGCTACCGCAGCCGCAGGCTGAAGGAGACGCGCTCGGAAGTCGTGGTGAGCATCTCGGTGATGTGGCTCCTGGAGTCGAGAGTGTCGGCCAGCCGGATAGAATGTCGGACGGGACGATCCGGATAGCCGGGGTGCTTGCCGCGCTGTTCCAGCCGTGGGTGCTGGACGGTCGGATATCGCTGATCGGCCTTGAGAATCCGGAGACCGCCTTGCATCCGGCGGCGGCTGGGGTGCTGTTCGACGCGCTGACCGAGGCGAGTGAACGCGTGCAGGTGCTGGTGACGGGCCAGAGTGCCGACCTGGTCGACCGTGACGACCTCGATCCTTCGATCATCCGTGCCGTTGCCAGCGAGGAAGGGCTGACAATCATCGGCGAGGTGAATGCGGCGAGCCTCCGGGCCCTGCGTGAGCGCCGGTTCACAGCAGGAGAGCTGCTGCGGGCAGGACAGCTCGGCCCGGAGCTCCCGGCGGCGAGGGAGAAGCGGGAAGTTGAGCGGTTGATGACCGGGTGAAGGCGGGGGAGAGATGAAGGGGAGCCACTCTGAGGAGCGGTTCGAGGAGGCGGTTGAGGCATCGCTGCTCGCGTCCGGGTGGCTGAAGGCTGCGGCTGGCTTTTTCCGCCCGGACCTTGGGCTCGACACGGGCGAGCTGTTCGCGTTCATCGGGACGACCCAGAATGCGGCGTGGGCGGAGGTCATCAAGCGGCACGGGAACGTTGCGGGCGTGGCGCAGGACAAATTCCTGGCGCGGCTGGCGTCGGAGATCTTCAAGCGCGGCACGGTCGACGTGCTGCGGCACGGGGTCGTCGATCAGGGAGTGACGATCCGGCTGGCGTACTTCCGGCCGGCGCACGGCCTCACGCCGGAGCTGGTGGAGCGCTACAAAGCGAACCGGCTGACGGTCGCGCGGCAGCTCCGCTACGAGGCCGGGTCGGACCGGGCGGTGGACCTGGCGCTGTTCGTCAACGGCATCCCGGTCGCCACCGTCGAGCTGAAGAACCAGTTGACCGGGCAGGACGTCGACAACGCGATCACCCAGTACCGGTACGACCGCGACCCGCGGAACGTCACGCTCGCGCGGCGCGCGCTGGTGCATTTCGCGGTCGACACCCAGCGGGCGATGATGACCACCCGCCTCCAGGGACCCGGCACGCGCTTCCTGCCATTCAACCAGGGGCACGGCCGCGGAGCGGGCAACCCGCCCAACCCGCACGGGCACGCCACCGCCTACCTGTGGGAGCGGGTGTGGCAGCCCGACGCCTGGCTGGACCTGCTCGCCCGCTTCGTGCACGTGCAGAAGCCGGCCAAGGGCAGAGGGTCAAGAGGGCCGGGGACCGTGATCTTCCCGCGCTTCCACCAGTGGGACTGCGTGCGCCGGCTGGAGGAGGCTGCCCGTCAGGAGGGCCCGGGGCACAGCTACCTGGTGCAGCACTCGGCGGGATCGGGGAAGTCCAACACGATCGCGTGGCTCAGTCACCGGCTGTCGACGCTCCACGACGACGCGGACCGCAAGCTCTTCGACAAGGTCGTGGTGATCACCGACCGGGTGATCCTGGACCGCCAGCTCCAGGACACGATCTACCAATTCGAGCACGCGCACGGCGTCGTCGAGCGGATCGACAAGCACTCCGGGCAGCTCGCCGCGGCCCTGGCCGGCGAGCAGGCCCGGATCATCATTACCACCCTGCAGAAGTTCCCCTTCATCCTCGACCAGGTCCGGGCGCTGCCCGCGCGCCGCTACGCCGTGATCGTCGACGAGGCGCACTCCTCCCAGACGGGCGAGGCGGCCAGGGACCTGCGCCGGGCGCTCGGCACGGGTGCCCGGGACGGCGACGACGCCGAGCTGCCCGCGGACGAGGTGGAGGACGCGCTCGTGGCTGCGGTGGAGGCTCGCGGCCGGCAGGCCAACCTGAGCTTCTTCGCGTTCACCGCGACCCCGAAGGGCAGGACCCTCAACCTGTTCGGGCGGCAAAGCTCGCCGAGCGAGAGGCACGAGCCGTTCCACGTGTACTCGATGCGGCAGGCGATCGAGGAGGGCTTCATCCACGACGTGCTCGCCAGCTACACCACCTACGAGACGTTCTGGCGCATCGAGAAGACGATCAGCGAGGACCCCTCCTTCGAGACCCTCAAGGCGCGCCGCGCCATCGCCCGGTTCGTGACGCTGCACGAGCACAACCTGGCGCAGCGGGCCGAGATCGTGGTCGAGCACTTCCGCCGGCACATCGCCCACAAGATCGGCGGCCGTGCCAAGGCGATGGTCGTCACCTCGTCGCGGCCCCACGCCGTGCGCTTCTACCGGGCGCTCCGCCGCTACGTCGACGAGCACGGCTACGACCTCGGCGTGCTGGTCGCGTTCTCCGGCTCGGTCAAGGACGAGGGCGAGGACGTCACCGAGGCGAGGCTGAACCGCTTCCCCGAGAGCGAGACCGCCGCCCGCTTCGACGGTGACGACAACCGGGTCCTGGTGGTCGCCGAGAAGTTCCAGACCGGCTTCGACCAGCCCAAGCTGTACGCGATGTACGTGGACAAGCTGCTCGTCGGGCTCGCCGCCGTGCAGACGCTGTCGCGCCTCAACCGCACCCGCCCGGACAAGGACGGCACGTTCGTGCTGGACTTCGTCAACGAGGCCGTCAGGATCGCGGAGGCGTTCGAGCGGTACTACGGCGAGACGGTCGCGCCTCCAAGCGACCCGAATCTCCTTTACGACACCCGCCATGCTGTCGACGAGTTCGGCGTGCTCCGTGTCGAGGAGGCGGAGGCGTTCGCGCGGCTGCTGCTGGTCGACAACGCGGACCACGGCCGCCTCCACGGGGTGCTCAACCCGGCGATCGCGAGGTTCGGGGAGCTGGACGAGGCCGAGCGGGAGCGGTTCCGCGACGCGCTCAACCGGTTCGTGCACACCTACTCGTTCCTGTCGCTGATCGTGCCGTTCGGCGACACCGCCCTGGAGCGCGACTACCTGTTCGGGCGGGCCCTGCTGCGGTTCGTGCGCGGCCACGCCGGCGAGAGCGTCGACCTGAGCAGCGCGGTCGAGCTCACCCATCTACGGCTGGAGCGCCGCTTCAGCGGGTCGGTGTCGCTCAGCGGCGACGTCGGCGAGGTCCACACCGTCTTCTCCGGCGAGGCCGGCCGGCGAGAGCCCGACCCGGAGCCGCTGTCGCACATCATCGACCGCCTCAACGAGCTGTACGGCACCGACTGGATCGACAGCGACCGGCTGGTGTTCGACGCCACCGCGACGGATCTGGTCAACGACCAGCGGGTGCAGGCGCAGGCGGTCAACAACACCGCCGAGAATTTCCTATTGGTCTTCGGCGAGCTGTTCCAGAAGGCGCTGCTGGGCCGCCTGGAGCGCAACGAGAAGGTCATCTTCAAGTTCCTCGACGACGCCGACCTGGCCGCCGAGGTGGTCCGGGTCTACAGCAGCCTGGTGCAGACCAGGGCGAAGGTCGCCTACCAGGAGCACTGCCCGATCCGCGAGCTGCTCGGCCCGGACAGGGAGTCCCAGCACCTCGAGTACAAGTCGTCGCTGCGGACCCGGGAGGGCGGCGAGAAGTACAAGCCGCTGGAGTCCGCGACGATCAAGACCGTCGCCGCGTTCCTGAACAGCCCCGACGGCGGCACGCTGCTCATCGGCGTGGCCAACGACGGCACCGTCGTCGGTCTGGACGGCGACTACGCCTCCCTGCGGCAGTCGGGCAAGGACGACCGGGACCTGTTCCAGCTCCACCTGTCGAACATCCTCGTCACCGCGCTGGGCGAGGCAGCCGCCGGCAACGCGGGAGTCCAGGTCCACACGGTCGACGGCAAGGACGTCTGCCGCGTCCACGTCCGCCCGAGCGCCTTCCCGGTCGAGGCCAAGATCACCGTCGCCGGCGACAAGGGCCAGCTCCAGAAGAAGACGGCCTTCTTCGTCCGCCTGGCCAACGGCACGCGAGAGATCGCCGACCCCACCGAGCGCCAGAAGTACATCCTTGGCCGCTGGGGCCCCCGATGGGCCAACGGCCTGAAGGGCGGAGAGACCACTCCATAAAGGACAGGGGCACAGACGGGTTGTCCGGGTGATCTGATACACCCGTGACGACCGCATGCGGAGTGGGCGCAGAAGGGAACGCGGGATGCCTCAGAACGATGTGCCGGGAGTAGACGGGCGCGGGCACAGCGTCCGGGAACTGTTCGGCAGGCGCTACGGGCTGGAGCAGGCCCTTGAGGAACATCCGAACAGGATCCAGCGGTAGGGGCTGAGCCGATTCGGGCTGAGCGCGGGCAAACGTGTAGGGTTCGGGCACCCAGGAGAGCAGGCGGCGCCGGGCCGGCGTCGAGAGGGGGAGGCGTTGAGTGCCGGTCGAGTTCCTCACCGATGAGCAGGCCGCCGCCTACGGCCGCTACACCGGCCCGCCATCCCGCGCCGGGCTGGACCGCTACTTCCACCTGGACGGCAAGGCGCTCGACCTGATCGAACCCAAGCGCCGGCCGCACACCCGGCTCGGCTACGCCGTCCAGCTCACCAGCATGCACTACCTGGGCACGTTCCCGGCTGACCTGGACGTGCCCACCGAGGTCATCGACTACCTGGCCGTCTAGCTCGACATCGACGACCCGTCTTGCATCAAGGCGTACCGCGAGCGGGAGATGACCCGCCTGGAGCACGCCTGGGAGATCCGCAGAGAGTACGGGTTCGTCGACTTCGCCGCCGCCGAGGCCGAGCTGGCCGCGTGGATCGACGCGCAGGCCTGGACCTCCGGTGACGGGCCGAAGGCGCTGTTTGACGCCGCGGTGGTGTGGCTGCGGGAGCGCAAGGTGCTGCTGCCGGGCGTCACGGTCCTGGCGCGGCTGGTCGCCCGGGTCCGCGACCAGGCCAACCAGCGGCTGTGGGCGACCCTGGCCGGGCTGCTTTCGCCTGCACAGCGCCGCGCGCTGGCCGGTCTGCTGAAGGTCTCCCCTGGGGAGCGGCTGTCGGACCTGGAGCGGCTGCGGCGCGGCCCGACCCGGATCTCCGGGCCGGCGCTGGTCAGGGCGCTGGACCGGGTCGCTGAGCTGGCCGGGATCGGGCTGGCCAACCTGGACGTCTCCGGGGTGCCGCCCCGGCGGGTGGCCGAGCTGGCCCGCTACGGCCTGGCCGGCAAGGCGACCCTGCTGGACCGTCACAGCGAGGCGCGCAAGCTGGCCACCTTGCTGGCCACCATCACCAAGCTGCGCGTGCGCGCGGTGGACGATGCGCTGGAGCTGCTGGACGTGCTCATGGTCACCAAGCTGCTGGCGGTGGCCGTGCGGGAGGACAAGGAGCACAAGCTGCGCCGGCTGCCCCGCACCGACCGGGCCTCGGCCAAGCTGGCCGCCGCGGTCCAGGTGCTGTTCGCCGTCTCCGAACGCGAGGAGCCGCCCTCGCTGGAGGAGATCTGGGCACAGATCGAGGCGCTGGTGCCCCGCGGCGAGCTGGCCGCCGCGCTGGACGTCGTGGTCGAGTACGCCCCGCCCTTGGACGCCGAGGCCCCCGAGGAGTGGCGCAGCGCGCTGGTCGGCAAGTACGGCACCGTCCGGCCGTTCCTGGACCTGCTGACCGAGGTCATCACCTTCGGCGCCACCCCCGAGGGCGCCCCGATCCTGGCCGCGATGCGCGGGCTGCCTGAGCTGGTGAGCCGCAAGAAGGTCCGCTCGGGCGAGCTCGACAGCCAGCTCGTGCCGGCGGCCTGGCGGCGGCCGCTGGGGCGACCCGCGCGCCCGCCTGCTGGCCGGCGACGCCTGGGAGGCGGTCAAGGCCACCACGCTGCGGGCGCTGAAGCTGCCCGAGGACCCCGACCGGCTCCTGGCCGACCACGCCGGCCGGCTCGGCGACACCTACCGGGCGGTGGCCGCGCGGCTGCCGGCTAACACCGCCGTCTCGGTGGATGCCGACGGGCGGCTGCACGTCACCCCGCACCAGGCCGAGGACGACCCGCCCAGCCTGGTCGAGCTGCGCAAGCGGGTGCAGGCGATGCTGCCGCGGGTGGAGCTGCCAGAGCTGCTGCTGGAGGTCATGACCTGGGTGCCTGAGTTCACCGCGGCGTTCACCCCGGTGCTGGGCGGCGAGGCCAAGCTGGGCGACTTCCACGTCAGCCTGGCGGCGGTGCTGGCGGCCCAAGCCATGAACATCGGGTACTCTCCGGTCATCAGGCGCGGCACCGAGGCGCTGGAGCGTGACCGGCTCAGCCACGTGGAGCAGAACTACCTGCGCCCGGAGACCCTCGCGGCGGCCAACGCGCCGCTGATCACCGCCCAGGCCGGCATCGAGCTGGCGAGCGCGTGGGGTGGCGGGCTGGTGGCCAGCGTGGACGGGATGCGGTTCGTGGTCCCGGTGCGCACCATCCACGCCCGCCCCAACCCGCGCTACTTCGGCCACGGCAAGGGCGTGACCCTGTTGACGGCGGTCAACGACCAGCACGCCCAGATCGCCGGCATGGTCGTCTCGGGCACCCCCAGGGACTCCATGCACCTGATCGACCTGCTGTATGGCCAAGACGGCGGCCGGCAGCCCGAGGTGATCATCACCGACTCCGGGTCCTACAGCGACATCGTGTTCGGGCTGGTGCACCTGCTGGGCCGCCAGTACCGCCCGGAGCTGGCCGACCTGCCCGACCAGCGGCTGTGGCGCATCGGCCCGCCAGACGGCTACGGCGCGCTGGAGGTGGCCGCCCGCGGCCGGATCAACCTTGAGCGGATCCGCCGGCACTGGCCGGATGTGCTGCGGGTGGTGGCCTCGATCCATACCGGCACGGTGCGCGCCTACGACGTGCTGCGGGTGCTGCAGCGCGACGGCAACCCGACCCCGCTGGGGATGCGATCGCGCACTATGGGCGCATCTTCAAGTCGTTGCACGTGCTCACCTACGTTGACGACCCGCCCTACCGGCGCCACATCAAGGGCATGCGCAACCTGATCGAGGGCCGCCAGTCGCTGGCCCGCAGGATCTTCCACGGTCAGAAGGGCGAGCTGCGCCAGCGCTACCACGAAGGCATGGAAGACCAGCTCGGCGTGCTGGGGCTGGTCACCAACTGCGTGACCTTGTGGAATACCGTCTACATGGACGCCGCCCTGGCGCAGCTTCGCGAGCAGGGCTACCCGGTCGCCGAGGCCGACGTGGTGCGCCTGTCGCCGTTCGCGCGCAAGCACGTCGAGGTCCACGGCCGCTACACCATCGCGCTGCCCAACCTGCCCGGCGGCCGCCGGCCGCTGCGCGACCCCGACGACGAGGACGACGAGGACGACGAGTAGCTGTGCCCCGCGCTGCTGCCGACCCGCCCATGGCCGCCCAGCTCACCCAGGCCCTGGAGGTGCTGGGCTGCCCGGTGACCGTGTCGCCGGGCGCACCGCCCGGACCGACCGCGCTGCACCTGGCCCGGCTCCTGATCGCGCTCGCCGAGCAGCACGCCATCCACGCCGAGCAGGCCGCCGCCGGCGATGCCGACCCGGCCGACGTCGACCTGTTTACCTACCAGGACACCTACGACAAGGCCACCGCCGGCGTGGAGGCGTTGCGCGCCGAGCTGACCGGCGCCGACGCCCAGCAGCACCCCGAGGACGCCGATCCGCTGGCCGAGCCGTCGCCGCTGGCGCTGGTGTGGGACCTGATCGGCCCGGCCGCCGCCGCGGTGGAGGGGCTGCTGGCGATGGAGGCCGACCTCACCGTCACCGATGACCTCAAGGCCATGGTCGCGTAGTTGGACGCGGCGACCGGGCTGCTGGTCCAGCTCGGGCAGCAGGCCGGTCGGCTGCGCGCCCACATCGGGCTGGACTAGCGCAGCAGGCCGACCCGACGCCGCGCGGTGTGTGAGGGAAAGGGCCATTCCCTGTCACATCCCGGTCTGGCCCGATCCCGTGAGCAGGACTGTCACTTGTGATTTTTGTCGTTAGGTGGCAGGGGGTTTTCGGCGCTATTTGGCAGGACCTGAAGTTTCGCCATTTTCATGATCGCCTGACGGGCTGCGAGTGACGCTGTGTGAGGGTTGCTGGTCAGCGTTCGGGTGGGCCGATCCAGAAGCCGAGGGTGTGGTCCATGCCCTGTTCGGGGGTGCCGATGGTGGGGCCGAAGCTGGTGGGCAGTTCGCTCTCGCTCCAGCTCTCGCTGCTGGCCTTGTAGATCGCGATGAGCCAGCGGTCGGCACTGCCCTGGTAGCGCAGGCGGAGCACGGGAAAGGGTTCGCGTTGGTCGGGTTTGGTGGTGAACAGGCGCCGACGGCGAGTCCTGGCGGGTTGGAGGACGGCGACGTAGCAGAAGGCGCCGCTGTGGCGCACGAGCACCTCGACCCGGGGCCAGTTCTTGCGGGCGTGCGCGAAGATGCGCTCGGTGACGGCGTCCCTGGTCGCCTGGTCCGGGCGCGGTCTGGTGCTCTGGGCCATGGGGTGTCCTTGCCGGGAGTTGACGATGCGCCGCCGCCTGGCCGCGCCCCACCGGGGAGGTCCCGATGCCGGTGACCGTACCGCCGTCCCTGCTGATCGTGCTGCAAGTCCTGCGGCCGTGCTT
>WNFY01012199.1_pt1 | contig 12521 bp, 11 predicted proteins | sample 5400091 | NCBI WGS metagenome assembly WNFY01 (sample SAMN13153364, study PRJNA577476) | soil metagenome | isolation source: 60 cm soil or saprolite under grassland replicate 1 | place: USA:California | collected 2016-06-15 | reverse complement strand
CCGGTAGCCCTTGGCGTAGTCGAACTTCTCCACCGCCCGGATCAGGCCCAGGTTGCCCTCCTGGATCAGGTCGAGGAACGGCACGCCGCGGCCGGTGTACCGCTTGGCCAGGGACACCACCAGCCGCAGGTTGGCCTCCAGCAGATGGTTCTTGGCCCGGGTGCCGACCTCGGCGACCCATTCCAGGTCGATGCGCTCGCCCGGGGTCAGGCGGTCGCCGTCCTCGGCCAGCTTGCGCTCGGCGGCCAGGCCCGCCTCGATCCGCTGGGCCAGTTCGGTCTCCTGATCGATGGTGAGCCCAGGTATCTTGCCGATCTGCTTCAGGTAGTCCCGGACCGGATCGGCCCCGGCCGTCCCTTCCGCGTGCTCGCCGAGCCAGGCCTGAAAGTGAGCCCGCCCGGGCCCGGCGTCGTACCCGGCGGCGTGCTGCTCCGCGAGGTACTCGCCCAGTTCCGTCGCGGTGTCCGCCGCGGCGGGCTGGTACCTGCCCTGGATGTCGGGCTGCCTGCGGCGGAACGCCTCCTTGCGCCGGAAATCGCTGATGTCCTTGTTCGCCAGCGTGCCGAGCAGCCAGGCCCGTTGCCGGCCCTCGGCATGCCCGCGCAGCGTCGCCCAGGCCCGCGCCGCCGCCTCGAAGGTGTCCTGCACCAGGTCCGCGGCCAGCTCGCGGTCACCGCGGGTCCGCACGCACGCGTGGCCGAACAGCCATCGGTCGTGCGCCGCGAAGAAGGCACTCAGCTCGGCCACGTGACGCTGCGGGATCCTGGGCTCACCGCTATCGTCCATGCCGCACCTCCGCCGGCCGGGCCGGCCGGACCAGGCCGGAGTTCACCGAGCGCCTCATGACTATGTAGTCGCGTACCGGCGGCAAAACCTTTAGTCCCTTTAGTTCCTACCCCGGCCCGGGCGGGTTAGCCGCCTTGCTTGCGCGACCGGAACCGCCTGCGCAGGGATAGCCGGGTCACCGTGAGCAGGACGGCAACCGCCAGCGCGATCAGCCCCGCGACCTGGCCGGTGAGCCCCGGCTGGATGAAGGCGATGGCCGAGGAATCGGGGGCGGGCCTGCGCTGGCTGCCTGGTGCCGGGCTCCCCGGCGAAGGACTGGGCGTGGCCGACGGGTTGATCGCGGGGAACAGGCCGGCGGCGTTGCCGGCCCCGATGAGCTGGCTGGAGACGCCGTTGAGGTTCGGGATCGGGCCGAGCGGCAGCGCCCCCCCGGGCGAGACGCCGGCCGACGACGAACCCGCCGACGACTGGGCCGGGGAGGCCGAGGCGGCGATGACGGCGACCGTTTCGGCGGCCGACAGCGGCGTCCATTTCTCCGTGGTGGCGATGCTGGCCGTAGCGGTCAGCTTCACCGAGGTGACCGAGGTGGCGCCGGCCGCGACCGGGATCTGCGCCTTGAGCGAGACCGGCTGCTTGTCCGACACGGCGCTGACCGCGCAGCTGGCGGTCCCCGCGCCCTTGGCGCAGCCGCTGGTGAACGTGGGCTTCTGACCCGACGGCTGGGCAGTGAGAGCCACCGTCACGTTGGCCGCCGAACCGTTGTTCTCGGTCGAGACCCGCACGACGTAGGCCGCCTGCTGGCCGCGGCTGATGCTGGCCTGCGAGCGCTGGACACTCACGCAGAGTTCGGGCTGGTCCGCCGGGCTGGCCGGGCTCGAGCTCGCGCTGCTGGCCGGGCTCGCCGCGATGAATGCGTCGAGGGAGGCGGAGATGGTGGCCGCCGCTGAGCTCTGCGACGACGACGCAGACGCCGAACCCGTCTGGGACGGCGAGCCCGTGGCCGACGTGGATGCCGACGCCGACGCCGATGATGGCGAACCCGGGCTCGGGGTCGGGGTCGCGCTCGTTGGCGGGGGTGACTCCGGCGTCTTGCTCGACGTGCTGCCCGACGCCGGGGCGGTCGCAGAGGCGGAAGCCGACGTGGACGAGCCGGAAGGCGACGGTGACGGTGACGGCGCCGGGCTGGAGCTCGATGGGTGTGGCGTCGGCGTGCTCGCGGTCGGCAGGACCTCGCACTTAGTGTCAGTGTTCGCGCCGGCGGACGTGCTCGTGCTGGCAGTGGCGCTCGCGCGGGCGGACGTGCTCGCGCTCAGTGAGGCCGCGCTGGCCTTCACCGTGCCCGCCCGTGCGGCGCCCGGCCAGCCCGCGAGCACGCCGAGGGCCAGGAAGCCCCCGGCTAGCAGGCTCAGTACCGCGGCTCGTACGTGCACCAGACGCATGAATATCGCCCTGTCTACGCTGCTCATCGAGGTTACTGTGTGCTCTTTGTGGGATTCGGAGGCGACTGGGTGACGGATGGGTATGACTAGTCTTATCCGGTGCCGGGCGAGTTATGCGTGTGCCCCGCAATCCGGTCACAGCTGGGCCGCCCTGGCGATCCGGCGGCCCGGCCATGTGATGTGACGATCCTCGCCCCCCGATCGGTTCCCCTCATCGGCGCGTAATCTGCCCACCCAGGTGATTTCATGCCGATCCCGGACACGACGATACGCGATGATCGCGACCGCCCCCGCGCCGCGATACCCACTCGCCCCGTCCCGCGCCTTGAGAAACACGGTCCAGCCCAGACTCCGGCCGCGCTGCTGTGCCGAGTCTTCTGGTCACTTTCGTCTCAGCGGACGCTCCTGGGAGCGTGGTTGGCCCGTGAGTGAGGCCGGGATATCGAACACTACGGTCGAAACATCATCCGGAGCAGCAGCCTTCGCAGACGCAGGCGGCTCCGCAGCTGCAGTGGCTCCCGCAGCTGCAGTCGCCCTCGTAGCCACAGTCGCCTCCTCCGGAGCCGCGCCAAGCGACCATGGAACGGCGGGGTCCCACGGAGGCCTGCTCCCGGCCGCGGGCCTGGCCGCGGGCTCGGCGCCCGGCGCAGCCTCCGGCGCACGCGCAGCCTCCGGCGCACGCGCAGCCGCATGAGTAGCCGCATGCGCAGCCTCCCGCGCACGCCCGCGCGCACTCCCGCGCGCAGGCGCGGGCGCCGGAACCGGGTCGGCAACATAGTCAGCCGGCCTGGTCTCGTCGTACCCGTCCTGCAGGCCGAACCCCTTGAACACCACGCTCAGCACGGCCGCCACGGCCAGGTTCAGAAGAAGCGCGGTGATCGCGATGTAGGTGGTGTGTCCGAACACGGGCGCGGCGGACGCGCCGAAGTGCGCCTGGCCCCCGCCGGAGGTGCGATAAGACTGGACCGTTCCGTAGGCCATCCCCGCCAGCCAGCCGATGATCAGCGCGGCGCGGTGGAACCAGCGGGTGAACAGGCCGATCACGACGGACGGGAACGTCTGCAGGATCCAGATGCCGCCGAGTAGCTGCAGGTTGATCGAGAACGTCTTGTTCAGCTCGAGCGCGAAGCCCAGCGCGCCGACCTTCATCAGCAGCGAGGCCAGCCGCGCCACCCGGGTCTCCTCGGCCGCGCTGGCGTAGGGCCGGAAGAGCTCCTTGTAGATGGTCCGGGTGAACAGGTTCGCCGCGGCGATGGACATGATCGCCGCCGGGACCAGCGCGCCGATGATGATGGCCGCGTCGGCGACGCCCGCGAACCAGCTCGGGAACATGGTGGAGAACAGCAGCGGCACGGACAGCTGGGCGTTGCCATGCCCGGCCACGACGCCGGCGTTTACCGCCGGCACCGCCCGCGCCATGTAGCCGAACAGCGCGATCAGCCCGAGTACCAGCGTGTAGGCGGGCAGCATGGCTGCGTTGCGCCGGATCACGTCGCGCCGCTTGGCCGCGAACAGCCCGGTGGCCGCGTGCGGGTAGACGAACAGGGCCAGCGCGGAGCCGAGCGCCAAGGTGGCGTAGGCCCACTGGCCGGCCGGCAGCACCACGAGGTTTCCGTACGGCTTGCCGGTCGTCGGGTTCACCGACTTCAGGTGGGCCGAAGAGACCCCGAAGATGTGTCCCCAGCCGCCGATCCGACTCGGGATGTACAGGATCGCGACGATGACCGTCACGTAGATCAGGGTGTCCTTGACGAACGCGATCAGCGCGGGCGCGCGCAGCCCGGCCAGGTAGGTGTAGGCCGAGACGACCGCGAACGCGATGATCAGCGGCAGGTCCCTGATGAAGACGTTGCTCGAGTTGCCGCCGACGCCCAGCACGGTCAGCACCGACTGGATGCCGACGAGCTGCAGCGCGATGTACGGCATCGTGGCCAGGATCCCGGTCGCCGCCACCGCGAGCCCGAGCCCCTGCGATCCGTGCCGCCCCCGGACGAATTCGCCCGGGCTGACGTAGCCGCGTGCGCGGGCGACCGACCACAGCCGCGGCCCGAAGACGAACACGATCGGCCACACCATGATCGTGTACGACAGCGCGTAGAACCCCGCCGCCCCGGCCGCGTAGACCAGGGCGGGCACCGCGATGAAGGTGTACGCGGTGTAGATGTCGCCGCCGAGCAGGAACCAGCTGACGAACGTGCCGAACCCCCGGCCCCCTAGACCCCACTCGTTCAGGTGCATCGGGTCCTCCGCCGGGCGCCACCGGGCCGCGGCGAAGCCGATGCAGGTGACGACCAGGAACGAGACGATCACGATCGTGAAGGCGACGCCGTCTAGGTGGTTCATCGCCGCGCCTCCTCGTGCTCGCGCTCGCGCGCCGGCGCGGCCGGCTCGGTCCGCAGCAGCAGATAAGAGATCCAGCACAGGAACGCGGTCACCGGCACCAGGATGAGCTGGTACCAGTAGAAGAAGGGGAAATCCCCCAGCTTGGGCAGCAGGTGCGCGTAAATGGGAACCCACAGCGCGCCGCCTACCGCGACGGTCAGCATGACCGCGACAGTAATCCGGATAGCCGGGCTCTTGGCCGGGGAAGCATGACGTACCATCGCAGCCTCACAGCAATCTGATTCACGGCAGTCCGGCCCGCTCCGGTCACCGCGCGTGAAAAACCCCACCCTTGAATGCCTCACCATGGTGCCCGACAGCGAGCCACGCCAGTGGGCTTTTCCGGACATTAATGGCCAATAGCCCAGAATTCGATTCGGCCGGCACCCTCTGCCACCGGTCCAGGGTGGCAGACGAGGTCACGGACCGCGACCCGTTAGAATCAAAAACAAGAACAAGGGGCCGAACGGGCCTTCGGAATGCCCATACTGGCCCGGATGTCGGGATTCCGGGGTTTGTCCCGCTTGCGCCCTGTTTCTGGTTCGAAGTGCCCGTTTGCGTGCGCACGGAGACAATAACCGGCGAATTCCCGGCATCCGTGAAACGGGACTGCCCTCAAGCGGGCGGCGTGCTGGCTGTGTCACCCGGCGCACTCAAAGCAACTGGACCCTTCCATCGTCCCGCCCGACATCGTCAGCCCGAGGGCGAAGAGGATGGCGACGAAAGTCAATGCCAGCAGCTCTCCCCGAGGCAGCCATGTCATCGCCTGCGAGCGGAATGGCGGCGCCGGTACCGTAGCAGAGGCCCGCGGTCAAGGCGGCGGGGACGGCTTCGCTCGTGGGCCCTAGGACGGCACTGAACAACCCTGATCCGGCGGATGGCCCTGTGGTCGGCTGATCCGGCTCTGGCGCCGGGATACCCTCTGCCCGCCGTGTCGGTCTCTGGCGGTGGCCCGGGCGAGGCTCCGCAGGCCGTGCAGGAGCGGCCGGCGGGGTAGCCGGTCAGCGGGTGCCTGGCCGGTCAGGCCAGCGCCCAGGCCCCGCCGGAGCGGGTCAGCCCGTGCCGCAGCAGGGTGCGCAGGTTGATCGCGGCGCACCGGTTGTGCAGCCAGGCGTCGTTCCTGGCTGTCCCGGTGTAGCGCAGCTTGACCCGGCGGTCGTTCTGGGTGGCGGTCCAGGAGATGACCCGCTCGATCATCGACCGGGTCGGGTAGGCGCGCTTGAACTCCGGCGTGCGGGCCTGGGCGCGGGCGGCGCGCAGCAGGCCCTCATGCGGGTGGATGGTCATCGACCGGCCATCCCTGGCGGTGGTGCACCGCTGGCGCAGCGGGCAGCCGGCGCACGCGGCGCCGAAGGTCACGGTCCGGGCGGGGCTCATCGGCCGGGTGACCCCGGCCGGGCAGGTGACCGTGCCATCGTCCTCGCTGACGGCGAAGTCGTCGAGGGTGAACCCGCCGGGCACGGCGGGCTGCAGCGGCTTCGGCTTGATGACGGTGTCGTGCCCGGCATCGCGGTAGGCGGCGCGGGCCTCCCCGCTGCCGTAGGCGGAATCGCCGTAAACCTCCAGCCCCTCGCCCTGCCCCGGCTCCTCGCCCGGGCCGGTACCCGGTTCCGCGCCAGCGGCTGCGCCGCCGCTGGCGGTGTCATCCCCGGGGCCGGCGGTGCCGCCGAACCGGTCGCGGCAGGCCATCTTCACGCCGTTCTCCGCGTCGCTGCTGCCGTCCCCGGCGGCCATCGTCATCTCGCAATCGGTGATCAGCCCGGTCTCCGGCTCGGCGGCCACATGCCCGCGGAACCCGTCGCGCCGCTTCGACTTGCTTTTGCGGGTGTGCCGCGCCTGGGTGTCCACGGTGGAGATCACCCTGTCCGGGGCCACCCTCCGGGCAATGCGCCACCGCCCGTCCGTCCCGTCCGATCCCTCCGCCGGCTCCACGTCCTGCCCGGCCACCAGCGCCAGCAGCCCCAGCGCGTCTGCCGCCGCCGCATCCCGCTCCGGGGCACCGGGGCCGGCCAGCGCCTCCAGCACCGCCAGCGCGTCGCTGACCAGGTCACTGACCAGGGCCTGCTTCGCGGCCGGGTCATCCCAGTCGATCGGCGGCTTACCCGGCTTGCCGTAATCCAGCGTGCACACCGCCGCGATCACCGCGCCGGCGCCCGGCACCACCCGGGCCACCTTCCGGATCGCCGCCACCAGCTGGGTGACGGTGTCCTGGGTCGCAACCGCGTCATCGAACACCGTCGAGTCCACGCACCGTTTCCGCCGCCCGGCCAAGATCCCGGTCTGCGCGATCACCTCTGCGACCGCGTCGAACACCCGGTCCGGGCGGCCCGAGGCGGCGATCCGCTTACGCCAGTACACCAGCGTGGACGGGTCAAAGCTCAGCTGCAGCAGCGACCGGCCGCACGCCACTTTCCACCGCAGGTCGAACTTCAGCGCATCCGCGGTCTGCGCACCGGACAGGTCAAACAGCTCCTTGAGCACCAGCACCGACCCCACCAGGTCCGCCGGCAGCGACGGCCGGCCCGTCCGCGACGGGAACAAGTCAGCGGTGAAACTGTCCGGGAACAGCTCACCGCGGTGCTCAGCCAGGAACGCGAACACGCTGCCCGGCGCCACCAGGTGCCCGGTCACCTCCCCGGCGTCCCAAAGATCACGGTCAGCCCGTGAGATGCCCTGCATGAGAAGATCATCCCACGGATTCGAACGCGTTGCCGGCAATAACACCGGATCGGTCACGGGTTATTCAGTGCCGTCCTAGACGCCGCACAGGTCCTCGCCGATGCGATCGCCGAACGGGACCTGGCCGGCGCCCGCGACGTGCCCAGCGTCGTCGACGCCCGGATCCGGTACCGGCTCGGCAGCCCGGTCCCGCTCCCGGCGGTCCCGTGGTCCGCGCAGGTCCCCGGCATCGCCGACCCCGACCGCCGCGCCTACATCACCGAGATCGCCGCGCTGATGGACGCCCGCAAGGACCGGATCGGCGAGCACGCCGCCGAGCATCAGCTCCCCTGGGCGGTCGCCGCCCTTGGGCCGGTCCCCGAGCATCCGGTGGACCGGCTCGACTGGCAGAAGCGCGCCTCCTCTATCGGCGCCTGGCGGGAACTATCCGGCTACCACCACCCCGCCGAGCCGATCGGGCCCGAACCCGCCACGGCCGCGCCGGACGTTCGGGCCGCCTGGTACGAGGCCCTGGCCGCCCTCGGCCCGGTTGACGGGCCGGACGTGCGCGGCATGCCCGACGGCAGGCTGCTGCATCTGCGCGACACCTACCCCATCGAGACCGCCTGGGCGCCCCGGTACGTCGGTGACGAGCTGCGCCAGGTCCGCGCCGCCGCCTGGACCGCTCGCCTGGCCGCCCTGCGCGCCAGCGCGGAAGCCAAAGCCGCCGATAGCCGCGGCCAGCACGACACCGCCGCCCGGCAGCAGGACCTCGCCGGCAGCTATCGCGCCCTGCACGAGGTTTACCGCCAGCGCGAGGCCGTGTTCGCCGCCACGATGGCCGACCGGGCCGACTGGGACGCCGCCACCAGCGCCCAGCGGCACCTGGCCGTGGCCGCCGACGCCGAGCTGCGCCGCCGGCATCCCGGGCAGCGGTTCACCCCGCTTCGTTCGGCCGAACCGCAGCCCGCGGCCGAGGCCGAGCGCGACGAGCTCGCCCTGACCCCAGGGCAGCCGATCCCGGAGACGGGCCAGTGGATCAAAGACCTGACCGCCGGCCACCACGCGTTCGCCGGCAAGCTCGCCGAACGACAGAGCCTGATGGTCCCGTCCGAGGATCCCGGCTACGGGGATCTGGGCCAGGCATTCCCACCCTGGCCCGGGACGGCCAGGGACGCCATCTTGCAGCCGCCCAAACCGGAGATCCGCCCGTCCCCGCAGGTTCTCCAGCGCGCTGCGGACCGCGACGCCGACTGGGAGGCCGCAGATTGACACTAGCCCAGGGCATCCTGGACCCGAGAGGGGAGCGCGATGACAGCTATCTCCATCGCCGGCATGGGCCTGACCGGCGTGCTGCGGATCACCTGGGTCCACGACAACCTGGCTCACGTGCTGGACCACAGCCACACCGACGAGACCTCCGGGACGTGGACCGGCCTGGCCTGCCCCGGCCACGGCCTGGCCTTGGGTACCGACGTGGACGACGCGACGCTGCAGCGGCTCGCCGCCGGGAACGAGATCGCCGACCTCGCCTGGGAAGCCCCCGACGAACTCGCCGCCGAACACGCCCAGGTATTCCAGGACGCCATGCGCGCGCATCACGGCGGCGACTCCGAGCGCGCCGACCGGCTCTGGGAGAGTCTCCAGGCCATCTGGTCGCAGGCCTGGTCAGCGAACTACGCGGTGCTCGAGTTCATGCAGGGCACGGGCCTGACCCGGTTCGCGCCGGTCAAGCCCCAGCGCTGGGTGGTTGCCTCCTTCGAGCACCACACCAGCCCTCACGGCCTTCCCCGGCCTCACGTCCACAACATCGTCCTCACCAGTTATTGACCGGTGGACTAAGGCGCGTTATGCGGGTTCGGTCAGGCGTTGGTGGCCGGGACGGGGAACGCCGGTCACGGCAGTCGCAGCATCCCCGGCTTTCGCTACCCGGGCCTGCTTCACAATCATCGGAACGGGTTGTCCCGTGCCGGACGGGCGGACTACGGTTGTCACGGGCCGTGACTGGCGTTCAGGTGGAGCACCACCGTGGAGCGGTCCCCCCGCTGAAGCCGGGGAGAGCCGCGCGCCTGGGCGAGCTACCGATGCCGCCTGAAGGAGCACGCCCGTGAACAGTCCAGTTGATACTCCTGTCCGCATTGATCCGGCCGGGACCGCCTACACCGCCGCGCTCGAAGTCGTCGCGGCGGCCGAGCCCGATGTGGCGGTCGCCATCGCCGGCGAGCTGGCCTCGCAGCGCCAGCAGCTCAAGCTGATTGCCTCGGAGAACTACGCCTCGCCCGCGGTGCTGCTGGCCATGGGCAACTGGCTGTCGGACAAGTACGCCGAGGGCACTGTCGGCCAGCGGTTCTACGCCGGCTGCGAGCTGGTCGACCGGGTCGAGTCGCTCGCGGCCGGGCACGCCCGGGCCCTGTTCGGGGCGGACCACGCCTACGTCCAGCCGCACTCGGGTATCGACGCGAACCTGGTCGCGTTCTGGTCGATCCTGGCCCGCCGGGTGGAGGAGCCGGCCCTGCAAACGGCGGGCGTCCGCCACGTCAGCGACCTGTCCGGCGCCGACTGGGCCGGGCTGCGGCGGTCACTGCACTCGCAGCGCATGCTGGGCATGTCGCTCGACGCGGGCGGGCACCTGACCCACGGCTTCCGGCCGAACATCTCCGGCAAGCTGTTCGAGCAGGCCAGTTACGGGACCGACCCCGAGACGGGGTTGCTTGACTACGACGCGATCGCCGCCCAGGCCCGCGAGTTCCGCCCGCTGATCCTGCTGGCCGGGTACTCGGCCTACCCCCGGACCCCGGACTTCCGGGTGCTGCGCGAGATCGCCGACAAGGTTGGGGCCACCCTGATGGTGGACATGGCCCACTTCGCCGGCCTGGTGGCCGGCGGCGTGCTAACGGGCGACCTGAACCCGGTCCCGCACGCCGAGATCGTCACCTCCACCACCCACAAGTCGCTGCGCGGCCCGCGCGGCGGGTTCGTGCTGTGCACCGGCGACTACGCCCCCTTCGTGGACAAGGGCTGCCCGATGGTGCTCGGCGGCCCGCTGCCGCACGTCATGGCGGCCAAGGCGGTCGCGTTCGCCGAGGCCCGGCGGCCCTCCTTCGCCGGCTACGCGTCCGCGGTCGTCGCCAACGCCCAGGCGCTGGCCGAGGGCCTGCTGCGGCGCGGCACCCAGCTGGTCACCGGAGGCACAGGCAACCACATCGTGCTGCTCGACGTCGGCACCAGCTTCGGGCTGACCGGCCGCCAGGCCGAGTCGGCGCTGCTGGACGCGGGGGTGGTGACCAACCGCAACAGCGTCCCGCGCGACCCCAACGGCGCCTGGTACACCTCCGGCATCCGGCTCGGCACCCCCGCGCTGACCACACTCGGATTCGGCCCGGCCGAGATGGACGAGATCGCGGAGATCATCACCGCAGCGCTGCGCGCCACCGCTCCCGCCGCCGCGGGCGCCAAGGCCAAGTACACCCTGGACCACCGGGTCGCGGCCAGTTCCCGCGAGCGCTGCGCCGAGCTGCTCAGCCGCCACCCGCTCTACCCGGGTATCCAGCTGTGACGGCTCAGACGGGTATACGGGCTGATCCCTGCGTGCCGCCCTGAGCATGAGGCGGCCCCTGCGGACGACAAGTCAGTGCCGAAGTCCCTTGTCCGCAGACTCCTCGCCGACAAGGGCTTCAGCGGGAAGGCCTTCGCCGCGCAGCTGGCCGCCTGGGGCACCGCCGTCCTCGTCCCGCCGAGTAAGAAGCAGCGCGCCGCCATGCCCTCCGCCCTACTCAAGGTCATCGCGGAATGGCGCAACCGGATCGAGACCACCTTCAGCGAGATCACCGACCGTATGGAACTCGCCCGCCACGGCGCTCACACCTTCTGGGGCCTGCTCACCAGAACCGCCGCGACCATCGCCGCCCACACCCTCCAGCTCACCTGCCCTTGCCAACACCTGACCGAAGCCACATAACGCGCCTAAGGCCTCATGTCTGGGGACGAGCTCCGCATGTCAGGCATGCGAACCCTGCCGGCGGGTGCCCGCCGCAGTTCGCGCACCGCGTGGTGAGCAGCGATAGGGAGACGCCGAAGATGGCGGCTAGCCGCTTGACCTCCTGGGTGGTGAATCCCCGCTGCCTGCCGTCGCGGCGGCCTTCAGCGGCACACACGGTCGAGTTGCTAGGCCAGCCCATCAGTTCACCAAGCATTGCCTGATTCCAGCCGTGCTGCTGGCGAAGGGCCCGAACATTAGCGCCGACGACGGCGGCCTGGTCCTGCGGGATCTCGTCTGCACAGCGGCGCCGACCGGGCATCATGCACCCGCCTGCCAGATGACGCTGTACGGATTGAAGGTCTCGGGAGTGCGCGCTTATGTAGCGGACTACCACGTCCGCGTCCCGGCTTTCGGCGTACAGGTCGGAGTCGGGATCGTCCTCGGCTACGCGCCACAGCCCGTAGTGCTTGTCCCAATACGCAGACCAGGACAGATGATCGTCCAGGAACGCGGCAATCCGCGCGGCGGCATAAGGGGTAGGAAGGTTGGTCATCGAGGCCTACCTGCGGAACGTTCGGCCAGTTCGGACTCGACTGCGCTCAGGTGGGCCCGAATGGGCACGCAAGCGGCAGCACCCGGGCGGGCCAGGGCCAGGGACGCCTGAAGATCGCGCTTGATCCGCTCTAGCTCCCCATCGGTCAGCCCGCTGACATCGTGGCTGCGGCTGGGGTCAGGCACGGGTGATCCCTGCATGGTCTACTCCTCGGCAAGATGGCATCGACGGTTTGACGGCACGCCGGTAGCTGACCGCCGACCAGCCCCAGATGGCAGGCGCCATTCCGCCCAAGTAACTTTCGTCAGCCCGGTGGTGCTGACCGGGTGCCACCCCCACCGGCTGCTGAGCGCTTCCACCAGCGCCAGCCCTCGGCCCCCTTCGGTGTCCGGCTCCAGGTTCAGCCGAACCGGAGGCCGGGGGCTCGCGTCTGCCACGGCGAGGAGAAGGCAGTGCCAGTCTGATCCCAGCCACACCAGCACAGACGCCGCCGCCAGTCGTAGTCCGGCCGACGCAGCGACGCTATTGGTCACCAACTCCGAGACCACCACGCCCGCATCCGGGCTCAGCTCGGCCCGGCCCCAGCCTGATAGAAGTTGCCGCAGGTGAGCCCTAGCCAGGGGCACAGCGTCCGGGAGAGCTCCGAGGGTGAGCGTGTCGCGCAGTGGCCAGTGCTCGAGGTCGTGACCATGGTGGGTGGGAAGGATTGCCGCCGGTGCACCGA
>WNFY01009832.1_pt1 | contig 12527 bp, 13 predicted proteins | sample 5400091 | NCBI WGS metagenome assembly WNFY01 (sample SAMN13153364, study PRJNA577476) | soil metagenome | isolation source: 60 cm soil or saprolite under grassland replicate 1 | place: USA:California | collected 2016-06-15 | reverse complement strand
CTACTGCGTCTCGTGCCATGGGGTCGACGGCGACGGGCGCGGACCTTCCGCCGACTTCCTCGATCCCATGCCGCGCGTGCTCACCTCGGGGACGTTCAAGTTCCGCTCCACGCCGAGCGGCATGCTGCCCACGGACGACGACCTCCTCCGCACCGTCACGACTGGCCTTCACCACACCAACATGCCGCGGTGGGAGCCCCTCACCGACATCGAGCGGCGCGACGTCGTGCAGTACATCAAGACCTTCTCGCCACGCTTCACGAAGGAGCCACAGACCACGCCCATCGCCATCCCTCCCCACCCGGCTTTCACGCCGCAGCTCGTGCAGAAGGGCCAGGAGGTGTGGAAGAAGGTCAAGTGCGCCGTGTGTCACGGCGAGACGGGCAAGGGAGACGGACCCTCCGCGCCGACCCTCGTGGACGACTGGGGCCACCACATCGACCCGCGCGACTTCACGCACGGGCGCCTCAAGGTGGGGGACGCCCCCGAGGATCTGTACAAGACATTCATGACGGGCCTGAACGGCACGCCCATGCCATCCTATGATGGCGCGATCTCCGCGGACGACGCTTGGGCCCTCGTGGCCTACGTGCGTTCGCTGCGGAAGGACTGATCCGCTATCTTTCGCCCGTGCAGGTCAGGGTCCGCTTCGAGGTCGAGAAGAACTACCGCGGCTGGCGACTCGACGCCTACCTCGCGCAGAAGATCCGGCGCCTCACCCCCGAGAAGATCGCCTTCCTCATCGCGCACCGACTCGAGCACGACGGGAAGGAGCCGCTGGCGCCCGACAGCATCCTGACGCCGGGCCAGAGCTTCGCGCTCGTCCGCGAGGTCGAGCCCGAGCCCGAGACGCCCATGGAGTTCGGCGTCGTCCACGACGACGGCGCGCTGCTCGTCGTGGACAAGCCGGCCGGGCTGCCGGTGCATCCGACCGCGCGCTACTTCGCCCACACCTTCACCGCGCTCGCCAAGGCCCGCTTCCCGGACCGCAAGATCGACCCGGCCCACCGCATCGACCGGGAGACGTCGGGGCTCCTCGCCTGCGGCGGCGCCCCGATCCACACCACTGCCCTCAAGGCGTCCTTCGCGGGCGGCAAGGTACGGAAGACCTACCTCGCCCTCGCCGAGGGCGACGCGCGCGACGACGCGTTCGAGGTCGACGCGCCGCTCGCGCTGACGCTCGCCTCGATGGTGCGCGTCCGGATGCACGTGCACCGGGACGGCATGCCGTCCTGCACGCGCTTCGAGGTGCTCGCGCGGCGGCGCGCGCCGGACGGCGCTCCCATCGCCCTCCTCGCCTGCTTCCCCGAGACGGGGCGGCAGCACCAGATCCGCGCCCACCTCCACCACGCCGGGCTGCCGCTCGTGGGCGACAAGATCTACGGGCCGGACGAGGCCATCTTCGACCGCTTCACGAAGCGCGAGATGAGCGACGCCGACCGCGCGCGGCTGCGCCTCGCCCGCCACGCGCTCCACGCCTGGCGCCTCGAGCTGCCTCACCCCACGACGCGCGAGCCGACGCGCCTCGAGGCGCCGCTCGCGCCGGACCTGGCCGCGTTCTGGGACGCGTGCGTGTAGGTGAGGGGATCAGGCGCCGCGCCAGCGCCGGAACGCGCGCGCCAGCCGCTCGACGCCCTCGGCGAGCTTCGCCTCGTGGGCGTGGCTGAAGTTGAGGCGGAGCGTGTCGCGCCCCTCGCCCTCCGCGTGGAACTCGCCGCCCGGCACGAAGGCGAGCCCCTCCTCGAGGGCGCGCGCGAGCAGCTCGGCCGCGTCGCCGCCGCCGGCGAGCCGCGCCCACAGGAACATGCCGCCGCCCGGGCGCCGCCAGGCGAGCTCGCCGGCGAGCCTCGCCCGGAGCGCGCCGTCGAGGGCGTCCCGCCGCGCGCCGTAGACGCGCCGCAGGGTCGCGACGTGCTCGTCGAAGGCGGGGTGATCGAGGAGCCGCAGGAGGAGGTGCTGCCCGAGCGTGTTCGTGTGCAGGTCCGTCGCCTGCTTCGCGAGGACGCAGCGGCGGACGAGCTCGGGCGGCCCGAGCAGGAACCCGATCCGCAGCCCGGGCACCGCGGTCTTGCTGAAGCTGCCCATGTAGAGCGCCCGCGCCGGATCGAGCCCCGCCACGATCGGCCGGGGCGACGGCGTGTCGTACCAGAGGGCGCGGTAGGGGTCGTCCTCGACGAGGAGCGTCCCGCTCCGCTCCAGCGCGGCGCGCACCTCGGCCCGGCGCCGCTCGGTGTAGCAGAGGCCGCTCGGGTTCTGGAACGTCGGCGTGAGGTAGGCGAGCTTCGGGCGCCGCGACAGCGCCGCCGCGAGCGCGTCGGGCAGGAGGCCCTCGCCGTCGCAGGGGAGGAAGGTGACCTTCGCCCCGAAGAACCGGAAGGCCTGCAGGGCGCCCACGTACGCCGGGGTCTCGACGAGCACCTCGTCGCCCGGGTCGACGAAGAGCTTCGCGACCAGATCGAGCCCCTGCTGCGAGCCCTGCGTCACGAGGACGCCGTCGCCGGCGTAGGTGCCCGCCGGGAACGGGGCCCGCGCGAGGATGCGCTCGCGCAGCGCCGGGTGGCCCTCCGTCTCGCCGTACTGGAGCGCCTGCGGCGCGTCGCGCGACTGGAAGAGGTCGCGCGCGAGCGAGCCCAGGAGCTCCGTCGGAAACAGCTCGGGCGCGGGGAGGCCGCCCGCGAACGAGATCACGTCGGGCCGGTTCACCACGCTCAGGATCTCGCGGATGGCCGAGCTCTTCAGCCCCGCCACGCGCCGCGAGTAGGGGTAGCCTTCGTCGCCGGGCGCCATCGCGCCAGCATACTCCAGCGCCCCCGACCGCCTCACCCGCGCCGGATGCGCCGCGCCGCGCGGCCGGAGAGCGTGCGCCCCTCCACCGCCTGGGCGCGAGCGATGCGCGAGCGCTGCTTCACCGCCAGCACGTAGAAGCGCTCCCGGAGAGCGGCGGCCTCGCCCTCCTCGAGATCCCCGTGCCGCCCCCGCTCGCGCTCCCGCTGCTCGACGGCGCGCGCGAGGCTCACCGCCACGGCGACCGACACGTTCAGCGACTGCACGAACCCGCGCATCGGGATGGCGTATCGCATGTCGGCGCGCGCCAGCGCCTCGTCGGAGACGCCGCGCCGCTCGTTGCCGAAGACGAGCGCGACCTTCCCCGCGAACGACAGCTCGCCGAGCGCGCGCGAGCCGTCGCCGAGGTGCGTCGCGTACACGGCGAAGCCGCGCGCCCGGAGCGAGTCCAGGCACTCGGCGGTCGTCTTCCAGCGCACCACGTCGAGCCACTTGTCCGCGTTCTGGCTGATCTTCTTGTTGCGCTCGTAGGGCTTCATGGGCCCCTCGACGACGTGCACCTCCTGCACGCCGTGCGCGTCGCAGGTGCGAAGGACCGCGTTCACGTTCTGCGGATCGCAGAACGCCTCCATCACGACGGTCAGCGTGCGCGTGCGCTCCGCGACGGCGCGGTCGATGCGCTCGCGCCGCTCGGGGAGGAGGAACCCTGGATCGCCGAGCTTCGTCATGCCTTGACGGCGCGGCGCTTCCCGAGCTTGCGGCCCACCCCGCCGCGGTCCTTCGCCTTCGTCTCGAAGAGCACGCCCGCCACCGCGTCGAGGAGCGCGTCGACCCCCTCGCCGGTCACCGCCGAGAGCGCGAGCACCGGCGCCGGACCCTTCTTCCGCCGCGCGAGCGCCCGCTTCAGCCCCGCGACCGCCTTCCTCGCCTCGGGGACGTCCACCTTGTTCACCGCCACGATCTGGGGCTTCTCGGCGAGCACCGGCGAGTAGAGCGCGAGCTCGCGGTCGATCGCGTCGAGGTCCGCCTTGGGCGAGCGCCCCTCGCCCTGGGGCGCCCCGTCCACGAGGTGCACGAGCACGCGGCAGCGCTCGACGTGGCGCAGGAACTGGTGGCCGAGCCCGGCGCCCTGGTGGGCGCCCTCGATGAGCCCCGGGATGTCGGCCACGACGAAGCTCTTCTCGCCGCGCCAGCCGACCACGCCCAGGTTCGGGACGAGCGTCGTGAACGGGTAGTCCGCGATCTTGGGACGCGCCCTCGAGACGCGGCTGATGAGGGTCGACTTGCCGGCGTTCGGGAAGCCGATGATGCCCACGTCGGCGAGGAGCTTCAGCTCGAGGACGAGGTCCTTCTCCTCGCCCGCGGTGCCCTCCTCGGCGAAGCGCGGCGCCTGGTTGATCGAGGTGGCGAAGTTCATGTTGCCGAGGCCGCCCTTGCCGCCCTTCGCGACGACGACCCGCTGCCCCGACTCGGCGAGATCGCAGAGGACCTCGCCCGTGGCGGCGTCGCGCACCAGCGTGCCGGGCGGCACGCGCAGCTCGAGGCCGGGGCCGTCGTGGCCGTTCTGGTCCGAGCCGCGCCCCGCCTCGCCACTCCTCGCCTTGTGCTCGCGCACGTACCGGTAATCGAGCAGGGTCGCGAGCTGCGGGTCCACCACCAGCACGACGTCGCCGCCGTTGCCGCCGTCGCCGCCCGCCGGGCCGCCGCGCGGGATGAACTTCTCGCGGCGCCACGCGACGGCGCCGTCGCCGCCGTCGCCGGCCTTCACGTGGATCCGGACCTCGTCGACGAACTTCACAGTGACCTCCAGAAACACGAAACGCCGCGAGCCAGCCGGCCGCGGCGTCCCGAGCTCGAGGTGGCGAAGGATCAGGCCTTCGGGACCACCGAGATGTAGCGCCGGTCGCCGCGCTTGCGGGTGTACTTCACCTTGCCCTCGACCTTCGCGTAGATCGTGTAGTCGCGGCCCATCCCGACGTTCGCGCCAGGGTGGAACTCGGTGCCGAGCTGGCGGATGATGATGTTGCCCGCGAGGACGTCCTCCGACCCGTAGATCTTCACGCCGCGGTGCTGACCCGGAGAGTCACGCCCGTTCCGAGACGAGCCCTGCCCTTTTTTGTGAGCCATGGTGCCTTCCTTCTCCCGGCCTTACGCGCGGACGGCGGTGATGAGGACCTCGGTGAACGGCTGGCGATGACCGCGCTTCTTCGTCCAGCCTTCCTTCTTCTTGCGGAAGTTGATGACCTTCTTGTGCTTGCCCTGGGCGACGATCTCGCCCTCGACGGCCGCGCCCGAGACGACGGGGCTGCCCACCTTCGCCTCGCCCTCGCCGCCGACGAGCAGCACGTCGAACGACAGCTTCCCGCCCACGTCGCCGTCGAGCTTCTCGACCTTGAGGCGGTCGCCCTGGGAGACGCGATACTGCTTTCCGCCGGTCCGGATCACCGCGTACATCGGCCGCTCCTTCTCTCTCGAAATTCCTGTGGAGTTCCTGGGGTACGGCCCTGCGCGAGCATAAGCGCGGCCAGCCCGGACCTCCGGGAGGGCGGTTCTATACGATCCACGCCACGCGCCTGTCAAGGATTCCGGACACTTCCCCGTTATCACCCCAGGGATGAGCGCGCCCCTCGACCGATCCGTCACCCTCCCCGGCGGCGTCCGCATGCCGATCCTCGGCCTCGGGGTCTTCCAGTCGCCGCCCGGCAAGGTCACGCGCGAGGCGGTGAAAGCGGCGCTCGAGCTCGGCTATCGCCACGTGGACACCGCGCGCGTGTACGGGAACGAGCGCGACGTCGCCGCCGCCATCGCGGAGAGCGGCCTCGCGCGCGCCGAGGTCTTCGTCACGACGAAGCTGTGGAACTCGGACCAGGGCTACGACGCCGCGCTCGCCGCGTTCGAGAAGAGCGTGGACCGGCTCGGCGGCCCGCCCGACCTGTACCTCATCCACTTCCCGGTGGCGGGGACGCGCATGGAGAGCTGGCGTGCGCTCGTCCACCTCCTCGAGGAGCGGCGGGTCCGCGCCATCGGCGTGTCGAACTACACGGTGCGGCACCTCGAGGAGCTGCTCGCCGAGTCGCCGGTCGTGCCGGCCGTGAACCAGGTCGAGCTCCACCCCTTCCTGTACCAGCGGGAGCTGCTCGCGTTCTGCCGCTCGAAGGGCATCCAGCTCGAGGCCTACGCGCCGCTCGTGAAGGGGCAGCGCATGGACGACCCGGTGCTGCGGCGCATCGCGGCCGCGCACGGGAAGACACCGGCGCAGGTCCTCGTGCGCTGGTGCATCGAGCACGAGGTGGTGGCCATCCCGAAGTCGGTGCGCCGCGAGCGCATCGCCGAGAACGCGCAGGTCCTCGACTTCTCGCTCGCGCCCGAGGAGGTGGCCGCGCTGGACGCGCTCGACGAGGGCTTCCGGACGAGCTGGGACCCGACCGATGTGCCGTAGCGCCCGCGTGATTATGGATCAGGCGTGGCCCGCCTCGCCGATCGCGTCCCGGAGAACGTCCCCGGCGCCTTCTTCGTCGACTCGACGTGCATCTCCTGCGACACGTGCCGCCGCGTCGCGCCCGCGACGTTCGGCGGCGGCGAGGACGACCGCGCGTTCGTGGCGGCGCAGCCGCGCGACCCCGGCGAGGAGCGGCGCGCGCTCATGGCGCTCGTCGCGTGCCCCGTCGCGGCCATCGGCACGGCCGAGAAGCACCGCGGCGCCGCGGCCGCCGCGCGCGCCTTCCCCGACCCCGTACCGGGCGCGGACGGCGTCTACCAGTGCGGGTACGCCGCGGAGTCGTCGTTCGGGGCGGCGAGCTGGCTCGTCGTCCGGCCGGGCGGGAACGTCCTCGTCGACTCGCCGCGCTTCGCCGGGCCGCTCCTCGCGGGCCTCCGGGCGCTCGGCGGCGCGCGCTTCATGTTCCTCACCCACCGCGACGACGTCGCCGACCACGCGCGGTGGGCGGACGCGCTCGGCTGCGAGCGGATCCTGCACGTGCGCGACGTCACCGGGCGGACCGGCGAGCTGGAGCGCCGCGTGGAGGGGGAGGCGCCCATCGCGCTCGCGGGCGACCTCCTCGTCATCCCCGTGCCTGGCCACACGCCGGGGTCGGCGGCGCTCCTCCACCGCGAGCGGTTCCTCTTCTCGGGTGATCACCTGTGGGGCGACGCCGAGGGGCGGCTGGGCGCGAGCCGGTCGGTGTGCTGGTGGGACTGGGGCGAGCAGACGCGCTCGATGGAGCGGCTCCTCGCGCACCGCTTCGAGTGGGTCCTGCCCGGCCACGGGCGGCCCTGGCGCGCCCCGTCGGCGGAGGCGGCGCGAGAGGCCCTCGCGGAGCTCCACGCCTCCATGCGACGCCGGGCGTGAGCTACGCCGTCTCGCGCCGACCGGCACCCGCGCCGCTCGCCTCCGCGAGCGGCACCACGTCGTGGAACTTCGTGTAGTCGATGACCGAGCGTTCGGAGCCGGGCGTGAGGATGTCGGCGAACTTCGCGTTCCAGCGGATGTCGTCGGAGCGGTAGGCGTGGCGCGCGTGGATGGTCTGGGAGAGCCCCTCGTCGGTGCCGGTGAGCGACACGATGAAGTCGCTCATCGTCGCGCGGAGCTCCGCGGCGTCCTTCCCGTGGAGCGGGCTCTCCTGGTCGATGGGGTGGATGGCGGTCCAGGTGAGGGCGAACGCGGCGTGCTCGCTCCGGCGCAGCTTGAGATCGTGCAGGCGGCGCACCGGCTCGCCGTCCGCCGTCACGTCGTTCCGCACCAGCGTGAGCCGCAGGCGCGCCTCGACGATCTGGTTCCCGCGCGCGTTCGCCATCCGGAACATGAGCGACGGCACGCGCTCGTACGGCGCCACCACCGCCACCTTGCTGAAGAGCACCCTGGCGGTCGGCCGCGAGAAGCGCGCGAAGACGAGGCCGGTCGTGACGGCGAGCCCGACCATGCCGAGCAGCGCCTCGGCGGTCACGAGGAGGTTCGCGCCGACCGTCGCGGGCGCCATCTTGCCGTACCCGATGGTGGCGAGCGTCTGGACGCTGAAGAAGAAGACGTCGGCGAAGGAGCCGGGGCGCGCGTTCTCGATCGCGCCCGGGAGCGCCCAGTAGCCGCACGCGAAGAGCGCGTTGATCCCGAGGTACCCCGCGAACACGAGCGCGAAGAAGCGCCGCCACGCCATGGTGAGCAGCCGGTGGTACACGTCCCGGAGGAGCCCGCGCTCGAGCCCGATCGACACGAGCTCGCGCCCGGCGCCGAACTCCGAGACGGTGCGCTTCGGTCGAGCCGCCATGACGGGCCGTATAACGGCGTGCCCCGCCGTCCGCTCATAGCCCGAAGTGCGCGGGCGAGAGGCCCTTCCACGCGCAGTACGCGCGCAGCTCCTTCTTCACCACGTTCCACGCGACGGCGAGGGCGACGAGGTCGTCGGTCCAGCCGATCGGGACGAGGAAGTCGGNNNNAGAGCACGTACGCGACGGCCGCGGCGCACGCGACGGCGGCGGCCCAGGGTAGCTTCCGGTATCGGCCCGCGGCGTAGTCGCCGAGCACCATGCGCAACAGCCGAACCTTCGTGAGGACGCGGCCCGCCGCGACGCGCGCGTACCACGGCGGACGATCGAGGAAGCGCCCCGCGGCCTCGGCGCGCGCCGCCAGGGTCGCGTCGGTGACGTCCTTCGCCTCGCGCGCGAGCTCGCGCGCGGCGGCGTCGCGGCAGGAGAGGCACGCGCCATTCGAGCCCTGGGGCCTCCCGCAGGCCGGGCAGCTCGGTGGGGTCACCGCCGGAATGTAGCGCCGCCTTCCGTAGCTAGCCCTCGCCCCCGCCGGGGGAGCGCTCCAGCGCGGCGAGGGCGCGGGCGTGGGGCGCGCGCGTCACGCCCCGCTCGGTGATGATGGCGGTGACGAGCGACGCGGGCGTCACGTCGAACGCGGGATAGCGGGCCCGCACCCCGACCGGCGCGATCCGCCTGCCGGCCAGCGTGACGACCTCGTCGCTCTCGCGCTCCTCGATGGGGATGTCCTCGCCGGTCGCGGTGGCGAGGTCGACCGTGCTCCACGGCGCCGCCACGTAGAAGGGGATCCCGTGGTGCCCCGCCAGCACGGCGAGCGAGTAGGTGCCGATCTTGTTCGCGACGTCGCCGTTCGCGGCGATGCGGTCGGCGCCGACGACGACGCACGCGATCTCGCCGCGCCGCATGAGCCAGCCGCCCATGCCGTCCGTGAGGAGCGTCACCGGGATGCCGTCGCGGTGCAGCTCCCACGCGGTGAGCCGCGCGCCCTGCAAGAACGGCCGCGTCTCGTCGGCGAAGACGGCGACGGACTTCCCCGCCTCGAAGGCGGCGCGCACGACGCCGAGGGCCGTGCCATAGCCCGCCGTCGCGAGGGCGCCGGCGTTGCAGTGGGTGAGGATGCGGGCGCCCTGCGGGACGAGCGCCGCGCCGAGCGCGCCGATGCGGCGGCAGGCGGCCTCGTCCTCGTCGCGGATGGCATGCGCCTCGCGGAGCAGCGCGGCGGCGCCGTCGCCGAAGCGCGCCGCCATGCGGCGCACCGCCCAGGCGAGGTTCACCGCGGTCGGTCGCGCGCCGACGAGCCGCTCCGCCGCGCCCGCCAGCGCGGCGCCGGAGGCGCCTCTCCGCGCCTCGCAGGCGAGCGCGTACGCGGCGGCGACGCCGATGGCGGGCGCGCCGCGGACGGCGAGCGTCTTGATCGCGTCCACGACCGCCTCGGCGCTCCCGAGCGCGAGCCAGGTCTCCTCGCCCGGGAGGAGCCGCTGGTCGAGGAGGCGCACCGCGTCGGCGGCCTCGTCGTAGAGCACGGGCCGGAGAGGCTCACGCGTGGTCACGTATCCTTCCTCCTCCCGAGCCCGCCGAAGAGCCGCAGCGCGAAGTAGACCGCCGCCGCGAGCGCCACGGCGGCCTCGATCCGCTTCCCGTCACGGACGAGCACCCCGGCGACGAGGAGCGACGCGCCGAGCGCGAGCACGAGGAAGAGGCGCGACGGCCCGCCCACCGAACCGGCGCCGGCGGGCCCGGCGCCCCAGCCTGCCCATCGTGCCATCCGGACTCACAGCGGCGGGCAGTTCATGTGATTCCCCAGCGTCACAGCCGCCGCTGTGAGCTGAGATCCGGCGCCTTGCGGCGCCTCTAAACGAGGGTTCGCGATTCGCGTTCGCGAATCGCGCCCTCGTTTAGCCATGTCGCAAGGGGGCTGCGCCCCCTCCCCGCCGAGCAAAGCTCGTCGGGGCCCCTCCCGGCTCGCCGGGTCCCATGCGCCGCCGGAGGCGGCATTCGCCGCATCTCCGACAGCGCCCCGGCGCGCTCGCTCGCTCGCGTGTTCGCGAATCATGCTCGCCCATTTAGCGGCGGGAGAAACTCTCCCCCCGCACCCCCCATCTCGAGCGTCAGTTCAAGTGGCATCCGGACTCAGTCTCCGAGCTTCTTCCTGAGGAGCGCGTTCACGACGGCTGGATTCGCCTTGCCCTTCGTCTCCTTCATCACCTGCCCGACGAAGAAGCCGATGAGCTTCTTGTTCCCGGCGCGGTACTTCTCCACCTCGCCCGGGCTCGCCGCGAGCACGCGCTCCACCGCGCCCTCGATGGCGCCCTCGTCGGACACCTGCGCGAGCCCCTTCGCCTTCACCACCTCGGCCGGCTCGCCGCCGTGGCGGAAGATCTCGTCGAAGAGCTGTTTCGCGCCCGGGCCCCCCACGGTCCCGGCGTCGACGAGCCGGAGGAGGGCGGCCAGCCTCTCCGGCGTCACCTTCCACTCGCGCGGCGAGAGCCCCGTCTCGTTCGCGAGGCGCGCCGCCTCGCCGGTCACCCAGTTCGCGACCTTCTTCGCCGCGTCCGCGCCGGCGCCGTAGGCGGCGAGCGAGGCGTCGAAGAACTCCGCCACCGCGCGCTCGGCGGTGAGGAGGTGCGCGTCGTACGCGGAGAGGCCGAGGTCGCGCTGGTAGCGCGCGGCGCGGTCGCGCGGCAGCTCCGGCAGCGACCGGCGCACGTCCTCCACGAGCGCGTCGTCCACGACGAGCGGCGGCAGGTCGGGCTCGGGGAAGTAGCGGTAGTCGTGCGCGTCCTCCTTCGAGCGCATCGCGCGCGTCTCGCCGCGCGCGGGGTCGAAGAGGCGCGTCTCCTGGCGGACCTTCCCGCCCGACTCGATGAGCTCCACCTGGCGCCGGACCTCGTAGTCGATCGCCTGGCGCAGGTAGCGGAACGAGTTCATGTTCTTGATCTCGCAGCGCTGCCCGAGGGTCGTCGCGCCGCGCGGCATGACGCTCACGTTCGCGTCGCAGCGGAACGACCCCTCCTCCAGGTTCCCGTCGTTCACCCCGAGGTACATGAGGATGGCCCGGAGCGACTTGAGGTATTCGATCGCCTCGTCCACGCTGCGCAAGTCGGGCTGGGAGACGATCTCGGCGAGCGGCACGCCGGCGCGGTTCAGATCCACGCCCGAGCTGCCGTCCGGCGCGACGTCGTGGAGGTTCTTGCCCGCGTCCTCCTCCATGTGGATCCGGACGAGCCGGATGGTCCGGTCCTTCCCGTCCACGGTGATGGTGACGCCGCCGCCCTCGCAGACGGGCAGCTCGTACTGGGAGATCTGGTAGCCCTTCGGCAGGTCCGGGTAGAAGTAGTTCTTCCGCGCCCAGACGCTCTTCCTGCGCACCTCGCAGCCGAGCGCGAGCCCGGCGCGGATCGCGAGCTCGACCACGCGCCGGTTGAGAGACGGGAGCACGCCCGGCATGGCGAGGCAGACCGGGCAGGTGTGCGTGTTGGGCTCGCCCCCGAACGCGGTCGAGCAGCCGCAGAAGATCTTGCTGTCGGTGAGGAGCTGGGCGTGCACCTCCAGCCCCATCACCACCTCGAAGTCCGAGACGGCCATCAGCGCACCATCCGCGTCGGCTGGCCGGCGTCGCCGCCCTGCGCGGCCAGCTCCGCCCAGCGGTCCTCGCTGGGGAAGTAGGTGACGAGCGCGATCACGTCCACCGCGAACACGCCGAGGAGGCGCCCGTCCTGCTCCAGGAGGTAGGCGACGAGCGGGAAGATCGCCACGCCATCGCAGAGCGCCCAGCCGAGGACGAATCGCGTGAAGGCGAGCGCCGGCCGGCTCCCCGCCGCGCTCTCGCCGGCCGCGATGCGGCGCGGCAGCACGCGCGAGAGCGCGACCCCGAGCGCGCTCGTCGCGATGGCGAGCCAGAAGAACACGTCGCGCGGCGCCGCCGTGACGCGCGGCGCCGGGAGCGCCAGCACGAGGACGAGGAAGAGCGCGAGGAGCAGGACCAGGGCCGCCCAGACGAGGACGGCGACCCGGCGCGGCTCGATCTGCGGCGCCCGCGCGCTCAAGGCTCGATCCCCGGCGGGCGCGGCAGCGGGGGGAGCTCGCGCTCCAGCGCGCGCCCGGCACGGAAGAGCGTGACCTCGTCGAAGGGGCGCCCGAGGAGCTGGAGCCCGACCGGCATCGCCTCGGTCGGGTGGAGCCCGCACGGCAGCGAGAGGCCCGGCAGCGCGGCGAGGTTGCAGGTCACCGTGAAGACGTCGGCGAGGTACATCGCGAGCGGGTCGCTCGCCTTCTCGCCGAGGCGGAACGCCACCGTCGGCGCCACCGGCCCGGCGACGACGTCGCACGCCTCGAAGGCGCGGTCGAAGTCGCGCCGCAGGAGCGTCCTCACCTTCTGGGCGCGCAGGTAATAGGCGTCGTAGTAGCCGGCGCTGAGGGCGTAGGTGCCGAGCATGATGCGGCGCTTCGGCTCGGCGCCGAAGCCCTCGTCGCGCGTCTCGGCG
>WNFY01011321.1_pt1 | contig 12529 bp, 13 predicted proteins | sample 5400091 | NCBI WGS metagenome assembly WNFY01 (sample SAMN13153364, study PRJNA577476) | soil metagenome | isolation source: 60 cm soil or saprolite under grassland replicate 1 | place: USA:California | collected 2016-06-15 | reverse complement strand
GCTCTGGAAATTGACCACGAGTAGCAGATATATGAGCGCAATCGCCACTAACATTCCGATGCCCAACCCTAGAAAGCTGGAACTCATCGTCGATGCTTGTCCGCGCAGAACAATGCTGACGCCTTGCGGCGCGGTCTTCCGGGCCTGCGCGACGATCGGCCTGATGTCACTCAATACTCCGCCGAGATCTCTGCCCCCAACTCCGCCATAAACATCGACCACCGGGATAACGTTATAGTGCGTGTAGATGGGTTGGCTAGTGATCCGTGTTACGTCAGTTACGTTATCGAGGACCTGACCGTTGCCAGTTCCAGGTTTAGAGGCACTAAGCGGCATCGACCTCAGCTCTGAAAGCGTAGTTGTCTGACGTTCCGGTACCCTGACATTGACGAGATATTGGACGCCAGTGGTATAATCAAGCCAGTAGGTCGGCGTCACCTGGCTGCTGCCGCTCAAAGAGAGCAGCACCGAACCGGCCACATCTCTCTCGCTTAGGCCGAGCTCCATCGCCTTTGTTCTATCGACGTTGAACTCGAATCGCTGCAAGTCGTTAGGCTGCTGAACCCTCACATCAACCGCCCCGCGAACCTGACGGACTTTTTGAGCTATGGAATTCGCGACCTGCTGGTCGACCGTTTGATTTCGTCCGACAACTTGAATATCCAGCGGCGCTGGAAGTCCGAAGTTAAGCGTTTGGCTGACGATGTCGGCCGGCAGGAAGTAAAAAGTTGTCCCGGGGAAGTCGCGATTCAAGCTGAGACGCAGGTTGCGCACATAATTCGCCGTCGGCTTATGGTTAGGTTTCAACGAAACCAGAATGTCGGCGTCGGCCGGCCCTGATATCCCACTGTCGTTGTAGCTCAAATTGATGCCCGAAACCGGAAGCCCGATGTTATCAAGTATACCTTCGAGCTCATTCGCGGGAACTTGATGACGAATGGCGGCTTCCACTTCGTCAACCAGCTTGGCCGTTTGCTCGATCCGCGTCCCGGTCGCCGCCCGCACGTGCAATCGAAACGTGCCTGCGTCCACCGCGGGAAAGAAATTTTGGCCGAGAAAGGGAACGAGCAGCCAGGTGGCAACGCAAAACGAGAGAAATCCAACAACGAAGGCCGCTCTGTGTCCCAGCACGGTGCCTAACAAGTTCGCATAAGCTTCCCTAAAGCGACCGAACGCTTTTTCAAAACCTTGCTGAAGGGCAACCAGTGGCCGGACCCAAAACGCGACGTGCTTTTCGCCTGTTTGTTTGTGGTGATGGCGCTCGAAGAACATGATCATTGTTGGCACCAATGTGCGCGAAAGCACGTAGGAAGAGATGACGGCGAACATGACCGCCTCGGCCAACGGAACGAAAAGATAGCGAGCCACCCCCGCTAGCGAAAACATCGGGACGAAGACAATGCAGATGCAAAAGGTGGAAACCATAGCCGGTAACGCGATTTCACCCGCGCCTTTCAGAATTCCATCTTCCAATTTTTCACCTGATGCCAGATGGCGCTCGACGTTTTCGATTGTCACCGTGGCATCATCCACCAGGATGCCGACTGCCAGCGCCAGACCGCCAAGCGTCATGATGTTGATTGTCTGACCGAGCAGGCTCAGGATTGCCAGAGACGACAACACCGAAAGCGGAATGGACACCGCAATGATGAGTGTGCTTCTCCATGAACCGAGAAAGAGCAAAATCATCAGCGCGGTCAAAGCAGCTGCGATAACACCTTCCCTAACGACCCCGCTGACCGCCGCCTTCACGAACACGGATTGATCGGCGAATTGCTTTACCTGGATATCGCTGGTCACGGTATTGAGAATGTTTGCCATGGCAGCCTTCACGCCCGCCGCTACGGAAAGAGTGGAAGCGCTACCATTTTTGAAAATGCTGACCAGCGTGCTGCGGACGCCATCCTGCCGAACGATGTTTTCCTGCGGGAAATAGCCATCACGCACTTGTGCCACGTCGCTTATATGAATCACAGTGCCGCCCACCATTTTGATCGGCAGATCGTTCAACAGATCGATCCGTGGCGGATTGACGTTGAGATCAATCGGCACTTCTTTTCCGCCGATCTTGGCCGTGCCACTTGGATAGGTAAGAGAGCCATTGCTGATGGCCGTGACGACATCGGATTCGACGAGGTTGTTGGCTTCCAACGCCTTGAGGTTGAGATCGACCGAAACCACCCTTTGCTTTCCGCCATATGGGTAGGGAATGCTGACTCCGGGCACACTGATCAGTCCAACGCGAATCTGGTTTAGAGCGATGTCGAAGACTTGCTGCTCGGAAAGTTTGGTGCTGCTGATTCCGAACTGGAGAATAGAAACTGTGGACGCGCTGTATTGGATGATCAGCGGCGGAGTGGTTCCCGGCGGCAGCTGTCTCAAAATGGTTTGCGAAACGGCGGTCAATTGGGCCACCGCGGTCGAGGGGTTCGTGCCCGGCTGAAAGAAGACTTTGATCACGCCGAAGCTGTCATAGGAGGTTGACTCGATGTGCTCGATATTGTCGACCGTGGTCGTGAGCGCCCGTTCCTCGCTGTAGACAAGCCGTTGGGCGATTTGGTCGGCCGGCAATCCGGTGTAACTCCAAATCACGCTGACTACCGGGATATTGATAGCGGGAAAAATATCGGTTGGTGTCTTGGTTAAGACAAAAGGCGTCATCAAGAGCAGCAGCAATGCCGCGACGACAAATGTGTAGGGGCGACGGAGAGCTAGGCGAACGATCCACATAACGCGCCTCCGATCTGGCTAAGGATAAAGCAGCTCGCCTTCATCGCCCCGACTTTCGCTCCGCGGCCCACAAGCTGCTATTGCGCATTCGTGGGATTTCGTTCCCACCAATATGAACTGGTTGCGGCTCCCTCTTTTGAGAGAACTCTTACCTGGACTAAATGTCACGTCGACGCCCGCTTCTCGAGCGCCTTGCACATTCGAGTCATGATTCCCGCTCGTCGCTTTTCTGCTCTGCCTCGGCTGCCCGACGCATTTGATCGTGATCGGCTTCGTTGATCCCTTCTTCAAACATCTGCGCGCTCTCGCTCCGTCCCTCGGCATCTTCATCTTCACCGAGAGATTCCGCTGCCTGCCGTCCGCTCGAACCCGGCACAGGGTCCCAACCTTCCGATTCGGGCCCGGATTCGACGTTCTTTTCCTGTGGATCGATTTCCTCTTCTCCGGTCAGCTCGCGCTTCGCCTGTTGATAGTCAGCCTTGGTCGGTCCGGAAGAACTATGACCGTTAATGACGGCTAGCTCTCGCGCACGGGCTTCAACCATCGCTGGCGTCACCGTCCCGATGCCATCGGCGTTCTCCATTATGATACCTTTGTTCAGCGGATTTTTTTTCCTGTTCCAACTACTCCTTATTCGTATTTATCTAAGGACCTCGGTCGCGTCCGGACTATCGGAAGAGGATCTTTGCCATCATTCCCTTATCTTCATGACTCAGGAGATGACAGTGGAAGACTGACATGCCGCGAATGATGGGATCAGTGAAATCCATCACGAGATCGACCGAACCGCCATAGGTGACATTCACGGTATCCACCCATACTGGATTTTTCACCGGTTTATTATCGACGGCATATGCCAGGAAGTGGACTTGATGAATGTGAAACGGATGCACTTCTCTGGTTGGATTCAGCACGCGCCAATGCTGCAATGAACCGACATCCACCGTCAGCATTGGACCTGCATTCATTTCGAATTTCTGGCCATTTATATAGAACCCCTGTTTGTCCTCGGTGAAGGTCACAGCGAATTGCGGCTCGCTGGCTTCAACGTGTTTCAGAGCTTCCGGCGAGAATGTTACGTAAACCGGAGCTCCTCCTGGCGCATTACGGGTTTTGAGGTTTGATGGCTGCGCCGAAACGATGTCGGCTAAGATCATTGCAGGATTGGAATCGCCATCCGGACCGCTATCGAAGCAACGTGTGCGCAAGGCAGCATGCGAATCCGCTGGTGGCCCGGTGACGATTGCTTCTACTCTCCCGGCAGGTGGAACTAAGACGTGACTCATTGATCGCTTGCGAATCGAGGGATCATGATAGGCCAAAGGCATGCCATCCAGAGCCACTACGTCGAATGATGCCGCGTCCAATTCCAAGTCGGCGTAACGATCCGGACTTGCGTTCACGATCCGCCAAAATTGTCGTTCTCCCGGTGCAAGATCGATCTGCGGACGGAGACCTCCGTTCACAGTGAACGCTCGTTCCGGCTTCTCCGGCGCGGTGCCGCATTGCGTGGTTTGCATGGAAACGGACTTCATCACGCGTTTTCGTTCAACGCTGTCAGTGGGCAGGACAAGGTCGCGCAGCACCAAGATCCGCTCGCGCATATGTAGCACTTCGGGGACGTAACGCTCAATCCCTTCAACAACGATAGCTCCTGACATTCCATCGAGATCCTGGACGTAGCTCTCGCCGTGCGGGTGCGTGTGATACCAATATAGACCCGGAGGCTGTTGGGGCGGCACCTCCACTGAGTAGTGCAATGTCTGTCCGGGTGAGGCCATCATACTCAGGGCGTCGTCCTGTGGCGCATTTGGTGAGACGTGCAGCCCATGGAAATGAAGATTAGTCATCTGCATGCACGGATGACCGACGCATTCTTCTTTCGATTCGGCGACCAGCTCGTTTTTGTACTCGATGTTTAAAATACTTCCCGGCTGCACTCGAATAACCGGCGGTATGTTATTGCCTCGGTAGCGAAACTCGGATTTGCCGGTAACTCGATCCGATGCCGCCACCAGCGTCACCGGTGAGTTTGCCTGCGGCAGTTCGGGGAGTAATTGGTCCTGCCCGTGGACAGTGGCGACAAGCAAATGGACGCACACCCAGCCGGAGATGCAGAGCGCAATTCTTTGAAACGTGTGCACAAGATTTTTCCTCAATCGCTCTGCTTCGTCTCTGCTGATCGCCTGACGCGACGGGCCTTCACTTCGACACCTGCTTCTTTTTCAAGCGCCTTGATTAACGAGATTCTTTTCCACAACGCGCAGCGCCGGAATTGGTGACTGCAGACTATTACCAAATTTTTCAATGAGGTCCGCGTCCTTAAGCATGAGCTTGAGTGCAAAGCTCGGAGCAAAATTCCGTTTCAAAATATTCTGGCCATCGCTCACCAGCAGCGGTGAGCAGAAATCGGCCACCTTCACAACTTCCATCACCGTATTCAGATCAAGCCCCGCTTTTTGCGCGAGCACCAGTCCTTCCGCGAGCGCTTCCATTTCCAACGCAACGATGAGGTTTCCCACGAGCTTCATCGCCGCGGCGTTTCCATTCTTGCCAAAATAATGAACGGTTTGCCCCAGGTGTTCCAAAACCGGCTTCACCTTTTCGAAAACGGCTTGATTGCCAGCGGCCATAATCCAAAGCTTTCCGTCGGCCGATTCTTGTTTGCTGCCAAAGACCGGTGCATCGACAAAATCGACGCCGTGCTTTGCGTAAGCTTCCTGTTCTCGCAAACTCGTTGCGGGAAGAACCGTGCTCATGTCCATCGCGATCTGGCCTTCTTTGATTCCGCTGAGAATTCCTTTCGAGCCAAAGACGACTTCCTCGACGGCCTGGTCGTTGCCTAAGCTATACATGATTAGATCGACATCGCGGACAGCATCCGCTGGTGTATCGGCTACGCGCGCGCCCTTTCTGGCAAATGGCTCGCATTTTTCAGCGTTCCGATTCCAGACTGTAAGTTTGTAGGCAGCTTTGAGTAGGTTCGCGGCCATGCCGCTACCCATGGTCCCGAGACCGAGATAGGAGATTGTCTTTACCATAACAACTGTTCGTTCACGTCATGCGCTCCAGACCTGGAAAAGAATGCTGAGCAAGACCAGCATTAGGCCGCTCCACACAAAAACGACTTCCTCGACCCGATTGTGGCGGACAGCGGGCACGTCGTTCTCGACGTTTGGATCGCGATCGAAAAATTGGCGTCGCTTGTGAAAGATGAAGAGTCCAACTCCGGCGAGCGCGACGACTGCGATTGTAAATGCAACGCGCAGTGCTGGAACGCCGGCCTGTTCAATCACCGCCGTCAAAGGAGCTACTTGGTCAGCAACTAGGATGTTCATTTCGATCCTCGGAGCGTCGTCCGAACCCAATCATGCTGTTCCTCTCCGATGACGAGGGTGCCATCTGGCGGGTAAGGTTTGCCGGGGTAGGGCGACCGAAGCACGCCAAGCGCGTTCGAAGCGAAGATCGATAACAAGATCACCGCCGCCGCGAGAGAATAGTTCGTTTTCATAAGAAGACGTTATCGGTCCGTTGAATCAGTTTCTACGACGCGTCGGTAGGATTTTTCGTTGCCACCCAGGGGCGGATCGGCATTGCCTCTTCTGAGGGAGCGGCGAGGACGGCGACTCAAGGAGCGGCGGCTTCCAAGCCGCCGATTAAGCAAACGCCGATCTAAAGATCGTCGCTCCTTGACGCTAGCGTTTCGCGGCTAAAACGGATTCCGGATCAGAGCAGAAACTTTGCCTACCGCGATCCATCCGAATCGGCGCGTAAAGCGCAAACCAGATCGCGAACTCAAAGAATCGAGCGCACCACGCCACCGTCGGCGCGCAAAGCCGCGCCGTTCGTAGCCGATGAAAGTGGGCTGGCGACAAACGCAACGAGTGCGGCGACTTCATCCGGAGTAGCGAAACGTTTCAGGAGCGAAGTGGGCCGTGCGGTCGTGAAGAATTCTTTTTCCACGGCGGCAGGCGTCGCGTGTTTGGTTTTGGCCAAATCGTCGATGAATTTCTTCACGCCTTCCGAACGAGTTGGGCCAGCCAGTACCGAATTGACTGTCACGCCTGTTCCCGCGGTGGTTTCAGCCAGCCCGCGGGCGAGCGCCACCTGCATGGTTTTCGTTACGCCGTAATGGATCATTTCCACCGGAATATTCACAGCGGATTCGCTGGAGATAAAAATGATCCGTCCCCAACCGGCCACTTTCATACGTGGCAGATAATGACGCGACAGACGGAAGCCACTTAGAAAATTCGTTTCAATGATCGTCAACCATTCCGTGTCGGTGATTTGTTCAAAGTCCATGACTTCATAAACGCCCAGGTTGTTCACGAGAATATCCACATCGGGATGGCGTTTTGTAGTTTGCGCTGCCGCGTCGGCTTTGGACAAATCAAGCGCCAGCCCTTCGAGTTTCGCTGTTGGGACCTTGGCGCGAATGGAGGCAATGGCTTCTTTCACGCGCGCCTCAGTGCGTCCGTTAACGATCACACGAGCGCCTTCAGCGGCGAGCGTTTTGGCAATGGCTAAACCGATTCCTGCAGTGGAACCGCTGATAAGAGCGAGTTTGCTTTCGAGTTGGAGATTCATTGCTTTGTGGCTTGGCAACCTATCATTCTCGGATCACAACTTATTCGGCGTTTCCTAAGCTGCGATGAGGAACTCTTTTTCCGGAAGGTTCTCTTTCTTGATCAGCGCGCGGCGCAGCTTCGCCAAAGCAATGTTCTGTAGTTGGCGAATACGCTCTCGGGTAATGCCAAAGTCCTTACCAACATCTTCCAGCGTCTTCGGCTCTCCACCGTCGAGGCCGAAGCGCTGCGAAATGATTTTTCTCTCTCGGGGATCGAGCACTTCAAGCAGTCCCTCCACTTCGCCGAGCAGATTCTTGTCGCGCAGCAATTCAAATGGGGTCTGCGCTTCGTCGTCACCGATCACCTCGCCAAACTCCGTCGAGTCGTTGTCCGCAATCGGGGCATCGAGCGAAGCCGGGCGGATGCCGACACTCTTTAATCGCGCAACTTTTTCGCTGTCGATGCCAATCTCCTCGCCAAGTTCTTCGTCAGTCGGTTCGCGGCCGAGCTCCTCGCTCATCTGGAGCGAGACGCGGCGCATCTTCGCGAGTTTTTCTCCGAGATGCACTGGCACCCGGATCGTTTTGCCTTGGTCGGCGAGCGCGCGCTTGATCGATTGTTTAATCCACCACATCGCATAGGTGCTTAGCTTCGCGCCTTTGGTCGGGTCGAAGCGCTCGACTGCTTTGGTCAATCCGATGTTACCCTCGGAGATCAGGTCGAGTAGCGGCAGACCGAGATTGGCGTAATCGCGCGCGATGGTGACAACGAGCCGTAGGTTTGCGTTAATCATCCGCTCGCGGGCTGCCGTATCTCCCTTTTTGATTTTCTTTGCAAGCTCGATCTCCTGTTGCGGCGTCAAAAGAGAGAACTGCGCGATCGCTTGTAAGTATCTCTTCAATCCAAAATCGCTTTCATTCATGAACGGAACTTACTCGCCCGAGCAAACCGATCGCTATTGCGCAAGCGTGGGATTTTTCGGTGCCACATAGGAATTGGTGTCGGGTACCTCTTTGGAGATAAAAGATTGTGACCTTGCCAAGGGAAACTGGCTGCGAAGATGATTTTTTTCCATGAAACTATGGCCCTGGGACGAAAACAATCTTCCTTCGATCACACACGCGTTTCGCACAGCCGTCGCTGCGACGGCATCAGTTGTACTCGCGCGGCTGGTGCAAATGCCCGAAGCCTCTGGGCAGGAATCGCGACCCCATCATCGTTCTCATTCCACGTTCGGCACCATGGAGTGTCGGCCTGCATAGATTCATTGAAGTCTCAGTCGGAATCATCGTTGCTCTGGCTGTCGTGGCGCTGCGGCCAGAACATCAACGTCCTTCACGATAGCACTACCGAATAGCCGCGAGACGTTTGTTTCGCATCCCTCGAAAGAGGTGTTGTCCGCTCTCTCCCGCGAAGCATCCAAAAATCCTCCGACCGCCTTCTGGTGACGCAGCGTGAGGCTGCCTAGGTTTCCAGAAACAAAATTATCAGAAATGAAAACCAAACAATCTCAAAGAAATTCCACACGGGCCCCATGGAGAATTTTCCGGCGTTCCTCGCGCCGCCACAATCCGATGCTCGTGCTTAGCATGGCCCTCTTTAACTTCACAGACGGATGGGACCGGGTGCTCGCGAGAGACCAATACGCGCGGTTCTCCGCCTGAGAACTCCCTTCGGGCGATGAATTCCATGCCGCTGACAATAAACGCTGCGCAAAACGTGGTCGTTGTGAAAGCACCTATTGACCAGGTGTATGAACAGTGGTCCCGCGTTGAGGATCTGCCGAAATTCATCACGCCGCTACGAGACGTTCACAAAATTGATGACGCGCACTTTTCTTATACCTGGCATCCCAATGGCGACAAACAGCAAGGAGTCTTTCACATTGTGCTTCGCATTCCCAGGCGGCGAATCGCATGGCGCACCATGTCGAACGGTTTCATGTCCGGTGTGGTTTCCTTCGAGCAGCTTTCGCAAGAGAAAACGGAAGTCACACTGAAGGTCCGTTCAATTTTCGATCCGCCAGGTCTGTCGCGAAGAGTGGATGAATATCTGCGCAACTTCAAACGACTCGTGGAAGGCGAGGGGCCGGCCGCATGACGGGGTTTCCCAGCGAGAAAGCACTGGTAGCGGCGTACTGGCGGAAACTAGCTAGCTCACGCGCAGCGCCACACAAAAGTCGTGGCCGCGCCTTTGGTAAACGAGCGGCACCCGGGTTCCAACTACCCGGGGGTCGCGCTTCGCACAGCGGGGCGGCGACAGTCCGCGCGCAAATTTGAATTCAGCATTTGTAAAATAAGATGTGGATCGTTCGTTTAGCTCTGAGGCGGCCGTCCATCTTTACGGTTATGGCCATTCTGATCGTGCTGGTCGGAGTGGTGACCATCACCCGAATGTCCACGGATATTTTTCCAAATATTAATATCCTGGTGGTCAGCGTGATCTGGAGCTATCCAGGTGTGGCGACGGTTGGAAACGAGGATCGCATCCAATGGCAAAATATTCTAGTCGGTTGCGATTTCGGTGATCGAATCGAAGTGCTCGATGGTCTGAAGGAAAATACAAAAGTGGTTATGAATCCCACTGATGATTTGCGCGAGGGTCTTCAGGTCGAAGTAAAACTCCCGGAACAACCCAAACCCGACAAGAGGGTCGCCCAATCGTCTTCGGGCCGTTGAGTATCCCGGTGTGAAATTGAATAACTGAAAAGGAAATAGCTTATGGATAAGAACCTTGAAAAAGTGAAGTTGCTAGCCCGCGATCTGCGTGATGGAAAACAATTCCCGCGGAGTCCACGCCAAACCCTGGCTGGTTATGTATTGGCAGCACGCGCGGTGGACAAATGCCGCGCCGTGTTAGTCGGTTTGGAAGGCGAATACCACTCGAATTGTCCGCTCGATCAGCGCTGGCTAAATTTTGCCGAGATTGATTATGATGATTTCCGCGTGTTCGTCGCCACTGGCGCCACAGACGAAGAGATTGCTGCGTGGATCGGTCAGCACGCCAAAAAGCGTTCGCGTGCTGAGATCATTGCCTGGAACAATAAAGAACGCGACCTGCACCTGAGCGATTTGCCTCTGGAACTCCAGGAGTACATGGAAGATTACATCCAGCAGTTCCTCCCTCGTAACCGGGTAGTGCATCACTGGTTCGACGTTTACGATCTGGAAGAACAGCGGATCTGAAAAAGTCCGACGAGGACTTTGTTTCACCGAAATTTGTCTGCGTATTGATCCGCGAACAATGCCGGTTGTCCGCCGGTGTGCAGGAACATCACGGTGTCGCTCGTTTTGAAAAATCCCTTGCGGATTAAGTCAATCATCCCCGCCGCAGCGCGCCCGGTATAAACCGGGTCGAGCAACAGGCCTTCGTACTCGGCGAACAAACGGATCGCTTCTCGCTCGCGTTCGGTAACGATGCCGTACCCGGCGGCGCAGTAATCCGCACTTACCAGAACATCAGCCGGTGTAAACTCGATCCGCTCGCCAGCCTTCTCGCTCGTCGCGGATGCCAATTTCGACACTTCGCTCTTCAACCATTCTTCGGATTCATCGATGCTGATTCCCAAGACCTTGCCGCTGAATCCAAAAATGCGTTGACCCAGCAGCAGCCCGGCATGCGTTCCACCGGAAGATGTCGCAAAGACGATCCAGTCAGCGCCAACGTTCTGATCGATCAGTTCTTTCATTGCGAACGCATATCCCAGCGCGCCGTTCGCATTCGATCCCCCGTACGGAACCAGATAAGGTTTTTTTCCCTCTTTTGTCGCTCGTTCGAATGTCTCTTGAAGAATGCTGTCCCGATCCTTCCGATCGGCGACGTACACAATCTGCGCTCCGAACAATTGGTCGAGCAGCAAATTTCCCGACGCCTGCTGCAGCTTATCCCCGGTCAAAACGAGAATGCATTCAAATCCGAATCGAGCCGCTGCCGCCGCGGTCTGGCGGCAATGATTGGATTGCAACGCGCCGCCAGAGATTAATGTCTTCGCGCCCTGGTCACGCGCTTCCGCTACGAGAAATTCTAACTTGCGTGTCTTATTGCCGCCGAAAGCGAGCCCGGTCTGATCATCGCGCTTGACCATTAAATGCGGTCCGCCGAGCGCCCCGGAAAGGCGCGGGAGTGTTTCGACTGGTGTCGGAAGGTGTGCAAAACGCAACCGCGGAACATCCATCAATTGTCATCTGTCGCCGTACCCCGGAAAGATTCAAGCGTTGACCAGCACCACGCGGAACCGCGCTTTGCCAAAACTGTTGGGATTCAGAAGGGCAGCCAACCAATCGGCAATTCAAAAATGCAAACGAAACCAATCAGCGCGATCAGTCCTAGAACCAGCATCGCAACGATCGGGTGATTGATAGCAAATGCGCCTATTCGAAATGAGGATTCCTTAGACTTCGTCGTGCTGGTATCAGTCAGCGGCCTCCAGGCCTTCGCGGACTTGGAAAGCCCGATGCGAATCGTTCTGACAACTCGCACCACGCGCGGAATAGAGATGCTAACATCCTCCGTCAATTCGTAAGGGCGAGAATGGTTCATATCCATATTTCGAAAACGTGCGACTCCATTTGCCCATCGGTCCCGTAAGTTTCCATCTCCACTGGCTGGCAATATGGACGCCAGTCGATTCGCCGCTATCGCCCATAAGGGGGATTTTCTAATGCCCCAGGCAGGAGGTTCTCCATTCCATTCGTCCGAGAGAACGTACGCAAAAGTTGTAGCGGTAGTTCGCATTTCAGGCGGCTGCATGTGAGTTCGGCGTGAAAGTGTTGTCCGTCGAGTGCCCGCGAGGTCCACTCCATTCTATCTCGAACGAGGGAGCACTGATCACCTCAGGCGTGATACTGAAAAATCCCGCGCGGGCGCAATCGCGCCGGATCTTCTCGAGCAGATATTTTGGGAATGAAAGATACGTCGCTCAAACCAGGGACGACGTCGGATGGAGGGAAAATAATATGACTCAGATTACATCGATTAAACTTGGATTGATCGCGATTTGCATTGCGACAGTACCATTGAGTCTGGCGCAAACGCCTCGAACCGGAGCGAGCAGAAGCAATCAAACCGGTGTCACCACCGGCGCACCGGTGGGACACAGCGGCTTGTAGCACGCGTACAAGCGAACAGTCGCGCCGCGTGGCGCAATCGCAGACGGCGCCAACACTTGATCGAGCGCAGTTTTGCCGATGCGGCCAATAATCACCACTTCAAACGTGCGCGCTGGCGGC
>WNFY01011843.1_pt1 | contig 12538 bp, 17 predicted proteins | sample 5400091 | NCBI WGS metagenome assembly WNFY01 (sample SAMN13153364, study PRJNA577476) | soil metagenome | isolation source: 60 cm soil or saprolite under grassland replicate 1 | place: USA:California | collected 2016-06-15 | reverse complement strand
CTTCTCGGACCTGATCGGCAAGCTCGACACGCCGCGCGTCGAGTGCCCGAAATGCGAGCCCGCGGGTCGGTACCGGCTCGCCGATCTGCTGATGCGCTACGGCCGGAACGAAAAGCTATTTGCGTTCACCGTGGACGTTACCGCATGAGCGGTGACGGCGATAACCGGGATAGCCTGCAGCACCGAGTCGGCCTTGATGCGGCGCGTGGCCTCATAGCCGTCAATGCCCGGCAGCTGAACATCCATGAGGATGAGGTCCGGCCGGTGCGCTGCCGCCGCAGCCAATCCTGCCTCACCGTCCTCAGCTTCGATGACCTCGAAATCGGCGCTTGTGAGCAAATCCCGCAAGATTTGCCGATTGTCTAGCTGATCCTCGATCACCAGGATGCGCTTGCTCATGATGGCCCCGCCTGTGCTTCGACCCGCGTCGACCCCTTGCCCGGCTCCGATTCCACCCAGATTCGCCCGCCGTGCATCTCGATGATGCGCTTGGCGATGGACAGGCCGAGACCGGTCCCGCCCTTCTTTCGCGTGATCGAGCTGTCGGCCTGCTGGAATTCCTCGAAGATCTTGGCCTGATCGACCAGGGAATACCGGGCCCGGTGTCGCATACCGCAACCGTGAACGCGCCGTTGGCTGCCGATGCCCTGATCGCTACCTCGCCGTTATCGGTGAACTTGATGGCGTTGCCGACCAGGTTGAGCAGAACCTGGGAGAGCCGCCGTCCATCCCCGCGACCGGTTGGCAGGTCCGGCGCAACCTCGGCCTTGAAGGCCAGCCGCTTCTCGGCGGCAAGCGGCTTGACCGCAGACACGACCCCGTGCACCAGGTCGCTCAGAGAGTAGTCGTCGAGCGAGAGCGTGAGCTGGCCCGCCTCGATCTTGGAAAGATCGAGCACGTCGTTGATCAACCCGAGAAGATGCCGCCCGTTGCTCTGCAGGCGCTCCAGCACGGTCCGCATCTTCTCGGACGGTTCCCCATAGATGTTGTCGAGCATCAATTCGGCGTAACCGAGAATGGCGTTGAGCGGTGTGCGCAGCTCGTGGCTCATGTTGGCGAGAAATTGCGACTTGTGTTTGCTCGCCACCTCGAGCTCGCGGCCTTTTTCCTCGATCTCCCGGAACAGCCGGGCGTTCTGGATCGCCAACACCGACTGGTCGGCGAACGTTTCCAAGACATCGATCGTGCTCTTGGGAAATTCGCCGGGCTGCTTGCGCCGTACCACCAGCATGCCGACGATCTCACCCGGGCGCAGCAGCGGAAGGATCAGAAGCGCCCGATATCCGGCGTGGATGACGACGTTGAGTAGTTGTGACGAGGGCTCATTCAGCAGGTCGGGGATTTGCACAGGGCCACGTTGTGCCGCCATTTGCTCAATCGCTGTCTCGCCGATACCAATGTGCTGATCCTGGATCCCGGCAATCATTGCCTCATCCATTCCATGGGTCGCCCGGAGTTCAAACTCCTGGCTTTCCTCGTTGAACACGTAAATCGCACCGGCGTCGGTCGTCGATAGCTGAACCGCTTGGGCGACGATGGTTGCTAGTACAGTCTCAAGTTCAAGCGTCGAATTGACCGCCTGACTGACCTCCCCGAGCTCCCCGTGCACCCGATTGATGTGACGGGGACTTGACATCCGCAATGCGCCGCTCCGCGGTCGCGTACGATTTCCTGGTCATAACCGAGCCGACAAAGGTTGCGACCCTGACGCAGTCGGACTCCCGGGCGTTTCTGCCTGGGACTCCACTATGTCGGCGCTTGACGATCGACCAGAAGCCTTCGACGGCGTTGGTATGAATTGCGCCAAATGACGTGATATCCGGTGCGGTGGTCGATGACAGCCATGACGGTATCTGCGGCCGATGCGGTTGCAGCCGGAGTACTGGGAGCCGATCCCACAAAACGATGTCCTGGCAAGCCGGACCCGAAGCCTACTTTATTTTTCCGCGGGTTCCATTATTGAGGCCGAACGAGACAATCGCCTCCTCCCTGGCTTAATACGCAGCCCATTAGGTTTGCGGTACTCGCTGCGATGACCGAGCCGATCCTCGTGCCCGAAGCGTTTTTCCTTTGCCTTGGAACCGAAAACTTGGGTTACCTTGCCCTTCTTCTTAACAATCACATAGCCGCCCTTGGTCATGCTGAAGGGCTTCGTGAGTAGTCCGAGATGATCAAATTTCGTGCCCGGTGGATGCTTGAATGGTTCGAACCATGACGGGTGCACAAAATTCGACATCTGGACCCCATCGACCAAGAAAGTGTCCTCTTCGACAGGGTCACACATTTCATAAGCGTATTCTGTGCCGTCGGGTGCCTCCGACCACAAGTTTGCGATTGGGTCGATGACCATCTCAAACAATTCGTGCGCTGCGGTGACGCTCACGAGTTGATTGTCGGCAAGGGTAGTCGTGACGAAGACCTTTGAGACTGGCTGCCCATCTTTGGTCAGATCGTGATAACCGAGCGCACCGGCGGTGTCGGCGTCGTCGAAGTATACGAACTGCCAATCCGTGCGCTTTGGAACCTTGGTGTTGTAAAGCTTCACCGGATAGCCCCAAACCGGAAGAAAATGCAGGTCATAACATTTCTGCAGAGTGGCGGTGAGCTTGTCGAAGGGCACGCCAAGGTCATCCGTCGCGTTGTTGATGCAGGCAATATTGACGGGGCCGCCTTGTCCAGCTTGAGCGGCGTGAATGACGTTCATGACATCCTCGCATCAACATGGGGCCAAAGGAAAACGCGAGCAGGCGGTTTTGAAATCTGGTGGAGGCCAAGATTTCTCTCAATCCCTTGCGGCGACTTTCATGCCTCCCAAGAGGGCGTCGCCATTACTACCATACCACGGGCGCAACCAGCGTGCAATCCTAGCTTGAGGGAGGTCACCCCACACCCTTGCGACATGGCGCTGCGGGCCCAAAGCCCCCGTCGGGGAACTTTCACCTCCCAACTGGAGTGCACCCGTGGGGTGGACACCGGCCAGGCCGCCAGATTCACCATCCCCGGGCGTGCTCCTTTTCGAACTTGCCCGGGATGCGCTGCGGCGGTCGGTTCAAGCCGAGCGACCGGCGGAGAGGAAGGGCAAGGCGACGGCGGAGAAGGTCGGTCGGCAGTCCGGGGAAGCGGGTTGACGGTTGGAACAAAGCCCATCCTGTTGGCATTCTGGGCATGATTCCTCGGCGGGTTTGGTACCGTGCGCGACACCCCCAAGCCAACGGAAAAACGACCGATAGCTGAATTTAGAACCCCTCGGGATGGCCGCCGTCGAACAGTCCGCGCCATCGGCAACGAGCTTCGAGTGCTGTATACCGACATTCTCAAGGAACCGCTGCCGCGCAGAATCACCGACCTCTTGCGCCGACTGGATGTTAGGTCGAGGCGGTAATAAACCGAGTGCCGTTCGACGGGCCTGATACATCTTTGTCGGCCACAGAACCACGACGGGTTTTTTCTTCCAATCCCTTTCCGGACGACGAATGTGGCGGTGCGTTTTGCAAATATCGTTGCACTGCGTGAATTGGCGACTCTGCCGATCCGAAATTGATATCCCGCCACATCACGTCCAGACGGCGGCCACTGAATCGTTCGCCGTCATCCTTGTCCTGGGTTCAAAGTGTGCGGCGGGGCGGGGCAGTGAATTCGGCAACGGCGCGTACTCCCCTGCCGGATTTCAAGATTGAATCGCTGAATCCACCAATAGGGGAAGGACTAAGCAATCCCCACGCCCTCGGCAACCGAAAGAGTCACGCCCCCAATCCACCGCGGTCATGCCTACGTCGTCGCCAGCAATATCTCTGTGACGGATCGGATCAGTTGTTCGGGCGTGTAGGGCTTGGGCGGAAACGCAGATCGCTCGACAAACATCGCCCTCATGCCATCAGTAACTTCATCGTGCAAGCACCCGGACTTGGTCTTCGTCTTCGGCTACAAGCACAACTGCCATGATACTTCCGCCCCTACGAACAGGAACGAAACGCTGGCAGATCAACCCGGGTTCCGCAGCGATATGGGAGCATCATCACACGTCGTCCTTCCTGCTTGCATCCGCCCCAGTTTTCGTTCCCATAAAATGGTGCCCCTCTTGTAGCCTTCGCCTTGCGCTTCCCGATACGTTCAAGGATAAAATATAACCGTCCCAGGTCGCGCCCTGGTCTTTGATAATCGTCAATGTTGATGGCCTCTGGTTGGTCTAAAATCCCAACGTCATAGCCGAGCCGAGGAGGTTGCGACCCTGACACGGAGCCCTGGGCGGTGATGCCTGGGGCTCCAGACTCTATTGGCTGGGCTGTGATTTGCCGAGTTCTACTTCGCTGACGATTGACTTGGCTGACTCGCTCGGCCGGGGTCTGGACAGCGATTCTTTACCAAATGTTTACCATTATTCTGACACCCTCAGCAGCGATGGTCAGGTCGCAATGCGTTGGAGGTACTATGCAAAGTCTCCAGGCCGCACTATCAATGTTGGTGTTACCACCGATCTCCGAAGTCTCGAGTCGGTTCAGACTGTGATGATGCGCCTCGAATGTCCAAATTGCGGAATGCCACATCAATTTCCAGTCAAGCGTGGATATCTCGTCCAGTCGTCTTATTGGCCCTTCATGAAACTTGTTCAAACAGATAGATTTGCTAGATTTGCGTGCCGTCCGCACAAGAAGCCGAACCAGCCATTGCCGAACAGGCTCTGTTGATTCAATTCCGATATCCGGCCCAAATCGCTGGTCCCCTGGAAAGAGCGGAAATATCAGCGGGGTTGCTGATCCTGCGAGAGGTATTCATACGCTCCCGGTATATCGTCTAGTGGTTCATAGAGGGTCGCCCCCGCGCCCCCGAACTACCCGCATCAGCTGAACAACTCGCAGAGCGACTGGGACGAGCTGGACGCCGTCGTCGAGTTCATCAGGAACAAGGTGCATGGCCAAGGGTACGTGCAGAAGGTCACGCTCATCGGCTGGTCAGCGGCCGCGTTCCAGATCGGACCATACACGCTGCAGAACCCCGAGAAAGTAGAAAGCGTTCTCCTCCTCGCGCCGGTCTTCCCGCCGAACGGCAGGGCGAGCAAGCCCGGAACTCGCTTCGACGCACCGGTTCCGCTGCCGGTGTCCGATCCACCCGCCCTATACGGCTTCCCCATGAACATCACGACCAAAGACGTGGTGTGGAAGGCGATCATGGACAACGACGAGAAGGGCAAGACCTGGGGACCTGATGAGAAGCCCGGGCAGCCGCAAGGTGTGATGCGGATCCGCAACTCCTACTGGTGGGGCTGGAACTCTGCCACCGTGCTCGGTGACGTCAACGGCATTCTCGGCGGGACGGTGCCCGTGTTCATCGTGTACGGAGATCTGGACACCCAGGCGAACACGTCGCCGGACCTGGGCCAGCGCTACTTCTCGGTTCCCGCGCTCTACAAAGCCATCCGCGGCCAGAAAAAGCTGATGTTCCGGGTCGCCTGCACGGGGCACTCCATGGTCTGGGAGCGCAAGTCCAAGATCCCCCTGCACCTGATGTCCGAGCAGTGGCTCCGGCAAACAAAAGTCTTCGGCCTCACCAGCGGAAGCTTTTCCAGAACGAGGAAGGCAGCATAGATATCGTAGAGTAACCGGAGGGGCCGCCACGCTCCGGCAAAACCTGCGTGACCGGGCATCTGCATAGGGGGCCGTGTTTCCTGTGCGCGATGCCATGGGTTTGCGGTGGGGTGTCGACCAGGAGTTGCGGATATTCGTTCCAGGGCATTCCGCAACTACACTGAAAGCACGGCATCCTACACATGGACTTCGGGCTTTGCGGTCATCACGATCCTGAAAGACAAACGGGTGCTCATGCCGGAACTCTTGCTGGTGGTGGACGAGGATCGTGGATTGGTGAGTTGGCGTGGGCAGTTGCTGAAGGCTTGACGGCATAAATGGTATTATGAGACGCATCTACCTCGCCAGCAATTTCCACAACCCCCATTATCCTGAAGGGCCGCCCTGAGAAATGCCGGTCACCAACTATTCGACTTCCGACTCCAGACACCAGCTTTTCGCCAGCGAACAGAGAAAGCGACCGCCCTACCTGCTACCCGACGAACCTTGGGCTGGTGGACAGTGGAAAGATCACGATGACTTCCGCACGACCGAATGGATGCATCGGGCAGGCATCAAGGCGGGCGTGGACATCGTCGGCAAGGCAGTTCAGGCGGTCGGGCGGGCCGCCACGGAACAACAGGACGAGCATTTTCAGGATGATGCCTGGACGCCCCTGGTTCTGGATTGGCTTGAGAAATCCACGCAGGTCGAGTTCACGGTCGGGGATATTCTGGACGGGGCACTTGGCATCCCCATAGAGAAGTGGACTCCTGGCGACCAGACCCGTGTTGACAAAATACTGACCAAGCACGGTTATAAGAAAGGCAAACGCACCAACAAGGCTCGCCCCTATATCAATCACACGATCAAGGCGACCGAGACAGAGGGCGCATCCGAGACAAAGGGAGGGGACGGCTATTTCAGCAAACTGGCAGGGTTCCAATGAGGGGAGTAGTGACACGGTGACACGGTTTTCCTTTAATAATGACACGGGTGCCGTTCTTTCCCCTTATCATCATTTTTTTCTCCGCTCTAGTGCCTTTGACCTTTATATAGGAACTGCGTATCACCGTGTCACTGTCGGTCGGGTCATTTGCTCCCGCTGCTGTTTGCTCGAAGATCTTGTGGTAAATGTGGTTGGACGAGCGTGACCGACCGGTGTTCGAGGGGATGATCCGATGAGTGATTTGGTCAAGGTAGCGTGTATTGCTGCCGTTACCGTGTTGTTGGTCGTTGGAATGTTGATATACTTCAGCCCCTATCATTCCTGCGTGAGAGAGAATGTGCCCGCTTCGATCTGTGTCGGTGGACTTCCTTCATCCAAGTAGATTTCGAGCGGCTTGATCCGAATCACCACGCCTATCCGATACGGTGACAGGAGGGTTTGCTGCGCAGGATGATCTCTACGGCCCCGGCATGCGCCTTCTCCTCCCGACGACGACGCAGGGCGACATCCTCGTCCTCGGCCAACTTGGCGCAGAGCAACCACCTCTCCGCCATCCCCTTCCAGACCGCCTTACTCTCGGGGTCTTTCGTCAATCTCGCAGTCGTCTCGCAGTCGGCGGCGTGCTTCCGAAACTCCACGGCGGTGTTCATCGCTGATCTCCCGATGTGGCGCGGCTTTACAAGCGGGAGAGTGCCGATGAGGTTCCCGGCTCAGTGGGGGGTAACACTCACAACTGAATGCAAAATCGTAACACTTTGTTAACGATATCCCTGACACGATGTCGGTGAGAGGCATCCGATCCCCGGTGCCAAATCGCCGGGTCCGACGGGGATAGCAAAGCGTCGGATGCAAAAATAACAGGCTGCCCGTGGCCACCGGGCGGCCTGCTCATTTCAAACTTCGGGCTCATTTTCAGCCCACTTCCGCCGCCCCGCACCTCCATAATCCTGCGGAAAGGTCAATCGCGGAATGGCCCCTGCCGCGACTTGCCGTTAACGGCCCGCAGATAGCATGGGCAGAGGCAGAGAGGACGAACGCTCCGGCCCTTCTAGCGAGGAGTTTCGCCTGAAGTGAGCGAGCTTGCGCTTATCTCCGTCGTCGCCGGTAGGCACCGCAGGCTGCGGCTGCCTGACCCGTTGCGCAGGCTGCTGCGGGACCTCTCCGACCACTACCGGCCCGAGCGATACTACATGCGCGGCCCGGGCCCGAAATGGCTCGAGAAGCACGGGCGGACCGCAGCCGCAAACGGGTGTAATGAGAGGCGGTGATCGGTGAAACGTGGGCTGGACCGCCTGCCCCTCCAGCCGGATTGCCCGCCGCGACTAACGATGCCGCGGCTGCAATGCCCTCGAGGCGAAGTACCCGAGCCCCGACCGCAACCGATGTGATGCCGCGAACACCGTAGCACCGTTTGAAAAGTGCCTGCTTGTCGTCCTGTTCCATGGACTCTGGCAACATCGTCATTGCTGATGCGCTAGGATAAACCGCACCCCTACGATCCCAAGCCCAGGTAGTCGCTAAGATAAGGCGCACGACTGTCATATCGTCCCCTCCAGTCCTATTTCGTATCGCTCGACTTATCACGCCTCTCGATTTGCTCCCGTGCGGTTTCAGGAAGGCTATCGAACATCGCCTTGACGTGCTTAGGTTGAGAGATCATCTGTTCTGCAATAAGATTGACGAGTTCGAACAACCGCACTGCCGTGGTTTTGTCATCCTGCAAATTAATCTCCCCAGGATGAACTGCATTGTTCCCGATCACCCGGACAATGTCCAACGCCTGCTGGATCTGCACATTGAGACCTTTCTTGACGAGACTGCCGATAGCCTCGTTCAGTTTCTTATTCGGTTCAAGCGTGCTGCAAGGTTTCTGGATGGCGGGACGTAGTAACGCAGCAGCACCCCGACGAGACAGATTCACAATCCTGCTCGCCTCCTCAAAGTCCGCTTTCACTTCGGGCGGCAAATCGGGGTTTGGTTGCGGTTACGGGATAGAGAAGTGCGTCGGCAATCCAGACAGAAATCTGTTCGCACTGAGGACGCCGGCGGCCTATGCCGATCATCTCACCGCAACCGACCATCGCGCTGCGCTACATGAAGGCTCCGCGCGCTGGCCGGTTGCTCACACCGCGCCGAAGGGCGTATCAACCGCATGTCCCGGAACGAGATGAGCCCGCCGCCATGTCCGTCCCAAAGCGTGAGGCGCACGCAGCAAAGGCTCTGACCAAGCGCCCGAAGCTAGCGTCCAGCCCGTGTTATCGATTGCCCGTACGGGCTAGCCCTCGGGATGGGGCCAGCAAATGCTTCGGCGACCGAGTTCCACCATCTACACGGTGCGGGAATGCGACCCCGATGATTGGGGTGCGGCACCACAGCAGCGCTTCGTCCTTGCGCCCCGCGCCAATGCGGGGGCCGGGCATATTCCCTCAGCGGCTAGGGAGATCGGCTTGGCCAAATTAGTGATATTGTGGATTGAGAAAAGAAAGACTCGCTAAGCGGCAAGAAAAGTGAACGGCACCCCCGGTGACTGAGAGACCGGTTGCGCTCCCGCCTAGAAGGGAGCGCCACCATGCCGATAATCCCGCTTCTCAGCAGCGGCTTCTTCGATCCCGAAGCGACGAAGATTGACGGCGGCGTACGATACCGCTTGGCAAATGTTAAGAACCTCGGGCAACGTTCTCGCTGCCGATTATCGGGCTGCCTCTACACACGTGAATTACTCGCCAAGCGCATCATCGAGACGGCTCGCCAGGGCGAAAGAGACGCAATTCGGCTCGTTGACGATGCGTTGTCTCATCTTGCAAATTCAAATTAAGGTTTCCTGTGCTCTTTGTTGGAACGGAATCCTCACTCCCGCATTCCCGGCATATGGGAGATACTCCACGAGACACAAAGTCGTACTGGAGAATCCTTGCCCAAGATGCCGACCATAGAATCGCTCGTGCCACAAGGACTTCCATCGCCAGCCGTCTTCGAGAAATATATAGCCACCTAGTCCAAGAGCGACTTCCCCCGAAAATTGCCGATCTCTTGGGTCGTCTGGACCGGGAGAGCTAATCCACCAGAACGAATTATTTCGGAGAACTCCGGTTCCGCCATATTTCGGGGATAAGCGTTCCCAGCCAGCCTTTAGGAGCTGGTGTTTTCTCCCTAGCGGTCTGGGGCTCAGCAACCACTGAGCCCTCTTTTAATTGGCTTCGAGGTAGCATTTTCCAGCATTGACGGATGTCGGTGATGGATGGAACGCTGGTTACCCATCAAGGGAGATCAGCCGTGGGACAGATCGGAGAGCCGGTTAGAAGGTATACTGTCATACCTCTAGGAGAGCCGGTGTCGCCCACTCGTGAGCCGGTAACACCACCCCCAACGTTACCGGAGAAAGCACCTGTCACTAAGCCGGCGCCCGAGCCGGTACGGTAGCCGTCATGAGCGCGAGTGAAAATCGGATTGCGATGCGTCTCAAGCACGACGGCGTTCGTGTCGGAGAAATTATCGCGTACCGAGCTTGGCGTGTAATCCACCCATGGTGGTTTCGGAGCGGCGATGGCCGGCTCCACAGCGTTCTTATGAAAGATTACGTCTGGGATCCAGACGAGCCAGCCTGCGGAGATGTGCGAAGGCATGGGATCTATTCATTTCGGGACGTGATACGATCCAGGGAAGAATATTGGTATTCTGTTGGCCCGGCGTCACTGCTGTTTGGGAAAGTGAAAATCTGGGGCGAAGTCGTGGAGCACGAAGGGGGCTACCGCTCCGAATTTGGCAAAATCGTCAGCCTCGATTACGGCGATCCAGAACTTTTGGAGAAGTTCCGAAAAATCTATCGGGTGAACCAGGTGCTCGCTTAACACCGCGCCTTTCAACGATGTCGCGGCAACTCATAAGCACCTCGAAACTCCTCAATCGGTTCGGCCAAATTCATCCACATTCGCGCAAACCGAAGCATCTCGGCGCGTTCTTTGGGATTGTTCATGCACTCCGCGAGGGGATAAACACTCGAACGCCTTAGCGCGATATTCATTCGCGGCTTTCATGAAGGGAACTCCATAGTCCCCTCCCGCCTGCTCTCGGACAGGGCGTGCTCCTCGGCCAGAACTCAGATCGACGCAACGGCGTAGGCGCACAGCGCGCAAATGCCCATCGCCGTGCCGAGCGGCATCGCTGTCGCAAGGAGGCCCACCGCGGCTGGAACAACTGACCAAAACCGCGCCCCGCCTCCTTGGCTTTGCCGGCCAGCTCTTTATCAGAAGCGATGCAATACTCGCTGACAGAGTATCTCGACGGGATCGGTCGGATCAACAACAGGCACCAGGAAATATAGCCGGGGCTCAGGTTTATCGCTGCCGATCTTGTTTTCCCGTATCGCTTGATCCTCGAAATCTCGCCACGCAGCGTGCTCTGCTTCTGGCGTCGAAGACCAAGCGCCCCCCAATTGAGGATTTCAACGCCCTCGCTGTTGAGAACTCGGACGCGCTCAGCCCCTGCCACTTTGGTCTTCAAGAAAATGCTTTTTGCCTTCGCCCTGGCGCCTTCGGGGTCGCGGTCGGCATAGTTGATCCTCCCCAAAACCTCAGGTTCGGCGCGCCCGGGCACGTACCGGATCAGCTCAATGAAATACATCATGGGTGGTCATTCCGGCTCCACATTCCCGGTGTTGCCCACGACCAGCCGCAAGCCTGTCGCCTTTGCAGGGGCGTGGTTTTCGCGGTGCGCAAGAATGCCCGCGATCCCGGATTCTCGCCTGGGTCCCATCAGGGCCAGCGGCCCGTCGAGAGATGGTCAAACGCTTGGACGTGGCCGCCGAACAGCCTTGCGTGGGAACGCGCCGCGCAAAAAGCCTCGACGGCGTCGGTGACCGCTATGGCGATCAGCGCCTGCCGCTCGGGAGAGTCCAGCAGCAATTCCTCTTCGCGATTGACGATCGAGCCTGCCTCGAGCAGGACGGCGGGCATCCGCGTCTTGCGGAGCACGATCAGCTGGTCATAGCGGTAAACTCCGGCCTCAGCATCGATGAGCTGCCGCTGCCGATTGCCCATGAATCTTTCGGTGTAATGCGGCGTGTACTGCAGCCCGCGCGCCTTGAGCTGATTACCCAACAGCTGGCCAAAGCGCAGGCTGCCCCTGAAGTCCCCATTGTCGATGGAGACAAAAATAGAATGGCCCTTGAAGCGATCGCTGAAGGCGCGTTCGCGGCCATCGTACTCCGCTCAAAGAGCCCGCGCCGCGGCGGAGCGGTAGTGATCAGCTCGACCGTCCTGGCGAAACCGGCAGCGGTCAGCCTTTGCTCGATCCGGTTCGCGAGGCGAAGGTTGAACATATATTCCGTCGCGCCGCGGGCACTCAGCACGCCGTGCCGTTCGACGGTGTGGCCGACGTCGACGACCACGCGGAAGGAAGCGCGGTCGCAGCTCGATCGGTCCGATCGGACCGGAGTGGCGCCAGCGGTCTCAGCCGATGTGCCGCGCAGCGCGGTGCCCGCAAGCATGGTCGACAGAATGATGAGCGCGATGGTCCTGGCGCGCCGCGGATTGTTCATCAAGTCCCCCGGTGTTCGAGTTCCCCATAACGAGGTCGGCGCGGCCGCCTACGGCTCTGTATTCATCATGTCGATGGACTTCGGCGTGCCGCTCGTTCTTTGCTAGGCTGCCTGATCGCGGCAGCTCTATCAGATCACGTGAATGAATGATTGCGCCCAGATCCAGGCAGAATGATGTTTCGGACGCGATCATCCGGCCGGAAATGACGCCCTGTTCCAAGCCCATCGAAGCGGGCGAACCAGTGCAGCGGAAACAAGCCAGTAATCTGTGCGGCTAATCTTCCAGACCGGGTCGTCGGGCGAAAGCCCCACGAACCAGCGATACAAGAGATTATAGTCCAATTGCTCCATCAGCTGGCGTTCCGACCGGATGCCGTAGAACACCTGGAGCAGCAACGCGCTCAGTAACTGTTCCGGCGGAATCGAGGGACGCCCTTCGCTCGCGTAGAGCCTCCCCAGGCTACGGTTCAGCTCGACCAGTACATCGCGCAC
>WNFY01019716.1_pt1 | contig 12540 bp, 14 predicted proteins | sample 5400091 | NCBI WGS metagenome assembly WNFY01 (sample SAMN13153364, study PRJNA577476) | soil metagenome | isolation source: 60 cm soil or saprolite under grassland replicate 1 | place: USA:California | collected 2016-06-15 | reverse complement strand
CACTGAGCTAGACAAGATAGCAGAGAGTCAGCAGGCAGCAGGAGTCGTCAAAATATCAGTGATGAGGAATGGCGAGGGTAAACCAGACTTGATGTATGTCCTAAGTCCCAAGATCGTAGCCGGATATGAGAGGAGAAACGCTAAAGATCAAGAATAGCATCGGGAGCATAGGCTTTTACGGCCTCTAGACCTTGCCCACCATTATCGATTTTTAGTCCATACTTAGTTTCAGGCAATTGTAGATTACGCGCGATTAGACCTAATGGAGGCTTGCCTATAAAATAGAATTGAGCATTAAGATTTCTTCCATCCACCTCAACATCCTCGATAGTAACTCTCTGTGGCGCACGATCGAACTCAAATAATCGACCCCTTCCCTTCCAGACTCCACTCGAATCTATATCCATAGCTTTGAAATCTCTTATAGTTATGTTTGTAGTCGTTTGAGTTGGAAAATTACTATCTGAACCTAGAATACTCGCGATTCCAGATGCGTGGGAGCCGGTGCACTTGTGAATTTCTATGTCCTTAACGACTGTATATGGTGCTCTCCCGGGTTGACCTTTAGGAGTTTGATCTCTTGGCGTGAGAACGATTAAATAGGCTCCTTGACCCTCAGCGTTCCCAGCATATTGAAAGTCACACTCGTTTACAAATATATTTATTCCATTTTTTACCTCGAACGCACACTTAATTTGCGCTCCAAGATCATACCAATTCGAATTTTTACCAAACGTGCAGTTCGATATTTTGATGTTTTTTGGTATTCGATCGGCGTTTTGTGGGTTCGATCCACCTGACATGAAAGACTGTGCGCCACCGCCCAAATACGAATCGAAAATGACCAGTCCGTCAGTCCCATCCCAACACGCGACAGCCTGAGCATCGCGTTTTGGCAGCCAACAATCGTCTATATGATTCTGTATGATGGCTAGCGACTTCCCGTTGGCCGCAACACCACGATGCTGTCCCGTTTTAGAATTCCCTAGGATAGAAACTTTGTCGAGGATGTTTTGTGTGCCTTTATCGACTACGATAGTCTGGGATGAATCTATAGACTGAAATGTTAGTCCTGTGATTCTGATATTGGACCCTAACATTGTAAGAGTCTGAGCCTTGCCAGTTACTCTCACAGGCGACCAATTAGGTCTACGCCTACCTCCAGGGATGATAGATTGGACTTGAAGCTCTATACTCTTGTTTATCACGAGATCTTCAAAATAGTCCCCAGCTTCAATCCCTATGATAGTTCCAATAGATGAGTTATTTATGGCAGTCTGAATCGATTCTCCTGCATGAACTGAGGCAAACGTCTGCATCTTTTTAGCGTCTCCTAACCTGTGAGAATGTCCGCTGTGATCTATACTGCACTGGAAGCTCTAGACCCTTAGCGATAGCCTCCTCAGCAGATATATTTCCCTGTAGATAGTCACTTAGAGCTTGAGCTTGCTGTGGCTGGATTGGTCTGGTTAGTTGGTCAGCTATACGCGCGCCACTCCTAGCGTAGCCGATAGGTTTCCCGAACTTTCCTATGCCTCGGAGAGGATTGCCAAACTCATCGCGGTTAAGGACTACGTTAGCTCCGGACATGAATGGTTGACTGAGTCTATTTTTAAGAATGTCAGCGATGGCTCCTGGCTTTCACATCAGTCCCAGCAGGGATCGCCGTCACTTCTCCAGGCTTCTCTTTTTTATACGCAGCGTAGATAGAGCCACCGCCAGCAATTATCGCAGCTTCTTTGGTGAGTCGCATCCCAACGGTTCGACCTAGACTTTGTAAATACGTAGGATCAGACTTACCTTTCATTATATTTGGTATGTCAGTCAAGGATTTAAGTTGGTTTCCGGCAAGCCTCATGCGCGACTCAAACCAGTCAGGAGCTAGGAGGATAGCCTTGGCGTTGTTTTGCCAGCTTTTATCACGTAGAGCCTTCTCCATTCCCCCATAAAAGTTGTTAGACATAGACGAAGCTTGAGTGAGCGCCTGATCTCTACTGATCCCTTTAGCTTGTAAGTCGGCTACCTTCTCGACTAAGAACTTGAGTTTCGTCGCCGGAAGATACCTCCCAAATAATGGCTTCTCGAACCAATCCTCAACCTTCTGAACTCCACCGACTACAGCTTTTCCGACGCGCGTCTGACCTATCGGTGTTTTGGCAAGGGGGATTTGTGGTTTGTAGTCCTCGATGCCGTGCCACTGAAAGCCGTGCTCCATAGCCTCTGGTATGATTCTTCTATTCGCTTTGACGAAGTCGATGTTTGCTTGTGGGTTAAAGATACCCTCGGCGAATGATTGGGTTCCTTTAGCCACTCCCCTAGCCATGACGTCGGATCTAGCTATGTTGTAACCATGTATATTCAGAGGCGTTCCAGGGACTCCGCCAGCTAGATAGATATTCTTAGTAAATCCAGCTCCTCCACCTATGATATTAGATAGCTTAGATGACTTCCCTTTGTAATTGTCGACCCACTCCTGGATAGCCTTCCCTTCAGGGACAGATGTATCAAACTTACCTCTAGCATTCAACCACCCTTTGTTTCCTACCTCTCCATGAAATTCAGACTGCGCTATGGCCTTCTTAGCTGCAATGACGTAGTCACGAACTTCATCAGGGGATGTTCCAGTCACAGGTATAGGTCTTAGTCTAGCTTGTCTTTGCTTAGTCCACATATCTCCTAGGATGTTTTGTGCGCTCCCTGGGTTGGCAGTTACATCCTCATGGGCCATCTGACCCCACTCTTGAGCTGCAGTCATCTTTCTGGCCCATTTAAGAGTGATAGATTTAGCTTCTGGATCAGTCTTAGTTATGAAGACGGCGCCTTTCTCTCCCTTCAGACGTTCCTTTAGTGGCTTTTGTTTTAGACTTTCTTTTAGCTGATCGACAAAGTTATCGTGGGAGTAGGTTTCTGCGTCTCTCTCGAATTCTCCCCTATCGAAAGCATCTGGTTGAGGGGTAGGAGTAGCCCGTTTTGTGCGCGTCTGCCTAAACTTTATCTCCTGTGTAGCTGCGGGGTCACCTAAATCCGCGAAGGTCTTGAGGCTTGCATCATCGGTTTTAGCGAATGGACGGCTAGATGTAGTCTTTCCTTTACCAATACCTAACTCGTCTAGATACTGGTCTCTATTCATGCTCATGAAATCTTCGACGTCGCCAGAGTTAGTTATGAAACCTCTTTGATAAGCGTGCCTTATAATCTGGTCCTGCTCTTTTGGTAGATCTAGATTCTCGCCTACTTGGAGTTTATTAAATATCTCCTTTGGGCTGACTTTAGTTGTAGATGGTTGAGGTTTAGGGGTGGAGCCTTCTCTTAGATCTTGTGGTAGTTGACTAATAGGACGCGCGCCAGGCATAGTCGTAGATGGCTTAGCTTCCTCTATATCTTGCAAGATTGGTGAGGGTTGAGGTTGAATTTGAGCTTGAGGTGGAGCCTCCGGTTGGATAGGTGGAAGTTCAGGTGGCGCACTAAGCTGGCCCTCTAGTGTCGGCAACTCAGAGGTTTGGGCAGAATTGAAGATCCGCCCATAAGGACTAGTTTGCGGGAGTATATCCCTAGCCGGAATCGGAGTAACATCTTGCATCGACGGATTCGGCCTTAGCCCTCCTTGCGCACCAGACCAATTTCTAGCTGGCATCGCAGTTCTACCAGCACCACCAGCAAAAGATCTAGTCGGAACTTCATTTATATTTGTCGAAAGAGAACCACCAACAGGACCTCCGTAGTAAGTCGGCGTCGCAGGTGGCAGACCTCTCTCATTTATGCTAGGTAGACCAGCAGGTTCAGGAGGTCTAACTGGTCCTAAATCAGTCACGCTATAAGGCTCACCTAGATTCTCTATCGTCGGTAGTTGTCTAGTCCTAGCCAAAGCTGTAGATGTAGATGGTTGTGTAGGTTTAGGAGTCCGAGATCTCAAACCAAAAGCACCAACTCCAGTCTCTAAAGCACCTGAAGCTATTTTGGTCGGGTCCCCTTCTCTAATCCCTTTTCCCGTCTCATATAAACCTTGACCCGTAAATCCAGCAGCTGCACCTTTTTCAACTCCTCTAGCTAATTGTGCTGTCCGAGCTAAACCACTTCTCTCAGCAACTCCAGCACCTCCAGTCAAAGCTGTCAGACCCAAAGTCAACGGCGACGTCATACTAGAACCAACATCGCCAAGAGATTCAGTCATAGCAGCAGCGCCTCTAGCAGCACTGCCTAGATATCCAGTAGGATTTACGTTCTCTCCATATCTCCAGAGAGGTGCAGATATAGCCTTCGATGCGCGAGATGGTAGATCGGATAGAGGTTGGTTAAGCCAGCTCCATGCTTGACCGGCTCTCTGACCTACTGTTGGGTTCTCCTGCTTATCTACATAGTCTGCAAGATCATAGGGAGTGGGATCTTCCTCTTTGTCCCAAGGCATCTCATACGTCTTGCCTGTCTTTTTGTAGGTAAACGAGATTGTCCTAGACACCGTTACCTCTTTATTATGAACTGATTGGCTAGATCAGGTTCCTCTTCTTGGTCGTCAGGATTAGGAAATGGTGTGCCCTCGAAGATGCCAGACTCGACCATCTCCTTTAGCGCCTTCTTAAAGACGTCATACTTAGCAGAGCCATCTGACTCTCTCGGGATAAAGACGTTTGCCTGCTGGTCGTAGTCGATGAAGTCCTTATATCTAGGATCGGCTCGCATGAGGATCAAGGCATTCTGGAGAGCCTTAGCCTGCTGATAGGCTGCTGCTGGCCTCTGCGTTACCCTATCAGCGTAGGTCTGAGCCCTCTTTGTAGCAGCTTCTCCCATAGTCTTATGATAACTATCAAGGGATCTCTGAGCTGCATCTCTAGTGTTAGCATCTCGCATCATAATTTCAGTTCTAGACTTAGCATCCTGAACTCTCATCTGGTCAATTCCTAGTCTAGCAGCGTTATTTCTAGCTGTTTCTCGCTGTGCAGCAGCTCCAGTATCAACAGACCTACTATAATCCTTAGCTCTCCCTTGTGCTACTCCAAGTTGACCTTGCTGATATTGGTTTTTCTGCTCGTTTTCGAGCGTCTTTAGCTTAAATTCGTCATATTTTAGACCTAGGGCGCGAGCCTGAGTAAGAGCTTTGATCTGATCCTCGACATCTTTCCTCTCAAGTGTAGCAGCCTCGCCAGTCCCTTTCAGTTTTTGGTTATATTCGGTCAAGGCTCGCTCGTATGGCATGTCCATGACTTTGTCGGCGATGAAAGCTCCAGTCCCAGGCTGATGACCTCCGGCTGCAATTCCTGACAAAGATGCGACAAGCTTGCCGATTTTATTCGGTTCATAGTCTGCCTGTTGAGGATAGTTTTGTAGCATTTGACTATATGCAGATACAGCAGGACTTACGTTTCGTCTTATCCTCTCCATCTCGTCGTAGTATTTAGTAGCCTCATCTGATTGGTCTGTAGATGGTTGAGGTGACGGCTGGTCCATCATGAGGGAGGTTTGGTAGTTGCCGACAGGTGATTGCGTCGTTGGACTAGGAGGTCCAAAGATATTCATCTGTCGAGACCTAAGAAATGGGTTGAAAGCCATGACTAACCATACCCATACTGATCAGAGGGTTGATAGATGTTTGGTGATCTTCTCTGTTGCTGACCCATGAAGGGAGCGAACCCACCAGCAGCCATCCCTGCTATGTTAGCTCCAGCACCAAGGAGGCTCGGTAGTCTATCCATGAAGCTAGGATTATTCGCATATCGAGAGTTTATGATACCTTGAGAAGCTCCAGTCCTCTGACCTCTATTCGCTAGATTGGCTTGATCTGCATATTGAATTTCTCCGCTTGGCCCACCTGAGTAGAGACTCTGTAGACCACCAAGACCTGATAGTTGAGCCCCTAGATTGAGTTTAGCTAGATCCAATTGCTGCCCATAGTTCATGTTCGCAGCAGAAGCAGACGCGGCTGCGTTTCTATTCTGGACATCTTGTAAAGCTCCAGCGACGCTCTCAACACCCTGAGTTCCAAACATCCTCCCTTGCTGTCCCATACCTTGGATGCGCGCCTCAGATGTATCTAGACCTTGAGTTCCGAATTCTCTACCCTGCTGGATGGCATTTGCAAGGGCCATGTCGAGTTGACCAGAGCCAGACAAACCACCTAGTTTATTTTGTGAGAGTAGACTCTGTAAACCCTGTTCAGACCCGGCCATCCCTGTGATACCAAATTGCCTTCCCTGGTTCACGGCCTGTTTTATCCCTAGCTCAGCGTTGAGGGCAGCATCTGCAGATTGAGCGTTTGCATCTCGAAGGGCGCGCCCTTGAAGTGATGTAGCTCCAGGGCCATATCCACCTTGCACGGAGCGCATCCTGTTTGCCTGGTCCTGAGCTTGTTGATATGCAGCTGGGATGACAGAGGTAGCGCGCGACCTGATGTTTGCTAGATCTCCGGCGTTATAGCCACCTGTGTTAGCAAACTCCTCGTATCCTCCACCACCACGGATGCGATTCTGTGCCGTCTGGTCGACTCCACCCGTTAGACCGAATTGGCGGAGTGCATTGACTGTTTGGTCGATACTTTGTTGTCTATTTTGATCGATTCCGCCTGTCTGGATGAAATTCTGATAGGATGGGTGAGCGACGCGCATCGCATTCTCATCTATCCCGCCACTTTGAGCGAAGTTCCTGTAACCAGATAGAGCTTCGTTGTATTGAGGAACGGCGGAGTAGTGGGCAGCAGAGTATCCTCCTAGATTAAATCCAGGCATGAGACTCTGAAGATAGTTATTATTTGACGCTAGATTCCCATAACCTTGGCTTAGTTGACCGTAGAGGTCTGAACCATGCTGCTGACCGAGCTGTCGACCAGCCTCTTGTTGTTGGGCGAATTGATTTGCGGCTGTATTTTCAGTTTTATACTGTTCCTGCGTCATCTCGTTAGTTTTAGACTTCTCTCCTCCACCCATCTAAATCTCCTTGACTAGAAGTGCGACTAACCTTACCTGACCATAACCAATGAGCCTATCATCCTTTTCGACCTTCGCCTCGATAATTATATTTCGTCTAGATGGTAGGGAGAAGGAGTGAGAATGATGACGTTCCCAGATTTCACTAATAGCTTTGACATCATCATCATTTACTATCTTTATCGTTATCATCAGCTCTATCTCTCTTTCGAGGATCTCTTGGTGGGTCGGCAAGATAGGCTAGAACCGTAGCAGAAAAGACGAAAAATAAGGCAAGGTTTGGACTAGTAGTTCTTGTTGCCATAGATTGCATCCCGACTGCCACTGCTCCAGATAGAAGAATCGTATTTTTTGCACTAAATATCATTTGAACTCCACCACTGAGTAGCCGACCTTGAGAGCATGAAAAGCGGCAGCGTTACGAGTAGCTACTAGATGTGTTGAGTCTACAAGCTCTAGAGCGATAGCATCATCGCCAGGCGATCTATACTCAGTTCCACCATCCGTTACCTCTGTCCCACTAAAAAAGACTAAAGACTTAGCTATATTTACAGAGGTTATTACTTTAGATATTGTGCCAGATGCAATTGGGAGAGCTATAAAGCCTCTTTGGGTCAACTTAACCATAAATGGAAAGAACTCGACTATCTCAAGTGAAACAGTCGTAGAATCTGTATCGACTGTAAGTGGTAGATGGTAAGCTGTGATAGTTGTAGAGTTGGTAAGCTCAGCGCGCGCTACAGTCTGGACTGATTTGAGGGCCGTTCCAGCCGATCTCGCACCTAAGAAGTTGATAACGCTCGATGTCAGATCGACTACCGTTATAAGATCCGTATTACTGCTGCTTAGTCCTGCAATCGTAATAGATCGTCGCTGTATAGATTTAACTGGAGATGATAAAAAGCTCATACAATATCCCATTTTCCATTATTAGCATCAGCTTTTAGAACTAGACAGGAGTAAATAGGCCAGTTATATGTAAACGTCGCTGCACCTAAGATTAGCTCTGACCCATCAGGATCAATAGTCCAAGATCCAGCAGCTTTCATCACTAGTCCAACGATACGTCCACCATTCCCAACTACGGTAGGTAGGTCAACAGTAGCGCCAGCACCAGTAAGATTATAGAAAGTATCAATAGTAGGTGTGAAGGTCGTGTTTTTGTCGGCTCCATAAGGCAGGTCAACCATGAGGACGGCGTAGGTCTGATCACCTCTAAGAAAGGTCGTGGCGTCGGCAGTCCCCGTCCCTAATACAGCTGTAGGAACTAAACCAGAACCTAGATTAGATGCATTTAGATTTGTTAAGCCTAATCCATCCCCTGCTATGACCCCATCAGTGATCATAACATCGTCTGAATCCTGCACCGCCATCGTTCCAAGACCAAGTTCAGCACGCGCACTAGCTTGACTTGATCCTCCAGTTCCTCCACCAGCTACACTTAGGACCTTATCAACCCATGCGATTCCATCCCACTCTTGGAATTTGTTGGAGGCTCTGACGTATCGGATCGCTCCTGTTGGTTGGCTAGAGGGTGCACCTACAAAAAGAGTAGCGGCATCTACATCTCTATTTTTAAGAAACGTCAAAACATCTACGTATTGACTACTTGTTACTGGCGTCGTCCAGTCTGCCATTGACCTTTTCTTTTTCCTTCAGTTCTTCCTTAGCTTTACGGAGTTGAGCTTTCAATATGTCGATTAGGATAGCCTGCTCGCCGATGAATTGCTTGACGGAGTTATCGTCTACGTTTATATATCCAATCTTCACAGAATCCCTCTAGCTAGCCATCTGGCATCCCCAGACGCTCTTGCTCCAGCATTATCGAACAGCAAAATCTTGAAGCTCGTAGGATTAGGAACGTCTGTAAAGTCTATGATCGCTTTTCGATCTGTTGTCCCCATAGGTGTAGCTGTTACGGAGTCGATATCTCTAAAAGTCTTATTAAAATTTACAGTCGTCCCGCCAGCGTCAGTAGAGAGACAAGCTGCGATGCCTCCATCTTGCTCCCTCTTAACATCAAGCCTAGTTGTTAGATTAGTTATCTCTACTAGGGCTTTATCGCTTACGGCTGTTAGCTCAAGGCGTAACTTAAGATATCGAAAACTTGTGAAATACTGAACTGACCCAGATGTAAAAGCCGAGTAGGTTATATTATCTAGTGAGACAGCCATCTTTATGATGATCGCTACACCAACTCCAGTCAAAAGCCGGTAGTTATAGACAACAGATATAATTAAACTCGTGAATGCACCACCGTAGTCTATCACTTCCTCATAGGAGCCAGTGATATTCGCAGGTTGCAGGTAGACAGGATAACCAGCAGCTATTTGATCGTCTATGCTATTCCATCCATGATTTACAAAATGATCCTCCCATGTCTCGACTACATACGAACCGATAAGTTTGGGTCCAGGATCAAGGATAACGTTGGTGCGCGTCCCACCTAAAGCGGAAACCCGAGTATCCTGAAGGACAAAGTCCGGTGGCGCATTAAGCTATATCTACAGCTATGACCTTGTATACGTAGTTTCCAGCCAGTAGCTCGAAAACAGTAGTGAAATTGCCGTTGATACGACCTATGGGACTATCGTCCCTATATAATGAGAAGTAGTCAATCGCAAACGATGATGGCGGCGTCGTCCAGGATAAAAGAACGTTATTATCTACAACTTGAGCAGATATAGTCGGCGCTGCTATTGTAGGGATGACTATGGATAAAGATGTAGCTGCGTCTGAATAAGCTCCAGTAGATGATACAGATTTGATTAGATAAGTATATGTTCCGATGAGTAGAGGGTCGATATCGGCCTGTAAAGATGAAGTCCTAAGGACCAAGCTGGCAGTATTCCAAGAGCTTCCAACCCTGATCTCATAGAAACTAGCACCCTCAGCCTCAGACCATTGCAATCTTAGCGTAAAACCAGGTATAGAGAACGTAAAACTAGTCGGTGGCGCAATAGTCGTAGCGATAACTTGAGCTTCTATAGACCTTATAACTAGAGGATTAAGTTGGATATTTAGATCGAAGATTTGCTGATTGAGTAGAGATAGAGCTGTATATAGAGATGGATTATCAACTCTGACAGTCTCGATAAGTTGCTGAATTTCTGTGCTATAGTCTGACATTTTATTTAGGATTTAAGTTTCATCGTCCTTCAAATCATCGCCTAACTCAACGATTGGATCATGCGAGTCGAGTCTAAAACCAAGAGATTCAAGCCCAGATCGAATACGACTCCAACCAGAATCATGACCCTTACCAGATATTGCAGAGACTTGAATGTCCCCATGTATAACTAGCGCACGTTGCTCAAGCCTAAGATTAACCGAAAACTTTTTAGGGATGTTTGTCATTTATCACCTCTGCTCCCAAGCTGGAGCGACATAGATGGAAGCCTTAGTCAATTTGTAGAAATCACCTGAATTAAATACTCTAAGTTTGACTGATGCACGTTCGGAAGTGAAGTTAAAACCAGAAAATAGACCTTTTCCGGAAGCACTGGCGAGAGTGATAGATTCTCCTGTAGCTGAGAGAGCGTTATCGAGCCCCCTAACCGTAACGCCGAGTATCCCAGACCCATTTGCTCTAACCCGAACTCCCGTGAAATGCAATACAGAGTCGTCATTATCGCCTGGAAGAAGTGCAGTCTCAATCCACGAGTCTATGGCCGTCCCAAAGTCGCTCAGTTGACTCTCATCAAGTTTATAGATATTACCAGCGAGAGAACCAAACTTTAAGATGGTTTTCTTGCTCGTATTATCTATGTCAATGAGGATCGTCTGTGGCGCGCGTGGAAAGGTCCATAAGTCCCACTTTACCGTTTCTGAAGATAGGCCTTCGTTAAAGTTCCCGTATAGGATATGAGATGGTGTTGTAGCTCCATCAAGAGGGATAGCAGCAAAGAGTTCATAGTTATCAGCATCGATAACGACCTCAATAGTGTTAATCGCCAGTTTAGTAATACGAGCCCAAAGATCATCGATGTTATAGGTAAGAGGAACAGAGGAGAAATTGCCATTGAAAACCCTCAATCCCGTCTGGTGAGCTGTTATAACTATACCTTCTAGTTTATGTCCGTAGTCTAAGATTTGAGCAACTCCATGTGGCTCTGTCCCTATAGCATCGTCAAGACCCTTAACAGGCCACGTCGAAGCTACGTCACTGTTATCTTGAGTCCAGTAAGTTCTATTGCTTTTTTGGATGATCAGAAGGGGATCAAAACCAAAACAGTTCTTGACTCCTGCACTGTTATCACCTGGATTAACAGTAACAAAACCGTCACCCTCGGTGACTGCTTCGGGTTCTCCAGGCTGACTAACGCGAATGATACAAGAGTTAGCATCCTCACCCCAAACTAAAAGTCTAGAATTATATTCTCCTATTCCAACCCCAGCAGGTATCGCTTCGAGTTGGTCTAGAAGAAAGCTCGCATCTGTTACAAGGTCGGCGTCGTAGTAGTCTATAGTATCATTTGACGTCGTATCTATGTTATTGGCGATCCTTCCATTCGGTATGAAGTAGTAGATTTGATGTATAAAGTCGCCGTTGAATGATAGTAGACGTTTAGTAGAAACTAAAATGCGCGCCACCGTCCCTGTTGGACCTATTGGGATGGCAGCGACGTTGAGTTTTTTGCCTCCACTTGTCACTAGGTTATTGAAGGCTCCTAGTTTAGTAAGATAACCAGATGTAGTCTCATACGCGACGGCAAGAAGCTGTATCCCCTCCTCGATACTTCCCGAGACAGTAGAGTTAGTTATAGATAGACCTGAGCTTACTGGAGCTGCTCCCGCTGCTGGTCTTGCTACTCCTGAACCCTCATAAACGTAAACCTTCTCACCCGATAGACCAGTCACACCATTGTGAGGCGTGATATAGGCTCGATTGAATAGTGTTATGGATGAAAAGTCGGTCATCCCAGCTATAGATAGTATCGGACTAGCTAGATTTGTAGAGTCATAAAGTTGACCTATATTATTGAGTATTAAGAGCCGCTGAGCCTCCCCTATCCTCTTAAAGACTTGCATTCGGCGAACAGAGGAGATAGCTACACTCTGACTCGAGCCCTCGCGGGTTTTGACTCCTCGATTTATGAATCTGTTATTTCGAGAAGATATGGAGAAGTTTATAGGGACGGCTTCTTCTTCCCCTCGAGAGAAGAGGCCACGAAAATCATCTATAGTTATAGGCTTGTGATCCCTCACTATTTCTCGATGACGTAAGACAGGACCACATCGATATGCGTAGCTGTTGTCATGTCGCTTCCAGTTTTACTGATTGTGATAGCTGTATTAGCGTCGTTGGCTGCAAAAGATGCTCCATCGGCAAGGACCGTCGCATTGGCTGCTCCGGCACGCACAACAGCCGACCGAGTGAGGGCAGCGACGGCGACTGCGAGGAGCTTGACTGATGCTGTAGCCTGAGTCGCGAGGATGTCGATGGTCGTAGATGCTGTTGCCGCTCCACCGATGGCGATCAGGACGCAGTCGACCATCCGATACTTCCAGCCAGCGATCGCAGGAAGTAGAGTCAAACCAGCGTTGATCTGGGCCAACGTGACCCTCTGACGCAGCATGAAAGTCGAGATTCCGATACCATACTGCTGCCAGACTGGACTGGCCT
>WNFY01004688.1_pt1 | contig 12540 bp, 7 predicted proteins | sample 5400091 | NCBI WGS metagenome assembly WNFY01 (sample SAMN13153364, study PRJNA577476) | soil metagenome | isolation source: 60 cm soil or saprolite under grassland replicate 1 | place: USA:California | collected 2016-06-15 | reverse complement strand
GGCAGGCAGGATGCCCGCGGGCCCCACAGCCAGGATGGCTGTGCTCCCGAATCTCGAGCCAGCGGCGGGCCACCGAACCTCAGAATCTCACCGTCACCTGATTGGAGCAGTTCTGGGTGCCCGCTTCGCACACCTTGTAAGTGTACGTGGCGCGCCCCTTAGTGCCGGTGTTATCGGTATAGGCGCCCGTGTTCGGTACCGTCGCGATCACTACTCCATCCCGGTAGATGTCGATGTTGGCCGAGGTTACTGGCGACCATGTGAGATCCACCGTGTTCCTGCCCTGCACTTTGTGCCCATGCGCGCTGAGTGTGATCCCGCTAGGCGTCGGAGTAGGTGTAGGCGTTGTCGTTGGTGTGGGCGTAGGAGTCGCAGTTGGCGTTGGGGTAGGTGTGGGTGTAGGAGTTGGAGTCGGCGTCGGAGTGCCTCCCAAGCAGACGTTTACGTTTGTCGTTCCGCCATTGGTAATACTAAAGTTACCCGTAGCAGTTCCAACGGCCGGTTTCGAGACCGAGTAAGAGTGCGACCCCGGCGTCAATACCGCATCGTAAGTGCCATTGGCAATTGTAGCCCCATAAGGCCTTCCGTCGATCGAAACCGAGGCATTAGCCACGGGTGCCCCTCCGTTACAGAGGGTCACGGTGAAGTGCGCAGTGCCTTTTTGCGGCGGGGTGCACTCGGCAAACCTGAAGTAGCCAATACGCGTGCTCCAGTTGAAGCTGGATGTCGTGGCATAGTACTCGTTCGTGTAATAGAAGGTGCAATCGTCCACCGGATCGACGGTCATGTCGCTATAATCGCCCCAGCGGTTGGAGGTGCCAGTCTGGCTGCCAGTGCCGTCAAAAAGGTGTTGTTCACCCGACAAGACGTTCAAAGGATCGCTCGCCAGCCGGCCTGCATAGCGAAGTTGCGGGTTAATGGTGCTACCGGAGGCGCTAAAGCCTAGCGCAATGTTCCCCTGGTTATCCGAAGCGATGCTGCCCATCCACCGCCAGGTTGTGTCAGGCTGATAAGTGCTTTGCTGGAAAAGCGTCCAGTTCCCTGGAACTGTGCGTCGCAACTCGATCCAACGAATCCCCGCTACCGAGTTGGCGCTGACTGTATAGTTGTCGAGCAGCGACTCGTGACCGTCAGCGAATCTGCGATATTGGTTCCGGAACATCAACCGATCGGCGAGGCCGTCCAGGTTGGAGGTTGAGCCAAGCTGGGGCACGCATGCGCGGGTAATTGGGCAGAGCTGAGTAAAGGCTGCTGCCGGGACACTGGCCTCGAGGGTAAAGGTCGAGTTAGCCGGCGTTATGAAGTCCGCGTGGAACGCCCATACCTTGTAAATAAGCGGGTTACCCTGCGGCCATGCCACGAAATGGTTCGGGTCGCCCACCGGCGGCGGAAGGATGCCATCCAGATCGGCAGGCAGAAAAGTCTCCTCGGTCGCCCCGCCAATGATCCCTGGGGTTTGCGCTGTGGCGCTTGCATCGCCCACCAGCATCTTCACCCGATCAAACACAAAAGGCTGCGGCCCGAGAAAGAGTGTGCCAGACGTATTGAAAATATTCGCGGCCATGTAATAGCCATCCGGCCAGACGCCCAGCTTCGGATAATCGAGAAAGTTATTACTTAGGTTAAAGGCATAGCGGTACCAAGCGCCGGTGGCATCGCCGGTCTGAGAAACGGCGACACACTCGATCTGCGGGACGCCGGCTCCTCCTACGGCGAACTGACTGATAACCCACCGATCAGCCAGCGGATCATACACCACCACCGGATCGCCACTGCCAGTCTGGCAGTTGCCGCCAAAGCCAGACCAAATCGAGCCGATGGCGACGGGGCCAAACACCGATGTGCCGGTAACCTTGTCAAAAACCTGGAGGCCAATATTCACCAGCTCGAGGTATTGAGTTTTGCCCACATCCCCATTTGTATCGGGCGGCGCGCAATTGCAGCTAACACCCGGGAAAGGAATGCCCGCCCAATTCAGAAGGGGGCCGGGAATGGACGGGGTGTTCACCATCCGCTGCCAAAAACTGTTTTGAATGACCGGATCCGGGGCATCCTGGTGTTGATTCGGTATTTTCGGGTTGAGATTCGCTTCGCGCTCGGGACCCATTTCGCGAGGCGGCCAGACAATTGGCTGCTCGCGCAGGGGCTGAGACACATCGCTGTGCAAAGCGGGAATCACCGTCATTTGGCCTATTCCTTGTGCTTGGGTCGCGCTGTTTGCATTTGTCTGGGCAGATGCTTTCGAGAAGGTGCCAAAGCCAAGCAGCGCCAGAAAGACGCCGGCCAGGACTACAAACAGACCGATTAAAACACGCAGATTAAAGAAGGCGGATTGTGAAGTGGATTTCTTTTTCATTGGATGTAGATGAGTGGGCTGAGCCGACGCGTTAAGGTGAACGGAGCGCTGGTTTTAGCGGAAAGCGCGGAAGGGCGTCAAGACTTTTTCGCTTTTTTTAAATCTTTCTTTGTGGGCTCCCATCGCTTCGGGATATTTCCGCGCCTTCTTCTAGTCGGCAAAAGCTGAACCGGCTTGCGTTTCCTGATCGAGCACAGCCACAGCCTGCGCATAGGTGGCCCTGGCTTCTTCGTGGGAATTGCCAACGGCGGTCAGCCCGGTTCTCCCGAGCTCACCCAGCGCGCTCATCATGTGGAACACCACGCCGGTTTGCCGCGTTTGATTGAAGTGCAGATTGTGGCGCACCACAATATCGAAAAGATCGTCGGGCGTCAGGGTCCGATAAAGCGGCGACTCGACGTGATCGCTGGCAACAAAAAATTTTCGCTGCCCACTGGGAGCAACAAAAATCGCTGTCTCCGGATCGTACGTGCCGTCTGTAAGAAATTGGAGAGTCAAAAAAGGATGGGTGGTGCCGCCTTTTCTCAAGTTGATCTCGATGGCGTACGGCTCCCACTTTCCGTCTTTCGAGCGGACCACGACAAAATCCAAAGCGAAGCGTCCGATAACTCCTTCTTTCGCGAGCCGCCTGCCAATCTTTGCCGCTTCCCGCGTGATCAGGCCAGCATAGCCGGTGTCGGCCGGAAACACGCATCCGAGGTAACTTTGCCCGGATGGACCGCCTAGCATCTGATCGTGCGTGGAGAGTAATTCCACCCCGCCCAGTGGGGTGACTCGAAGCTGCACACTTGGACTTCTAAACTCTTCTCCGGCAATTCGCTCTTCGACAATTCCCTTTCGCTCTTCGAGCTTCCTTATATAGCTGTCGTAGGTAACTCCACTTAGCTCGAACGGCATTGCCTTGAGACGCTTCTCCAATGCAGCTTCCTCCCCCGAGTCCCCCGAGGCTGGAAGCCCGCTCAAATCGACAAGCGCATTGCCCTCGCCAGATACGCCCTCATTCAGCTTTACCAGAACCTGCTTGATCGAAGGCTTTCTGGACCGCACTTTCGCGATCGCCTCGATCAGGTCATCTTTGCTGGCGAGATTCTCATAGCCGAGAGGATGCGGGACATCTTCTTCCATGAAGATTTTTCGGCAGCCGCTCTTTGTTCCCAGCGGGAAGAATATTGGATCGGCCCCGTACATGGGAATGCCCAGGCGCAGCGCGAGTTCTTTCTCCCGATTGGTTGTGTTGTACGGAATAAGGTGTGCGCGATCGGGATCAGAAATCAAAGAACGTATTCGCTCGATCAGGCGTGGCCGCTCAAGCAGCTTCTCGGTTAATGGGCGCACCGAAGCATCAAGCGGCGAGATCAGAAACAGCCGCGGCCGCGCATGACTCGGGATGACGCCAGGCAAGAGGTCGAGGTAATAATCGATGATGGTTGGGAGAATTGTTTGCGAGGTAACATAGACCAGCCGGGCCCGCGGCTGACGCAGCAGAAGCAACAGAAACAGAAAGCGTTCTTCGTACGCTTGCACCACTGCGCCCGCGCCGGCCAAATCGACCGACATCGACGGCACGACGATAATCGTTTGGGGATCTTGATTAAAACACTCGATCGATTTCCACAGCGGCACCAGCTTCTTTTGCAAGTGGTCGAATTGATCCTGTAAGTTGTAGCCCCGCGACTGCGGGGTGATCCCGGCCGGGTTATTGCCCCGCGACTGCACGGTGACCCCGGATTCAACAGCAAGTTTTGGTTCAGACATAAGCCAGTTACTAGAACCCATCTCGTAAACAAATCGAGCGATTTGCTACGACCCTGTAGCCGGGATCGGTGATCCCGGCCGGGACCTGCAGCGCTGTAGCCGAGATCGGTGATCCCGGCCGGGACCGAGGTTGATGATAAATCGAAGCTGGCCGGCATCACCGATGCCGGCTACAGATGAGCGAATGCATAGGCATCTGCGTCGGCTCGAACGCGTCTGGGTCGATTGGCCGATCTATTTCATCACGACTTGCACTTTCGAGCGTCGTCCAATTCTCACCTCAAGAGAGATTGCCGAGATTCTGATTGAGGAATGGCAGGACTCACACAATCGCCATGGCTGGGCGATCGGGCGCTATGTCATTATGCCCGACCATGTGCATTTCTTTTGTTCAGCAGAGTTGGATGGCAAAACGCTGCCAACGTTCATGCAGGCATGGAAGCAGTGGACGAGTAAGCGGATTGTGCGCGAGCTCAAGTTTTCTGGAAAGGTCTGGCAAGAAGAATTTTTCGACCATGTCTTGCGTTCGAGTGAGAGTTACAGTCAGAAGTGGGACTACGTGAAGGAGAATCCGGTGCGGGTCGGATTGGTTAGCGGGTCCGATGAGTGGCCATGGCAGGGCGAGGTCGAGTCGCTAATGCTGTAGTGCATCGGTGATGCCGGTTTTCGAAGCGTGCGCAACACCGGCCGGGATCACCGATCCCGGCTACAGCTTCATCGACGTCGTCGACCGAACGAATAGCCGCGATGAGTTCTTCCACCGCCGATGCCGCGTTTGCCACCGGCCGCTGCTTCGGGTTCAAACAGCGCAGTATATAAATATGGGAAGTTTTCCAGTTTCAGCCGTGGAATTTTTTGACCGATGAAATGTTCGATGGCCTGCAAGGCGGGCAGTTCTTCGCCATTCATGAGAGTGAACGCGTCGCCTACATTTTGCGCGCGACCGGTGCGTCCAATCCGGTGCACGTAGTCTTCGGGATGCTCGGGCACATCGTAATTGATGACGTGACTTACGCCGGCAATGTCGAGCCCGCGCGAGGCGATATCCGTCGCCACCATCACTTCGTATTTGCCGCTCTTGAATCCCTCCAGCGCTTCAATCCGTTCCCGCTGAGTACGATTGGAATGCAACACCGCAACGGCGTGTTTTCCTTGCTTTAATTGGTGCGCGATGCGATCGGCGCCGTGCTTGGTCCGGCAGAAAATCAGCGCGCTGTCGAAATTCGTTCGCTCCAGCAAAGCCATTAGCAGATCGAATTTTTGTTCGGCGGCCACCGGATAAACCGCGTGCGTGACCGTTTCCGCGGGCGAGCGGCGCACGCCGATTTCCACCAATTCAGGATCGCGCAGCACCCACGCGGCGAGACGTTCGATCTCTGGCGGCAACGTCGCGGAGAAGAGCAAAGTTTGCCGATTTGTCGCGATTTTTTCGACAATGCGGCGCACGTCCGGCAAAAAACCCATGTCGAGCATGCGATCCACTTCATCGAGTACAAGAATTTGTACATCTTGCAGAGACATCGTGCGCTGTTCGAGCAGATCGAGCAGCCGTCCGGGAGTGGCCACGAGAACATCGACGCCGCGCTTGAGGTCCTCGCGCTGTTTTCCATAACCGACGCCCCCATGCACCAGAGAGACTCGCAAATCAGTGAACCGCCCGTAATCACGAAAGGCCGTCTCAACTTGCGCGGCCAGTTCGCGCGTGGGCTCCAACACCAGACATCGGAACGCGCCATGCTTTGCAAGCAGCGTTATAATGGGAAGAGCAAATGCCGCAGTTTTGCCGGTGCCGGTTTGTGCCGTGCCGATCAAGTCCCTTCCGGCAAGAATAATCGGAAACGCACGGAGTTGGATCGGCGTCGGCTCTGCAAATCCCATCGCCTGAGTCCCGCGCACCGCCTCAGGTGAAAGTCCAAAATTATTAAATGACACGTGGACAACTTAAAGCGCAGATGCGCTTTGTGCAGCTTAAAAGGTTAAAAAGGTTACAAGCGGCTTTGTTGTAGCCGGGGTCGCCTTGTCCGCCGTAGCTTTAGCGAAGGCGGATGACCCCGGGCCATCATTCTAGAGGCAGGCATGTCGCCTGCATTGTTTTGGGATTCGCAGCCGGCACAGCTGTCACTGCAGCTTACTGGCGACGCTGAGCTCCAGAAAAAATCCGAAAAACATAAGAATTGTCGTGACACCTCGCGTGCATGTGCTACACGTCGCGTCCCGAATTCCAATCGCTTGGACCGACAAACCTCAACAATCTCACCGCGCAGAATCTAAATGAAAACACGTCTCAATCGGGCTTTTTTACTCCGCGCACCTTAATCGCTCTCCTTCTTTGCGCAGCCACTGCTTGTTCGATACTGACTGGGACATTGCTGGCTTTCTTCCGTCCCGATGTTACCGCGAAGGTTTCCAACAGAGCACTGACGTTCGAAGAACGCGTGGCCTATCAACGAGCCATTGAGGAAGTTTACTGGCGTCACCGGATCTGGCCAAAGGAACGCCCTGATCCCAAGCCATCGCTCGATGTGGTGATGTCGACGGCGCAAATTGAAAAGAAAGTGGAAGGCTATCTGCGCAACTCACAAGCGCTGGAGGATTACTGGCAACGGCCGCTTACTGCTGAGCAATTGCAGGGTGAAATGGAGCGCATGGCCCAACACACCAAGCAGCCCGAGGTGCTGCGCGAACTTTTTGACGCGCTCGGGAACGATCCCTTTGTGATTGCGGAGTGCCTGGTCAGACCGGCGTTAGCTGAGCGTTTGCTCACCAACTGGTATGCCTACGACCAAAGAATTCATGGCGAGCTGAGACAACGCGCGGAAGCTGATCTGCAAACTCATCCGATTGTCGAACAGATGAAAGAGTTCAGTGGCAAGTACAGCGAAATCGATTTGCTCAGAAGCGACAGCTCCGATGAGAAGCCTAACCACAGCGCACCACGCGGCGTACAGCTGAACAGCCGACAATGGGACGAAACCGTGCAGAATCTCGCTGCAACATTCAATGGATCCACCACTGAGAAAGCGTATGCCTTTGGAGTGCGGTCCCGCCAGCGCGGGATCACCGCTTTGCGAAGCGCTGACGTGTCAGCGCACTCCAAAAACGCTGCCACCAAAACATACGAAACGATACCTATAGGACAATTAAGTGCCTTGCAGGAAGACGAGACGCGTTACTACGCGACAGCAGCCCTTAGCAAGACCGATGACCACTTCAAACTAGCTACAGTTTCATGGCCGAAGGAGCCGTTGGAGCCCTGGCTAGCAAGAGTAGAAAACCAGGTGCCTACTGGAATGGCAGCGCTGACAGCTAACTATACGCTTCCTAGCATATCGGCGACGGTAGGCGGATGCACTGATGATACTTGGGCGGCGACCAACGCCGAGCCTTCTGGCCGGTTTAATCACACGGCAGTCTGGACCGGCGCTGAAATGATTATCTGGGGCGGATATGCCAGTGCCTTCTCGAACACTGGCGCGAGATACAATCCCGGCACGGACACCTGGACACCCACCAGCACTACCAACGCACCCACTGGCCGAGAGTCGCACACGGCAGTCTGGACTGGTACTGAGATGATCGTCTGGGGCGGTTATGATGGCGGCCACCCGAGCACCGGCGGGAGATACAATCCGGGCACGGAGAGCTGGACAGCTACTAGCACCGCTAACGCGCCCACTGGCCGAGAGTCGCACACCACAGTGTGGACTGGCAGCGAAATGATCGTATGGGGTGGCACTGGTGATTCAGGCTTTGTGAACACTGGCGGGAGATACAATCCGGGCACGGACAGCTGGACAGCTACTAGCACCACCAACGCGCCCTCTAGCCGAGAATATCACACCGCAATGTGGACAGGCAGTGAAATGATCGTATGGGGCGGATATGATGGAACGAACGACGTGAACACTGGCGGGAGATACAATCCCAACACAAATAGTTGGACCGCTACCAGCACTACCAACGCGCCTGCTGGTCGAGAATTGCACACGGCAGTATGGAGCGGCAGTGAGATGATCGTCTGGGGCGGCGGATTGGGCGATCTTAATACCGGCGGGAGATACAATCCGAGCACCAATAGTTGGACAGCCACGAGCACCACGAACGCGCCTTCTGGCCGATACGCCCACACGGCGATCTGGACGGGAAATGAAATGATCGTCTGGGGCGGCACTGATGGTAGCAACGATCTGAACACTGGTGGGAGATACAATCCGGGCACAAATAGTTGGACACCTACGAGCACGACCAACGCTCCGACTGGCCGATCCGCTCACACCGCAGTTTGGACCGGCAGTGAAATGATCGTCTGGGGTGGCTATCCTCAGTTAAACACCGGCGGGAGATACGATGCTAGCACCGATAGTTGGGCAGCCACCGCCACTGCGCCTTCTGGGCGAGACACGCATACGGCGGTGTGGACAGGAACTGAGATGATTGTCTGGGGTGGCTATTCATTGATTGTTGTGAACACCGGCGGGAGATACAGTCCCAGCACCGACAGTTGGACAGCTACCAGCACGACGAATGCGCCCAGTGCACGCGCCTTCCACACGGCAGTCTGGTCTGGCAATGAGATGATTGTCTGGGGTGGAGATAGCGGCAACGGTGCCGGTTTAAATACTGGCGGCAGATACAATCCCAGCACCGACAGTTGGACAGCTACTAACACCACCAACGCGCCCTCTAGCCGAGAATATCACACTGCAGTGTGGACAGCCAGTGAAATGATCGTCTGGGGAGGATACTTTTTTGATGGTAACGATCATTACTTGAACACCGGCGGAAAATACAATCCTGGGACGAATAGTTGGACAGCCACCAGCACCACTAACACCCCGGCTGGCCGAAGCTATCAGACGGGGGTGTGGACAGGCAGCGAAATGATCGTCTGGGGTGGATATGATGGCAACAGCGATCTCAATACCGGCGGAAGATATAACCCGGGCACGAACAGCTGGACAGCCACTAGCACTGCCAACGCCCCATCAGCTCGAAACTCGCACACAGCAGTCTGGAGCGGTAATGAAATGATCGTCTGGGGCGGCTACTCAAACACTGGTGGGAGATATAATCCGGGCACAAATAGTTGGATGCCCACCAGTATAGTCAATGCGCCTTCCGCACGAGCCTATCATACGGCGGTCTGGACTGGCAGTGAAATGATCGTCTGGGGCGGGTATGCTGGCGGCAGCCGTTTGAATACCGGGAGCAGATACAATCCGGGCACAGACAGTTGGATGGCCACCAGCCTCGTCAATGCGCCCTTGGCACGAGACTTTCACACGGCGGTCTGGACTGGCGATGAAATGATCGTCTGGGGTGGAGATATAACCGGCCTTCCTTATTCTTTTAACACCGGCGGCAGATACTGCGCGCAATCCGGTCCGACACCAACACCAACACCTACGCCTACTCCAACACCTACACGCACGCCTACTCCAACGCCAACAGTAACGCCTACACCGACGCCGACGCCTGGCGTGATCACGCTCAGTGCACATGGGCGCAGGGTGCAGGGCAGACATACGGTGGACCTCTCCTGGACCGGGGCAACCTCGGCGAATATCGACATCTACCGTGATGGAGTAGTGATTGCGACGGTGCCGAATACCGGGGCCTATAAGGACTTCATCGGTGTGCGAGGAGGCAACGCGCGTTATATCTATAAGGTGTGCGACGCGGGCACCCAGAACTGCTCCAACCAAGTCACGGTGAGGTTCGGCGGTCCTCCCCTTTGATGGATTTTGATAGGGCGTCCCGCAGCTGCGCGGGCGCAACGATGTAACCAGGCATAGCAGCTGTAGGGGCAGCCGTGTCGGCTGCGAATCCCCGCAACGATACAGGCGACGCGCCTGCCTCGACAGCCCGCAACTATCTGCTCCCACACGGCGTGTGCTCCCCAGAAAGATAACCACGCAACCGCGTTTTCTTGTCATTCCGAGCTACCAGCGTGAAGATGGACTTCGCCTGACATTCTCCGCCCACACGCCACGTTCTATGAAGCGATCCGAGCACGAAAACCAAAACGCTCCGCTGAGTTATCACAGCGCGCGTCGAATCGTCTGGCTTGTTTTTCTGTTGGTCCTCCTGGGGTTTGTTCTGCGCTCCCTTGAGCCTGTGGTCTTACTGTTCGCGCTCGTTTTTCTCCTCGCCATGGTTCTTAACCCGATCGTCGTGTGGCTGCAGAAGCGCCACGTTCCGCGCTTTGCCAGTGTGATCCTGCTGATGTTTGCGTTAATCGCTGTCGCTGGAACCATCGTTCTCTTTGCGATTCCGCCTCTGGCCAGACAAACCCAGGAGCTGGTGCGTAGCGCGCCAGGGGTTTGGCAAGGCATTCGCACGCGCATCGAATCGCTTACACAAAACTATCCGGCAGTTCGCGAGGCATTGCCGCGCAGTGATGAAATCGCCGGAAAAGCCGGCGCGGCTGCCGGGACCGTTGGGAGCATCCTGCTAAGATCGACAATTGGTCTGGTCGGCGGTGCAGCCAGCATCGTTCTCGCTGTGCTATTGCTCATTTTTGTATTGGCCAATCCGCGACCGCTCGTCGCCGCGTATCTGGCACTGGCGCCCGATCGTTACCGCGAACAAGCGCACCGCACTCTCGCACGACTGATGCGACAAATGACTGCGTGGGCGCGCGGAGTCGCTATCAATGGCGTGATCACCGGCTTCTCCATAGGCGCTTTGCTTTGGCTGATCGGTGTGCAACCGGCGCTCATTTTTGGCGTGTTCGCGTTTCTCGGCGAGTTTCTTCCGAACATTGGAGCATTTCTCGTTTCAATTCCCATCCTGCTGGTCGCGCTGAGCATGGGCGCAACGAAATTCTGGCTGGCACTCGGCGTAATCGTGCTGGTTTACCAAATCGAACTAAATGTTCTTGTGCCGGGTGTGCTTGGCAAAGAGATGCGATTGCATCCGGTCAACATCTTGTTCTTTACGCTCGCCACCGCGACAATGTTCGGGTGGCTCGGAGTTTTTCTGGCGGTGCCTGCTGCCGCGCTGGTCCAGATTGTCATCGACGAATTTTATTTGCGACCGCGCAACCCGGATTACGCCGCGCTCGATCGGGAAGCGGCCGCTCTGGTACAAGGAAAAAAGTGACGCTCCGGGGAGCACAGGAGTTTGAGTTGGTAGCTTGCACTGAGTAAAGCCGAGCGTGAATCTCTTTTCAATGAAACTGAAAATCGCACTCGCTCTTGCATGGTCGATCTTCGTGCTCGCTGCGCATGGCGAAAAAATCGCGCTCACCGGCGGCACGTTAATCCGTCCCGGCGCTGAGATTGAGATTATCGAGCCGAATATGAACAGCACCCTCGTAATCGACGGTGATCGTATCGCCGCGATTGGTCCGAAGGTTTTGCCGCCGCATACGCGCGTGGTGGATTGCAAAGGCAAATTCATTTTGCCCGGTTACATCGACACGCACATTCACTTCTTTCAGTCGGGCGATTTGTTCACGCGGCCGGACATTGTCGATCTTACGAAGGTGCGGTCGTACAGCGAGGAAGTGGCTTGGGTCAAAAGCCATCTGCCAGATGTTTTCAGTCGTTACCTGCGCAGTGGAATCACGTCTGTGGTCGATGTAGGCGGCCCATTTTGGAATTTCGAAGTGCGCAAGCTAGCCAATGCGACACAGAAAGCGCCACGCGTGGCGGTAGCCGGGCCGTTGATCTCAAGCGTGTCACGCCAGCCACTCGATCTGGGCGATCCGCCGATCGTAAAGATCGACACTCCCGATCAAGCGCGCGAGTTCGTGCGGAAACTCGCTGCCCAGAATCCGGACCTGGTGAAAATTTGGTACATCGTCGACAAAGATCATTCGGTTGATAGCTTTCGCCCGATCGTCCGCGCCACAATCGAAGAAAGTCACGCGCGCAAATTACGCGTCGCAGTTCATGCAACCGAGCTCGAAACCGCGCGCGCCGCAGTTGAAGAAGGCGCCGACGTGCTCGTCCACAGCGTGATCGATAAACCGGTCGACGACGCGTTCGTGAAGTTATTGAAAGATCGACATACGATTTTGTGTCCGACCCTCGTGGTCTTCGAACGTTACAGCCGGACCTTTTCGCACCAGTTGAACCTGGCGCCGGAGGAAAAGGCGTGGGGTAATCCGGAAGTGATCGCGTCGCTCGACGTCACCAAAATTCCCCAGAACAAATTGCCCGATCGGATCAAGAACGCCGTGGCGAAACCGGACGAGGCACTGGATCGAATCAAGAAAACTTACGATGTCGCGCTGCCGAATTTGAAAACACTAGAAGACGCCGACGTCACCATCGCAGCAGGCACTGACGCGGGAAACATCGGCACGATTCACGGCCCCGCGCTTTTCCGCGAATTTCAACTGATGAAGGAAGCGGGCCTGACGCCGATGCAGATTCTTCAATGCGCTACCGCTAACGCAGCGAAACTTTTTGGCGGCGAGA